>LNFM01007744.1_pt1 | contig 16616 bp, 14 predicted proteins | sample 596031 | NCBI WGS metagenome assembly LNFM01 (sample SAMN04254537, study PRJNA301005) | activated carbon metagenome | isolation source: dual media filters at the Ann Arbor, Michigan drinking water treatment plant | place: USA: Ann Arbor
AAGGCATAGCGCGCCGCCTCTTCGCCCCAGGCCGAGCTGTAGTTCAGCACGAAGCGGCGCACCACCTCCTGCACGATGACCAGGCAGCAGAAGCTGTAGAAGACCAGCATCGCCCAGCGCTCCGCGTCCTGGTCGAGCGCCCGCAGGATCTGTTTCATGGATCTGGGATCGTGGGTCGGGGGCGGTGCCGGTCAGCAGCTCACAGCTTGAAGTCGGGCACCGTGATCGGGCCCTTGGTGTTGGCGGCCTTCTTGAAGTTGTCGAAGGCGGCCATCGACCCGGCGAACTGCATCTTGAACTCGTCGTACTCCTTGCGCTGCTCGCCGCAGGTGTCCATCCACTGCTTCATCTCGGCGTCGGTCGGGTTGTAGAAGGCGCAACCGCCCTCCCGCAGGATGCGCATGCTCTCGGCGCGGGCCTTCTCGATCTGGGCGAAGGTCTCGACCTGGGTCTGCTCGTTGGCGGCATCGAAGGCCTTGCGCAGGTCTTCCGGCAGCTGCTGGTACCAGGCGGCATTGGCGGCAAACATCTGGGCGTCGGGCACCGAGCGGATGTAGGAGATGTTGCTGAGCAGGTCGTGGAAGCCGAAGGTGGCCAGGGCCGAGATGGCCGGATCCAGACCGTCGGCCACACCCTGCTTGATGGCCGTGGCCGTCTCGCCCCAGGGCACGACGGTGGGGTTGGCACCGGCCAGACGGTAGAAGGTCTGCAGCAGCCGCGAAGGCGGCACGCGCATCTTCATGCCCTGCATGTCGGACGGTGTCTTCACGACCTTGAAGCCCTTGCGGCTGGCGATGGTGCGTGGGTCGACCGTGAAGTAGAACAGCGGCTTGTAGCCCTTGGCCATGACCTTGGGCGTGATCTCGTCGTTCCAGGTCTTGCTGGTGACGAGGTTGGCAAAGCGCTGGTTGTCGCCGCACCAGTAGGGGATGTTGATGAGGTCGACGACCGGCGTGTAGGGCGAGAAGTTCGACAGCGACACCGCGCCGCCCTGCACCGTGCCGGCCTGGATCTTCTGCGCCAGCGCGGCGCCGATGCCGAGCTGCCCGGCGGGGTGCAACTTGGTGTAGATGGCCCCCTTGGACTGCGTCTCGACGTTGTCCTTGTACTTGGCCTGCATGATCGGGTACTTCACGAAGTCCTCGATCTTGTACTCGGTGGCAAAGAGCATCGTCACCTTGGCCGCCTTCTGCTTGCGCTCCTCGTCGGCGGCGGTCTGCGCCATCGATCGACCGTCGAAGAGGTAGCCGCCGGCCAGGCCCATCACGGCTGCGGTGTAGCCATAGCGTCGGGCGGCGAAGAGGAACTGGCGGCGTTCCTGCTGCCGGGCTTCGAGGTGTTCGATGAGGGACTTCGGTGCGGTCATGGTGTCTCCGGTCTTTGTGGTGGTACGCGTGAATCGGCTTCGGCGCGGCGCATCGATTCGTCGGCAAACAGTCCGACGGCAAAGGCCACGACGCAGGCCAGCACCAGCAGGAACTCACCCAGGTCGCCCAGCGGCCCGCCCATCGTCAGGTTGCGGACCTTCTGCACCAGGACGTAGACCACGTAGGCCGCGCCCAGCAGGGCACTGAGGCGGTAGGACCAGCGGCGGAGGCTCAGGGCAGTCAAGGCGGAGGTTCCTGTAAGCGCTTGCAGGATCATCCCCACGACTGCTTGGGTCGTCAAGGCGGTGATGGGCCTCAATCCATGGTGATTTCCCTATGCGGCAGTGCAGCAGAGCACCCCCTCTGGGATACTTGCAATGGCTTGCAATCATGAACGACCGAAGCCCGCCCCCTCCCACGCTGGATGACGTGGCACGCGCCGTGGGGGTCTCCACGGCCACGGTGTCCCGGGCGATCAACCGTCCCGACAGCGTGCGGCCCGCGCTGCGCGACCGCGTGTTGCTCGCAGTGGGCCGGCTGGGCTACGTCCCGCATGCCGGCGCCCGTGCGATGAGCCTGCGACGCAGCGGCACGGTGGGCGTGGTGCTGCCGACCATCGACAATGCCATCTTCGCGCGCGGGCTGCAGGCCTTCCAGCAGCGCATGGTGGCGGCCGGCCGGCACGTCCTGCTGGCCATCAGCGACTACGACCCCGACCAGGAGCTGGCACAGATCAACAACCTGGTGGCGCGCGGTGTCGATGCGGTGGCGCTCACCGGCATCAGCCAGCGGCCCGAGCTGATCGAACGCCTGGCGCAGCGCGGCCTGCCCTGGGTGCACTGCGGCAGCTACCCGGCGCCGGGCGGCAGCGCCTGCGTCGGCTTCCGCAACCAGTCGGCGGTGCAGAAGGCCGTGCGCTACCTGCTCGACCTGGGCCACCGCCGCGTGGCGATGCTGGCCGGCATCGTGGCACACAACGACCGCGCCGCCGACCGGGTGCAGGGTGTGCGCCAGGCCTTGAACGAGGCGGGCCTGTCACTCAAGGCCGCCAGCCTCGCCGAAGCGCGTTACGACCTGCACGCGGCACGCGAAGGCACGCGGCGGCTGCTGGCGGTCCAGCAGCCGCCCACTGCGCTGCTGTGCGGCAACGACGTGCTGGCCTATGGGGCGCTGCTCGAAGCACAGTCACAGGGCATCGCTGTGCCGCAGCAGCTGTCGGTGGTGGGTTTCGACGATCTGGATCTCTCGCGCCACTGGCAACCGGGCCTGACCACCATCCACGTGCCCACCGAACGCATGTGGACCCTGGCCGCAGATCATCTGGTCGCGCGCATGGACGGCGTGGTGCAGCGGCCTTTGCAGCAGGAGATCGATGTCGAACTGGTGGTGAGGGCTTCAACGGCCCGGCCGCCTCCGGCAGCGCGTGCGACGCGGGCAACGCGGGCAGCGCCGACGAAAAAGTCGAAGCCTTGAGGCTGGCGCCGTGTGCGCGGGGATGTCGGCCGCGGGTGAGCGTCTGAAGTCGCCCGTCGCGTCGCTGATGGACAGGTCCACGAAGTCGAGCCCGGTGGGGCTGGCCGGGCAGTGGCGTGCTGGCCGAGGCCGTCCCGACCAGCAGGACCAGACCCGTGCAAGCGCGGAGGAGAGGTTTCTGGTGCATGACGCGCAGGCAGAGCCAAAGAGCACAGTCTTGGCTGCAAGGCCGGCGCGGTCTTGCGCAGAGCTACGTACACCCCCCGGTTCGGGGTGTGGGGCGCCCGTCGGAAGGGCGCGCCGAGCCCCGGCGTTGCGTCAGCCGCCCACGCGCAGCAGCGTGACGACGACGATGAGCACGCCGATGCCGAGGTTGACGGCCACCCACGAGCGGATCTGCGCCAGGGCGGCACCGCCAGCGGCCCAGTCTCCCGCCGTCACGGCACGTGACAGCCGCTTGTAGAGCGCGAAGCGGATGTGCATGAAGATGGCCACCATCAGCACGCCCAGCACCAGCATCAGCGTCCAGTGCAGAGGCATCTGGAAGCTGCCGCCGCTCTGTACCGTCTGCTTGGCCACACGACCCAGCATCCACAGGCCCGAGCCCAGCACCAGCAGCGACGACACCAGCACGGCCTTGAAGAAGCGGCCCAGCACATCGTGCATGAGTTTCAGCCGCGCTGGCGGCTCGAGTGCCGCGAGGGCCGGCCGCAGGCAGAAGTGGGTGAAGTACATGCCGCCGACCCAGAGGACGATGGCGAGCACGTGGACGGTCTTGAGGATGGCGTAGAGCATCAGACATTGTGGTGGCTGCCGCGTGGATTGCGGTGCTTGCCCCTGCCGCAGGCGGGGCAAGTCCCTTGCCGTTCACCAGCGCGCGCCGAAGTGTCGTCGCAGTTCGTCGATGGCGGCTTCGCTCAGGGGTGCCGGGCTGGGCTGGCAGGTCATCCACAAGCGTGCCGTTTCTTCCAGCTCTTCCAGCACGGCGCTGGCTTCGGCAGGCGAGCCGTGCCAGACATTGGGCCCCAGCCGGTCCATCATCACGGCGCGAAGCGGCCGGCCGGCGGCGCGCGCGGCGGCAATGCGGGCGTGCACCAGGTCCGCCACGGCGGGGTCGCCGGGGCGGTGGTAAGGCATCAGCGGCACATGGCCAACCTTCATCACGAAGTAGGGCGTGATGGGGGGCAGGATGTCGTCGCTGCTCCACACTCCCTGCAGCGTGAGCGCCACCAGATGCGTGCTGTGCGTGTGGATGACGCAGCGCGCCTCGGGCTCGGCGTCGTAGATGCGGCGGTGCAGGGCCAGCGTCTTGCTGGCACGGTCGCCGCCGGTCTGCAGGCCCTGCAGGTCCAGCCGGGCCAGGCGCGCAGGATCGAGCCGGCCCAGGCAGGCATCGGTGGGCGTGATGAGGAAGCCGTCCTCCAGCCGCACGCTGATGTTGCCGGCCGTGGCGTGCACATAGCCGCGCTCGAACAGCGAGCGGCCGACCTCGCAGATCTGCAGCCGCAGCGAGGCTTCGTCGGCCGTCGACATCAAAGCAGCGCGAAGGCGCGGGTGAAGAAGTCGGGCCCGCCGAAGTTGCCCGACTTCAAGGCCAGGTGTACCCCCGGCACGGCGGCGTGGCACCACGGCACGCCCGGGTCGATCTGCGGGCCGATGCGCAACTGCGTGATGCCCAGCGCCTGCACGCAGGCGCCCGAGGTCTCGCCGCCGGCCACCACCAGCTGCTTCACGCCCGCCTGCACCAGCCCGGCTGCGACCGTGGCCAGGGTCCGCTCGACCAGCGCCCCGGCCTGTTCCGCGCCGAGTTGCTGCTGCACGGCCTTGACCGCCGCAGGCTCGGCTGTGGCATACACCAGCACCGGCCTGGCGCCCAACCGGGGCAGCGCCCAGGTCAGGGCCTGCGCCGCGAGGTCCTGACCTTCGGCCAGCCTCAAGGGGTCGATGGCGAAGGCCGCACCGCACTGGGCGATGAAGTGCGCCACCTGCCCATTGGTGGCGGCCGAACAACTGCCGGAGATCACCGCGCGTGTTCCGACGGCCGGCGGCAGCGCTGCGGCCTGGGCGCTGGGGACCAGGCCATGCAGCGCCGGGATGCCGATGGCCAGCCCCGAGCCTGCGACCACCACGCGCAGGTCGGCACTCGCCCGTGCCAGCACGCGCAGGTCGTCGTCGCTCACGGCATCGGCGATGGCCAGCGTGAACCCTTCGGTCATCAGAGCCGCGATGCGCTCGCGCACGGCGGCTTCGCCGCGCGCCACCGCCCGGTGGTCGATCAGGCCGACGCGCCGCGAGCGCAGTTGCGGCTGCAGCACGCGCACAAGGTTGGCATCCGTCATCGGTGTCAGCGGATGGTGCCGCATGGGGCTGTCCGACAGGAGCACGTCGCCCACGAAGAGGTGACCCTTGAAGACCGTGCGCGCGTTTTCGGGGAAGGCGGGCGTGACGATGGCGAAATCCGCACCGAGCTCGTCCATCAAGGCCTCGGCCACCGGGCCGATGTTGCCCTGGGCCGTGCTGTCGAAGGTGGAGCAGACCTTGAAGTAGATCTGGCCGGCACCGTGCCGGCGCAGCCAGCGTGCAGCGGCCAGCGATTCGGCCACCGCCTCGGCCACCGGAGCGGTCCGCGACTTCAGCGCCACCACCACGGCATCGACGTCGGGTGCGGGCCCGGTCGGCACGCCGATGGTCTGCACCACGCGCATGCCGGCGCGCACGAGGTTGTTGGCCAGATCGGTGGCACCCGTGAAGTCGTCGGCGATGCAGCCGAGCTTCACGACTTCTTCTCCGGCAGCGTGATGCCCGGGAAGATCTTGATCACCGCGCTGTCGTCCTCCTTGGCGAAGCCCGCCGTGGACGCCTGCATGAACATCTGGTGCGCCGTGCTGGCCAACGGCAGAGGGAACTTGCTGGCGCGTGCGGTGTCGAGCACCAGGCCGAGGTCTTTCACGAAGATGTCCACCGCGGACAGCGGCGTGTAGTCGGCGGCCAGCACGTGGGCCATGCGGTTCTCGAACATCCAGCTGTTGCCGGCGCTGTTCGTGATGACTTCGTACAAGGCCGCGGCGTCCACGCCTTCGCGCAGTCCGAGCGCCATGGCCTCGGCCGCGGCAGCGATGTGCACGCCGGCCAGCAACTGGTTGATGATCTTCACCTTGCTGCCGGCACCGGCGCGGTCGCCAAGCCGGTAGACCTTGGCCGCCATCGCGTCGAGCATGTCGGCGCAGACCGCGTAGGCCTCGGGGCTACCCGCGGTCATCATGGTCATCTGGCCGCTGGCGGCCTTGGCTGCGCCGCCGGAGATGGGCGCGTCGAGGTAGTGCAGGCCCATGGCCTCCAGCCGCGCTGCCATCGCCATGCTCCAGTGAGGGTCCACCGTCGAGCACATCACGAACACGCTGCCGGGCTTCATGGCCGCGGCCACGGCGCCACTGCCGAACAGCACGTCCTCGGTCTGCGCGGCGTTGACGACCACGCTGACCACCGCGGCGCTGGCCGCGGCCAGTTCGGCGGCGCTGGCGCAGGCGGTGCCGCCACCCTGCGCGAATTCGCGGGCGACGCCCTCGCGCGCGTCGAAGACGCGCAGGTCGAAGCCGGCGCGCCGCAGCGACTGCGCCATGCCGCTGCCCATGGCGCCCAGGCCGATCACTCCCACGGTGGCTGTCATCTGGTCGTCTCCTCGTTTCTCCTGCGGGTCACCGAGGATCGTACCAATGCCTGGACGCCCCATCCGGTGCGTTCGCCAGCGCCGCAGCGAACGGCGATGAGCAGACGTCACGCAAACCTGCTACGGTGCGGCCCTGCGAAAATTCCGCCTGACGACCATGACCCCCTTGAAAGAGCGCCTCGACGGCCTGCCACCTGCGCGGCTGCAAGGCATGCGCCGCGGCGTCGAGAAGGAAAGCCTGCGCGTGCTGCCCGGCGGCGCGCTGGCCGTCACGCCTCACCCTGCGGCTTTGGGCTCGGCGCTGACCCATCCGCACGTCACCACCGATTACAGCGAGTCGCAGCTCGAACTCATCACCGGCGTGCACGCCGACGTCGAAGCCTGCGAGCGTGAGCTGACCGAGATCCACCAGTTCGTCTACCACGCCATCGGCGAGGAGTTGATGTGGGTCGGCAGCATGCCCTGCGGCCTGCCTGCCGACGAGAACATCCCCATCGGCAGCTACGGCTCGTCCAACGTCGGCCGCGCCAAGAGCGTCTACCGCATGGGCCTGGGCCACCGCTACGGCCGTCGCATGCAGACCATCTCGGGCATCCACTACAACTGGTCGCTGCCCGGAGTGGGCAACGACGAGTACTTCGCGCTGATCCGCAACTTCAGGCGTCACTCTTTCCTGCTGCTGTTCCTCTTCGGTGCATCGCCGGCGGTGTGTCCGAGCTTCGTCGCCGGGCGCGACCACGAACTTCAGGCGCTGTCGGCCAGCACCCTCTACATGCCGCATGCCACGTCGCTGCGCATGGGCCGGCTGGGTTACCAGAGCGATGCGCAGTCCCGGCTGGCCGTCAGCTACAACAGCCTGGAAAGCTATGGCGGTTCGCTTCACGAGGCCCTCACGCGGCCGCACCCGGCCTACGAACGCATCGGCGTGCGCAACCTGGGTGGCGAGTACAACCAGCTCGCCACCACGCTGCTGCAGATCGAGAACGAGTTCTACGGCACGATCCGGCCCAAGCGCGTGATCCGGGCGGGCGAGCGCCCGCTGCACGCGCTGCGTGAACGCGGGGTCGAGTACGTGGAAGTCCGCTGCATGGACCTCGACCCCTTCGTGCCGGTGGGCATCACTGCCGACACCATGCGCGTACTGGATGTCTTCCTGCTGCACTGCCTGCTCAGCGACAGCCCGCCTGATTCGCCCGAGGAGATCGCGCAGATCGCGCGCAACCAGCAGCGCACCGCGGCCCGTGGCCGCGAACCCGGACTGCTGCTGGAACGCGGCACCGGCGAGGTCGCCCTGACCGAATGGGCCGCCGAACTGTTGAGCCAGTGCGGCCCCATCGCCGAGGCGCTCGACGCCGCGTCTGGCAGCGGCGCCATGCACGCCACAGCACTGCAGCACTGCATGGCAACGCTGGCCGAGCCCGACCGCCTCTCGTCGGCGCGCGCTCTCGACGTCATCTCGCGCGACTTCGGGAAGTCCTACACCCGCTTCATCCGCGCGCAGAGCGCCGCCACGCGCCAGACGCTGCTGCAGGCGCCGTACCCCGCGGACCTGCAGGCCCGCTTCGCGACGATGGCCGAGCAGTCGCTGGCCGAGCAGCGGCGCATCGAGGCCGCCGACACGATGCCCTTCGAGGTCTACCGCCAGAAGTACCTGGCGCCGGAACGCCTGGTGCCTGCGAAACGCGCCTGATCGGACGCGGCGGGGTGGCAGGCCCGCCGCCCCACGATGCGCCGGGCGCAGGAAGACCGCCCGCGGCATGTAAAGGCCCGCTGCACGAGGTAAAGCTGCGTGAATTCGCAGCGCTGCGGTCGAATCCCACCGCCATACTGCGCTCCAAACCGAGGGGGTGCGATGGACGACATGGCGACGATTCAGACGCGACCGGACCGGGCGCGTGCCGCTCGTGATGCTGCGACGGTACCCGTGCCGGCGCAGCGGCTGCTGGCCGCAGCAGGCTCGCTCGCGGTGGCCGCCTGCGGCGGCGCCAGTGCCTTGCCCGAGGCCTTCGCAGACCGGGAGCAGGCGCAGACCCTTCGCCACGCGCTGTCGGCGAGTCCTGCGAACACGACCACCCCGGCAGCGGCACCCGTGCCCACCGTGACGGAACTGCTCGACTGGGCCGAGCGGGCCTACACCGAGCTGTTTCCCGGCCCCAAGGTCAATCTGGTGGCCGAGCCCTACACCTACCGCCACTACCCCGAGACGGGCCACTACCTGGGCGTGGCCGACGGCCGGGTGTACTTCCTCGGCCCCGCCTCCGGCGACGTGCTGGCCGACGCCGGCGCGCTGGCCGACTTCGGTGCCCGCATCTACGGCCAGCGTTTCGCCTTCAGCGACGAGCAGGCCTCCCGCTTCCTCGGCCAGGCCACCCTGGGCGTGACCGACGCCGACATCGCCTCGGTGCGCGCGGCCGGCTACGACGCCTGGCTGACGCAGCAGTTCACCCGCCCGCTGTCGCCCGGCAACTGGGACTGGCTGGTGACCAGGGGTTTCGACGTCAATCCCGACGCGCGCAACGCTGCCATAGGGGTCGACTCCCAGATCTGGCAACGCCTGCTGAGCGCTTCCGACAGCCTGCGGCAGCGCGTGGCGCTGGCGCTGTCGGAGGTCTTCGTCGTGGGCTTCGATGGCCTGACGGGGGCCTACAGGCAGTTCAAGCTCGCCGCCTGGTGGGATCTGCTGGCCACGCATGCCTTCGGCAACTTCCGCGCGCTGCTCGAGGCGGTGACGCTGAACCCTGCGATGGGCGGCTACCTCAACACCGCAGGCAATCGCAAGGAAGACCCGGCCACCGGTCGGCAGCCCGACGAGAACTATTCGCGCGAGGTGATGCAGCTCTTCACCATCGGGCTGGTGCAGCTGAACCGTGACGGCACGCCCAAGCTCGACGCAGCCGGAAAGCCGATGGACACCTATTCGCAGGACACGGTGACGAACCTGGCGCGCGTGTTCACCGGATGGAACCTCGACACCCGTCGCGACGACGTCGGACCCGAGTTCGTGCGACGGCCGATGGTGCTCACGGCGTCGCGGCACAGCACGCTGGCCGCCACGTTCCTGGGCGCCACGGTGCCGGCCAACACCGACGGCACGGCCGCGCTGAAGACCGCGCTCGACACGCTGGCGGCGCATCCCAACGTGGGGCCTTTCATCGGCCGCCAGCTCATCCAGCGGCTCGTCACCAGCAACCCGAGCCGCCACTACGTGGCACGCGTGGCCGCCGCCTTCGACGACAACGGCAAGGGCCAGCGCGGCGACCTGCAGGCGGTGCTGCGCGCCGTGCTGCTGGACGTCGAGGCGCGCGACGAGGCGCTGATCTCGTCGCCCACCGTCGGCAAGCTGCGCGAGCCGATGCTGCGCTTCATCCAGTGCGCGCGCAGTTTCAAGGCCACGTCTTTGAACGGTCAGTGGGACGTCGGCAACACCAGCGACCCTGCGCGCTCGCTGGGCCAGAGCCCTTTGCGATCGCCTTCGGTCTTCAACTACTTCCGGCCGGGATACGTGCCTGCGGGCACGTCCATCGCCAGCGCCGGCCTCGTGGCGCCGGAGTTCCAGCTGGCCAACGAAAGCAGCGTGGCCGGGTATCTCAACGCGATGCAGAGCTTCGTGAGCCGGGCGCACCGCGACGTGCGGCCGGACTACGCCACCGAACTGGCGCTGGCCGCCGATGCCGAGGCCCTGGTCTCGCGCGTGGCGCTGCTGCTGTGCGCCGGGCAGTTGCAGGCATCGACACGCACCACCATCGTGGGCGCGGTCGACAGCATCGCATCGTCCACCGAGGCCGGTCGGGCCAACCGCGTCTACACCGCCGTGCTGCTGGTGGCGGCCAGCCCCGACTACCTCGTGCAGAAGTGAGGGCAACCCGATGAACACTTCTTCCATCGATTTCGCCCGCCGGGCCTTCCTGCGCCGTGCCGCGCTGACGGGGGTGGCCGGCGCCGCCGCGCCCTGGGCGCTGAACCTGTCGCTGATGGGCGAGGCTGCCGCTGCCGAAGGCCCGGGCGACTACAAGGCCCTGGTGTGCGTCTTCCTCTATGGCGGCAACGATCACGGCAACACCCTGGTGCCCGTCGATGTCGCGAACCACGCCGCCTATGCCGCCGTCCGCACCGACCTGGCCACGCCGCGCGCCGACCTGCTGGCCACCGCGCTGACGCCGGCCGTGGCCCTGCAGGGCGGCGGCTCCAGCAGCCTGCAGTACGCACTGGCATCGCAGCTGGCACCGTTGAAAGGCCTGTGGGACGCCGGGCGACTGGCCGTGCAGCTCAATGTCGGCCCGCTGATCCAGCCCACCACGCTGGCGCAGTATCAGGCGCGGTCGGTGCCGCTGCCACCCAAGCTGTTCTCGCACAACGACCAGCAGTCGGTGTGGCAGAGCAACCTGCCCGAAGGAGCCACCTCGGGCTGGGGCGGACGCATGGGCGACCTCCTGCTGTCCGGCAACGGCGGCAGCGTGTTCACCTGCATCTCGGTCACCGGCAATGCCGTGTACCTGACCGGGCAGACGGCGGTGCAGTACCAGGTCAGCTCGTCCGGTGCGGTCGCCATCAACGGCATCCAGCGCGCGCTGTACGGCTCGGCCACCGCGCAGTCGGCCTTGCGCACGCTGGTCACGGCGCCGAGCGCCCACCTGCTGCAGGACGAATACGCCCGCATCGCGCGACGCTCGATCGATGCCGAAGGGCAGGTCAGTGCCGCGTTGGCCAGGCTGCCGGCGCTGGCCACGGTCTTCAACAGCGCCAACCCGCTGGCGATGCAGCTGCAGATGGTGGCCCGGCTGATCGCCGCGCGTGCCGACTTCGGTGTCAGCCGCCAGGTCTTCATGGTCTCGCTGGGCGGTTTCGACCTGCACGATCTCCTGCCCGACCGACATCCCGGGCTGCTGACCTCGCTGGGCGAGGCGCTGGGTTCCTTCCACCAGGCGACGGTCGAACTCGGCGTGGCCGACCGCGTCACCGCCTTCACCGCCAGCGACTTCGGGCGCACCTATGCCAGCAACGGCGACGGCTCGGACCACGGCTGGGGCAGCCATCACTTCGTGCTGGGCGGCGCCGTGCGGGGCGGGCGCTACTTCGGCACGGCGCCCCAGGTGGCGCTGAACGGCCCCGAGGACGTCGGCCAGGGCCGCCTGCTGCCCAGCACCTCGGTCGACCAGTACGGCGCCACGCTGGCGCGCTGGCTGGGCGTGCCGGAGACCGCGCTGCCGGCCGTGCTGCCGAACATCGGCAACTTCGGCGGGCGCGACCTCGGGTACTTCTGAACGACGGTGGGGCCGCGATCAGGCCGCCGGCGGGAAGGCGCGCACGAAGTCGCCCTCGGCAGCGCTCGCGGAAAAGTCGAACGAAGGCTGCCAGGGCCGCCCGACGCGCTGCGTCATCTCGCGCAGTCGCTGCAGGTAGGGCACGCCCTCGCGTTGCAGCGCAGCGGCGCAGGCGGCTTCGTCGGGGAAGTGCTGCAGAGCGTCCCACCAGACCGCACGGCCGGCCAGGAAGCCGCTGGCGCCGGCGCGCAAGGCGAACAGCAGCGCACATTCGAAACCCGGCATGCTGGCGCCGGCCGACAGCATCACCCAGGGCGTGCTGCCACAGGCCTGGCCCAGCGCGTCGAACCAAACCTGTGCCGAAGCCGCATCGGGGCCGGCGGGGTCGGGCAGGGCGGAGGCGGGAATGGGGCTTTCCAGCTTGAAGATGTCGACGCCGTACTCCGCCCCGGCGAAGGCGCGCACCGAGTCCACCACGCGCTGCGGCGGCTTGGCCGGGTCTTCCACGTAGTCGCGCAGGCTGTCGGGGCCACTGGGGAAGGGGTAGGTCAGCAGCTCGAAGATGAAGGCGATGTCATGCTCGCGGCAGGCGCGGCCCACATCGCGCACGAAGCGGTGCTGGTGCTCCAGCACTTCTTCGCTGGCGTCGGGCCGGTACCAGGCCAGCAGCTTCACGGCGTCGGCCCCGAGGCGGCGGATCTGCGCCACCGACCAGCCGTCGATGGCCCGGCTGCGCCGGCCGCCGGGCGTGTCGTCGAAGCGGTGGTCTTCCAGCGTCAGCAGCAGGCCGCGCTGCGGCTGCAACAGGTCGGCACTGGCCGGATAGCCGTAGTTGGGGTCGACCAGCATGGCGCTGGCGTGTGGCGCCAGCGCGCGCGCCAGCCAGCGCTTGCAGGCCACGTGGTCGGCGAAGCTCACCTCGCCGCGCGGGATGCCGCGCGCCTTGGCCACCAGCTGTTCGATGGGCGGCCGCTGGTCGATGGCGACCATCGAGAAAAGGCCCTGCGGATCGGCCAGGCGGCGCAGGCCCCAGGTCTTGCCGGGAGTCGGTGTGGAGATCATGCATTCCTGGCGCTCAGCCAGACCTCGAGTTGATGGCGTGTTGGCGCGCCCAGCGCACCCGCGCCGCGCTCGCACTTGAAGGCCGCCGCTGCGCTGGCGAAGCGCACGGCATCGTCGGCCGGGCTGCCTTCGGCCAGCGCCACGGCCAGGGCGGCATGGAAGACGTCGCCGGCGGCGGTGGTGTCGGCCGCCACCACGGCGGGTGCGGACTCGTGCACCGGCTCGGCGCCGCCCATGCTGCGCCAACTGCCGTGTTCGCCCCAGGTCACCATGGCGACCTCGTTGCCCAACCGGCAGGCGGCGCGCAATGCGGCCGGCGTGTCCTGCCCGGGCGCCCAGCAGGCCAGGCCCGGCTCCGAGAACACGGCCCAGCGCGCCAGCGGCACCAGCCGGCGCAGGTCGGCCGCGGGAGCGACATCGGCGTCCAGCACCGACAGCACGCCGTGCTGGCGCGCCCAGATCAGTGCCGCCTCGGCGCCGGCCACCCAGCGCGGGTCGACCAGCAACGCGGCCGCACCTTCGAGTTGGCTGAGGTCGAGCGCATGGGCCCGCACCAGCGCGTTGCCCCGGTGGTTGAAGATCTGCCGCTGGCCGAGCTGGTCGACGACCACCGCCGAGACCGAAGTGCCGCTGTGCGGCACCGTCTGCAGGCCCGCCGGGTCGATGCGCTCCTGCACCAGGCGCTCGCGCAGGAAGTCGGCCGCGCTGTCTTCGCCCACGCGGCCGATCATGCGCACCGCCGCGCCCAGCCGGCTGGCTGCCACCGCGGCGTTGAAGGCCATGCCGCCGGCCTGCATGCGGTAGCGCCGCGCCGGTGTCTTGCTCGGGCGCGCAGCGAAGGCCTCGATCTCGAAGACGTGGTCCAGTGACGCATGGCCGACGCAGGCCAGGCGCACGGCCTGCATCACGCAGCCCAGGCCGACAGCAGCGTGTCGGGCACGTCGATGCCCTGCGCCTCGGCCTGGCGCCGCAGGGCCTCGCGCCGAGCGCCGGGCAGGCGCACGCCGTCGTCGCGCAGCATCTCGGCCACCAGCACTTCCACGCGGTCCAGGTAGCTGTCGCTGCCGGCCAGCGCGCCCGGATCGATCACGATGAAGGCCTGGCCGATGCGCGGCCGGTTGCCTTCGTCGACGAAGAAGCTGCTGGCCTCGAAGCCGAACTGCGAACCGACCAGCGCGGTGACCAGCAGTTCGACCACCAGGGCCAGCATCGCGCCCTTGGGGCTGGTCATGGCGCCGATGGGCAGCATCGAACCGGTCAGGCCGGCCTGCGGGTCGGTGGTCGGCTCGCCCGCGGCGTCGAGCGCCCAGCCGTGCGGGATGGGCTTGCCCTGCTTGGCCGCCACCATCAGCTTGCCGCGCGCCACTTCGCTCAGGCTCAGGTCGATCATCAGCGGATCGCCGTGGCGGCGCGGGAACACCGCGGCCACCGGGTTGGTGCCGAAGATCGGGTGCTTGCCGCCGGCGGCCGGCATGGCGGCCGGCGAATTGGCGAAGCCCAGCGCCACCATGCCGGCCGCGGCAGCCGGACGCAGGTGGTCGACCACCACGCCGCAGTGGTGGCTGTTGGCCACGCCGGCGAAGGCCACGCCCTGCGTGCGCGCCGCAATCACCGCCTCGGCCACGGCCAGTTCGCAGGCGGGGAAGGCCAGACCTTCCTGGGCGTCGATGAGCAGGGCGCCGCCCTTGCGGCGCGCCACGGTGGCCACGGCCTGGCCGTTGGCGCGTCCGTTCTTCAGGTGCGTGGCGTACTGCGCCACGCGGCTCAGGCCGTGCGAGCCCAGGCCCTGCGCTTCGGCCAGCACCAGCCCGCGCGCCGTGGTCATCGCCATGGCTTCGCCGGCGCCGGCGCGTTGCAACTGCGCGGCCACGCGCGCCGTGAGATCGGTCAGGGAGACGACGGTCATGATGTCAGGGCCTGCAGCAGCCTGTCGGCGATGAGGAAGCTCACACGCGTGTTCGACTCGGCGCTCACGCCGGCGATGTGCGGGGTGAGCACGAGGTTGGGGCAGCCTTCGAAGTGGGCCGAAGCGGGCAGCGGCTCGGTGTCGAAGACGTCGATGGCGGCGCCGCCCAGGTGACCCGACTTCAGGGCCGCGGCCAGCGCTGCGTCGTCGACGATGCCGCCGCGCGCCGTGTTGATCAGCACCGCGCCCTTCTTCATCGATGCGATGCGCGACGCGTCGAAGAGGCCGCGCGTGGAGTCGACCAGCGGCACGTGCAGGCTGACCACGTCGGCCATCTTGATGACCTCTTCCAGCCCCGCACTGCGAACCTGGCCCTGGGCGAAGGCCGGGTGGTCCTGGTCCATCATGGCGTCGAAGGCGATGACCTGCATGCCCAGGCCGCGGGCCAGTTTCGCGGTCAGCTGGCCGATGCCGCCGAAGCCGATCAGGCCCAGCGTCTTGCCGCCGATCTCGCGGCCGTTCGACAGCGCATTGCGCGGCCACTTGCCAGCGGCCACGTCGGCCGTGGACACGTAGGCCCCGCGCAGCAGCATCGCCGCCGTGGTGACCACGTATTCGGCCACGCTCAGCGCGTTGGCACCGGTGGCCGGGATGACCTGCATGCCGCGCGACTCGCAGCCCGGCACGTCGATGTTGTCCAGCCCCACGCCCAGGCGACCCACCACCTTGCAGCGGCCGAGTGCGGCCAGCAGATCGCCGCGCACCTGGGTGCGGTTTCGCACCACGATGGCGTCGGCCTTCGCGGCTTCGGCCAGCAGGCGGGGCGCATCGTCCACCAGCTTGGGGTCGTACAGCACGTCGTGCGCAGCCTGCAGCTGCGCGACGGCGCGTTCATCCATGAATTCGGTGATGACGATGCGCATCGAAAGGTCCCGCCCGGAAGTTCCGTCACAAAGGAAAGCGGCGCCGGGAGAAGGGCGCCGCGGACATGCGATTCTGGCGCCGGCGGCCCGTGGGGCTGCCGGCGCGGTCGCGAGATCAGGCGCTTTCGTACAGGCGCGTCAGCACGAACTCGCGGTGGCCCAGCGCCTCGGCGGCGGTGAGGCGGCCGTTGGCCGTGCGCAGCATGCAGTCGAGCAGCTGGTCGCCGGCCTGGTCGAGCGTGATGCCGCGCTGCAGCAGCGAGGAAGTGTCGACGTCGACGTGCTCACTCATCAGGCGAACGGTGCGCGGGTTGGCGCAGATCTTGATGACCGGCAGGATGGGGTTGCCGATGACGTTGCCCTGGCCGGTGGGGAAGAAGTGCACGGCGTAACCCGAAGCGGCGCACAGCGTCACCATCTCGGCCGCCGCGCTGGACGAGTCCATGAACCACAGGCCCGGATGGGTGGGCATTTCGGCCTTGTCGATGACGCCGTCGACCGTGCACTTCTTGCCGATCTTCTGGATGTTGCCCAGCGCCTTCTCTTCGATGGTGGTCAGGCCGCCGGCGATGTTGCCCTTGGTCGGCTGGCTGTCCGACAGGTCGCTGGTCTTGTGGCGGTTGATCATGTCCTGGTAGCGGTTGAACATGAACATGAACTGCTCGGCCACGGCGGGCGTCTTGCAGCGCTCGACGACGATCTTCTCGCCGCCGGTGATCTCGCTGGTTTCGCCGAAGCACAGGTAGTTGCCCAGCGGGTGCAGCTTGTCGAAGGCGTTGCCCACGGTCGGGTTGGCGCCGCAGCCGCTGGTGGTGTCGCTCTCGCCGCACTTGGTGGAGACCCACAGCTCCGAGATGGGGCAGACCTCGCGCTGCTTCTCGCTGGCCCACTGCACGTACTCGCGCGCGGCCTTGCTGGCCTTCATGATGGTCTCGTGGTCGCCGTGGCCTTCGATGC
>LNFM01007745.1_pt1 | contig 16613 bp, 20 predicted proteins | sample 596031 | NCBI WGS metagenome assembly LNFM01 (sample SAMN04254537, study PRJNA301005) | activated carbon metagenome | isolation source: dual media filters at the Ann Arbor, Michigan drinking water treatment plant | place: USA: Ann Arbor
GCCCAGGTGGTGCTGAACCGCTCGGTCTCCGGCTTCTATCCGCGCGACGTCTGCGGCGTCGTCTACCAGAACGCCCACCGCTACCTCGCCTGCCAGTTCACCTTCGCCTGCGAGGGCCGCCGCAGCCTGGTGCCGACGGAAGCCGCCCCCTGGACCCGCGCCACCACCATCGCCAGGGAGATGATGGCCGGGCGGCTCTGGCTGCCGGAAGTCGGCCACGCGACGCACTACCACGCGACCTATGTCCGGCCGTGGTGGGCGCGGTCGATGAACCGTCTGCAGCAGATCGGCATCCACGTCTTCTACCGGCCGCGCAACTGGGGCGCCGGTCCGCGGATGGAGGTCGCCCGCGCCGCCGGCGACGAGAGCTGAGGCGGAAGGTAGCTGGTTGGAGGACCGCCCACTCCCGCCCATGTCCAGCCTGACGCGATGGATCTCCGCCCGTCATGCCCGGGCTTGTGCCCGGCATCCACGACTTGACCATCGCAATCCGAAGAAAATTCGTGGACGCCCGGCACAAGGCCGGGCATGACGCAGAGAGCGTCGTTTGGGACCTGACGGGTCCAACCCCTCCCTTGCCTGCGCCCCTTCCTGCTGACTCCCCTTCCTGCTGACTCTCCCTGTCATCCGGAATCGGTATGGAAGGCATCACGGCTTTTCGCTGTTCTGCGGCTGTGAATGCCCCTAAACAAGGCGAACCGTGTAGCTGCACGACGCTCGGAGCTCCCCCATGACCGCCTCGGCCCCCACCGATCGCCCGGCTCCCGACGCCTCCTGGCGCACCCCCTTCGTCATCATCCTCTGCGGCTGCCTGATCGGCCTGCTCTCCTTCGGTCCGCGGTCCGTCGTCGGCATGTTCCTCATGCCGGTCTCCACCGAGAACGGCTGGACCCGCGACATCCTCTCGCTGACCATCGCCATCCAGAACCTGATGTGGGGCGTCGGCCAGCCCTTCGCCGGCGCCATCGCCGACCGCTTCGGCACGCTCAAGGTCTTCTGGGCCGGCGCGATCATGTACGGGCTCGGCCTCGCCTGCATGGTGCTGCCGCTGCCCCCGCTCGCCATGCACGTGCTCTCCGGCACGCTGGTCGGCCTCGGTCTCGCCGGCGTCTCCTTCAATCTCGTGCTCGCCTGTTTCGCCAAGCTCCTCCCCGAGAGCCGCCGCGCCTCGGCCATGGGCATGGGCACCGCCGCCTCCTCCTTCGGCCAGTTCGTCTTCGCGCCGCTGACGCCCTTCCTGAGGGACCTGGTCGGCTGGAAGGTGGCGCTGCTGATCTTCTCCTGCGTCCCCGTCCTCATCATCCCCCTGTCCTTCGCGCTGGCGACGCGTCCCTCCGCGGGCATGGGCCAGGGCACGGGCGCGGAGATGAGCATCGCGGCGACGCTGAAGCAGGCCTTCGCCCACCCGAGCTACGTCTATCTGGTCATCGGCTTCTTCACCTGCGGCTTCCAGCTCGCCTTCATCACCACCCACTACCCGACCTACCTGAAGGACCTGAACATCGAGGCCTGGGTGGCGGGCGTCGCGCTGGCGCTGATCGGCCTGTTCAACATCGTCGGCTCGCTCGGCGCCGGCTGGCTGTCCGCGCGCATGTCGAAGCGCTGGCTGCTGGTCTGGATCTACTTCTCGCGCGGCGCCGCGGTGATCCTGCTCTTCGTCTTCCCGCCGAGCACGGCGCTCGCCCTCGTCTTCGCCGCGCTGATGGGCCTTCTCTGGCTCTCCACGGTGCCGCCGACCTCGGGCCTCGTCGCCCTGATGTTCGGCACCCGCTACATGGCCATGCTCTACGGCTTCGTCTTCTTCTCCCACCAGGTCGGCGGCTTCCTCGGCGCCTGGCTCGGCGGCGTCATGTACGAGCGCACTGGCTCCTACGAGGTCATGTGGTATCTCTCGATCCTGTTCTGCATCGGCTCGGGCCTGATCAACATTCCGATCAAGGAACGACCGGTGGCCCAGCCCCTCGCCGTTCCGGCCGAGTAGGGCCAGGAGGCCCTACCGCCGCCGCGTCAGGCCCTACCGCGCCACCAGAACCTGCCGGCAGGCCTCCGGCAGCGAGGCCATGGTGATCGGCGGCGGCGGCCGCCAGTTCGGGTTCGGCCGCGGGTTCAGCACCGCGTCGGTGAACCACCAGTCGAGCTCCGCGCCGCAGCCGTCGCCTGTCGGCGGCGGGTCCTGCGGCCGGCAGCCGGCGCTGCCCGCCGGGCAGCGGATGCGGATGTGCATGTGGTAGTTGTGGCCCGGCACGGGCCGGACGCGCGACAGCCAGGAGCGGTCGCTCCCCGCCTCGCGGCACAGCGCCTTCTTGATCGCCGCGTTCACCAGCACCCGCTCCACCACCGGATCCTGCGCCGCCGCCTTGATCACCCGCAGGTGGTCCGCCGTCCAGGTGGCGGGGTCGATGTCGCGCCGGTCGGCGCGCACCATGTTCACGGCCGACGTCATCTCCCGCTCCTCGGTGGTCAGTCGCCGGCGCGGCATGGGGGTCAGCCAGATGTCGGCGTCGAGGCCGATCTGGTGCGAGGCGTGGCCGGTCAGCATCGGTCCGCCGCGCGGCTGCGAGATGTCGCCCACGAGAATGCCCGGCCAGCGCGACACCTGCGGCACCTTGCCCGCGAAGCGCTCGAGGAAGGCCATCATGTCCGGATGGCCCCACATGCGGTTGCGCGACAGGCGCATGACCTGCCAGGTCTCGCCGTTGACCGGCAGCGCCACCGCCCCGGCGACGCAGCCGCGCGAGTAGAATCCGAAGGCGCGCGCCTCCATGGGCGCGCCGCTGGTGGCGCGGCCGAACAGCTCCTTGGCCGGCAGGTTCGGATCGTTCGGATTGGCGAGCGGCGGCAGCGGCCGCGGATTGACGGTGCCGGGCGTCTGCGCGAAGGCGCCGGCGATGCCGCCGAGGAGGGCCGCACTGACGGCGGCGATGAGGAAGGAGCGGGTCATGGCGGGGTCCCGTGAATCGTCTGCGCTCACCCTAGGCAGGATGTCATTAACCATTCCTGTCCGCCGCGGCGGTCGCTTGTCGCAGGCCCTGCCGCGCCTCCCCGAGGGGAAGATGCGGCCCCGCCGCGATGCTCGTCTTAAGCTTGACGGCTTCTCACCCCTTTACACCAGCCTCTGCTTTGGGAATCACTGAAGGGCGGCCCGCAAGGGAAGCTCTGTTCGTATCGCGTCGGAGGGGGAATCCATGCGTGCATTCCATTGCGCGGCCGCTCTTCTCGTCGGCCTCTTCCTGTGGACGGCCGAGGCCTCCGCCTCCATTGTCGTCCGTGTCGACAAGTCCAGCCAGACCATGCGCGTCATCGTCGACGGCGAGCACCGCTTCACCTGGGCCGTCTCCACCGGCCGCGCCGGCTACAACACGCCGAACGGCTCCTACCGCCCGCAGCGCCTCGAGCGGAACTGGCGCTCCCGCAAGTACGGCATGGCCCCCATGCCCCATTCCATCTTCTTCCGCGGCGGCTACGCCATCCACGGCACCAACATGGTCGGCCGGCTCGGCCGGGTCGACAGCCACGGCTGCATCCGCCTCGCCCCCGGCAATGCCCGCACCCTCTTCGAGATGGTCGCCCGCCAGCGCGGCGCGACGCGCATCGTCATCGAGGGCACATCGCCCCGCCAGGCGCCGCCCGCCATGGTCGCGAGCCGCGCCACGCGCCAGGCCGCGGCGGCCCCGCGCACCGCCCAGATGCGCCTCGCCCAGCCCGGCCGACAGGTGGCCGCCGTACCTGCCGGCACGCGCACGGCAGAGGCAGCGCCCCGCTCATCGGGCATCCGCTTCGCCACCCGCGCCGCGGCTCCCCGGGCGGTGGCACCCGCCGCCCCCCGCGACGACAACCGCTATTTCACTGAGTGGTACCTGCGGCGCTGAGCCCCGCCCGGCGGGCGGGGGGAGATAAACCGGCTCGCTGCCTTGCAATTCCCCGGCGGGGCCTTTATGCAGCGCCTTCCGTGGACAGGTGGCCGAGTGGTTGAAGGCGCACGCCTGGAAAGTGTGTATACGGGGAACCGTATCGCGGGTTCGAATCCCGCCCTGTCCGCCAGCCCTTTCGCCGAAGTCTGATCCCGCCCCGGGCGTCTCGCCTGCGGACGGCGGTCTGCGACGCCCTGGCCGCCGCCGTCGCTGGCGGCAGCGCTACGCTGCCGGCCCCGTCGGCGCCCCGTTCGCATCGACATGGGTCACGTCGTAGGCCCAGACGCGGAACGATTTCAGAACGTGCGGCCCGAAGGAATTGATCAGCGGCACGTCGGCCGCGTCGCGGCCGCGCGCCACCACGATCCGGCCGATGCGCGGCCTGTTGTTGCGCGGGTCGAATGTCATCCAGCCGCCGTCGAGATAGACCTCGATCCAGGCGCTGAAATCCATCGGGTCGACGATGGGCACGCCGATGTCGCCGAGATAGCCATTCACGTAGCGCGCGGGGATGTTCATGCAGCGGCAGAGCGCCACCGCGAGGTGGGCGTAGTCGCGGCACACGCCGATGCGCTCGTCATAGGCTTCCGCCGCCGTGCGGGTGGAGCGGGCGTCGAGATAGCCGAAGCGGATGTGGCCGTGGACGAAGTCGCAGATCGCCTGCACCCGGCCCCAGCCCGGCGGGATCTGGCCGAACCGGTCCCACGCCATCTGGCTGAGCCGGTCGGTCTCGCAGTAGCGGCTGCCGAGGAGGTAGATGAGGCAGTCGTCGGGGAGATCCGCCACCGGCACCTCGCGGGCGTCCGGGAAGGCCTCGTCGTGACGGCCGCTGTCCTCGATCGTGCCGTCGGCCCACAGGGCGAGGTCCCCCGCCGGGGCGGTGAAGCGCCGGCAGAGGTTGCCGTAGAGATCGACATAGGTGCGGCTCGGGACGAACGGCGTGGTGACCAGCTCCTCCGCCTTGCGGATGTCCTGCATCCGGTCGGCATGGGCGTTGAGCAGGCACACCATCGGCGTCGGCGCCGTGCAGGTGACGGTGATGTCGTAGCCGTAGCGGATCAGCATGACGCGTTCGCCCGGCCCGGCGTCTGGCATTCCGCCGCGATCACGAGGCCACCGCCTTCTCGGCGACGGGGGGCGCGGCCTTGGCGATGGCCGCCACGGCCCTCTTGCGCACCTTCTTCACCGGCGGGGGGGATTCCAGCGCGATGCGGGCGGCTTCGGCGGCCTCTGCGGCCTCCTTCTCGAGGCGCAGGGTCCTGAGCCGCGCCATGTTGGCCATGCGGGCGGTGCGCAGCTTCTCCTCGGCCGCGAAGGCCTCGCGCTGGCGCTTCTCGGCGCTGTCGAGACCCGGATGCGCCCTAGCACGTCCCTCGAGGTTCGGTTTGCGATAGGCCATCGGAACGTGCTCCCGTCGTGTCAGAGGGGCCGGTGCCCCATGAAATCACCGGCACCGCGACCGGCGCCCGCCGCCACGAGGGGGCGCGGCGCGGCCAGGGCCGGCGCGATCGTGAATGTCTGCCGGCCCCGCGGCCTGGCGGGACGCCGCTATTTCTTGCGGGCCGCGGCCGCGTCGAGGATCTTCTTCTGGACGGCGGCGAAGCTGGTGGTGGCGGCGGGCGCCTCCACGGCCTTCGGCTTCTTCGGTTTCTTGGCTTCGCGGTTGCCGCGTGAGTCGCTTCTGGCCATGGCGGCCTCCTTTACGAACGGTCGAATGACGTGACGGAGAGGCGGTAGATGCTCTGCCGGCCGCGCGCGTGGGCGAGGCCCGCCGCCGCCTGGATGCGGCTGCGGTTGGCGTCGAAGGCACGCAGGAGCGAGCTCTCGTCGTCGGCGCTGTGGGGGCTCAGCCGCTGCAGGGCGTCGGCATCCACCTCGAAGGTGAACTCGAACTGCGACTCGTGGCCCCAGAACCGGACGGACCGGCGCGAGGCGTCGTAGCTGCGGGCGGCATTGGGGAAGGCGAGGGTCACGGCGAACTCCGGTCTCGGGTGCGATGCGTCCTGGAGGCTCTCCTCCATCGGTGCATCGTCACCGAGCCGGTCGGCGCGGGAGCGGGACGTCGGGATGGCCCCGGGAACCGCTCGCTGCCGCGTGCGCCGCTCGCGTCCGTCCTAGCGAGGACAAGGCAACCGGTGCGCACATGATGACAGATGGTGTCTCGCGCCGGAAACGCGAGGGTGCGGCCGAGGCTTATTTTCCCGGGGCCTCGCGAAGCCACCTCGTGCGATCCGATCGGCCGTTTCGGCTGTATGGGAAGGGAGATGGTGGCGCATGGCGCCGGAAGGATGATGATGATTGCTCGCGCCAAACGGACGGCCGCCGCCCTCTGGGCCTATTTCGACGGCGCGACGCCGCGCAGCGCGCTCGCCGCCTCCGTCGCCTTCATCGTCGTCTCGAACCAGCCCTTCTACCCGCTCTACCTCTATCTTCTGCTCGGCGGCCGCGCCTGGCCGGCGCTGCTCACCTGGGCCTCGGCGCCGCTCTTCGCCTCCGTGCCGCGGGTGGCGCGGGCCAGCGAAGCGCGCGGCGGCGCCCTGCTGCTCGTCGCCGGCATGGCGAACACGGCGCTCTGCACCGTGGCGATGGGGCCCGCCTCCGGCGTCGAGCTCTTCTATCTGCCGTGCCTCGTCCTCGCCCTGCTGCTCTTCACCGGCGGCAACCGTTCCGTCGCCGTCGCCGCAACCCTCGCGGCCACCGCCGCCCTGATGCTGGCCGTGCGGCTCGCCGGGGCCGAAGGGCTGGTGGCGGTGACGGCGGAGGAGGTGGCCTCGCTCCGCCGCATCAACGCCTTCAGCGTCGCCGGCCTCCTCACCGTCATGGGCTGGATGTCGCGGCGCCTGTGGTGGCCTGCCGCGGCGCTCACGCCGCCGGGCGGACGCTGACGCGGCGGGCGACGGCGACGCCGATGACGGCCGACGCGGCGGTCAGGACCGTCCCCCACAGCGTGTCGACCACGACGAGGTTCCAGCTCCACAGCCGCATGGTGGCGTGGTTGGTCAGTTCGTAGGTCATGTAGGCGAAGAAGCCGAAGGCCGCGCCGTTGATCGCCGCCGTGGCCAGCGAGCCGTCGACGAGCGCCGGCCGGCTGGCGAAGAAGACGATGCCGACGGGAAACAGCAGGTAGAAGATGACGGCCGGGGCGATCCGCGCGTCCTGCAGCAGCACGTCGCCGAGAACCGCCCGGAACATCGGCACGCCGACCGTCATCAGATAGGGCACGTCGATGAGGACGAAGGCGAGGAAGGTGACGCCATAGGCGGTGGCGAGGCGGGCGGTCATCGGGCGGTGTCTCCTCGGGGTGCGGTTGGCGGCGGGGCATCGGGGCGTGCCCGGCAAGGGCAACGGCCGGATGCGTCCCTCGTTCCGTCGCGGGTCCTGTCGGTTACGTCGCACGCCCGTCGGCGGACCACCGGCCGGCGACCGAACCGCCGGGCCCCCGCCGACGTATCAGACATGACGGCTCCCGAAGCCGCCGCTTGCGGAAGGCCCGCCCGATGACAGCCCCCGCCGACAAGCCGACCGTCTTCTTCGACGGCTCCTGCCCGCTCTGCCGGGCCGAGATCGACCTCTACCGCCGCCAGGACGGCGAGCAACGCCTCTGCTTCGTGGACGTCTCCCAGTCCGAGGCCCCGCCCGCGCCCGGCCTGACGGCGGGCGAGGCCATGGCGCGCTTCCACGTGCGCGAGGCCGACGGCACCCTGCGCTCCGGCGCCGCCGCCTTCGTGGCGCTCTGGGCCCATGTTCCCGGCTGGCGCTGGCTCGCCCGGATCGCGCGGCTGCCGGGCGTCACGGCGGTTCTCGAAGGCGCCTATCGCCTGTTCCTGCCGGTCCGCCCGTTTCTCTCGCGGACCTTCGGACGCTGGCAGGCGCGCCGCGCCCGCCGTCTCAGGGCCTGATCCGGCCGGCGACGCGCCAGCCGCCGCCGTCTCGCTCCAGCACGATGCCCTCGCCGGATGCGGGGAAGATGCCGGTCAGCGCGGTGATGTTGACCTGATGGGTGACCACGACGAGGGCGCCGGGTCCGCTCCAGCGGGACAGGATCGCGCGCGCCGCCGTCGTCTGAGCCGGCCCTGCGGCCCGATCGCCGAAGAACGAGTTGAAGGCCGGTGCGTCCTCCGCCCGTCCGGGAAAGGCCAGTGCGGCGGTCTCGCGGGTGCGACACCACTGGGAGGTGAGCACCGCCCCGACCGCGATGCCGCGGCCGGCGAAGGCCGCGCCGATCCGCCGCGCCTGGTCGCGCCCGGCGGCGTCGAGGTTGCGCTGGCTGCCGCAGTCGCCGATCCGCATCCCCGGCGGATCGCCGCCACCCGGCGCATTGGCATGGCGGAACAGCACGACGCCGCCCGCGGCCAGAACCTCCCAGGCGCGGCCCGCATCCTGCGCCAGCGCTGGCGCGGAAGGCGTGAGCAGTCCCGCCGCCAGCAGCAAGACCATCGGGAAGAGCGTCCGGAACCGCAGGCCGAGGGCCATGGAGAGTGCCTGTGTCATGGCATCCGCTACGCCGGCGGGCGGCGTGGGGATCCCTCGCACACGCGGAGGTGATCGGCCTCAGAACCGCTCGGGACGGATGACCTCGACGTCGCTCACCCAGACCAGAAGGCCATGGCTGTCGAGCAGCGGGGTGAGAGCTTCCACCAACTCCCGCGCATGGGTCTCGGTGGTGATGGTGAAGACCAGCGCCTTGGCGGAGGCTCCGGCGATCTGGTCGTCGGACCAGGCGTTGAGCCGCCCGCCGCCCGCCGCCACCGGCAGCACCGTGTATCCGGTGACGCCGCAGCGCTTCACCACCTCGACGATGCGCCGCACCAGCGGCTGGTCGGCGAGGATCTCCACCTTCTTGCGTCGGGCCGTGCTGTTCATGACGCCAACCACCGTGCGAGCAGCGACACGGCGGGAATGCCGAGCGCGATGTTGAAGGGGAAGGTCACCGCCAGCGACATGGCGAGCGACAGGCCGGCATCGGCCTGCGGCAGGGCGAGGCGCATGGCCGCCGGCACGGCGATGTAGGAGGCGCTGGCGCAAAGGATGCCGAGGGCCGCCGCCGAGCCGGCGTCGAGCCCGATGAGGTGGCCGACCACCGTGCCGGCCGTGCCGTTCATCACCGGCATCAGGACGCCGAGGCCGGCGAGGCGGAAGGTCAGCGACCGCGTCTCCCGGAGCCTGCGGATGGCGATCAGGCCCATGTCGAGGAGGAACAGGCAGAGGATGCCGCGGAAGCCGCCGTCGAAGACCGGCGCGATGGGCGCGAAGCCCTCCTTGCCGACGATGAGGCCGATGGCGAAGCTGCCGAGCAGCAGGACGACCGTCCCGTTGAGCAGCGTCTCGCGCAGCAACTCGCCGCGTTCGTGGGCGTCGGAGGAGCCGCTGCCCTTGGCGAGGATGAGGCCGGCGATGATGGCGGGCGTCTCCATCAGCGCCAGCACCGCCACCATGAAGCCCGCCGGTGCCATGCCGGCCGCCTTCAGCATCTCGCTGCCCGCCACGAAGGTGACGACGCTCACCGAGCCGTAATGCGCGGCCACCGCCGCGGCGTCGATGCGGCCGAGCCGCCCGATGCCGCGCAGCAGCCCGAAGGCCGCCAGCGGAATGAGGCAGCTCAGCGCCAGGCCCGCCACGGCCGCCGCCGCCATCGTCGGAGAGAAGCCGCCCTCCGCCACCTGCACGCCGCCCTTCAGGCCGATGGCTGCCATCAGGTAGAGCGCCATCCCCTTGGCGATGGGCTCGGGGATGGCGAGGTCGGAGCGGGCGGCAGCCGCCAGCGCGCCGAGCACGAAGAACAGGATGACCGGGGAGAGAAGAACGTCCATGCGCTACCTTATGCCATCCGCCGTCCCGCGTGAGACGCCTGACCGCGGGTCTTCCACAGGCTGTAGAGCACGCCGCCGGCCAGCAGGCCGAAGGTGACGCTGAGCGACACCGCCGGCGGCACCTTGTCGATGCCGAGGAGATCGGCGGCGAAGACCTTCGCGCCGATGAAGATCAGCACCAGCGCCAGCGCCGTCTTCAGGTACTGGAAGCGGTGGACCATGGCGGCGAGGGCGAAATAGAGGGCGCGCAGGCCGAGAATGGCGAAGATGTTCGAGGTGTAGACGATGAAGGGATCGGTGGTGATGGCGAAGATGGCCGGCACCGAATCCACCGCGAAGATCACGTCGGCGATCTCGATCAGCACCAGCGCCATGAACAGGGGCGTCATGAACCAGACGGTGCGGCCGCTCTCGGGCGCCCTGGGATCCGGCAGCCTGACGAAGAACCTCTCGCCGTGGTGGCCGTCGGTGACGTTGAACCGGCGGCGCATGAAGGCGAGCACCGGGTTGGTCGAGATGTCCGTCTCGCCTTCCTTGAAGACGAGCATCTTCACGCCGGTGGCGATGAGGAAGACGGCGAAGACCGACAGCACCCAGGAGAACTGGCTGACCACGGCGGCGCCGACGCCGATCATGATCGCGCGCAGCACGATGACGCCGATGATGCCCCAGAACAGCACGCGGTGCTGGTACTTCCGCGGCACGGCGAAGAAGGCGAAGATCATGGCGATGACGAAGACGTTGTCCATCGCCAGCGCCTTCTCCACCGCGAAGCCGGTGAGATAGTTCATGCCCGCTTCCGGGCCGAGCGCCCACCAGACCCAGGCGCCGAAGGCGACGCCGAGCGAGATGTAGAAGGCGGAGAGGAGAAGGCTCTCGCGCGTCTCGATCTCCCGGTGCCCGCGATGGAGCACGCCGAGGTCGAGGACCAGCAGCACGACGACGATGCCGAGGAAGGCGAGCCACATCCAGACCGGCTTGGTCAGCCAGACGGAGAACAGAAAGGTGGTGATGAGTTCCATGATCGGACCCGAATCTCGAGGTTGCGAGACGATCCGACATCATGGCTTGCGCCATCAGAGGGGCCCGGATCGGCGGCGAAAAGCCTTCCGATCGTGGCTGAAATGCGGCGTGGGCCGCCGGTACCCCGCGGTGGGGCGCGCCTGCGACCACGCGCCTCAGGCGGCAGGGATCACGCGTCCCGGCGCTCGAAGCGGCGGCGCAAGGGCTCGGAAATGCCGGTGCAGGTCTTCGCGGCAGGCCGCCGGAAGGTGCCGACCGTCGCCTTGGCCGGCCGCAGGGCCGCCAGTGCCTCGGCCTGCTTCACGGCCGCCTGGATGCCGTCGACGAGCGGCACCGGGACGCGGTCGCGGACCGCCTGGGCGAGCCCTGACAGCGGCGCGCCGGCGAGGATGACGACGTCGGCCTCGTGCTCCGCCACCACGCGGTTGGCGAGGTCGACGAGGGCCGCCTCCTTCTCCTCCTGCACGTCGGCGAGCGAGGTGAAGGCGCCCTGCAGGGCGAAGATGCCGGCGCAGCGGCCGCGCAGCCCGTTCCAGTCGAGGCACTCGTGATACCAGGGCACCAGGCCGCCGGAGAAGGTGACGATGGCGAAGGAGCGGCCGAGCATGCAGGCCGTCAGCATGGCCGCCTCCGCCATGCCCACCACCGGAAAGTCGAAGAGTTCGCGCGCCCCGCCGAGGCCCGGATCGCCGAAGGCGGCGACGACCGCCGCGTCGATCCCCCCGTCGGCCTCCGCCAGCATCTCCAGCGCCACGGCCGAGCCGATCACCGCGTCGGCGCGGGTGGCGATGTAGGGCACGCCGCGTGCCGCGGTCCGCCCGATCAGTTCGGTCTGCGGCGCCTTCACCGCGGCGGCGGCCGCCATGAGGCGGTCCGTGACGGGGGCGCTGGTGTTGGGATTGGCGATGAGGAGGCGCATGGCGGGCTCGGAGGATCCATGGTCGGCGACGCGACCAGTGGTAACGGCTCGTCCTCGCGCGGTCACGTCCCGTCTGGCTGACCCGAACGGCGTCGGCGAGCGTAAGGAGCCCCGTGCGCCGAAAAGCGCGACGGGCAACGGGCAGGCGGATCTGATCGATGGCGGCGAATGAAACGGACGACGGGAATGCGCCGATGCCGGCGGTCACCCTCTGGCTCGGGGTGGGCGGTCTCGCGCCCTTCCTCGTCCTGGCTGCGGCGCTCCTCGCCGGCGCCTCGCTGCCGCTCATCGGGGGAGAGCCGGCGATCCGCGCGGCGCTGATGGCCTATGCGGTGGCCATCCTGTCGTTCCTCGGCGGGGTGCGCTGGGGCATCGCCATGGGCTATGGCGACGCGCGGCTGGCGACCCGCGACTACGTCATCGCCGTCGTGCCGGCGATCATCGGCTGGGGCGCCACCCTGCTGCCGGCGACGCCCGGCCTGTGGACGATGGCCCTCGCCTTCGTCCTGCTCGGCCTGATGGACTACGGCCTCGCCTGCCGCACCGTCGCGCCGGAATGGTACGGACGGCTGCGCCTCGCGCTCTCCGCCGCCGTCTCGCTGGCGCTGGGGACCGCGGCGCTGGCCTGACCGGCCCGGCCTTTGGGCCGTCAGGCGGCTTTCGGCCGGCGGACGCGCACCTTCGGCAGAGCCGCGGCGGCGGCACGGTCGATCGCGTCCTTGCGCTCGCGGGCGAGGCGCAGTTCGCGCAGCTTGTTCATGTTCTCGGTGCGGGCGCTGTTCGAATCCGCGATGTCCGAGAACACGCGGTCACGGGTGATCGACTGCTTCTGCACCTTGAGGAAGGCGGCGTTGGCCTTCTGGTGCGACGGGGACAGATCATTCATGGGGCGTTCCGTTCGGGTGTCGGCGGCCGCTGCGGCCGCGGGAAACAAAAAAGGCCAGGCGTGAGCCCGGCCTTCCCTATCAATTCGCCTTGGTCGCTGGTCCCAGTACATCCGTGGTGACCGGACCCGAGGCGAAGTGCAATCAAGCAGCCTGGAGCTGTTCGGCCGCCATCTTGCCCGACTTGTTGTCGCGCATGACTTCGTAACCGAGCTTCTGGCCCTCGACGATGTCGCGCATTCCGGCGCGCTCGACGGCAGAGATGTGGACGAAAACGTCGGCGCCGCCGTCATCCGGCTGAATGAAGCCGAAACCCTTGGTGGCGTTGAACCATTTCACTGTGCCGGTGGTCATGAAGAACCCTCCCTTTTGGCAATAGCAGACCTCCGCGCGGAAGCGCGTCGGGGTAGAACGATTTTCGAAAGGGGGAAGTTCGTCAGGAGCGCGCCGAAGCGGCAATAAACAAAGTTCAGCCGAGCAAACATCGATGTCGTCTTATAGGGGTAATTTGCAGCAGGTGCAAGAAAAATATTCCAGACATCCTTTTCACGACTTGGCAGGAGGCCGGACGGCGCCCGAAAACATGGAAAATATTTGGCCCGAAGACGAGGGAGATCGCGGGCCTCGGCTGTCGTGCCCGTGACATCGACGGATGCGGTCGGCAGGGGGCTGCTCCCGGCCGGGTCAGGTGTCCCGGTCGTCTGCCGATCCGGCCTCGTTCGCCCGTCGCGTGCGGAGCCTGACATAGAGGGCGCCGGCTCCCATGCCGGTGAACAGCGCCGCGACATGGCCGAACTGGTAGGCGATGGGCCAGCCGCCACAGACGATGCGCTCACCCTGGCGTTCGGCGCGCCAGCGGCTGTCGCGCGAACAGTGCTCGGGCCCCGCATCCGTCGGCACGGCCAGCAGCAGAAACAGACCCCAGAGGAGCATCGGCAGCACGGCGATCCCACCGGCGATCAGCTTCTGGCGCAGGGGCAGTCGCTCGAAGGCGGACATGCGGGTCAGCCCGGGTCCGCCGCGGCCGTGTCGCCCTCGCCGAGGCTCCGCTGCATCAGCACGCTGTCGATCCAGCGGCCATGCTTCCAGCCGATGGACGGCAGCACGCCCACCACGGTGAAGCCGCAGGCCCGGTGCAGCGCGATCGAGCCGTGGTTGCCGAGATTGCCGATGACCGCGATCATCTGCCTGTAGCGGCGCTCCGCGCAGTCGTCGATCAGCCGGCTCAGCAGCGCCTTGCCGACGCCGCGGCCCTTGGCGGCCGGCGTCACGTAGACCGAGTTCTCGCAGGTGAAGCGATAGCCGGGCCGGCTCCGGTAGGCGCTGGCATAGGCATAGCCCACCACCGCTCCGTCGATCTCGGCGACGAGATAGGGATAGCCGGCCGAGAGGATGGCCTCCTGCCGCCTCGCCATCTCCGCCGCGTCCGGCGGCTCGTATTCGAAGGAGGCGACCCCCTCCGCGACGTTCGGGCCGTAGATGGCGGTGATGGCGGGAACGTCGGCGGCGGTGGCGGGGCGGAGGGACAATGGCGGCACGGCGGACCTTCGGCAGCGATGCGGAGCCCTCATTGTCCTGAGGTCGGGCCGCTGCGCAAGGCGCCTCGCGGCGACCCTGCCATCGCCGATCGGAGGGCCGGGGTGTCGAGGCTTCCGAAGGCTTCGCAGGGGGCCGGACAGCAGACCGGGCGCGCGGCGCCCGTCTGCGCTGGATGAGACGACAGATGGTAAAAGCCGTGCAAATGTCGGCAGCGGAAGTCTATCCCCCGACAGGTCTTATTACATGCCCAGCTCGTCAAACTACGATGCCATCGCCGGTTTTCCGACGTCCGGTCTCGATCTGACGGCGGATGCGTTGCAGGACGGCTCGGCGGGCATTGCCATCGCCGAGGCCGTCTATGCGCAGGCGGGGGCGGGCGTCACCACGGCGAACGGGATCGCGCTCATCCGCCAGGTGGCGATCGATCTCGCCCTCGCGCCGGGGCAGGCGCTTACCGCCTTCGCCGCGCGCTTGTCGGCGCTGCAGGGCAATACCGAGCCGCTCGACAGCGTCGGCGCGGCGCTGGTGCAGTTCATCGCCCCCGGCGATTCGCTCACCACCGCCACGACCAACGGGATCGTCTGGGCCGTCGACGGGGGGCAGGCGACCTATGGCCAGGCCGCCGACATCCTGATGGCCATGGCGAAGACCGGCGGCGACGGCGCCGCGGTCGAGGCCGGCTTCGGCCTCGCCAGGCTGGCGGGACTGGCCGGCAACTACAGCGGTGGCAGCGAAGGCGGCGGCAGCGAAGGCGGCGGCAGCGAAGGCGGCGGCCAGACCTCTCCCTTCCCGGCTTCCGCGGCGATCGCGCTGGTCGATGCGGCGCTGGCCAACGGCGACATCGGCCTGCGTCAGGCGCTGACCATGTTCTCCGCCATGGCGATCGGCAACGATTCCGCCACCTGGAATCCGGCCAGCACCGCGATTGATGCCCTCATCGCGGCCAACCCCGCCAACGTGAACCTGGCCATCACGGCTCTCGCGGTGGCGGCGAAGTTCCGCCCCGAGTTCACCTGGGCCGCCGCCAACAAGATCGGCATTCTGGCTGACGACAACGGCGCCGACATGGCCTACGCAGACGTTGCGGCGGTGCTGCACGCGGAGGCGGTCGACGGCGGGATTCCTGCCGCCACGGTCATCGGCCTGCTGGTCTACCTGCGTTCGGCCTACCAGAGCCAGCCGGATGAAGCGACGACCCTGGCGACCCTGGCGGGCGAGTTCGCGGCGCTGATCGACCAGGGCCTGACCGGCGTCGACGCCGCCTTCACCGCGCTGATGGCGGTGACCTCCGGCTTGGCCGGCACGCAGCTCCTCGTCGAGATCGCCGATGCCGATGCGGACCTGCTCGTCCCGGCCGCCCGCTCCTTCGCCACGCTGGTGGACGTTCTCTACAGCGACTTCTTCCGCCCGAGCCAGTTCATCTCGCCGTCGATGGCGGTGACCGTGCTGAACACCGCGGTCAGCGGCGGCGACCTGACGGCCGTGGAGGCCATGACCTTCTTCGCCGCCATGGGGACGCGCGGCGGCAGTCCCGTCATCCTCGCCCAGAACGCCCTGCACAATGCCGGCGACGGCGTGCGTGGCATGGTGCAGAACGGCGTCATTTCGGGCGCCGATGCCGCCGCCGCCCTCGCTGCCGCCCTCGATCCGCTCGGCGTCTCGGCGCAGGACGGCATCCGCATTCTGGTGGCCATCGGCTCCAACGGCGCCTTCTCGCTGGGCGGCTTCACGCCGAACCAGAGCCTCATGGCCGGCATGGCCTCGGCCCTCGCCGGCTACATCCACGGCAAGGGCCTGACGGCGGCGGACGTCGCCGCCGGCGCCGGCACCGCCTTCGTCTCGGGCGCCGGCGGCAACGGGGCGACCCTGCTCGTCCTGACGGCCATCGAACTCGCCACCCTCGAGCCGGGCGGCGCCGCCCTGATGGGCGCCGCACTGGCCGATCTGGAGGGCGCCATCCCCCTCGGCACGTCCATGGGAGCGCTCCGCAGCCATCTCAGCGCGGGAACCATCGACGGCGACGTCGCCCTCGACCTGCTGATCGGCTTTGCCGGCGCAGGATCGGACGTCGCGCAGGTGCTGGCCGGCGGAGAGATCGGCTTCGCCATGGTCAGCGGCCGCCTCGGTGTGGCGGACGCCGTCGCCGGCATCGCCGGGGCCGTCACCGCAGGCCTTCTCACCTCGCCCGTCGCCGCGCTGGTTCTGGCCGCGACGGCCACGGCCCAGTTCGTCACCGCTCTCGCGGATGTCTACCAGGCGCTGGCGGCCCAGCTCGACGGCGGCGCCGGACCGGTCGCCGGCTTTGCCGCGATCACCGCCGCCGTGGCGTCGGGCGCGCTGGACGAGCTGCGGGCCGTCAAGGCCGGAGCGATCGTCGCGGCCATCGGCTCGACGGCAGTCCGCAGCGCCGCGACCGAGGCGGTGGTCGATCTCGTGACGGCGGGCGACGTCACCGCCGCTGTGGTGGTCGCCACGCTCGTCGACGTCGCGGCGGCCGGATCCGCGGCGCTTCAGTCGGTCGCCGGCG
>LNFM01019641.1_pt1 | contig 16613 bp, 13 predicted proteins | sample 596031 | NCBI WGS metagenome assembly LNFM01 (sample SAMN04254537, study PRJNA301005) | activated carbon metagenome | isolation source: dual media filters at the Ann Arbor, Michigan drinking water treatment plant | place: USA: Ann Arbor
ACGTGAACTCGGCCCGCTCCATCAAGGGCGGCGACATCGAAGACACCGCCACCCGCACCAACCTCGAAGCCGCCGACGAAGTGGCCCGCCAGGCGCGTCTGCGCGACCTGGGCGGCCTGATCGTGATCGACTTCATCGACATGGACGAGTCGAAGAACCGCCGGGACGTGGAAAACCGCCTGCGCGACGCGCTGCGCCAGGACCGCGCCCGCGTGCAGTTCGGCGCCATCAGCAAGTTCGGCCTGCTGGAAATGAGCCGCCAGCGCCTGAAGCCCGCGCTGAACGAAGGTTCGTCCATCCCCTGCCCGCGCTGCGGTGGCTCGGGCCATATCCGCGACACCGAGTCGTCGGCGCTGCAGATTCTGCGCATCATCCAGGAAGAGTCGCTGAAAGACAGCACGGCCGCCGTGCTGGTGCAGGTGCCGGTTGAAGTGGCCAGCTTCCTGCTGAACGAGAAGCGCACCGAGATCACCAAGATCGAACTCAAGCAGCGCATCAACGTGCTGCTGGTGCCCAACAAATCGCTGGACACGCCCAACTACAAGCTCGAGCGCCTCAAGCACGACGACCCGCGCCTGGACAACCTGGACGCCAGCTACAAACTGGCCGATGAGCCGGACGAGGCCACCGGCTTCACCCGCCGCAGCCAGGAACGCACCAACAAGCAGGAACCCGTGATCAAGGGCGTGTTGCCCGACGGTCCCGCGCCTGTGGCGGCGCCCCGCCCCGAGGTGGTGGCACCGGTCGCCGCGCCTGTGGTCGCCAAAGCGGCTGCCGCACCCGTGGCAGCCCCCGTGGCCGCTGCACCGGCTGAAAAAGGCTTCTTCGGCTGGCTCAAGAGCCTGTTCGGCGGTGTTGACGCTCCGCCCGTGGCGCCCAAGCCGGCCGTGGCCGCGCCGGCCGCCAAGCCCGGTGCCCGCGAAGAGCGCGCCGAAGGTCGCGGCCCACGCGAAGGTGGCCGTGAAGGCGGCCGAGATGGTCGCAGCCGCGGTGGACGTGGCGGCGCCGAGGGCCGTGGTCAGCGTGAAGGTGGTCGCGAAGGCGGTCGCGGTGGCCGTGACGGTGCTCGCGAAGGCCGCCCGGTCGAAGGCCGCGAACCGCGCGCCGAAGGCCGTGTGGAAGGACGCCCGGAAGGCCGTGCTGAAGGCCGGGGCGAGGGTCGCCGGGGCGAAGGCCGCGGTGAGCCGCGTGGCGAAGGCCGCAACGAAACGCGTGGCGAGCCTCGCACAGATGGTCGCAGCGAAGGCCGTGGCGAACGGGGCGAAGGTCGCCGGGGCGATGGTCGCCGCGACAACCGCCGCGACGCCGCACCGGTGGACGGCGCTGCGCCAGCCGACTTGGTGAACGGCACACCAGCCACTGCACCCGGCGAAACGAACGAAGGCGGCGACAACCAGCGCCGTGGTCGTGGCGGACGCGGTGGCGAGAACCGCCGCCGCCCGGCCGAAGGTGCCGAGGGCCAGGTCCCCGCTGCCCAAGGTGACGCAGCACCGGTCATGCAGGAAGCCGACAACGGCACCGACGCACCGCGCGAAGGTGAGTTGGTTGAAGGCGGCGACGGCGCTCCACGGGCCCCGCGCGAACGCCGCAGCCGCGACCGTTACGGCCGCGACCGGCGCGAGCGCGGCCCACGCGATGCCAACGGTGCCTCCGAAGGCGGCGAAGGCGAGGCACCCGCCGAGCTGCCCGCCAGCGAAGTGGCCTTTGCCGCCGCTTCAACGCCGATGGTTTCGCAAGAGCCGGTGGACGAAGCCCCAACGCGCAGCTACTTCAGCCTGCCGGTGGATGTGCCTGCGCCGGTGATGAACGAAGCCCCTGTGGCCGCTACTGCTCCGGTGGCGGCGCCAGTTGCAGCGCCGATGGCAGCTCCAGTGATGGAACAGGCCACCCCGGCACCGGTGATGGAACCTGCCGTGATGGCGCCGGTGGCCGCTCCCGAGGTCGTCCCGGCCCCGGTGGCCGCTCCCGCACCCGCTCCCCGCGCGCCTGCACCGAAGCCCGCCGCACCGGTGGTGGTCGAGGCCCCCGCGGCCCGCGGTCTGCCGAAGGTCGCCAGCTTCTCGCTGCCCCTGGACGAGATGCAGCAGGTTGCCCAGGCCAGTGGTCTGGAGTGGGTCAACTCCAACGCCGACAAGGTGGCGCAGGTGCAGGCCGCGATCGCGGCCGAGCCCAAGCCGGTGCATGTGCCGCGCGAGCCCAAGCCGGCGGTGGTGCTGGACGATGGCCCGCTGGTGCTGGTCGAAACGCGCAAGGACCTGCGCGACATGCAACTGCCTTTCGAGACACGTTGATCGGGAATCACCGTCAGGCGCCCGACGCCTGGCGGTGCATCAACCAAAAGAAAAGCGCCCTCGGGCGCTTTTCTTTTGCGTGCTCGCCGATGCCTGTTCAGTCGAGCTGGGCCGCCTGTTTCCAGGCCGCTTGCGCCGCCGCTTCGTCACCGCGCTCTTCAGCCAGACGGGCCAGCGAACGCCAGGTGCGGCGCAACAGCGCGGCGTCGCGCAAGCCGTGGCTGGCCTGGGTGAGCAACTGGCTGGCCTTGCCCCACAGCTGGCGCTGCATGAAGGCCTGCCCGGCGAGGTACTGCAGCAAGGCGTTGTTGGGCGAGCTGCGCTGCTGTTGTTCCAGTTTCGCGAGCCAGGCGCTGTCGAGCTGCGGCAAGCCGGGCTCGAAAGCCATGACAAGTTGCCGCTGCTGCGCGGGCTCCAGGGCGTCGAACTGTTGCCACAGCGGCTCCAGCCAAGCGCGCAGGCGTTCGGCCACCGCCCGGGCCTCTTCACCGTCGATATCGCTGTGTTGCAGTACCAGCTGGTTGCCGCGCCGCGCCGCAGCCAGCGCCAGCTCGGGCATGGCACGTTCGCTGGCGTCCAGACCGTTCCACACCGTTTCGAGCTGGGCCATGTCGTGGGCTTCGCGCAGGGCGTCGAGCACCAGCCCACGCACGATGCTGCGCGAGGCTTCGGGTGAAAACGCCTTGTGTTTGGCGAGCAGGCGCGCGGTTTCGAGCGCCTCTTCTGTCGCACCGCCCAGGCGCGCCACCCGCAGCTTCAGACGCAGGGCCTGGATGCGGCGGCCCGCGCCTTGAGGCAGCTCGGCCAGGCGGCTGCGCGCGACTTCCACGTCGCGGTCTTCCACGGCCCAGCGCACAGCGCGCAACAGGGCGCCTTCGGATGCATCGGGCGCCCCCTTGGCCAGGGCCGGGTCGAGCGCGGCCTGCAGGTTTTCGTCACGCCGCTCGCGGTTCTGCAGTGACTGCGCGCTTTCGGCCACCAGCAGGTGTGCGAGCACCTGCAACTGGTCGCGGCGCGGCCACTGGTTGGGCGAGACCGACTTGAGCTGATCCAGTGCATGCTGTGCTGCGGACTGCGCGCGCACAAACCGCCCGGCGAGCTGGTGCGCCAGCGCGTCCATGACCGAGCCCACCACCGAGCGTTCAACTTGCTGGCTGCGCCAGCGTTGGGCGCGCATGGGCAGATCTCGGATGGCGCTGATGGCCTGCAGCGCAGCGTGCAGCAGCACGAAGCCGGCGACCAGGCAAAAAAGAACCAGGTTGAAGGAAACATCGAACCGGTAGGGTGGCCAGAACAGCGTGACCGTGCTGGCGTTGTGTCCGACCAGCAGCGCCAGCGCGACCGCCACCGCCGCCAGGCCCAGCAGCCAGAACACGCTGCGCATCGCACCCCGCTGGCGGCTGCGCATCAGCGGCCTCCCGCGGCGGCGGCCAGCGCGGCCAGGGTTTCGTCGGGGCGCGGCACGTCGGTGGCCACCAGGTCGCGGCGCAAGCGGGCCACCAGGGTTTGTGCGCTGGCCACCTGCGAAGCGCTGGTGTCGAAGTAGCGCTCGATCGCCAGCTCCACCGCCAGCAGGTCGGCCTGGCTTGTGGTCCATTGGCGGGCCAGCAGACCGAGCCGGGCGTTGAGCAGCTTGAGCTTGAGGTTCTCGCGCAGGAAGAAGGCTTGCTCCGGCGCGAGCAGCGCGGCTTCGGGGCGGTCAATGCGGCTTACGCGAACAAGTTCGCGGCCACTGCGGGTGAGCTCGGCCCAGGTGCGCGTCCACAGCGCGCTCCACCAACCGGAGACACGGCTCCAGCCATCGCTGAAACCTCCATCACGGGCCGCAGCGTCGGTGCTGTCGATCGGTGGGGGCGTGGCAGCAGCAGTCTCATTCGGTGCTGCCGTTGCGGGGGCGGGTTCGTTCGCTGCGGTGGGCGCTGGCCCAGGGCTCGCGGGCCTGGCAACGGGCTCAGTCTTCTGGTGGCCCACCTGGTTGCGCACCGGCCATTCATCCACCTGCCGCGCCAGTTCGTCCAGGCGCAAGACCAGCGACGGAATGTCGGCCAACGGAGCGGCCTGGATGCGGTCGATGTCGCGTGCGATGGCTCGCTGCACCGGGTTGAGTCGCGGCTGGGCAGCGCGCGCAATGCGCTGGTCGGCCGCGCGCAGGGCCGCCACCATGGGCTGTGTGCTGCCGGTGAGCAGGGCCTGCTGCTGCGCCAGCTTCACGGCAGACTCCAGATCCTGCACCAGGTTGTCGTCGCGCGAACGCGAGAGCGAGAGCATCAGTTCTTCGAGCTGGCTGCGTTGCAGGCTCACCTCGGAAAGGCGCACTTCGGCCACAGTCAGGCGGGCCTGCAGTTCCTGCGCCAGTGCTTCGGCCTGCGCAGCCAGCGTGCGGGCCTCCACGGCCTGCGCACCGCTGTCCTGCACCCGGCGGGCCAGCTCCTGCTGCGTGAAACTGAGCTTTTGCCAGAGCAGACCGGTGAACACGAGTGCAAGCGCACCGAGCAACAGGGCCATCCACACCAGCCCCTGCCCGGCGCGGCGCACCGGTGAGGGCGCGGGCGCGCTCTCCACAACAACGGGTGCCGTGGTGTCGGTGGGGGGTGGAAGCGGTTGGTTGGAGCTCATGATGCGGACCGCTCTGATTCTAGGGCGCGCAACACTTCGTTCAGGCTGGGACGTGATTCGATCACACGGCCAAAGCCGGTCTCGCGCGCGGCCTGAGCGATGCGCGGGTGCGTGGCCAGCGCCGTGGCGGCGCTCCATTGCGCTTGCGGCTGCAACACACGCAACGCCGCCAGCGCTTCCGAGCTGCTGAACAACCACACGCTGCCGGCCTTGGTGGCCTCAAGCATGCGCTGCGCATCGCCCTCGCCCAACACCGGCGGACGGCGCTCGTAAGCGACGCAACCGTCGACCCGGGCGCCCGCGGCCTCGCATTGGTGGATCAACCAGTCGCGCCCGTTGCCGGCCACCGGCCCGGCGCCGGGTGGCGCGTCCACCGAGAGGCCGCGCACGATCAGGATGCGGCTGCCGGCGCGCACCTGCGGGGCCACTACCGGCCAGAGGTGTTCGGAGTCGAACTGGGCTGCGTCTTCGGGAGGCGAGTCGATGCGGTCCACCGCCACACCGAGCGTGGTCAGCGCCTGGGCCAGTTGGCTCGCGGTGCCGGGGCCCGGCGCCCAGAAGCGGGTGGCGATCGGGGACGTGGGCGGCGCCACGCCCTCGGCAAAAAAGTGGCTCACGGCCGCACCGCTGACGAACATCAGGGCATTGGCCTGCTGCCAGTGGGCCCGCCAGGCCTGCAACGCGGCCCTGGCCTCGGCCGAGCTGGGCTCACCAATGTCGATCAGGGGCAAGGCATGGGCGGGCCAGCCGTGGGTGTGCAGCACCTGCACCCAGTGCGCCGCCTCGGTCGCGGGCCGCGTGACGATCAGCCGCGCCACCCGGCCGGGTTCGGGCCGCCGGGCGGTGGTGTCATTCAAGGCTTCAGACCTCCACCGGCGGCGGTGTGGCGCCGGCCGCGCGCAGGTCGGCGGCCACGCGCTGGCCCAGCGCTTCGGCCTCGGCCAGGTTCTGCACGCGTGCCTGTCCGCTCACCCGCACCACCGCTTGCTGACCAAGTGGGTCGCCCCAGGCCGCGTCGAGCTGCAAGCTGCCGTCGGCCTGCCAGTCCGCATAGGCCGCCAGCGGCATGGAACAGCTTCCCCCCATGGCGCGCGAGACGGTGCGCTCGGCCGCCACGCGTTGCCAGCTGGCGGTGTGTGCCAGCGGTGCGAGGGCATCGATGAGGTCTTGCCGATCGGCGCGCACCTCGATGCCCAGGGCGCCCTGGCCCGCAGCGGGCAGCGAGTCGGCCGGCTCGAAGATGTGGCGGATGCGCTCGCCCAGGCCCAGGCGCTTGAGGCCGGCCGCCGCCAGCACGATGGCGTGGTACTGACCTTCGTCGAGCTTGCGCAGGCGCGTGTCGAGATTGCCGCGCAGCGGTTCGATGCGCACATCGCTGCGGTCCAGCCGGTCAAGCGACTCGCGCAGCAGCACCAGGCGGCGCAGGCTGGAGGTGCCCACCACCGCGTTCGCCGGCAGCTCGGCCAAGCCTGCGCAGTGCGGCGACACCCAGGCGTCGCGCGGGTCCTCGCGCTCCATCACGCAGGCCAGCGCAAAGCCTTCGGGCAGTTGCATGGGCACGTCCTTGAGCGAATGCACCGCGATGTCGGCGCGGCCTTCTTCCAGCGCCACTTCGAGTTCCTTGACGAAGAGGCCTTTGCCACCGACCTTGGACAGGCTGCGGTCCAGGATCTGGTCGCCCAGCGTGGTCATGCCCAGCAGCGTGACGCGGTGACCCAGACCTTCCAGCAAGGCCTTGACGTGTTCGGCCTGCCACAGCGCCAGGCGGCTCTCGCGGGTGGCGATGGTGATGGCCAGGGAGGTGGAAGTGGGCATGGAACTTGAGGAAAACAGGGGCGGAACAAGCCGCGAAGTTGGTACCCGGTCCGTAACCGGGAAGGGTGTTTTTGGATGCTAGCATGGCCCTTCCACCGGGTTTTCCCCAGATCACCCGGCCCTGTCGGCAGGCCACCCATCTACCAACACCATGAGCCGAACGATCGCGCCCACCCGCACCCGACCCAGCAGCCGCGCCGACAAGGACCAGCCCCTCATCGACGACATCCGACTGCTCGGGCGCATCCTGGGCGATGTGATCCGCGAACAGGAAGGCCAGGCGGCCTACGACCTCATCGAGCAGATCCGCCAGCTCTCGGTGGCGTTTCGCCGGCACGACGACCAGTCGGCCGACAAGGCACTGAAGAAGCTGCTCAAGGGCCTCAGCGGGGACCAGACGGTCAGCGTGAAGCCACCTGGCCAACCTGGCAGAAGACCGACACCACATCCGACGCCGCGCGGTACACGAGCGCGCGGGTGAACTGCAGGAAGGCAGTCTCGCGCGCACGCTCCAGCGCCTGCACAAGGCCGGCATCCAGCCCGACGAGATCGTCAACACGCTCGCGCACAGCCACATCTCGCCGGTTCTCACGGCTCATCCCACGGAAGTACAGCGCAAGAGCATTCTGGATGCCGAGCGCGCCATCGCGCGCCTGTTGAGCGAGCGCGACGAGCAGGAACGCCTGCCACGCGAGCGCGCCGACATCGAGGCGCAGATCCGGGCCCGCGTCACCCAGCTCTGGCAGACCCGCCTGTTGCGCTTCACCAAGCTCACCGTGGCCGACGAGATCGAAAACGCGCTGAGTTACTACGAGGCCACCTTCCTCACGCAGATCCCGCGCCTGTACCGCGATCTTGAGGAGGGCTTGGGCGAAGCCGGCGAGGCAGCCGTGATCGCGCCCTTCCTGCGCATGGGCCAGTGGATTGGCGGTGACCGCGACGGCAACCCCAACGTGACGGCGCAAACACTCGAACTCGCGCTGCACAGCCAGGCCGACATGGTGCTGCGCCACCACCTCACGCAACTGCACTTTCTCGGCGCCGAGTTGTCGGTCTCGGCCATGCTCACCCGCGTGAGCCCGGCCATGCAGGCGCTGGCCGAACGCTCGCCGGACACCAACGCCCACCGCCAGGACGAACCCTACCGCCGTGCACTCACCGGCATGTACGCACGCCTGGCGGCAACGCTCAAGACACTCACCGGCGGCGAAGCAGCCCGCCACGCCATCGCGCCACAGGACGCCTATCGCAGCGCCGCCGAGCTGCTGGGGGACCTGCGCACGATCGAGGCTTCGCTCAAGTCGCACCATGGCGAAGCACTGGCGCGCGCGCGGTTGCGGCCGCTCATGCGTGCCGTGCAGGTGTTCGGTTTTCACCTCGCCACAGTGGATCTTCGACAAAGCTCCGACAAACACGAAGAAGTGGTGGCCGAACTGCTCGCCGCAGCCCGCATCGAGCCGGACTACTCGGGACTGGATGAAGCCGGCAAACGCGCCGTGCTGTTGCGCCAGCTGAACGACGCGCGACCCTTGCGCGTGCCGGGTGTCGCCTACTCGGCGCACACACTGGGCGAGCTGGCCATCTTCGACACCGCGCGCAGCGGGCGCGAGCGATTCGGCGCGCAGGCCATTCGCCACGCGATCATCAGCCACACGGAAACCGTGAGCGACCTGCTGGAGGTGCTGCTGCTGCAGAAGGAAGCCGGCCTGATGCGCGGCACGTTGAATGACGACGCCGTCTGCGATCTGATCGTGGTGCCGCTGTTCGAGACCATCGAAGACCTGCGCAATGCCGCACCCATCATGCGCGAGTACCTGGCCCTGCCCGGTGTGCGCCCCATGGTCGAGCGCGGCACGGCGGAGGGTTACTGCGAGCAGGACATCATGCTCGGCTACTCCGACAGCAACAAGGACGGAGGCATCTTCACCAGCAACTGGGAGCTGTACAGGGCCGAGATCGCGCTGGTCGAGTTGTTCGACTCGCTCAACCAAGGTCGCGACAAGCCCATTCAATTGCGAATGTTTCATGGAAGAGGTGGAACGGTTGGACGGGGCGGCGGCCCGAGCTTTCAGGCCATCCTGGCGCAGCCCCCCGGCACCGTGCGCGGCCAGATCCGCCTGACCGAACAGGGCGAGGTGATCGGCTCCAAATACGCCAACCCCGAGATCGGCCGGCGCAACCTCGAAACCCTGGTGGCCGCCACGCTGGAGGCCACGCTGCTGCAGTCCACGCGCAACGCGCCCAAAGCCTTCCTGACCGCCGCCGACGAGCTTTCGCGCCAGAGCATGGCGGCCTACCGTGCGCTGGTCTACGACACCCCGCGCTTCGCCGAGTACTTCTTTGCCGCCACACCCATCCGCGAGATCGCCGAGCTCAACATCGGCTCGCGCCCGGCCTCGCGCAAGGCCACGCAAAAGATTGAAGACCTGCGCGCGATTCCCTGGGGCTTCAGCTGGGGCCAGTGCCGCCTCACGCTGCCGGGCTGGTTCGGCTTCGGAACCGCGGTGCACACCTTCCTGCACCGCGACGGCCCCAAGGGCGTGGCTGCGCAAAAGGCGCTGCTGCAGAAGATGGTGAAGCAGTGGCCGTTTTTCAGCACCCTGCTCTCGAACATGGACATGGTGCTGGCCAAGAGCGATCTGGCGCTCGCCTCGCTGTATTCCGAGCTGGTGCCCGACAAGCGCCTGCGCAAACAGGTGTTCACCGCCATCGAAGCCGAGTGGCACCGCACCGCCGATGCGCTGGCGCTCATCACCGGTGAAAAACAGCGCCTGGTGAACAACGCCGCACTGCAGCGTTCCATGCGCCACCGCTTCCCCTACATCGACCCGCTGCACCACCTGCAGGTGGAGCTGGTGCGGCGCTACCGCGCTGGCGAAAACGACGCCGACCGCAACGAACGCGTGCGTCGCGGCATCCACATTTCCATCAACGGCATTGCGGCTGGCCTCAGGAACACAGGGTGAACGGGTAAAACCTAAAATCCACGTGTGAACACCTTGACCAACGCCGACCTGCACTGCCACTCCGTCGTCTCCGACGGCACCCTCACGCCCGAAGCGCTCGCACAGCGCGCGCGGGCCAACGGTGTCGAGTTGTGGGCCTTGACCGACCACGACGAGCTGGGAGGTCAAGACCGCGCCATGGCCGCAGCGCACGAGGTGGGCATGAGCTACCTCACCGGCGTCGAGATCTCCGTGAGCTTTCTGAACATCACGGTGCACATCGTCGGCCTGGGCATGGACCACACACACCCTGCCCTGCTGGCCGGGCTGCGGGCCACGCGCGGCGGGCGCGAACAGCGCGCGCGCGACATGAGCGACGACCTCGCCCGCGTGGGCATCAAGGGTGTTTACGAAGGCGCGCTGAAGTACGTGGGTAACCCCGAGCTGATCTCGCGCTCACACTTTGCACGCTACCTGGTCGAGATCGGGGTCAGCAAGGACACCAACGATGTGTTCCGCAAGTACATCACCGAAGGCAAGCCCGGCTTCGTGCCGCACCGCTGGGCCAAGCTGGCCGACGCAGTGGGCTGGATCACGCAGGCAGGCGGCGTGGCCGTCATTGCCCACCCGGGCCGCTACAAACTCACACCCAACGAAGAGTTCGCGCTGTTCACCGAGTTCAAGAGCCACGGTGGTCAGGGCGTGGAGGTGATGACCGGTGCGCACAACCAGGCCGACTACGTCAAGTACGCCGGCTACTGCCAGGAGTTTGGTCTGGTCGCTTCGCGCGGCAGCGATTTCCACAGCCCGGAAGAGAGCCACATGGACCTGGGCAAACTGCCCGACCTGCCCGGCAGCGTCACGCCGGTGTGGGAGCTGTTGCAATCGCGCATCCACTGATGCCCGAACCGGCACGCCGCACCCCGGCGCACGCCCTGCTGGGCATCGCTTTCCTCATTGCGGCCACGGCCTGCTTTGCGGTGCTCGACACCACCGTCAAGTACGTGGGTGCATTCGTCTCGGTGCTGGTGGCGGTCTGGTTCCGCTACGTTTTTCATGCGGTGGCTGTATCGGCCATCATGTTGCCGCTGCGCGGACGGCGGCTGTGGCAGACCGCGCACCCCCGCTACCAGGTGCTGCGGGGGTGCCTGCTGCTCATGGTCAGCATCATGTCCTTCGTCAGCGTGCAGTTCATGCCGGTGGGTGAATTCACGGCCATCATCATGATCTCACCGCTGGCGGTCACCCTGCTGGCGGCGCTGTTCCTGAAGGAAGACGTGTCGGTACTGCGCTGGGCGCTGGTCGCTGGCGGCTTTGCCGGTGCACTGCTGGTGGTGCAGCCTGGCAGGGAGGTGATCGGCTGGGCCAGCCTGCTACCGCTGGTGATGGTGTTCACCTACGCCTGGTTCCAGATCCTCACCAGCAAGATGGCGCGCACCGAAGACCCGATGACGATGCACTTCTACACCGGCTGGGTCGGCGCGCTGATGGCCAGCCTGGCGCTGCCTTTCGTGTGGCAGGTCATCCCGGATGCACGCACCTTCGCCTTGTTGTGCCTCATCGGCCTCATGGGCACGGTGGGGCACTTCCTGCTCATCCTCGCATTTGCAAGAGCCCCGGCGTCCACGCTGACCCCCTACCTGTACACCCAGATCGGATTCGCCATGCTGTGCGGCTGGGCCGTGTTCGGCCACGCACCCGGCCCGCTGGAGCTCGCCGGCATCGGCATGATCGTGCTCTGTGGCGCTACGGCCAGCTGGCTCACCGCACGCGATCGCCGCTTGCCCGTCGAACAGCCCGAGGCTTGAGCGGGATCACAATCGCTTCATGTCCCAGCTCTTCGAAGTCCACCCCGACAATCCCCAGCCGCGCCTGCTCAAACAAGCCGTCCAGTTGCTTGAGCGCGGCGGCGTGCTGGCCGTGCCCACCGATTCCAGTTATGCACTGGTCTGCCACCTGGACGACAAGACCGCCGCCGACCGGCTGCGCCGCATCCGCCAGGTGGACGACAAGCACCACCTCACCCTGATCTGCCGCGACCTGAGCGAACTCGCCAGCTACGCGCGGGTGGACAACCGCCAGTACCGGCTGTTGAAACTCGCCACACCCGGGCCCTACACCTTCATATTGGAGGCCAGCAAAGAGGTACCGCGGCGGCTGAGCCATCCTTCGCGCAAAACCATCGGCCTGCGCGTGCCCGAGCACAAGACCCTGCTGGAGCTGCTGGGTCTGCACGGCGCACCGCTGTTGTCCACCACGCTGATCCTGCCGGGCCAGACCGACCCGCTGAACGACGCGCAGGAGATCCGCGCACACCTGCAGCACGAACTGGCTGGTGTGATCGATGCCGGCGCCTGTGCGCTGGAAGCCACCACAGTGATAGACCTCACCCCGATGGGCGATGGCGGTGAGCCTGAGGTGATTCGCCAGGGCCAGGGAGCACTCGGCCCGCTGGGGCTCTGAGCCCGCCCGCCGGGAGCGTTCGCCCACTCTGGGACAATACGCGTTTGCTCCCAGCGCACCCTCCATGGATTTCGCCCAGATCGTTCAAACCGTTGCCATCTACGCCATACCGGTGCTGTTCGCCATCACGCTGCACGAGGCGGCGCACGGGTACGCAGCCAGGCATTTCGGCGACCGCACGGCCGAACTGATGGGACGCATCACGCTCAACCCGGTCAAGCACATCGACCCGGTCGGCACGATCGCAATGCCGCTCGTTCTTTATTTCGCCACGGCGGGCGCCTTCCTGTTCGGCTACGCCAAGCCGGTGCCGGTGAATTTCGGGCGGCTGCGCAACCCCAAACGCGACATGGTGTGGGTGGCCCTCGCAGGTCCCGGCGCCAACCTGCTCCAGGCCATCGCCTGGACCATCCTGCTGTATGTGCTGGTGGCCACAGGCACCCAGGAACCCTTCTTCCTGCAGATGTGCCGCGCCGGCGTGCTGGTGAACCTGGTCATGTTCGCCTTCAACCTCTTCCCCCTGCCCCCGCTGGACGGCGGCCGCATCCTGGTGGGCCTGCTGCCCCTGCGCCAGGCCGAGCTGGTCTCGCGTGTGGAGCCTTGGGGCTTCTTCATCGTGATGGCACTGGTCATCAGCGGTGTGGTCGGCAACCTCTGGCTGCGCCCGCTGATGATGCTCACCGAAAGCGCCATCCTGGTGCTGCTCACCCCCCTTCGCATGCTCATCCTCTAAATGAAAACCCAACGCGTCCTCACCGGCATCACCACCTCGGGCACGCCCCACCTGGGCAACTACGTGGGCGCGGTGCGTCCCACCGTGCGAGCCAGCCGGCTGGCCGAGGTCGAGAGTTTTTATTTCCTGGCCGACTACCACGCGCTGATCAAGGTGGGCGCGCCTGCACGCGTGCAGCGCTCCACGCTGGAGATCGCTGCCACCTGGCTGGCCTGCGGACTCGACCCCGAGAAGGTCACCTTCTACCGCCAGTCCGACATTCCGGAGATCCCCGAACTCACCTGGTTCCTCACCTGCGTGACCGGCAAGGGCGTGCTCAACCGCGCGCACGCCTACAAGGCCTCGGTCGACAAGAACAACGCAGCCAACGTGGACCCGGACGCCGGTGTGACTGCCGGCCTGTTCATGTACCCGGTATTGATGGCGGCCGACATCCTCATGTTCAACGCGCACCAGGTGCCGGTGGGGCGCGACCAGATACAGCACATCGAGATGGCGCGCGACATCGCCGCCAGCTTCAACCACCTCTATGGCGAACACTTCACGCTGCCCGAAGCCGCCATTGAAGACCATGTGGCCACCTTGCCCGGTCTGGACGGCCGCAAGATGAGCAAGAGCTACGACAACACCATCCCGTTGTTTGCGCCGCGCGATCAGCTGAAGAAACTCATCATGGGCATCGTGACCGACTCGCGCGCGCCGGGCGAGTCCAAGTCCACCGAGGACTCTGCGCTGTTCCAGCTCTACCAGGCCTTCGCCTCGCCCGACGAAACCGCTGCGCTGGCCAAGGCCTATGCCGACGGCATTGCGTGGGGTGAAGCGAAAGAGCTCCTGTTCGAGCGGCTGGACCAGGAGATTGCGCCCATGCGGGCGGTCTATGACGAACTCATCCAGGAACCCGCGCGCATCGAAAAAACCCTGAAGGCCGGCGCTGACAAGGCCCGCGCCATCGCCACACCCTTCACCGCCAGGCTGCGTCATGCCGTAGGACTCCGGCCGCTGCAGACGGTGGCCGCACCCGCGGCGAGCAAAGCCGGCAAGGCCAGCGCACCCGCCTTCAAGCAGTACCGCGAGCAAGACGGCCTGTTCTATTTCAAGCTGCTGGATGCCCAAGGCGCCCTGCTGCTGCAAAGCACCGGCTTTGCCGCTCCGCGCGCCGCAGCCCAGGCCATGGCGCAGTTGCAGCGCGAGGGCAGCGCCGCGCTGGATGCGCTGTCCAGCCAGATCGCCAGCCGTGGCGAGGCCAGCGCGTTGGAAACAGCACTGCGCTCTTTCAGCGAGCCAGGCGTCTGATGTGGCATCTGGACATTTGTATGAAGCCGCAGCAGACCCGGTTCCGGGGCAGCCGTTCGCGTGCCAACCCGCCGTGGACCATCGGCGTACCATATGGGGTATCCGGGTCCGCGCCGTTCACGGACATCCCTTCCGTGCCGCAAGTCCCACTTCGGACCCGATTTCGCCGGAGGCCGCTATCGCCAAAGCCCCAACTTGTCGATATGCTCTTCAGTTGAAACCATTTATTACCAGCACAGCCCGTTATGAGGAAGCCGTCGTCATGCTGCTTCGCCGCCTGCGTGCTTCCACCCAGGTGATCGAACTCGAACGCCTGGCGTCGGTGAGCAAGGCCATCGCCGAACACGGCGAACCCGAACTGGTCTGCCTCGATCTCAAGCTGCCCGACACCAACGGTGTTTCGGGCGTTCGCGAAGTCCGGCAGATGCTGCCCGACACTTCCCTGATCGTGTTGTCGGCTTCGCCTTCTTCTGACTATGAAGACCTCGCCCGTGAAGCCGGCGCAGATGCCTATGTGGAGAAGTCGGCCGGTGCCGCGCAGATTGCCAAGGTGCTGCGCGAATTCCTGGCCGAAGAAGTGGAAGACGAGAACGCCCCCACCATTCCCGACAAACTGTCCAAGCGCCAGAAACAACTGCTGGTCATGCTGGACCGGGGGCTGAGCAACCGCGACATCGCTGAACAACTGCAAATCAGCGAGCACACCGTCAAGGTGCACCTGTGGCGCCTGTTCCGCCGCCTCAACGTCAAGAGCCGCTCGCAAGCCAGCCACCTGGCCCGAACCGCAGGCCTGCTTGACCTTTGATGGACCGTCGCGACGCGGCCTGTGATCAGGTCGCCGCGCGCACCACCGTGGGCTCCGGCAGCCCGGCGGCTTCTTGCTGGGTGAAGGCCGGCAGCATCACCCGGAACACACTTCCCCGGTTCGCCTCCGAACTCAGGGCCAGTTGGTATCCCATCAACGACGCCAGTTTGGACACGATGGTCAATCCCAGGCCCAGGCTGTCCTCCGTGCCCTGGTGTTGCGACACCCTGAAAAACTCCTGGAAGATAGCCTGCTGATGCTCGCGTGCGATGCCCACGCCGGTGTCCCACACCTCGAACACCAGCATGTCCTCGCGGTGTCGCAAGGCCAGCAACACCCCGCCCTGATGCGTGTGCCGCAAGGCGTTCGACACCAGATTGCCCAGGATGCGGCGCAGCACCACCGGGTCAGACCACAAGGTGGTGGGTCGGGTGTGTGAACGCAGGCGCAGCGACTTCCCCACCGCCACCGGCTCGAACTGCAGCGACAGGTCGGCGAACAGCTTCTCCACATCCACATGCTGCAACCGCACCTTGTAGTTGCCGGCGTCGATGCGCGTCAGGTCAAACAGGGAGTCGAACAGTTCGTTGATGGCGCGTGTGGACTGCAGGATGCGCGGCGCGATGTCGCGCGCCATCTCGGGTTCGGTGGCCAACCAGTCGGCGTAAAGACTCAGCGCATGCACCGGCTGGCGAAGATCGTGCGCAGCCGACGCCAGGAAGCGGTTCTTGGTGGCCACGGCACGCAGGGAGGCGCGTGTCTGCAGAGTCAGCGAGTCGATCAGCTCCTGGTTGGAGAACTGCAGTTCGAAACTGGCCCGGTGCACCTCGTGCATGCGCGTGCCGGTCATGAACAGCAAGCCCCAGAACGCCACCAGCAGCGCCATGAGCACCAGACCGGTCTGGAGGAAACCGCCTGGTTGGGGCAGCGCCAGCGTGACGATCACCAGACCCATGAGCACCGAGAACATGAGTGCGTTGGCGTAGGTACGGTAGACCGGCAGGTAGGCGCTGAAGGCAGTGAGCGTCAGCAAGCCCTGGCCGAGCACCACCAGAGCACACACAAACTGGGTGGAAATCGGCGCTTGCTGGTAGCTCAGCAGCACCGGCCCGCCCCACAGCAACGCCATGACGGCCCAGGTCCAGTGGTAGCGTTTGATGAAGGTGATGCGCTGCGGACCCTCGAGGCTGTCGTGGCGCAGGCGGTAGATGCCGATCAGGCGGTAGCGGTACACCAGCATCGCCAGCATCAGCACGGTCCAGACCAGCAGCCCCAGCGTGTTGACATCGCCCGCCATCATGAACACCAGCACTGGCAAAGACAACATGGCCGCCAGCAGCGACGCCCCCATGTTGTCCATCAGCACACCGATGAGCTGGGAGTTCACCCAGTGGTCGCGCACCTCAGGCGAAGCCGGCATGTGCTGGTAAGTCGCGGGTTGGGTGTCGACGAGCATGGGGTGATGGAAGCGGCGGTGGGGCATTGTCTCACCGGCTTTGCGCGGCGGGTGGGCCGGCTTCAAGTGTCTGCCTGACTGCTATACTTGCGGGTTCGCGACGAAGACCAACACCGGAGAGGTGGCAGAGTGGTCGAATGTACCTGACTCGAAATCAGGCGTACCGCAAGGTACCGTGGGTTCGAATCCCACCCTC
>LNFM01007747.1_pt1 | contig 16610 bp, 15 predicted proteins | sample 596031 | NCBI WGS metagenome assembly LNFM01 (sample SAMN04254537, study PRJNA301005) | activated carbon metagenome | isolation source: dual media filters at the Ann Arbor, Michigan drinking water treatment plant | place: USA: Ann Arbor
GTCATCGAGAATATCACTGGAGGCGGTGGTCAGCAGGCTGCCAATACGACTGCGAAGGCTACCCCCGACGGGTACACTCTTTTCGTCGTGGCCTCGCCGCAGTTCGCGATTGTTCCGGCCATGCAACAGGTCACCTACGATCCGGTGAAGGACTTCACGCCGATCAAGAATATTGCGTTCAATTCCTTTGTCTTGATGGTCCACAAGTCGGTCCCAGCGAAAGACCTGAAGGAGTTGCTCGCCTGGGGCAAGGCCAACCCGGACAACCTCTCATATGCGTCGGGCGGTGTCGGTAGCGTCAGTCACCTGTCGTCAGCGCTCCTCTTCGCCAAGGCCGGCCTCTCGCCCAAGCACGTCGTTTATCGCGGCGGAGCACCGGCCAATGTCGACGTGCTGGCCGGTCATGTTCCGATGGCGTTCTCGAATATGTCGGATGCCCTGCCGCACACCAAGAACCCGGATGTGCGCTTCTTTGCGGTTTCGAGCCTGAAGCGGGTGGCGCAGATGCCGACCGTGCCGACTGTCGCCGAGGTTGCGTTCCCTGGCTTCGAGACGGGGGCGTGGAACGGCTTGGTAGGCCCTGCCAATCTGCCAGCCTCGATCGTCGCCCGAATCGAGAAGGAGCTCAGCGCTTTCCTGAAAGATCCGGCCACGCAATCCAAGTTCGCCGAGATGGCTTTCGAGCCCGACAACGGCAGTTCAGCAGATTTCGCCGCGCGGATCAAAGCGGACATTCCGGCCTGGGCCGACATCGTCAAGCTTGCGGGCATCGGACCGAAAGCGAAGTAGCCGAAAAGTAGATTTGCCCCGGAGTGTGGCTGGGACGGTCGTGCGTCTGCTTTTATCGCGTGGCACATTGAGCCGTCTGGCAATCGGCCGGGCCGAAGCGCTGTCGGGCTGTTGCCCGGAAATTGCGCGGGGGTCCGGCCAAAGTATTTTTGAAAGAAGGGGCTTCTCATGAAAATGTCGATCGGTTTTGCGGCGGGCATTGCTGCCGCTGCCATGTTCGCCGCGGGCAGTGCCCAGGCGGAGTGCGTGAACAAGGGAGCTAATGCAACTGCAGGCGACGAAGCTGCCGCCAAGTGGTTCGTGATGGAGACGATGGTTCAATCTGTGAGCTGGGGCTTGTGGCCTGGCTTCCTTTCGGCGAACCCACAGCATACCAAGAACTACAAGGTCGCGGGTTACAAGATTTCTAGAGAAGTCTACACCTGCAAGCCGCAGGGCGGTCAGGTGTTCTGCCGCGGCCGTGCGACGTTCTGCAAGAGCTGATCGCCTACCGAAAATCTGAGCCGCGCGTGACTGGAGCTGTATCCGATCGAACCAGATCTGGTCGGGTGATTCTCCGATGGTCGTTGCGCGCGCGGCTCATCCATCAAGTTTGAATGAGCGACCATTTCGAATGCCGGATCAGGGCGCCGAGCCGCCGCCTGCGGACCCCGCACCGAACCCGAGTCCGAAGCGCTGTCCCCACCCCGCGCTCGCCATCCTGTGCCACGGCTGGGCTGCGAGGTACTGCCGCTCCCGGCGGTCGTCTCTGGGATCGAGCGGTGCCTGACCCGCATAGCGCACCCGGATCTCGGTCAGACCCTGGGTGTCGAAGCCGAGCAGTTGGGCACTCCGCCGCGAGAGGTCGATGATGCGACCGGGCTTGTAGGGGCCGCGATCGTTCACGCGGACCAGCATCGTGCGCCCGTTCCGGAGATTTGTGACGTGCACATAGGAGGGCAGCGGCAACGTCGGGTGTGCGGCCGAGATCGCGTCCATGTCGAACCGCTCACCGTTGGCGGTCTGCTTGCCGTGGAAATCGGTCCCGTACCAGGACGCCATGCCGACCCTGTCGTAGTTCGGATCTTCGGAGGGCACGTAGGTGACGCCGTTGATCACGTACGGCTTGCCGACCTTGTAGACGCCTGTCACGCGCGGCACTTGGCCGGGGGGCGTGAAACTCGCAACCTTCGGCGCGACCGACGACGTGTGCAGTGGTTGCACTGCTCCAGCCATGGGAGCAGGCGGCGCTGGGCGTTCGACGACGGCCGGCTGCCAATTGGATGTTTGCGGCTGGTGGTTGGAGCAAGCCGAGAGGAAAACGGCCGCAGTCGCCGAAAACAGCACCGCTCTCCCACCTGAGCCGGCTGATTGACTCGAAAAGTTGATAAGGCCGCGCTCGCGACCGGCCATCTTACGCATTACTCGCCCCACCCCGATATGACACGAACAGGGCTTTCGTCGCAATTCTGTCGCTGGCCCACACCTTCAGAGGCGCGGCAGCCTAGTTCGCCGCGGTCCTCCGTGAACCTCTGAATATTGCACCGAACGGTTAGCAATTCGTTGACCATTACTTTGTCGGGTCGCGACCACGATGTCTCGCGCACCACCGAACTTTGAAGCACCGTCGCTTCGAACCTCGTGTAGCGCATCTTACGTTTGGTCCCCACTTGCGGCTGGTCTCCCCACCAAACGTAAGATGCAAAAGCTAGACTTGATTGAGAGCTTTGATCATGTTCCTCGTGGTTTCGACATTTGCTCGCGACGTTACCGCTGAAGGAAGCAAATGTCGGAACCGGAACATGAGCCTGGATCGGTGATTCGCCATGCTCTACGCAATCCAGAACCGGCACCCCACACCGCACAGGTGATATATCGCTTTGGGGGGCAGTGGGCCGCCACCCCGATGCAACACCCGGCGGGAGAAATGCCTGGCCTATGAGATGATGCGGCGTGGGTTTCGAGCGCTGCGTTGGGGAAATCCGCCACGTTGACCTCGCGCACAACCACCCGATACTTGGCGGTGGATACTCCGAGACGGTCGAAATATACGGTGGGGCGAATGACGAATAACAGAGTGATCGTGGTAGGCGCGGGGCCGGTGGGCTTGGTCGCTGCCGTCTCGCTTGCCGCAGAAGGCATTCCGGTCACCGTCGTCGAGTCTCAGATCGAAGTGGTGGATGACCTGCGCGCATCGACATTTCACCCGCCGACACTGGCATATCTCGATCGTTTCGGCATCACGCCCAAACTGATCGAGCAGGGGCTCCACGCGCCTCATTGGCAGTTCCGCGACCGCAAGCAGGGTGAGATCGCGACCTTCGATCTGTCGGTTCTTGCGAACGACACACCGCATCCCTATCGCCTGCAGTGCGAACAATGGAAGCTCACGCGTCTGCTGCGTGACCGTCTCGATGCAAGCCCCGATACGAAGATCATCTACGGCCTTCGCGCCATCGAGGTCGAGCAGACCGCCGACGACGCGACACTGACCGTAGAGCACGATGACGGCACCCGCGAGCGTCTGACCGGCAGATACATCATCGGCGCAGACGGCGCTCGTTCCGTCGTCCGAAAGTCAATCGGCGTGAGCTTCGAGGGCATCACGCACCCCGAACTCTACCTGACCCTGTCCACGACGTTCCCTTACGAAGAGCACGTCCCGAATCTGTCGAAGATTGCCTACATCTCCGATCCCGACGAATGGCTGGTGCTTTTACGCACGCCCAAGGTCTGGCGCGTGTTGTTCCCGACCGATCCGTCGATCGGCGACGACGTCATGCTGGCGCCCGAGACCGTCGAGAAACGGCTGCAGGCGGTCGTGCCAGCGAAAATGCGCTACGACATCGTCCACAAGACCGCCTATCGCGTCTTCGAGCGCGTGGTCGATCGTTACTACTCGGGCCGTGTTCTGCTGGCGGGAGATGCGGCGCATCTGAACAACCCGCTCGGCGGCATGGGCATGAACGGCGGCATCCACGACGCGGTCAATCTCGCGGACAAGCTCACGCAGGTTTGGCGCGGTGCCGATCCCGCGTTGTTCGGCCGCTACGAGCGACAGCGCCGCAAGGTCGCGCTGGATACCGTGCAGGCTGTATCGATGCGCAACCGGCAGATCATGAACACGCGCGAGCCCGCCGCGCGCGAAGCCTATTTCGATGAGATGCGCCGCACGGCAGCCGACCCTGTCGAAGCCCGGAAATACCTCCTGCGTTCCTCGATGATCCAGTCGCTTCGCGACCTGGAAAGCGTCGCCTGAGCCTTGGAATCGTGGGTCGGCAGGTCGGTAAGAGCCCTCTGGGCGAAGCCTGACGCATACCCCGAAAGTGCTGCGCCGCCCACGATGTGCTCGACATGAGTTCTCAGCGGGCCGCGCATTTTCTAAAGTCGAATGGCAGTGGCGGGGTTGGCGCGGAGGGGCGTGTCCTTGATGGGGCTCACCCAGCCTTACCACCTGCAATTTTGTGCATTTCGGTCCGCAGCGCGTTTCATCATTGAGGCTCACGATGAAAATCACCGTCGAAACCACCGTGTCGGCGCCGCTTCGAGAAGTCTGGCGCGCTTACACGACCCCCACCGACATCGAGCAATGGAATGCTGCCTCACCCGATTGGCACACGACAGCAGCCACGGTTGACCTGCGCCCAGGGGGCAGCTTTTCGTCGCGCATGGAAGCGAAAGACGGAAGCATGGGCTTCGATTTCGCTGGGACCTACACGAAAATAGTCGAATCCGAATTGATCGAGTATTCGTTCGGCGGTCGGGCCGCTCGCGTCGAGTTCATCCAAGGACCACAGAATGTGCGCGTCATGGTCACGTTCGACAGCGAGGAAACGCACTCGATCGAGCTGCAGAAGCAGGGATGGCAGGCCATTCTCGACAATTTCGCCAGCCACGTCGAAGCTAAGGTGGTCGGCTGAGCTGAATGGAGCCGTCGATCAGATCGAAAATCGAATGTCGTCCTAACCCTCGAATGCCCGCCGTCGCTCGACGAACATCTTGCTGATCAACGAAAACACCAGCTCGCCTTTCTGGTTGAAGCCTTCGTTCTGGAACAGAACGAGCCCGACCTGCGGCTTGGATTTCGAATCCCGTTTCTCGATGATTCGCGTCGTGTAGCGGATGGTGTCGTCGACGAACACGGGCTTCAGCCATTTCAGCTTCTCGAACCCGGGAGAGGGTCCGTACTTCGCCGGTCGCTCACCACGATAGCGCATCATGTCCGCCTCGCGGTTGCGCTCGTCGATCAGCATCCGGAGCCATACGGACGCCGTCTGCCAGCCGCTCGCCGTCATCGCGCCGTAGATCGAGTTCCGGCCCGCCTCCTCGTCGAGATGAAAAACCTGCGGATCGTATTCCGTCGCGAAGGCGATGATCGCTTCTTTCGTGAACGTGTAGCAGCCCAGCTCGTGCACCTCGTCCGGCACGATATCCTCGAAATAAAGGCTCATGCCGCACCCCCGGTGGCTTTCGTGCCCTCGGTCCGCCGGAACGCCGTCATATCCCAGCTCATCACGGTTTCGCCGCGCTGGTTCTGCAACTCCAGGAAGCACTTGATGAGGCCGACGCCGGGCTTCGATTTCAGCTCTCGCTTCTCGACGACCTTCGCGCGGCCACGGAGTTCGTCGTCCGGCAGAACGGGCTTCAGGAACTTCACTTCTTCCACGCCGGGCGACCCGAGCGCGTTCGGCCCGCCGATCAGGTCGTCTGCCAGCATACGCATCATGATGCAGCACGTATGATAGCCAGAAGCGATCAGACGCCCGATGTTGCTGTCCTTGGCCTGCTCCTCGGACAGATGGAACGGCTGCGGGTCGAACGCGCGGGCATAGCGCACGATGTCCGCCGTGGTCACCTTGGTATAGCCGAACGGGACGGTCTCGCCGACGGTGAAGTCGTCGTAATCGAGATGCCTCGGGGGCGCAGCGGGCGGCTTTGTCATCGGTCCATGGTCCATAAGTGGCTTGGATGCCGCCACATAGCGTCAGCCGGCGGGACTTGTGAAGGGCGCAGACCCTAGTAGGGGCCGTCCAAGACACGAAACGCAGCCGTGAAAATGGCAGATGATCCTACAATGCGGCATAGCTGGTAGGCCGGTCATCTCCAGCTATGAACCTTGGCTTACCCTTCGCGTTCGGCGAATGTGCCGCATCTCCGGCCTCCAACGGTGGGAAGCCCACCTGGATCGCGCACATTTGATGCCTTGTCGGAAACCCGGCCGCGGCCATATGGTGCGCCGGGTCGGCATCTCCCCCCGCTGACCGCAGATAAGTCTCCGACCTGAAAGGAATATCCATGTCGACCCGCCAGGAGGGAGCGCCAAGCCCGCCCATACGCTCTCGCCGCGACCTGGTGGAGTGGGTCGCAGTTGGCGAGAAGCCACCGTCCAAGTGGCTGATCGGCACTGAGCACGAAAAGTTCCCGTTCCGGATCGCCGATCATAGTCCCGTGCAATATGCAGGCACGGACGGCATCCGCGCGCTGATGGAAGAGATGATCCGGCGCTTCGGCTGGGAGCCGATCACCGAAGGCGACAACATCATTGCACTCCGCCGTCCCGACGGTCAGGGCATCGCGACCGTATCACTCGAGCCCGGCGGCCAGTTCGAGTTGTCGGGCGCCCCGCTCGTCACGCTACACGAGACCGCCGCCGAGACCGCCGCACATCTGGCGGAGGTCCGCGAGGCGGGCAAAGCACTGGGCATTGGCTTTCTCGGCCTCGGCTTCGCGCCGACGCTCACCATAGCCGACGCTCCTAGGATGCCCAAGCAGCGCTATGGCGTCATGACCCGCTACATGCCTCGCGTAGGCACCCGCGGCCTCGACATGATGTACCGGACCTGCACGATCCAGGTGAACCTGGACTTCGCCGACGAAGCGGACATGGTGCAGAAATTGCGCGTTTCCCTCGCGCTCCAGCCCGTGGCGACGGCGCTGTTCGCATCTTCGCCATTCACCGAAGGCAAGCTCAACGGTTTCAAGTCCGCCCGCTCCGAAGTCTGGCGTCACACCGACATCCGCCGCACCGGCATGCTGCCGTTCGTATTCGACGCGGGCATGGGCTACGAGCGCTACGTCGACTACGCGCTCGATGTGCCGATGTATTTCGTGTACCGCGACGGCCGGTATATCGACGCAGCCGGCGCATCGTTCCGCGACTTCATGGCAGGCAAGCTTGCCCAGATGCCGGGAGAGTTGCCGACCATCGATGATTGGTCCGACCACCTCACGACTCTGTTCCCTGAAGTCCGCTTGAAGCGCTTCCTCGAGATGCGCGGCGCGGATGGCGGTCGCGCGCGTCGCATCGTGGCACTGCCCGCCTTCTGGGTCGGTCTGCTCTACGATCCCATCGCCCTTTCCGCCGCCTGGAACCTCGTGAAGGATTGGACCGCCGAAGAGCGCCAGATGCTGCGCGACGAAGCGCCAAGGCTCGCGCTGGCGACGCCCTTCCGCAAGGGAACTTTGCTCGATGTCGCGCGCGAAGCCATGAAGATCTGCCACGCAGGCTTGGCAGCCCGTTCGCGCCGCGATGCATCGGACCGCGACGAGCAGATCCACCTAGAGTTTCTCGACGAGACGATAGCGTCGGGCCGCACCCCGGCTGACGATTTGATCGCGAGCTACGAAGGCCCCTGGGCGCGCGACATCGACCGCGCCTTCGAGGCCGCCGCCTTCTGACGTGAACCAGATGCTCGAGATTTGGAAGGCTAGCGCGGTTTCATCCGATCATTCAATCGCTCATGCGTTCGCGCCTCATCGGGCAGTGCGCTAAGTGGTCTCGACCAGCCGGCCGTTTCGCATGCGGATGACACGGTCGGCGAAGCGCTCGGCCAAGTGCGGCTGATGCAGCGTGCACAACACGGCGAGCCCATTCGATTTCGCGAGCCCGTGCATCAATTCCAGAATGGATTGGGCGCTTTCGGGATCGAGGCTCGCCACCGGTTCGTCCGCGAGCAGGATGCGGCTTTTCTGGGCGAGCGCCCGGGCGATGGCCACGCGCTGCTGCTGCCCACCCGAAAGCGTGTCGGCGCGCTGGTGCATTTGATCGGCGAGCCCGACTGAGTTGAGCGATTCGGCTGCAAGCTCGATGTCCTCTCGCTGGAACATCTTCGTCGCGATCCGCCAGAGCGGAACAGTTCCGAGCCGCCCGGCCAGGACGTTTTCCAGGGCCGAACGCCGCCGGATCAGATTGAACTGTTGGAACACGACGCCGATGTCACGACGCGCTGCGGCGAGCTTGGCGCCGGACAAACCGTGAAGCGCCTTGGCCGCTATCCAGATTTCTCCCGCGTCTGGTTCTGTCAGGCGCGTCACGCAGCGGAACAGCGTCGACTTCCCCGAGCCACTCGGGCCGAGGACGGCGACGAACTCGCCGGGCTCCACTGCCAGAGAGACGCCGCACAGAGCCTCGACATCGCCGAAGCGTTTGCTCATGCCGCTGATCCGCAGCGCCGTGTTCATGACAGTTTCCGCCTGAGCCATGCGCTGAGCTGATCGATCGCCGTCACCATGACGAGAATGATCAGCAGGATCGCCAGCACCCTGTCGAACAGCAGGAGATCCACGCTGTTCTTGAGTTCCTGCCCGATGCCGCCGGCACCGACGATGCCGAGCACCGTCGAGGCCCGCACGTTGAACTCCCACAGATACAGCAGGATCGACGTCAACGACGGCATCACGTCCGGCAGCAGCGCATAGACGAGCACTTTGAGGCGGCTCGCACCGCTCATGGTTGCGGCCTCGACCGGGCCTTGGGCCGCGGTCTCGATCGCTTCCGACCACAACTTCGCGATCGAACCAGCGGCATGAAACGCAACGCCGAGAACACCGGCGAACGGCCCCAGCCCGACTGCCGCGACGAATATCAGCGCGAACACGAACGCATCGATCCCACGCAAGACATTGAGCAGCCATCGCGCAGGATAGTGCAGCCATAGCGAAGGCGTTGTGTTGCGCGCGGCGAGAATGCAGATCGGAGCAGCCAGAATGGCGCCGAACGAAATTCCCACAGTTGCCATCGCAACTGTCTCGAGCGCGCGATAGGACAAGGTTCCGATCTCGCTGAAATCCGGTGGCCAGGATCTTGCCGCCCAATTCGCCAATCGAGGCAGGCCATCCCACAACCGGGCGAGACTGATGTCTGCCACGTGTAGACACGCGGCATAGAAGAGAACGCCGGCGATCAGCATTCCGACGAAAGCAATTCTGCTGCCTAGCGACTGTGTCGGAGGAAAGCGCAGTTGCGGGGAAGTGACCATCTGCATCAGGACTTTGGTTTGATCCGCCCGACGGCGATACCGGCATCCTCGATGAGCTTGTAGCTCGAATGGTCGGCTTTCACCCAGCCCGTGTAATGGTTGGGCATGAGCGTCTTGGCCTGCGCCTCGGTGATCGCGAGCACCGCCTCCTGAAGTTTCGCGGACAATCCGGCATCGAAACCGTTCCGCACGACGAGTGGATCGTTGGGCAGCGGGTCCGAAGTCCAGACGATCCTCAGATCCTCGCGCTTGACGACGCCCCTCTCGACCATGGCTGTGAAATTTCGATCGTAGTCGGATGCGAGATCGACCTGAGAAGTGGCCACGGCCATCACGTTGGCAGGATGCGAGGCGCCATCTCTGTACTGAAAAAAGGTCTTCGGATCGATGCCTTTGGATTTGAAATAGTGCGTCGGAATGAGCCATCCCGAAGTCGATCCGACGTCGGCCAGCGACAGCTTGAGCCCCTTGGCGCCCTCGGGCCAGCGCTCGATTTTGAGGCCGGGCTTGCCGAGCAGGATCGCGTGATAGGTGGGCTTGCCGTCGTATTTGACGGTCGCGATCGCACGTGCTCCGCCTTCCTGGTGCGCGAGGACGTATCCCCAGGGTCCCATCCAGGCGACATCTGCCTGTCTGTTGGCGAGTGCCACGGAGATGCCCGCCCAGTCGTTGGTGACGACGAGGTCGAATGGCCGACCGAGCTTCTCCGCCAGATGCTTGAAGAACGGCTCGTAGGCTTTGCGGGTGTCGGTGGGGGTCGGCTGGAACGGGCCGACCGCAAAGCGAAGCTTTTCCTGGGCCGCCGCAGTGTATGGAGCGGCCAGGAGTATGGTTGCAAGTGCGAGGCGGAAGCCGGTGGGATTGCTTTGAGCCGGTCTGCCGAAACGCAGGGTTCGCAATACTGTCACGATGATTGCCACTAGTGCCTCGCGGAAGAATGAAGTTGGGATATTCAATGCCGATCGGCCCGCCGAATGTCACATGACAAAGAGTTCAATTTCATGTGTGTGCTGACCGGAGCAGGCTCGGCCGAGCGATAGATGAGACGAGCAGGACAGAAAAATGACGCTGAGCGAGACGCCCCTTTTGGAATGCGACAAGCCCGTTCTGATCTTCGGGGGGCCTTACAGCAACCTCCAGGCGACCGAAGCCGTCCTGGCCGAGGCGCGTCGTCTGAAGATCAAGAAGAGCCGCATCATCTGCACTGGCGATCTCGCAGCTTATTGCGGCGATGCGGTTGCCACCATCGATCTTGTCCGCGAAAGCGGTATTCACGTTGTCATGGGGAACTGTGACGAGCAGTTGGCCTCGGGCGCCGGTGATTGCGGCTGCGGCTTCCCGTCCGACAGCTTGTGCGAACAGCTGTCCTCTGCATGGTTCACGCACGCGAACTCCGTGGTTCGACCAGACCAGCGGTCGTGGCTCGCGGCCCTGCCCCGTCGCATCGACCTGCACATCGGTGGACACAGGCTCGCCGTCGTCCATGGCAGCGTGGGCGTAATGAACCGCTTTGTCTTTGCCACTACGCCGCCGGCGTTCAAGCGCCAGGAGATCGAACTTTCCGGATGCGATGGCGTGATCGCAGGCCACTGCGGCTTGCCCTTTTCCGAGATCGTCGGCGGCCGACTTTGGCACAATGCCGGCGTTGTCGGCATGCCGGCGAACGACGGTACGCCGCGTGCCTGGTTCAGCGTTCTGACGCCCCGCAAGAGCGGATTGAAGATCGAGCACCTTGCGGTCGCATACGATCAAGCGGCAGCAGCGACAGCAATGTACAAGTCGGGATTGCCGTCCGAATACCGGGTCGCGCTCGCCACCGGCATTTGGCCGAGCTGCGATGTATTGCCCGAACGCGAGACCCAAGAGCAGGGCGTTCCTCTCACCGCCGGCGTCGTGTCCTGGCGGCCTGAAAAATCCGGCGGGAAGGCATCCGGCAAGCCGATAGGCCCGGAGAACGTGGTGTTGTGGCCTCAAATCCTCTCGGATTCCCGCGGGGCGCGGCCGATACGGACCGGGCAAAAGCAACCACTCGATTCGAAGTCGCCGGTCGCTTCGGCGTGTTGCGCGCCGGCAGCCTCGCCGGCGATCGGCACGGAGGAGGTCAAGGACTACTACGGCAAGACGCTGCAGACGTCCGCGGATCTCAAGACGGAGGCCTGCTGCACGCCGGACGATATGCCGGGCTTCGTCAAGCGTACTTTATCGAACGTCCACGACGAGGTACTCGCGAAATACTATGGCTGCGGCCTCGTCACGCCCGCCGCGCTCGACCGCGCCCGAATCCTCGATCTCGGTTCGGGTTCCGGCCGTGATGTCTATGCGTTGGCACAGCTCGTCGGGGAGAAGGGCGAGGTCGTCGGCATCGACATGACGGCCGAGCAGATCGCCGTTGCCCGTGCGCATACCGAATGGCATCGCGAACGCTTCGGCTTCGAGAAATCCAATGTCCACTTCCTCGACGGCTACATCGAGAAGCTTGGCGACCTCGGCCTCGAGCCCGGCAGCTTCGACATCATCGTGTCGAACTGCGTCATCAATCTTTCGACCGACAAGCTCGCGGTCCTGAAAGGCGCATACGACCTCCTGAAGCCAGGTGGCGAGATGTACTTCGCCGACGTCTATGCCGACCGCCGCCTCCCCGATGCCGTGCGCAATGACCCCGTTCTCTATGGCGAATGCCTCGGTGGAGCGCTCTATTGGAACGATTTCCACACGTTGGCCAAGAGAGCGGGCTTCCTCGATCCGCGGCTAGTGACCGACCGCCCCCTCGGCGTCACCGACGAGAAACTCGCCGCCAAGCTCGGACCGGCGAAGTTCTTCTCCGCGACCTACCGCCTCTTCAAACTTCCCGGCCTCGAGCCGCTGTGTGAGGACTATGGTCAAGCTGTCGTTTACAAGGGCGGCGTTGCTAACGCCGAGGACGTCTTCGTTCTCGACAAGCATCACGCGATCGAGCGTGGAAAGGTTTTCCCGGTCTGCGGCAACACGTGGCGGATGCTGGCTGAAACCCGGTTTGCTCCCTATTTCGACTTCATCGGCGACTTCTCCCGCCACTACGGCATCTTCGCCGGTTGCGGCACGTCGATGCCGTTCGACGGCGCTCCGGGCGCCCGACTTGCATCCAGCCTTGCATCCAGCCCCGCATCCGGCGGCTGCTGTTGAACATTTGCCCATCACTCGACGAACGACCCTTCGATTTAGGCTCGACGCGTCGGCGGAAGGGAATTAGTCGGAAAGGCTGTCTTTTGAGACTTGGGTGGCCGTATTAGGCTGACCGAGAACCGAGATCTGTTCCGACCGAGGCCACATGGAAACTCTATTGATCGAATGGGCGAGCCTGCTGCTGCGCTGGTTTCATATGATCGCCGGCATGGCTTGGATCGGTTCCTCGTTCTATTTCATGCATATAGACGCATCGATGAAGCCGACGCCGGATATCCCGAAGGGCGGCGAATCCTGGGAGGTCCACGGCGGCGGATTCTATCAGGTCCGCAAGTGGCTCGTAGCGCCCGACAAGCTCCCGCCCAATCTGATCTGGCACAAGTGGGAATCCTACGCGACTTGGTTCAGCGGCTTCTTCCTGCTGATGACGATCTACTATGTCGGCGCCGATATCTATCTGATCGATCCGGCGGTAAGGCAGATGTCACCGCTGGTCGCTGGCGCGATCGGTTGCGGGGCGCTCGCGGTCGGCTGGGTCGTCTACGACATACTGTGCCGATCCGCGCTGTCGAAGAACGAGGTGGCGCTGGGCGCGGTGCTTTTCGTCCTTGTCGTCGCCTTGGCCTATGGCTTCCAGCAAATTTACTCGGGTCGAGGTGCCCTGCTGCACACCGGCGCCGTGATGGCGACGATCATGTCCGCCAACGTGATGCTGGTCATCATTCCCAACCAGACCAAGGTGATCGAGGATCTGAAGGCTGGCCGCGCCCCGGATCCCAATCTCGGCTATATCGGCAAGGTCCGGTCGACCCACAACAACTACATCACGCTGCCGGTCGTATTCTTGATGATCTCGGGTCACTACCCGATGATCTTCGACAACAAGCTGGCATGGCTGATCGTCGGCTTGGTGATTATCGCGGGCGCGCTCGTCCGCTACTTCTACAACGAACGGCACTGGGGCCGTAGCGATCCGTGGTGGGCCTGGGGCGTGGCTGCTGTAGCCATTCTCGCGATCATTGCGATTACGGCTGTCTCGACGCCGTCGGCCCGTCAGCGCCTCGGCCTGAAACCGTTGCCGCAAATCAAGCAGACGGTGGCATTGGCTCGGGTCGAAGTGCCCAAGGACGTGGATGACATCCTCACCTCGCGCTGCTCGATGTGCCACATGGCCGAACCGGTATGGAACGGTATCGTGCATCCCCCGAAAGGCATAAAGCTCGAGACACAGGCCGACATGGCGCGCATGAAGCCCGCCATCAATATCCAGTCGGTTTTGTCGCATGCCATGCCGCCCAACAACATCACTGACATGACGCTCGACGAACGCCGCGTGCTGGCCGCTTGGATTGCAAAGAAGTAGTCCGGTAGAGTGTTGGGTCGCGGCTCGTGGCCTCGACCCAACTTGCGGGCATTCAATTGCCAGCCATCGCCTTCGTGCACTTCTGGCCCGTGAATTCGTTGATCTCGGCGACCATATCGGTGTGGAAAAGTCCGAAATAGTCCTCGGCCTGAGCGACGGTCCAGATTGCGCCGCGGATCACGGTCGGTGCTTCGATGTTCTTCACGCCGAGCCAAGCCTTCTCGGCCTTGCCGGCTTTGAATTGAATCTTCGGCGCGAGCGTCACGCTGACGTCCAGAGTATCCTTCTCCCGCTCCACCTGACACTTCACGGTCTGCGGCGGAAGATCGATCGTATGGGTGGGTTTCGAGATGGCTTCGAGAATGTCGGCTCGCTTCATCCCCACGTCGATCACGCAGCGCGCGTTGCCGAGGCTCCACGACAGACGCTTTTTCTCGATGCCTTCCTTGATCTTGTCCTTCGCCCACGTCTTGGTCAGCGTGCACGCGAAGTCGGGCCCGCTCGCATCCTTCTTGACGACGATCTCGCAGATCTTCTTCTCGCATGCCTTGAGCACGTCGCGCTCGCTGGCAGTTTCCTCGAGCGCTTGGGCACCCGCACCACTCGCCCCCGCCAGTAACGCCACGCCGCACGCCGCCGCGATCAAACCCGTTCTGGACTGAATATTTGCCTTGAACATTCCGCTTGGCCCCTCTTCTGCTGCCGCAGGACGCGGACAGCGTCCCCGAAACGACGCGAGGCAGGTGAGGCAAGATTGCGTCGAATTCGTGCCGCGAGCGGCCCTGTGGAGCGCTCTCGCGAACAAACTCCGCTGCTGCTTCCCGCATGCAACACTCCAAGCGCATCTTTATCCGACCGGAGAATCGCAAATGCGCTTCCGACACGTCGGATAAAGATGCTCTGGAAGCACCGACGAGAGCATCATCCTTTCCGCAACTGCCCCATGGGCACGCCCGGCTCCCGCTTCACGCTTCGGATCGAAACGAACGTTTTCACGGTCGCCACGTTGGGCGCGGCCGTCAGTTCACGCGTCACGAATTCTTGGAACGCGAAAAGGTCGGGCGCTACGCAGCGCAGCATGAAGTCGGTCTCGCCCGCGAGGTAGTCGCACGCACGGACCAGCGGCCATGACAGCACGCGGTTTTCGAACGCGCGCAGATCGGCCTCCGACTGGCTGTACAGCCCGACCATCGCAAAGGCAGTGACCGCGAAACCAAGCCGAACCTCGTCGACGGCAGCGTGGAATCCCGCGATATAGCCACCTTCCTCCAGCGCGCGCACGCGCCGCAGGCACGGTGGCGGCGTGATTCCGACGCGAGCGGCCAGCGCCACGTTCGTCAGCCGGCCGTCGGCCTGCAACTCCTTGAGAATGCGCCAGTCGATGGCGTCGAGCTTCGAGATCATGAGGCAGGGCGCTCCGGTGGCGTGATGCTCGGGTTTGATAGGCGGCGCGTTCGCTGATAGCAACGTCGAGGCGTCCCCGGTGCGGGCGTGCGCACCGTCGACGAACCGCCCCGCGATTCGCGCCGAAGACTTTGAACGGGATCACATGGACGGAATCAGCAACGAAGGCGATCGACGGGTCCGGCCTTTGGCCGGAGCTAACGCGTGGGTCATCACCGATGGCAAGGCCGGCATGGACGTGCAGTCCCGCGGCGTCGCCGATGCGCTGGGCCTCGTTTATGAAATGAAGCACGTCGCACCGAGCGGAATCTGGCGGATGACAGCCCCATGGGGGCCTGTCTCGCCCAGAGAAAATTTCGGCAGCCCCGGCAGCCCCTTCGCGCCGCCCTGGCCGAGGGTCGCGATCGCCACTGGCCGTGCGAGCATTCCCTATATCCGCCGGTTGCGTCGCCTCGCCGGCGCTGGCACCTTCACCGTAGTTCTGCAAGATCCGAAAACTGGCCCGAACACTGCCGACTTGATCTGGGTGCCCGAGCACGACCGTCGCCGCGGCGCTAACGTTATGACAACGCTGACGGCGCCCCACAGCTTCACAGCGAGCCGCTTGGCCGGCCTTCGCGCTGAAACTCCTCTCGAGATTGCAGCACTTCCAGGACCGCGCGTGGCTGTAGTTCTCGGCGGCAAGAACGGCGTCTACCGCTTCACGGAGGGCGACGATGACCGCTTTCGCGAAGCACTACGCTCGATCGGCGAATTGGGTGCGAGCTTCATGATCACGCCGTCGCGCCGCAGTCACAAGCGGCTGATACGCGCGGCCGACGATGCGACGCGCGATCGTCCGCGCATCCTTTGGGACATGACCGGCGCGAACCCTTATCCACAGTTCCTAGCAAATGCCGATGCATTGGTCGTGACGGCCGACAGTGTCAACATGAATGGTGAAGCATGCGCCACGGGCCGCCCCGTCTGGGTTTTCCATCCTTCTGGCGGTAGTTCGAAGTTTCGCCGTTTTCACGAGGCATTGCAGAGATATGGCGCGACGCGCCCGTTGCCCGACCGGGTGACGACGCTGGAGAGTTGGAGCTATCGGCCGATCGACGCAGCCGACTTGATTGCGCGCGAAGTCGAGAAGCGTTGGGAAAAGCGTTGCGCTTCGCTATCGGGCTTGATGACGGGCCCTCGGGAATAGGTGTAGGAATTCGGCAGCCGGTCCCCGTGAACGGGAACCGTACCAGGAGGTCGAGGCGATGGCGCATCTCAATCTGGATAAGCTCCGCGAGGCGAAGCTCGAAACCTCTCCATATGATTTCGTGCTCGTTTCAGGCTTTATCGGTCCAGACACGATCAGGCGTGTCAACGAGACTTTCCCACCGATCAATTCAGGCGGGTCCTTCCCGCTCGAAAGCCTGAAGCCGAACATGATCATCAAGGAGGTGATCGACGAGCTTGACGGTGCGCCCTTCAAGAAGGAGGTCGAGCGTCTGTTCGATGTCGATCTGACCGATCGCCCGAAGATGTATTCGCTGCGCGGCTACACGCGCGCCAAGGATGGCCAGATACACACCGACAGCAAGGACAAAATCATCACCATCCTGCTGTATCTCAACGACAACTGGACCCAGCCCGGCGGCCGCCTGCGCTTGCTTCGCAATGGC
>LNFM01007748.1_pt1 | contig 16609 bp, 13 predicted proteins | sample 596031 | NCBI WGS metagenome assembly LNFM01 (sample SAMN04254537, study PRJNA301005) | activated carbon metagenome | isolation source: dual media filters at the Ann Arbor, Michigan drinking water treatment plant | place: USA: Ann Arbor
GGCGGCTGTCCTGCGGGTCGTCGACCGCGCCCGTCCGGGGCACGGCCATCGCGAGGCCCGTGACGAGGAGCAGCAGGGCGAGGGCGGACAGGGCGACGGTGGTCCTCATGGGTCGACGGTACCCGCCCCCGTCCGTGTGCCACCCCCCGCGCGCGGGGTCCGCACCCCCCCCGGGCGGGGGCGATCGGCGTTAGTCTCCCCGTCGAGATGCGGGGGTTCTCCGGCCGGCCGGGCCCCCGCTCCGAAACATACGGCCGGCCCCGGCGGCCCCGCGCGGACCACGTCGCGCGGGGCCGTCGTCGTCCCCGGCCCCGGTTCACCGCTCCGGTGCCCGCACCCCGTTGATCGCGTCGACCGCGCCCATCAGGTCCCCGGACTCGTAGAAGTCCACGGCGACGACGTTGGGGGTGTGGTCACGCACCCGCGCGCAGCGTCGCGCCCGGTCGAGCAGGAAGGGGCGGGCGTTGACCCGGGCGGCCGCCGACGGCGACGGCACGATCTGCTCCAGCCAGTGGTTGAGCTGGAAGAACGGCTTGCCGGTGCCACCGCGGTTCGGGACGCAGCTCATGTCGGCGGGCCGGGTGAACTCGTAGGGCGTCTCCTCCATCACCTCGAAGGCCGGGACGAGCCAGGGGATGTCGGGTGACGTCTCGTTCTCGGTCATCACCAGGATCCGCTCGCCCGAGGCGATCATCTCGCCGAGGGTCGGCCACGGGTCTCCGGGGGGCGGCGGCGTCAGCAGCAGGTCGCGCATGCCGGCGCGGACGAAGGCGCGGCGGGTGTCCTGCGGCGAGACCTGGTCCTGGATCACGAGCAGCAGCACCTCGCCGGGGTTGCGCTCGAGGAACCGGCGGATGTCGCCGAGGGTCGTGTCGAACGGCGTCGCGCCCGCCTCGCACGCAACGTGGCAGAGGTAGACCTCGGACTCCCCGTCCCGCTCCGCGAAGCCCAGTTGCCCGCGCAGGCGCTCGACCGCCGCGACGGTGTCGCGTCCGTACTCCGCCTCGAGCTCCGCACGGTCGATGCCGCTGCGCCAGAAGTCGGTCACGATGCCGCGGTCGCCGGGCGAGGCGTACCAGGTGTCGATCAGCAGGGAGCGCACGCCCGCGTCGAGCTGGGCGGCGATGCCTCCGGTCTGCTCCGCGAAGTACCACCCGGGCTCCTCGGCGGCGGACATCGAGTTGTGCGTCGCCGGGAAGGCCACCTCGGTGATGCGGCGCTCGCAGAGCTCGTCGTGGCCGTTGCACTCCGACACCGCCTGCGGGCCGTACGCCTCGGAGCCGCCGAACGCGGCGACCGCCCCGGCGATCGCGACGCCGGCGACGAGCACGGTGACCAGCGCGGCGGGCGCCAGGTCGCGGGCGCGTTCGGCGAGGGGGACGGGCCGGTCGGGGACCGGTGCCGTGTGCCGTCGCGGGCCGAGCGCCCCGAGCAGCAGCGACAGTCCCTGCATCCCGATGAGCACGGCGGCGCCGACGGCGACGACGGGCAGCAGGGCCCGCCACTCGAACACGAGCAGCAGGGCGACCGCCAGCAGGACGGCGCCGCGGGCGGCCGACCGCCATCCCCGGCGGGGCGGCGCCGTCGCCCACTCCACCAGCCGCCGGCCGCCGTCGGCGACCGCGCCGGGCTGCAGGCGGCCGAGGGCCGCGAGCCAGAGCACGATGCCGGCCGCGACGAGCCACAACGCCCAGCGGCCGAGGTCGGCGAGGAAGGCGTCCCAGATCGCGGCGACCACGTCGCCGTCGCCCGCCCGCGCCACGACGACCGCCCGCGCCACCGGCAGCGCGACGATCACCACCAGCCCGGCGGCCACCAGCGTCCCCCCCACCCAGCCCGCCGCCCGGCGGCGGCGGGGCGCGACGGCGATCGCCCCCGCGACGAGCAGCACGAACAGCACCGGCAGCACGATCCCCATGAGGCGCACCGTCGTCGCCTGGTCGACGAGGTCGACCGCCAGGCGCTGCCGCCCGAGCTCGGCGGCCGCGTCCTCCGCCTCCGCGGGGAGCTGGGCGGCGAGCTCGGGCTGCAGGCGCCGGAGGGCCTCGACCGCCACCACCGACGCGTCGGAGAGCCCGAGCACCAGCTCCGAGCCCCCCGTCGTGGCGACCACCTCGTACAGCTCCGTCGCGGCCCGCGTCACGACGGGCCGGAACGACGAGCTGCCGACCACCCCGGCGACGACGCTCTCGATCAGCGGGCGGGCGACGATGACGTCGGGCTCGGCGCGCTCGATCACGTCGCGGGTGATCGACCGGGCGAGCGCGTCGCGCACCGCGGAGGCCTGCACGCCGTCGGCGGCCCGCTGGGCGAAGCGGTCGGGGCTGAGCACCTGCGCCCGCAGGTACCCGGTCACCAGGCCCGCCGTGGCGACGACGCCGGCGAGGACGAGCAGGACGACGGTGAGCGATGTGCGGCGCGGCATGCGCCGCAATACTGCACGCGTAGACCCGACACGGCATCCCCTCCGCCCCGCGGGATCGGGGAGGCCCCGACCCGGGAACCAGGGACCCATGGATCCGCTCGCCGCGCTGTCCGACCCCGAGCGGGCGCTGCTGCGCCCCGCGGCCGTCCCGTCGCGGGTCGAGGTGATGGCGGCGGTCCGCACGGACCGGCGGTTCAGCGACCCCGGGTGGGTCTTCGAGCGCAAGCTCGACGGGATCCGGTGCGTCGCGATCCGCGACGGCGACGGCGTGCGCCTGCTGTCCCGCAACCACCTGCCCCTGGAGCGGCGCTTCCCCGGGCTCGCCGGGCGGGTCGCCGACGCGGGGCCGGAGGGCGACTTCGTGCTCGACGGGGAGGTGGTCGCGTTCGCGGGCGGCCGGACGAGCTTCGCCGCGCTCCAGGGAGGGGGCCGGGGCGTGGTGCTGTACCTGTTCGACGTGCTGCACGTCGCGGGACACGACGTCACCGCCCTGCCGCTGCGGGCGCGCAAGGGGGTCCTGCGGCGGGCGGTCCGGTTCGGCGGGCCGATCCGGTTCACGCCGCACCGCAACCGCGACGGCGAGGAGCTCTTCGCGCGGGCCTGCCGCGCCGGCTGGGAGGGCCTGATCGCGAAGCGGGCCGACGCGCCCTACACCCACGGGCGCTCCCCCGACTGGCTGAAGATGAAGTGCGACGCCCGCCAGGAGCTGGTGGTCGGCGGGTTCACGGCGCCGCGTGGCGGGCGCACCGACCTGGGGGCGCTGCTCGTCGGCCACTGGGACGACGGCGCCCTGCGGTACGCGGGGCGCGTCGGGACCGGGTTCACGCGCGCCGTCCTCGGCGACCTGGCGGCCCGTCTCGCGCCGCTGCGCCGCGACGACCCGCCGTTCGTGGACGCGCCGGGGCTCCGCGGCGCGACGTGGGTGGAGCCGCGCCTCGTCGCGGAGGTCGGGTTCACCGAGTGGACACGCGACGGCCGGCTGCGCCACCCGCGCTTCCTCGGCCTGCGCGACGACAAGGACCCCCGCGAGGTGGTGCGCGAATGACCGACGTCAGCATCCGCGCCGGCCGCCGGCGCATCCGCATCAGCCACGCCGACCGGGTCGTCTTCCCCGACCCGGGGCTGACGAAGGAGAACCTCGCGCGGCACTACGCCACCGTCGGCCCGGCGATGGTGCCGCACGTGCGCGACCGCCCGCTCGCGCTGCAGAGCTTCCCGAAGGGGGTGGGCGAGGGCGGCTTCTTCCTGAAGAACGTGCCCCGCCACTTCCCGGACTGGATCGCCACCGTGGAGGTGCCGCGACGCGAGGGCGGCACCCTCCGCCAGGTGCTCGCGCAGGACACCGCGACGCTCGCGTACCTGGCGGGCCAGAACGTCGTCACCCCCCACGTCGGCACGAGCCGCGCCGACCGGCTCGACGTGCCGGACCGCCTCGTCTTCGACCTCGACCCCACCACGACGCGTTTCGAGGAGGTGCGGGCGGCGGCCCTCGGCCTGGGGGCGCTGCTGCGCGAGATCGGGATGACGCCGTACGTGATGACGACGGGCTCGCGGGGGATGCACGTCGTCACGCCGCTGCGCCGGTCGGCCCGCCACGACGAGGTGCACGCGTTCTCGCGGGAGGTGGCCGCCGTCCTCGTCGCCCGCAGCCCGGGGACGCTGACGGCGGAGTTCATGCGGGAGAAGCGCGGCGACCGGATCTACGTCGACGTCGCCCGCAACCGCTACGCCCAGCACGCCGTCGCCCCCTACGCGGTGCGCCCCCTGCCCGGCGCCTCGGTGGCGACGCCGCTCACGTGGGACGAGGCGGCCGACCCGGCGATCGGCCCGCAGGCGTTCGACGTCCGGTCGGTCGCGGCGCGCCTCGAGCGCGTCGGCGACCCGTGGGAGACGATGGTCCGCCACGCCCGCGGCATCGGCCCGGCGCGCCGGGCCCTGGCCGGGCTAGCTAGCCTGAGCCGCAGGCCACGAGGGAGGGTGCCATGAGGGTCGTGATCGCGGGTGGCGGGATGGCGGGGCTGGTGCTCGCCCGGGGCATCGTGCAGCGCGGCGGGTCCGCGGCGATCATCGAGAGGGCCCCCGCGGACCGCCGGATCCCCGGTCCCATCATGTTGCCCTTCCAGGCCTACGACGCGCTCGAGGAGATCGGCGTCCTCGACCCCGTCCGCGCCGCCGGCATCGACGTGCCGCCCCTGCGTGGCGGGAGGCCGGTCGCGATCTCCGTCCCGCGCCAGACGGTCGTCGAGGAGCTCCGCGAGGGCCTCGAGGTCCTGTGGGAGCACGAGCTGGTCGACCTGCTGCGCGACGGCGACCGCGTGGTCGGCGCCCGGGTCCGCACCGCCGCCGGTGACCGCGACCTCCCCGCGGACCTGGTGGTCGGCGCCGACGGGACGGGGTCGCGGGTCCGCGAGCTTGCGGGCATCCCCGCCGACACCCGCGTCGCCGACACGGCGTTCGTGTCGTTCCGGAGCCCGGTCCCGGGTCCGGAGCCGTTCTCGATCGCGTTCCTGTCGGACGGCCGGCAGCTGACGGTGCTGAACTGGGCGGAGGGGAGCGCCGGAGGCTGGCAGATCGACCGTCCCGCGGGGGGCGCCGAGGAGGCGCTCGCGCCGGGGCTCGACGCCTTCCGGGAGGCCTTCGTGCGCCTGCTTCCGGCCGCGGAGGCGCCGCTCGCGGCGTTGACGTCCGTCGACCAGCTCGGGTACCGCGAGGTCACCGAGGTGCGGTGCGAGGAGTGGTGGCGGTCCGGCGTCGCGCTGATCGGCGAGGCCCTCCACGCCATGAACCCCGAGGTGGGGATCGGGTCGGGCCTCGGGATGGGCGACGCGCAGGCCCTCGCGATCGCGATCGCCGGGCACCCCGGCGACCCCGACGGGGCGTGCCGCGCCTACGAGCACTGGCGGCGTCCCGCGATCGCGCCCTACCTGGCGGTCGGCGGCACGGCGTCGAAGGTCTACGCGACGGGGCGGCGGCCCGAGGAGGAGCGGTGGCCCCCCGCCTGAGCGGCGGGGGACCGGCGGGGCGCTACGCGCGGACCTTCAGCGTCATGGGGCGGTTGACCACCCGGGCGCCGACCCGGTAGCGCAGCCGCAGCGTCTGGCGGCCCGCGGCCTTCGGGCGGAACGCGAAGCGGACGGTCGAGCGGGCCCGCGAGACGCGGACGTTCGTCCAGCGGCCGGCGAGGCGCCGCTGCAGGGCGACCCGTCCGGTGGGGACCGTCGAGAACCGGATCGTGACGCGGACGGCGGCGCCGACGCGTGAGGTCTCCGGGGAGGTGAGGCTGCGGATGGCGGTGCCACCCGGCTCGCCGCCGCGGGGCAGGTTGCGGGGGGTGGGGGTCTCCTCGGAGCCGGGGGCGGGGGCGGCCGCCGGGTCGGGGGACGCGCCGGGGTCGCCGATCCCGGGGGGCGTCGCCGGGGCCGGGCTGGGCCCGGCGGGCGGGACGATGCGGATGATGCGGTCGTCGGCGGCGATCGGCGAGCCGCGGCCGTCGCGGTTGCTGGTCGTCACCCAGATGGAGCCGTCCGGCGCCTCGGTGACGGCGCGCAGGCGGCCGTAGGTGTTGAGGAGGAGGGGCTGGTCGCTCGTGACGCGGGCGCCGTCGAACGTGAGCAGCCGCAGCACCTTCCCCTTGAGGCCGGCGACGAGCGCCTTGCCCGTCCACGTCGACCCGGGGAGGGTCACGAACGAGATGCCGGACGGGGCGATGGTCGTCGACCAGACGTGGACGGGGGCGACGTACGCGCCGTGGTTCAGGCCGCGGACGTGGGGCCAGCCGTAGTTGCCGCCGGGGACGATCACGTCGAGCTCGTCGTCGCCGCTGGCGCCGTCGAAGCCGCTGGGGCCGTGCTCGGTCGAGAAGAAGCGGCCGGAGCCGGGCTGCCACGCGAAGCCCTGGGGGTTGCGGACGCCGCTGGCGTGGAAGGTCGGGGCGACGACGCCGCCGCGGAACTGGCCGGGGCCGACGCGCAGGATCTTGCCGTTCGGGCTCGTGGACGACTGGGCGCGCCAGCCCTCGCCGGCGTCGCCCGCGCCGACGTACATGGCGCCGTCGGGGCCGAAGCGCACCCGGCCGGAGGAGTGGATGGTGCCCATCGTGATGCCGTTGACGACGGTGCCGTCGCGGTTCAGGCGCGTGCCGTCCCACCGCCAGCGCTGCACCTGCATCTCCGTGCCGACCGTCGCCGTCATGTAGACGAAGGGGTACGTCGCGAACTGCGGGTCGAGCGCGATGCCGAGGAGCCCGCCCTCGCCGTTCTGGCTGACCGTCTGGCTCGACACCACGGTCGGGGAGATGACCCCCGTCGCGGAGACGAGGCGGACGGTGCCGCCCCGCTGGGTGACGAGCGCGCGGCCGTCGGGGAGGAACGCGATGTCCCACGGGACCACCATCCCCGAGCTGATCACGTTCACGGTGTGCGTGCCGTTCGCGCGGGCGAGCGCGGCGGCGCCGTGATCGGGGGCCCAGAGGGCCAGGAGGGCGGCCGACGTCGCGAGGAGCGCGCCGAGCGCGGGGCGGAGGCGGTGTGCGGACGACATGCGCCTGTCCTCGGCGGATGGGCGCCGGACCTGACCGTTGCGTCCCGCGACCTTCCGCCGGACGGCACGCCCGGCGGGCCCTGTCACACGCGGTCACCGCATCGTCACCGGGATGCGGCCGAGGCCGTGCTTAGGATCCCCCCGTGGTCGCGGGACTCGGATCCGGGTGGGCTGCGGCCGACGATGAGGGCATGGCCCTCCCCGCCGCGTGCCGACCCGAGCTCCGGTCGCACCGGTTCGCGCTCGGCGACGGCGCGGCCACGACGGTCCACGTCGCCGCCTACCCGCGGGCCCTCGTCGCCCCCGCCGTCGTGGTGCTGCCCGCGCCGGAGCCCCTCGCCGACTGGTGTCGCCGCGCCGGCGTGCGCGACGCCCTCGTCGGCGGCTTCTTCGTGACGCCCGGCGGGCCGCCTCTCGGCGAAGTGTGGACCGGCGGCCGGCGCGCACCGACGCAGCCGTTCGACGCGCCCTTCGCCGCCGGCCGGTCGTGCCTCCACGTCGACGGCGAGCGGGTGGTGATCGCCCCGCTCGCCGCACTCGCGGGCGAGCCGGCGGGCGACCTGCTGCAGGCCGGGCCGGCGCTCGTCGTCGGCGGCCGGGTGATCCTGCACGAGGCGGAGGACCCGGAGGGGTTCGCCGCCGGGGTGTCCCAGTTCGACTCCGACATCACGGCGGGGCGCCACCCCCGCGCGGCGATCGGCATCGACGACGACCGCCTGCTCGCCGTGGCCACCGAGGGCCGCGCCGCCGACGAGGCGGGGTTGACCCTGACCGAGCTCGCGACGTTGCTCGCCGGGCTGGGGGCCACGGACGCGATCAACCTCGACGGCGGGGGGTCGACGTCGCTCGTCATCGACGGGGCCCTCGTCAACCGCCCCCGCGAGATGGACGGCACCGAGGTCCCCGGCGGGCGGCCCCTCGCGACGGCCCTCGCGTTCGTCCCCCGCCCTCAGCCGGCGGCGGTTGCCGCGTAGACGTCGGCGACGGTGCGGGCGACGCCGTCGATCGAGAAGCGGGCGCGGGCGCGGGGCGGGCCGTTCGCGCCCCGGAGCGCACGCTCCGCCGGGTCGCGCGCCACGTCCACGAGGGTCCGCGCGAGGGCCCCCTCGTCGTCGGGGGGCACCAGCCAGCCGCACCGCTCCGGCGACGCGGGGTCGTCCTCCACGAACGTCGGCGGCGCGCCGGCGGCGCAGGCGATGACCGGCACCCCCATCGCCATCGCCTCGACGTAGACCTGGCCGAAGCGCTCCGCGACGGAGGGGACGGCCATCACGTCGGAGCAGGCGAGCACCTCCGCCAGCTCCGACTGGGAGCGCCAACCCGCCAGGAAGACCTCGTGCCCCCACGGTGACCGGGCGGCGGCGTCGGCGGGGTGCTCCCCCTCCCACTCCCCCGCCGCGCCCCCGGCGATGATGAGGGGGAGGGGGTGCCCGAGCTCCTCGCGGGCGCGGGCGTGGGCCCGCACCAGCAGGGCCGCGCGCTTCACGGCGGTGAACCGGCCGACGTAGAGCACCGTCACCGCACGCGGGTCGAGCAGCGGGGCGATCTGCTCGGGGGTGTACGCCACGCCGCCGGGGACGGGGTGGGCGGGCGACCAGCCCCGCGGGGCGTCGCACAGCCACCTCCGCAGCAGGGCCGCCCGGTCGCCGGGGGCGGCGCGGCGCCGGGCGAAGAGCCTCAGGTCCACCCCGTTCGGGACGATCCGGACACGCCCGGCGTCGAGCCCGAGCAGGCGCTCGGCGTCGGCGGCGGCGGGGCCCGACGACGCGAGGACGGCGGTCGAGGCGCCCGCCCAGCGGCGCATGCGGGCCCGCCACTCCTCGGTGTGCGGCCACGAGGCCCCGGCGCCGGCCTCGTCGAGCATCAGCAGCTCGGTGCCGTGGATGTGCGTCACGACGGGCATCCCGGGCGACACCCGCGCCATCGCCTCGTGGACGGGCGTCAGGTGGTGCAGGTGCGCGACCTCGACGCCCGCCATCACCCCGGGGGCGCCGAGCACCCGGACCCACTCCGACGCCATGTGCTCCGCGACGTCGTCGCCGAGGGAGGCCGCGACGCGGTCGGGCGCCCCCGGGCGGTCCTCGAAGGAGGGGTGCATCGGCGGGGACGCGCGCATCGGGTCGGGCGCGCGGACGGCGTCGTCGTAGGGGACGGGCACGACGTCGGCGCCGGGGCCGAAGAAGGAGCGGGCGTGCCCGGGGTCACCGGGGTCGCCGAGCGAGCCCGCCACGATCCGGGTGTCCCATCCCGCGGCCGGGAGGGCCCGGGCGAGGTGGTGGACGACCTGCGCCGACCCCCCGCGCGGGAAGAACATCAGCGCCTGGAGGGCTCTCCGCATCGACCGACCCTACGCGCACGTACGCGGCGGCGCCGTGAGGTGGCTCAGCCGCCGGACCGGCGGACCCAGCGCCGCTGCCAGGGCGTCTCGACGGCCCGCCGGTGGTAGCGGGCGCGCACCCACGCCACCGCCTCGCCCGGGGGGACGCCCGCCTGCACCGCGATCGCGGCGAGGGCCGTCCCCGTGCGGCCGACGCCGCCGCCGCACGCGACCTCCACGCGCTCGGACCCGGCGCGCCGGTGGACCTCGGCGAGCGCCGCGAGCGCGTCGGCGGTCGATGCGGGGGTGCCGAAGTCGCGCCACCGCACCCACCGGTGCTCCCAGGGCATCGGCCCGGGATCGCGGGCGAGGAGGTAGACGCCGAACTGCGGCGGGGGACCCTCCGGCGCGCCGTGCCGCAGCCCCCGGCCACGGATCCGGCGCCCGCCGGGGAACACGACGACACCCGGTCCATCGGCCCATGGGATCACGGCGCCATCGTACGGCGACGGGACGCCGGCTGGCCGTCGGCGCCGCGCGGTGCCAGTGTCCCGTCGACACCGACGCGACGGAGGTGCGGCATGGGACGTGGGACGGGCGTGACGATCGTGACCGGCGGGACGGGGGGCCTCGGCCGCGGCGTGGTGGAGGCGCTCGTCGACGCCGGTCACGACGTGGTGGTCACGTGGATCATGGAGGCCGAGCGGGACCGCTTCCCCGCGCACCTGCGCGACCGCGTCCGCCTGGAGCGCTGCGACGTCCTGTCCCCGGACGACCTGACGCGCCTGGTCGCGGCCGCCGGCGACGACGGGGTCTGGGCGTTCGTCCACCTGGTGGGCGGGTACCTCGACGGCGCGCCCCTCGGGGCGATGCCGCTCGACGACTGGGACCACCAGTTCGCCCTCAACGCCCGGTCCGCCGCCATCGCGTTCGGGGCGGTGCTGCCCGGCATGGCCGCCCGCGGCGCCGGCCGGGTCGTCGCGGTCGGCAGCCGCGCCGCCCGTCGCCCGTTCGCGGGGGCGGGCGCGTACGCCGCGTCGAAGGCCGCGGTCATCGCCCTGGTCGAGGCCGCGTCGGAGGAGGTCCGCCGGGTCGGCGTCAACGTCAACTGCGTGCTGCCGAGCGTGATCGACACGCCCGCCAACCGCGCGGCCGACCCCGGGGCCGACGCCGACCGGTGGGTGCGGCCGCGGGAGATCGGCGAGGTGATCGCGTTCCTCTGCTCCACGGAGGCGTCGGCGGTGACGGGCGCCGCGATCCCCGTGTACGGCCGGGCGTAGCCGGGCCACCCGATCGGGGGGGCGCGCGGCGGGGAGGTCCCGACCGACGGGCGGCGCGACGGGGCCGGCGCGCAGGAGAGGCTTCCGTTCGCTGCCGCCCACGCGAACGAGGGACGACCCGCACCGTGACGACCTCCCCCCGACGGCGCCTCGCCGCCACCCTCTGCGCCCTCGCCGTCGGCGCACTCGCCGCCGGGTGCGGCGGCGAGAGCTCCACCGGTGGCACCACCTCGGCGGGCACGACGGTCACGGCGGGCACGACCGCCGCCGCCCTGACCCTGCTGGAGCGCCTCCCCACCTCCTCCGAGTTCGCGCTGTTCCCCGCCGGCGCCCCCGTCACGGCCGACCTCGAGGAGTTCGTCGACGCCCTCGGCGACGGCGACTCGCGGGACGAGCGCACCACCGCCCTCACCGCCGCCGGCTTCCGCGGCGGCGCGCTCCTGCCCTACGAGGCCGGTGGAGAGGCCTACGCCCTCGCGTACGTCGCCGAGGTCGACCCGGACGCCGCGCCCCGCCTGGTCGACACGATCGTCGCGGCGGCGCTCGACAGCCGCGACGCGCCGGATCTCTCGGTCGCCCCGTTCACGACCGGCGGCGGGGCGCGGGGCGCCGAGATCTCGGGGACCCGCGACGGCACCGTCATCGCCGGCACCACCATCGTCTTCTCCGACGGCGCGTACGTGTACGGCCTCCAGGTCGCCCGGCAGGGTGGTCCCTCCACCCGCGCCGACACCGAGGCCGCCGCCACCGCGTGGGCGGCGCGCGTGGCGGGCGCCCCGCCCGCCCCCGCGTCACCGCCCCCGGCGACCACGCCCACGACGGGGACGACCGGCGAGGTCCCCTTCCCCGACCCGGGGGAGGTGGCGCTCCTCGCGAAGGTCCCGCCGGCGACGGCCGACGACTGCAGCCGCACCTCGGAGACGGCGCGCGCCGGGAAGGCGACGAGCAGCGTCCGGTGCGACACGCAGGACCACCGCGTCTACTACGAGCAGTTCGCCACCGTGGCCGACATGCGGCAGGCCTACACCTCGTACCTGGAGCTCAACGACGTCGCGCGCAACGAGGGGACCACCTGCGACGCGGGCGCCCCCGCCGAGGGTGTCTGGGACGGCCCCGAGAACCGCGTCGCGTGCTTCATCGACAGCGCCGGCGCCTGGATCGTCTGGAACTCCGTCGACCTGCGGCTCGTCGCCGTCGCCATCGACCCCGACGGCGACCTCGACCGCGTCTTCGCGTGGTGGGAGGGCCCCGAGTCGGGTCCCATCCTCTGACCGCCGGGGGCGCGACCCCCGGCCGCGGTCCTACGATGGACCGATGACGACCCCCACCCTCCGCCTCGGCGTCCTCGACCAGTCACCCGTCGCGGAGGGATCCGACGGGTCGCAGGCGCTGCGCAACACGATCGACCTGGCCCGTCACACGGAGTCGCTCGGGTACGGGCGCTACTGGGTGGCGGAGCACCACGGCGGCCCGATGCTCGCCGGGGCGAGCCCGGAGGCGCTGATCGGCCCGGTCGCGGCGGCCACCACCCGCATGCGGGTGGGCAGCGGCGGCGTGATGCTGCCGCACTACAGCCCGCTGAAGGTCGCCGAGTCGTTCAGCGTGCTGGCGGGGTTGTTCCCCGACCGCATCGACCTCGGCATCGGGCGCGCCGCCGGGACCGACCCCACCACCACGTTCGCGCTGCAGCGCGACCGGCGTGAGGCCTCGCCCGACGACTTCCCCCAGCAGCTCGCCGAGCTGATGGCGTACCTGCGCGACGAGATGCCGGGCGACCACCCCTTCGCGCGCCTCGCGGCGCTGCCGGGGCTGCCGGCGGCCCCCGCCCTGTGGCTGCTCGGGTCGTCGCCCCAGAGCGCGTACTGGGCCGCCGAGGCCGGCCTGCCGTACGCGTTCGCCGACTTCATCAACCCGCTGGGGGCGACGATGGCCGCGGAGTACCGCGACCGCTTCGTCCCGTCGGCCGAGCTCGACGCGCCGCGGGTCATCGTGGGCGTGTCGGCGATCTGCGCCGAGACCGACGAGGAGGCCGAGCACCTCGCCGCGAGCGTCACGATGGCGATGCGGATGCTGCGCCGGGGGGCGCTGATCGCGGTGCCGACGCCCGAGCGTGCCCGGGAGTGGCTCGCCGAGGACGGCGCACGCCGCACCCCGCGGCCCGGTGAGCCGATGCGGCGGGGGTCGCGGCGGATGGTCGTCGGGGCGCCCGACACGGTGCGCGCCGGGCTCGAGGAGGTCGCCGCCGAGTACGGGGCGGAGGAGCTGCTGGTCGTCACGATCACCCACTCCCACGCGGCGCGGCGCCGTTCGTACGAGCTGATCGCCGCGGCGATGCCCGCGGCCACCGCGACGGAGGCCGCCGCCCACTCCGCGTAGCGGCGCGCCGCCGCGTGACGCGGGGACGTCCGGCGGCGGATGATCGGCGAGGGGTCGTTCGGACCCGGTCACGTGGCGGAGGTGCACGGTGGTGCGACGGACCCTGGTCGTGTGTGCGGTGGCGGCGCTCGGGGCGGCGGCCGTGGTCGCCGGGGGCGCCGGGGGGCCGGCGGGCGACGGTGCCGGCCCGCGGACCGAGGACGCCTCGGCGCCGCGGGCGGCGCTGACGCGCTTCGCCACCTGCGACCGGTTCGTCGCGCACGTGCGGCGCCGGGCGCTCGCCACGGTCGGGCCGTGGGGCCTGCCGGGCGGCGCCGCGATCGCGGTGGCGGCGCCCGTCGCCGAGGGCGACCTGGCGCGCGCCGGCGCGCCGGCCCCCGCGCTCACCCCCGGGACGGACTTCTCGGACACCAACGTGCAGGAGGCGGGGGTCGACGAACCCGACCTCGTCGAGACCGACGGCCGCACCGTCTTCACGATCGCGGGCGGCCGCCTCGAGGCCGTCGACGCCACGGGGCGGGCACCCCGGGTGCTGCCGCGCGTCGACCTGCCGGGCGTGTCGCCGACCGGCCTGCTGCTGATGGGCGACCGGCTGCTGGTGATCGGCGACGCCGGGACCGCCGGCCCGCCGCGGCCGGTCGACACGCTGCGGGCCGCGCCCGGCCCGGTGACGGTCCCGGGGACGGTGGTGGTGGCGCTCGACGTCTCCGACCCGGCCGCCCCGCGTGTGCTGTCGCGCATGCGGGCCGAGGGCTCCCTCGTCAGCGCGCGGCGCACCGGCGACACCGTCCGCCTCGTCGTGTCCTCCCACGCCCCCCACCTCGACCTGGTCACGCCGATGGGCGAGGCGCGCGGGACGCGCGCCGCCCTGCGGGCCAACCGGCGGGCCATCGCCACCGCGCCCGCCGGGGCGTGGCTGCCGCGCGTCACGGTGCGCGACGTCACGCGGGCGCGCACGACGCGCCGTGCGGTCCCGTGCACCGCCGTCAGCCGGCCCAGCCGCTTCGCGGGGCTCGGCACCGTGAGCGTGCTGACCGTCGGCGTCACCGACACGCTGTCCCTGCTCGACACCGACGCGGTCCTCACCGACGGGGAGCTCGTCTACGCCTCCCCGACGGCGATGTACGTCGCCACGGCCCGGTGGTCGCCGCCGTCCGCGGCGGAGGCGGCCGTCGCGCCGCGGGGATCCACGCTGATCCACCGGCTCGACACCTCCGACCCCACCCGCACCACGTACCGGGCGAGCGGCGCCGTGCCGGGGTACCTGCTGAACCAGTTCTCGCTCTCGGAGCACGCCGGGCACCTGCGGGTGGCGAGCACCGAGGAGCCGGCGTGGTGGAGCCCGCCGGAGGGCGCGGAGCCCAGCGAGAGCCGCGTCACCGTGCTCGCCGAGGCCGGTGGGCGCCTGGTGCGCACCGGCGAGGTGCGGGGCCTCGGGCGGGGGGAGCGCATCCACGCCGTCCGCTTCCTCGGCGACCGCGGGTACGTCGTGACCTTCCGGCAGACCGACCCGCTGTACGTCGTCGACCTGGCCGACCCGGCCCGGCCCGTGCTGCGCGGCGAGCTGAAGATCCCCGGCTTCTCGTCGTACCTGCACCCCGTCGACGCAACCACGCTGATCGGGGTCGGGCAGGACGCGGACGCGCAGGGCCGCACCCGGGGGACGCAGGTGTCCCTGTTCGACGTCACCGACCCCGCGCGGCCCACGCGGATCGCGCAGCGGACCCTCGACACCGACTGGTCGGAGGCCGAGTCCGACCACCACGCCTTCCTCTACTGGCCGGCGACGCGCCTGCTCGTGCTGCCGGCGCAGCGGTACGACGGCGGCGGCGGGTCCCCGTTCCTCGGAGCGGTCGGGCTGGACGTCTCCCGCACCACCGGCATCACGCCGATCGCCCGCGTCTCCCACCCGGACGGCCGGGGCGGGGAGTGGGCGCCGGTGCGCCGGTCGCTCGTCGTCGGCGACGCCGTGCTCACGGTGTCCGCGACCGGGGTCCTGGCGAGTGACCTGACCACCCTCGCGCCGCGCGGCTGGGCGCCCTTCGACTGACGGCGCGTCGCCGCTCAAGACGGCCTCCCCGCCCGTCGATGCCGGTGGGGACTGACGGGCGAGGGGGCCGGGGGCGGATGCCGGGCATCGGCGGTGGACGGGGACGGAACGGGGCCGGCGTGGCCGCCATGCGACGCCGGCACGCCCAGTGGCTCGCGGGGCGCGGCGGCCGGCGGGCGAACACCGGCGGAGCCGACCTGGAGGCCGCCGACCTCACCGGCGCCGACCTGCGCCGCGCCGACCTCACCGGCGAGAACATGCGCGGCGCGCGGCTCCCCCGCGCGCGGCTGTCGAACGCGGTCCTCTCGGGCGCCGACCTCAGCGGAGCCGACCTCCGGGCCTGCAGCCTCGTCGGCGCGGACCTCGGCGGGGCCCGCCTGATCGGCGCCCGCATGGAGGAGGCCAACCTCGCGGGCGCGAACCTGCGCCGCGCGGTGCTCCGCGACGCCGACCTGACGGGCGCCCACCTGGCGGGGGCGGCGATGGAGGGCGCGGACCTGTCGGGCGCCAACCTGCTCGCCACCACCTGGGGCGACGGCGCCCCCGCGCCCGAGCCGGTCGCCGCGCCGGCGCCGTTCAGCATGGCCGGGGCCGACCTGCGCAGCGCCGCCCTCGCGGGCTTCGATCTGCGCGGCGCCGACCTGACCGAGGCCGACCTGACGGGCGCCGACCTGCGGGGCGCCGACCTGCGCGGTGCGCGGCTCTTCCGCGCCCGGCTCGAGGGGGCGCTGCTCGACGGCAGCACCCTCGACGGGGCCGACCTCGGCGAGGCCGACCTCCGCGCCGCCCACTTCGCGGGCGCCCCGGCACGGGCCGCCGCCGAGACCGCCGCCGCTGCGGCCCCCGCGCCGACGCCGGCGGCAACGCCGTCCGGCGGCATCCGGCCGGGTCTCGTCCTCGCCGCCGCGCTCGCCCTCGCGGCCTGCGTCGCGGTGAGCCTCGCCCTGCCGGGGCTGCTCGGCGGCGGGCACGAGCCCCTCCCGTCATCGGCGTCCCCCGCGCCCGCGGCTGCTCCGGCGGTCGCGGCGCCCCCGGAGGTCGCGCTCGAGGCCGTCGGGCCCGAGGGATCGTGGATCGAGGTGCGCTCCGGTGCGACCCGGTCGGGGCGCCTCGTGTTCCGGGGGCTCCTCGGGCCGGGCTCCCTGCGTCCCGTCGCGCTCGGGACGGGGCTCTGGATGCGCGTCGGCAACCCCGACGGCCTGCGCGGGACGGTCGGCGACGAGGCCCTCGCGTTCACCGGCCCGACGGGCGATTTCACAGTCGACGACACCGGGGTGGTCCGCCGGGCGGACTGACGCCGGACCGATCCCCGGGCGATCCCCCCACGGGACGTCCATAATGCCGCCCGTGCTCGACGTCTCCCTCGTGGCCTGGGCCGCGACGATCGCCCTCGTCCTGGGGCTCCTGGCCCTCGACCTGACCGCGACCTCGGGAGGGCGGGCGCACGTCGTCGGCTTCCGCGAGGCCGTCGCCTGGTCGGTGTTCTACATCGGCGTCGCCGTCGGCTTCGGCATCGTCTTCGGGATGCTCGCCGGCTGGGACTACGGCACCGAGTACTTCGCGGGCTACATCGTCGAGAAGAGCCTGTCGGTCGACAACCTCTTCGTCTTCGTGATCATCAT
>LNFM01011493.1_pt1 | contig 16609 bp, 19 predicted proteins | sample 596031 | NCBI WGS metagenome assembly LNFM01 (sample SAMN04254537, study PRJNA301005) | activated carbon metagenome | isolation source: dual media filters at the Ann Arbor, Michigan drinking water treatment plant | place: USA: Ann Arbor
CTTCGGGCAGATCAGCCCATCAGCAGAGGCCGTTGGACGCGGGCTGGGACAGACACACAACGGAGATCAAGGCGACCCTGAAGGCCCGTCAGGAAAGACAGGACAGGCACCACCGGCGATGAACCCCCCTCAGGCGGCCACATCAGACCAGCTTGCGCTCCCCCTGCCCTGCTACCTCGCGGCTGCCACCGCTCCACCGGGTTTCGGACTGTCAGCGTGATGGCAGACCTGAACGATATTCGAACGAGTGCTGCGACCGATCCAAGATGCAGGTCGATCATCGCTGAGGCACCACGGCAATCCGGGCTACCGTTTGACGAAAGGAGGGGGCAGCCAATGCATCAGTTCCCGTACCACGCTAATCGCCGCACAAATGACCGCTTGGCAGAGGCACATCAAAACCGGGCAGTACGTAGCGCGTAAGCGAGCCGTCTGCGCCGAGGAATATGGCGGGACGCATCCGCGACAGCTGGCGGGACGAGCTGCGCTGCCAAGGGCTGGGCGGCGCGGAGTTGAACGCCTGTGCTTCGGCCTTCGAACATGAGCGCATGGATGCGGCGCTCGGGCTGTAGCCGTTAGGAATTTTCGGACCTACCGGATAGGTTGGCGGTAAGACCACATGGAGGATAAAGGCCCATCAGGAAAGATACGTCAGGCAACACAGGCGAAGAAACCGCCTTGGCCACGCCAAGGTCTGCTATCGCATCCCCCTGCCCTGCCTCCTCGCGGATCACGCCGCTCCACCGGGTTCAGGTCTGCCAGCGTGATGGCAGGCAAAGAGCGATAGTCGAACAAGGGTTGCGACCGGGCCACGATGCTGATCGATCACGGCTCAGACTCAACAACAACCTGCGCAACTCAATGATAAACTAACGGTGAGGCCATTCCCTTGGTCCCCCGCACCGAAGCCCGCTTCTTCGACAATCGCATGGCAACGGCCTGTTGATGACCGGGACTGAACTCGGCCCTTTGCGGACGCTCAGCCGGCTTGGGCATGGTAGGCCTGAAGCAGCCGTACCTGCTGGTCGCAAATTATCTTCCAATCAAATCCTACGCCGCTGGTCGTTACCTTCTTCAAGGTTCTACTTACCTTGTCGGTTGCGGAGGGTCCGACCGGTAGTCGTAAAAGCCGCGGCCCGTCTTTCGACCGAGCCATCCGGCCTCGACATATTTCACCAGCAGGGGACAGGGACGATACTTGGTATCGGCCAGGCCATCATGAAGAACGGTCATAATGGCAAGGCAAGTGTCCAGCCCGATCAGGTCGGCCAATTGAAACGGCCCCATCGGATGGTTTGCGCCGAGGGTCAGGCCAGCGTCGATTGAGGCCACCGTCCCCACCCCTTCGAAGAGTGTGTAAACCGCCTCGTTGATCATCGGGATCAGGATGCGGTTTACGATGAAAGCGGGGTAGTCCTCGGAGGTCATTGCAGTCTTGCCAATACGTTCCACAATGGCCTTCATCGTTTGAAACGTCTCGTCGGAGGTCGCGAAGCCCCGGATCAACTCTACCAACCGCATGGCGGGCACTGGGTTCATGAAGTGCAGCCCCATGAAGGTACCGGGGTCGGCTGTCAGGGTTGCCAGACGGGTGATCGAAATCGACGAGGTATTGGTTGTCAGGATCGTTCCGGGACGGATGTGGCGGCCAATTTCGCGGAAGATTGCGTGTTTCGTCTCTTCGCGTTCAGTGGCGGCTTCGATGACCAGACGATAATCAGCCACAGCTTCCACCAAAGGCTGATCGACCAGCAGGGAAAGCGCCGCGGTCACGGCTTCGGCCGCCATTTCGCCCTTCTGCACCCGCCGCGCGAGAGATTTTTCGATACGGTCCCGCGCCTCGGCAAAGCGATGCGGGTCAACGTCACTCAGCCCCACCCGAAACCCCGCGCAAATAAAGACTTGCGCGATGCCTGCTCCCATCTGGCCTGCGCCGAGGACAAAGGTCGGCCACTGGTCTTCGATGCGATGGGGTGGGGCTACATCCGGCATCTGAGACCCTATCAATCGACGATCATGGCTTCGGTCGCCGCCCGCAACTCAGCCTCGGTCACGCCCGGAGCCAGTTCCACGATGTGCAAACCCTTGTGACCGACATCCAGCACGCCAAGGTTGGTAATGATCCGGTGCACCACGGCCTTGCCGGTCAGCGGCAAAGTGCAGGCGCGCAACACCTTGGACTCGCCATGCTTCGAAGTGTGGTCCATGACCACCACCACGCGCCCCACGCCTCCCACGAGGTCCATCGCCCCACCCATTCCCTTGACCAGTTTGCCCGGGATCATCCAGTTGGCGAGGTCGCCGTTCTGGGCCACCTCCATCGCGCCGAGGATCGCCATGGCGATCTTGCCACCGCGGATCATGGCAAAGGAGGTCGCAGAGTCGAAGAAAGCCGTCTGTGGCAGTTCGGTGATAGTCTGTTTGCCCGCGTTGATCAGATCGGCATCTTCCTCGCCATCAAAGGGAAAGGGCCCCATGCCAAGCATCCCGTTTTCCGACTGCAAGGTCACATTGACGCCCTCGGGAATATAGTTGGCAACCAGCGTCGGAATGCCGATTCCGAGGTTCACATACATCCCATCGCGCAGCTCGTGTGCCGCGCGTTCTGCCATGCCGTTCCGATCCCAAGCCATCAGCCTTGCTCCTTCAATTTGCCATTGATCGCCAAAGCCACGACTTCGGACCCTTCTCGCTGCAGGAGCGCCGTTGCCATCTGGACGATCAGAGCGGGTTGATCTTCTGCCGCCTGACCGAACCAAGATTTGGCCAGAGTGGTTGCCTCGTCGAGATAGACCTCAAGTCTCTCCGCCAATAGTTGCGGCGCGTGATCCAGCGGGTCAGGGCCGCTCATGAGCGCTGTCGAACCGTGCGCTGTTCGATGCGCTTTTCGTGTGCGCCCTGAACAATCCGGTGAACGTAGATCCCCGGCAAGTGGATCACGTCCGGGTCCAGACTGCCCAGCGGTACAATCTCCTCCACCTCCGCAACACAGACTCTACCACAGGTCGCGGCGGGGACGTTGAAGTTGCGGGCGGTCTTCCGGAAGACGAGGTTGCCCGAAGGGTCCGCGCGCCAAGCCTTCACTATAGCGAGGTCGGCCACGATACCGCGTTCAAGGATATAGTCCTGGCCGTCGAAGAACTTCAGGTCCTTGCCCTCAGCGATGACGGTCCCGACCCCGGTCTTAGTGTAAAAACCGGGGATGCCCGCGCCACCCGCCCGCATCCGTTCCGCAAGCGTGCCTTGCGGATTGAATTCCAATTCCAACTCGCCGCTCAAGTATTGCCGCATGAACTCGGCGTTCTCGCCGACATAGGACGAGATCATCTTCCTGACTTGTCGCGTTGCCAGAAGTTGCCCCAGCCCGAAGCCGTCCACGCCCGCGTTGTTCGAAGCGATGGTCAGATCCTTGGTCCCCGCATCGCGGATCGCAGCGATAATAAGCTCGGGAATGCCACAAAGGCCGAACCCGCCCGAGGCGATGAACATGCCGTCGGTCAAAAGGCCCTCGAGAGCGGCGGCAGCGGTCGGGTAGGTCTTTTGCATAGGCATCCCTTTACAACTGCACCAGATCCCGCCCTTTGAGGGCGAGCATGGCGCGGGCTTCGGTCGGAGTGGCGATCTGAAGACCCAAATCCTCGACGATTGTGCGGATCTTGCGGACCTGCTCAGAGTTTGAGGTGGATAGCTTGCCGCGCTCGATGAACAGGCTGTCTTCCAGCCCCACCCGCACATGGCCGCCGCGCATCGCGGCTTGCGTGGCGAAAGGCATCTGGCTGCGCCCAGCCGCCAGAACTGACCATTCCGCGGCATCGCCAAACAATCGATCTGCCGTGGCTTTCATGAAGGCCAGGTTCTCCCAATCGGCCGAGATGCCGCCGAGGATTCCGAAGATGGTCTGGATCAGGAAAGGCGGCTCGATGAGCTTGCGGTCGACGAAATGAGCGAGGTTGTAGAGGTGGCCGACGTCATAGCATTCATGTTCGAACCGGGTGCCGTGGTCCTTGCCCAGAAGGTTGATGATCCGCTCGATGTCGCCAAAGGTGTTGCGGAAGATGAAATCCTTGGTGCCGCGCAGATAGGGTTGCTCCCATTCGTGCTTCCAGTCGGTCGGGCGTTCCGCCAGCGGAAAGATCGCGAAATTCATCGAACCCATGTTCAGCGAACACATCTCGGGCTTGAAGCGCAGGGGGCCTTCTAGCCGTTCTTCGACCGTCATGGTCAGGCCGCCGCCGGTCGTCAGGTTCATCACGGCATCGGTGGCCGCATTGATCACCGGCAGGAACTCCGCGTAAAGGCTGGAATCTGATGCGGGCCGCCCGGAGACCGGATCGCGGGCATGCAGATGCAGGATCGCCGCACCGGCCTCAGCCGCTTCGATAGCTGATTGCGCAATCTCGGCGGGCGTCACAGGAAGATGGGGTGACATCGAGGGCGTATGAATTGCGCCAGTGATCGCGCAGGAGATGATGACTTTCTTGGCCATGAGGTGTCCTTAAGTGGCGCTTGTAGGGATCGTGGCGCGTGCGGCGAGCAATGCGAGAAGGCTTTCGTCACGCTCATGGGCGAAAGATGAGACCGCCTTGCCATCGACCGCCGCCGCCATCGCTTCAGCAATCGCAACCTGTTCGGCGGGCCCGATTTCGGGGCTTCCCAACTCGGCCCAGAGCTTTTTCTGCATGGGCGCGAACTGAGTCATGAAGGCTTCCATGCCGCCATTGCCCCCGGCGAGGTGATAGGTCAGGAAAGGCCCCATCACAGCCCACCGCAGGCCCGGCCCATCGGTCATTGCCTTGTCGATATCGGAAATCGAGGCGACTCCGGATTGCAGCAAATGGATCGCCTCACGGAACACCGCCCCTTGCAGCCGGTTGGCGACGTGGCCGTAGATTTCCTTGTTCAGGTGGATCGTGGACTTGCCAAGGCTTTGATAAAAGGCTTCAGCCCGCGCCACGGCCTCGGGACTGGTCAGCGCGCCACCGGCAACTTCCACCAAAGGGATCAGGTGGGGCGGGTTGAACGGGTGGCCCAAAACCACACGTTCGGGATGCCGACATTCCCGCTGCATCGCGGTGATGGTGATGGCCGAGGAACTGGAGGCGATCAGGATCTCGGGCCGTGCAAATGCGTCAATCTCGGCCAGAAGGGCGACCTTCTCGGCCTCTCGCTCGATAGCGTTTTCCTGCACGAAGTCTGCGCGTTTGACAGTCTCGGCCAAGTTCGGTTCGAACCTCAGCGTCCCAGTCTGGCCTTCCTGGACCAAACCAAGTCTTTGCAAATCGGGCCAAACCTTGGCAATCGCGGCTCTTAGCCCCACTTCTGCGTCCGGGTTGATATCGGTCGCCACGACGTCCAGCCCGCGCGCGAGGAACAGGGCCGACCAGCTAGCGCCGATGGTCCCACAGCCCACGACTGCGACAGTTCTGATCCCTTCAAGGTGTATCATTCAGGGCCTCAGGCTGCAGTACCGGCGTCGACGAGGACGGCCAGCATAAGTGCATTTTCAGTGCCGCGATTGACCCAGGCATGGTTGGTGCCGCGCTGGATCACCACGTCAAAGGGCTGCAAATCCCGTTCTTCCTTGTCGAGAACCAGAGTGATCTGACCGGACAGAAGCACGATGTAGTCCGTCGAATGCGACAGATGCATGGATTCGTGGCGGCTGGTATCTGGCTGCAGATGCGCGCCGTTCATCGAAGCAAACCAGTCACGCCCGGCCTGCTGACGCTCTTCCCACGACAGATGCGCAGATAAGGACTCCGGGGCGATTTCGAAGAACCGAAAGACCGTGCCACCCTTGGGAGGTTCCAACTCGTTCGACTGCTCGGCCAGATCAACAGGTGTCTTTTGGTCATGCCGGCCGGGATGGGTCAGCCACATTTCGGTCAGCACCGTGATCGTATGCTTGGCGACATCGTCGATCAGCACTCCCGATTTGCCATTCGCGTCGTTCGCGGTGACGATGCGCCGGATCTGTTTCAGCATGGTCATTCTTCCCGTTTGTTCTTGAAAAGGTGCCCAAGGTCGATCTCGCGGTCGCCAAGCAGCCCTTCGTTGCGATAGAGCAGAACGCCGATCATGCAGAGTGCGATGGCCACATTGGCTGTGCCTGCGGGCACGTCGAGGTTCAGCCCCCCTATCGACGCTCCGTTTTGCAGTTTGCCAAAGAAATTGCTGACGAATGTGATGATCGCAGTGCCAATGACTGCCCCCGACAAGCTGCGCATGCCGCCCACCACCATCATCGCGAACAAAAGGATGGTGAGGTCGATGTAGAAGTCCGCCGAAGAAAAGGAGCCGATGGAAAGGGCGTATAGCCCACCCGCGCAGCCCATCAACGCGGCACTCAGCACGAAGGCGACCATCCGCGTACGGCCAATATCAATCCCACCGGATTCAGCGGCGAATTCATCCTCTCGCGTGGCCCGCAGGCGCAGGCCAAAGCGCGAGTTCTGGTAGAGCAGGGCCACGGCCAGTGCCCCGAGTAGCCAGGGAGTTACGGTCCATAGGGTGGCGGCCAAAGGCACCCGGAAGACCGAGCCGCCACTAGACGAGAGCCGGACATTGGCGAAGAAAATGTTGGCGATCAACAGAAGTGCCAATGTCGCGATAGACAGCGCCTGTGCGTTCAGGCGGCGGAGCGGGAAGAAGAGGATCGCCGCCGCCAAGGCCGCCACCAAACCGCCGATCAGCACGCCAACATGCGGCGGCACCGAAACATCGGCCAGAAGGTTCGGTATATTCGGGAAGATCGCCGGTTTGACTTTGGCCGGGACCGTCAGAAGGCCGCAGGTGTAGGCCCCAATTGCGACGAACGCGACATGACCAAAGGCAAGCACGCCCGAATTGCCGCAAAAGAGGTAAAGACCCACGACCATAACCATCAGGATTAGGCTGGACATGACCACCCCGGTCAGCCAGGGCGATCCGATAAGCGATACAAGCCCTACGGGTAGAAGGATCATCAGACAAAGGGTGAGGAGCCGCGAGGTCATGCGCGCACCCCCCTGCCAAAGGCCACGAACAATCCCTGCGGACGGAACAGCAGGACCAGAATCACGGCAGCAAAGACGAAGGCATCACGGAACGGGCTTACTGCTTGGGGCAACAGGATCTGCGCCACAACCGTTGCAAAGCCGATCAGGAAGCCACCCAAGGCGGCGCCCGGAATGCTGCCAAGACCGCCCAGAACCGTCGCGATGAAGCCCAGGATGACGGCCCGGCCTCCAAGGTTGTAGGTCGCGGTGCCGACTTGCAGGGCCAGGATCATCCCCGCCGCGGCCGCCATCACGCCGCTGAGCGCAAAGGAGGTCGCAACGACCAGATTGGCCCGAACCCCGGCAAGGCGCGCCATCTGGAAATCTTCGGCCGCTGCGCGCAGTTGCATGCCGATCGAGGTGCGCTTCAGGACATAGATCAGCCCGCCCCCAAGCACGGCCAGAACACCCATGGTGATCAGGTTCAGCGCCGAAAGGCGCAGCCCGGCAAATACCACCGGTTCGGCCAAGTATTGCGCGATTTCGATGCCCTTCGGGCGCGAGCCGAAAACGATGAGCAGGATATTCTGGATGAGCAGGCTCAGCCCCAGCGACATCACCATAAGTGTGGGCATCGGCGCCTTGATGATGCGGCGGAAGGCGAAGCGCTCCATCGCCAGTGCCAAGATAGTTACGGCGGCGAAGCCAGCGATCAGAGCGGGGAAATTGCCGATCATGCCGGTCAGCAGCAGGCTAAAGCCCCCAATGGTGATCAAGTCGCCATTGGCGAAGTTCACGATCCGTGCGACGCCGAAGATCATAGCGATGGACAGCGCAAACAGCGCGTAAAGGCAACCAAGGCTGATCGCATCGACGAGGTTTTGAAGAATGAAAATCACGGCGTCCCCTCCTTGGCGAGTGTTGACGAGAAGTATTCGGCGATGAGGTCGCCGCCCGAGCCTGCGTCTGAGCTGCGCCGCAATTCGCCGGTCAGCATTAAATGTGAAGTGTCAGCCAGTTCCATCGCGGCAACAGCGTTCTGTTCGACAAGGATGACGCCAAGCCCTTCGCGTTTCAGTTCGCGCACGATGTCGAAGATCTGAGCGATGATCAGGGGGGCAAGACCTAGCGAGGGCTCGTCCAAAAGCAGATAGCGGGGACGAGACACGAGCGCGCGGGCGATGGCCAATTGTTGGGCTTCGCCGCCCGACAGGGTGCCACCCGCCGCCGTGCGCCGCCGCGCCAAGGCCGGAAAGCGGTCGTACATCGCCGCGGCATCGGCGGCGGCAGCTGAGCGGTCAGACCGGATGACCGTTCCGATGCGGATGTTCTCGTCCACCGACAGCGAACTGAAAATACGCCGCCCCTCCGGCACCAGCGCCACGCCTTGCCGCAGTATTTGTTCCGGCGACTGCCCAGTCAGTTCCTTTTCCCCAACGGAGACCCGGCCTGCCACGCGACCAGCGCTGCTACCCGCGATGGCGTTCAGCACGCTCGACTTGCCCGCCCCGTTCGGGCCGACTATGGTCACGATCTGCCCCAGTTCGCAGGTGATCGACACCGACCGCGCTGCACGCACGCTGCCATATTGGACCGATAGGTTCTCGACAATCAGGCTCATGCCGCTCCCCCCAAATAGGCCTTGCGCACTTCAGCATTGGCCGAAACTTCCTCCGGTGTGCCGACACACAGGGTGCGGCCATAGTTCAACACATGGATTCGGTGGCAGGCCCGCATAATAAGCCGCATGTCGTGCTCGATCAGCAGCACGCCGCACCCAAAATGGGCCGCAAGGCTCGAGATCAGGCCCTCGAGTTCGTCGGTTTCCACATCGTCCAAGCCAGCCGCCGGTTCATCCAGCAAAAGATGGCTGGGCCGCAGCGCCAGACTGCGCATCAGGGCCACCCGCCGTTCCATACCCTGCGGCAGATCTCCAGCGCGGGTATCGGCCAGCGCGGTCAACTCGCCGACCTTCAGCAGTTCGGCCACCAAGGCCCGCGCCTGCGCCCGGCTGCGATGGGTAGTCGAAGCATAGACCTCCAGGTTTTCGGCCACAGTCAGGGCGGCAAAGAGCCGGGCGGATTGGAAGGTCCGCCCCAGCCCATGCCGTGCCCGGTCCGCAACCGGAAGCCGCGTGACATCGCGTCCGCCGATATGCACCGAGCCTTCCGTTGGCCGCTGAACACCGCTCAACACATTGACCAGCGTGGTTTTTCCGGCACCATTAGGGCCGATCAGCCCCAGAATTTCCCCCTGGGCAACCTCTAGCGATACGTCTTCAAGGGCGGTGATCAATCCGAACCGCACGCTGACATGGCGCGCGACGAGGGAGCCTGTTGGCTCCCCCACCTGTTCGGACCGCACGCCAGTTTCGGCTGCGGCGGTCATGTGCGTAATCCTTCGCGCCGTCAGTTCTGGATGTTGACAGTCTTGAAGTAAGACACCTTGCCCCCATCGTATTTCAGGACGGTCACAGGGCCGCTGGCCTTGATATGCACGGCGTCGGTGTAGGTGATCTCGCCGCCGAGCATCTTGAAGGCGGTCATCTTGTCCAGTGCTGCCGACAGCGCCGCACCCTCAGTGCTGCCACCGGTTTCGAGCAGTGCCGCCGCGATCAATTCACCGACATTGTAGCCCTCGATGGCTTGGCTGGTCGCCGGTGGGGCACCGGTCGCAGCAGTGAACTTCTCGACAAATGCCTGAACCTCAGGATCGGGATCATCGCCGTAAACCGATGCGACCGCGGTTTGGTAGAATTCTCCCAAGTTGCCGACGCCAGCTACCCAGTCCGTCCCGCCCATGCCAAGGGGGGCACCAATAGGCTGGTTCAGCTTGGCGGCGCGGATTTGCAGCAGCGCGGTGGCACCACCCGGCAGAAAGGTCGCGATGGCGATGGAATCTGCGCCCGAAGCCTCAATCTGCGAGATCTGCGTGGCGATCGAGGTGTCGCCGTTCTTGAAGGTCGCCTCACCGGCAAGCGCGATCCCCAGCTTGGCGAATTGCGCTTTTACACCGTCCCCAACTTGCGAGCTATAGTCAATTGTATCGTCGATCAGCACGAAAGGCTTCGTCGAGCCGAGATCGGCAAGGGTCTGCGCGATGGCATTGCCTTCCAGATAGGTCGAGGGTGCCGATGAATAGGCCTGCGGCCCGATCCCTTCCGGCCCGTATAATGGCGAGGCGGCGCCGAGCGAGAAGTTCAGCATGCCCTGAGCCTGGGCCACGTTCCCAGCTGGAGCGCCCATGTCGAAGTTGGCGGAAGTCAGCAGAATTTGCGCGCCATCGTTGATCAACTGTGTTGCTGCATCCTTCGCGCCAGGCTGCGTCGTCGTCGTATCCACGACCTTCAGCACCAACTTGTGGCCATCCACGCCGCCATTGGCGTTGACTTCATCGAGGAACACTTTGAAGCCAGCCAGCGACGGGCCGTCAAAAGCGGTCATCCAGCCGGATTCCGCTACGGCGGCCCCGATGATGATATCATCAGCCGCAAAGGCCGCTCCGGCAAAAGCTCCCGACAGGGCAAGCGTCGCCGCACCCGTCAACAGTAGTCTTCTGGTCATCGAAATCTTCATTTTGTCCTCCTCCCGAGGTCAGCCACGATTTTTACCTGAATTTGACGGATCATTCAGGGGGCCGAAAGGTGCGGAGAGGACAGGTAGGGAGTGCCAAGAGGACAATCTTGATTGTATGACCTCGCACCATCGGCTAGATCTGCCCTAGAGGGGGAGGCCAGAAAGTGTATGCACCCTACAAACTGTTTGCCCTCATCGAGGTGGCAAATACCTTCGGCATTCCTGCGACTCAGGTTCTGCGCGGCACCGGGCTTGACCTCGCAATGCTCGATGACGCTAAGACGCGAACCAGCGTCGAACAATATGTCACCGCCTGCGCGAACGTGATCAAACACTGTGACGACCCTAGGCTCCCCTTCCAAGTCGGCCAGAGCATCCATCTTTCAGCCTATGGCCTTTACGGCTTTGCACTTCTGTGCAGCCCGACTGTCCGAGATGGGTTCAACCTTGCCGTTCGGTATCACCGACTGGCAACGCCGCTCTTCTCCATCGACTGGCGGGCGCAGGAAGACCACTTTATATGGTTCTTTCCCAACGAATTCCGTGTCGGATACACCGGAGCGGTGAAGCAATTTCTGTTGGCACAACAGTTAGCCCAGCACATCACCCATATTCAGGACATCGCTCGATCTGATCGCAAACCCCTGCTCATCCAGATCGGCCATGCAGCGCCGCCGTCTGCCGCCCTATACGAGGACCTGCTTGGATGTCCCGTTGAATTTGCGGCTGGGGCAACAGAAATCCATTATGACCACAGTCTGCTGGATGATCGCCCCCCGCTGACCAACCCGGTGACCCTCGCCATGCTGCGCGAGGGCTGCGAGAGCCTGATCGGAAAGATCAGCGATGGCTCAAGCATGACGGGCCAAGTGCGGCAAATGATAATGGAGCGGCCCGGACAGTTCCCCAACATGGAAACCATCGCCGAACATTTGAACCTGACCCCCAGAACGCTGCGTCGTCGTCTGGCGGAGAATGGAACCACCTATTCTGAGGTCTTCGACAATGTGCGCCGCGATCTTGCCGAAAAGTATCTCGCTGCGGGTGAGTTCACTGTCGAGGACATTGCGGACCTCTTGGGGTTCGCAGATGCCTCGAACTTTCGGCATTCGTTTCGGCGCTGGACAGGTCTGGTGCCAAGTGAATACAGGCAAAGCAGGTTTTTGACCAAGACCTGAATCCTTGCGAAGTTAACGGATGTTGTTTTAAGGCGATTGTCCGGGTTGGTGGACCCGGATGTCGGCATGCGCCGCGGTCGGCATCGGACTCTCGTATTCGGCTAACGGCAGCTGTCCGTCTGTTGCGTCGATTAAGGCTGTCCGGCCAACGCGTTCGGCCCCGGTCTTTCGACCGGGGCCTTTGCTTTGGCGATCAGTCGCCGCGGCGGGTGTTGGGGCGGGACCAGATGAGGCTCGAGCCCTCGCCGTCTTCGTCATCGAAGAGGTTGGCGTAGATAGGCCCAGGTATTCGCGGCCTTCATTCGATTTCTTCGTCCAGGCGGCGCCGATCTCGGCGCGGCCGACAAGGACCCGGTGGCTGGGGGCGTTTTCGCCCGAGGTCCGCAGGTCGGGGACGAGGCGCACACCCTTGGCCTGCAGGCTGAGGGTGAAGATTTCGCCGGTGTAGTCATTGCCGGTCTTCTTGAAGGTGCCGATGGTTGCCATGTTCTTTCTCCGTTTTGCTCTGTTTCGGGCCCGCGTCCTTGCGGCCTCGATGGCGATCGACGGCCCGGAGGCGACCTCTGGCGCACCCCCATCCCCTGGGGCCCCCGGCACGCGCGAGTGCTGGGGTGGGGTGGGGGCTGGACAGCACAGGAGGAACTTTCTTGCTGCGCGAGGAACGGCGGTGCCCGCACCGACAGGGGAAGAAAGTTGTGACGCCGCTGTTGCGCCGAAGCGGTCGAGGCGAAGATGTCCTTCGGGCAGACTGGGACAGACACACAACGGAGATCAAGGCGACCCTGAAGACCCGTCAGGAAAGACAGGACAGGCACTACCGGTGATGAAACCACCTCAAGCCCATCAGGTCAGATTGCGCTCCCCCCTGCCCTGCTGCCTCAAGGCTCACGCCCCTCCACCGGGTTTCGGACTGCCAGCATGATGGCAGTGCAAAGGACGACATTCGAACGAGTGCTGTGACCGGGCCAAGATGCAGGTCGATCATGGCTGAGACTCCACCACAAGCCGCGCAACTCGATGATGATCTGACGGTGAGGCCCTTGCCCTCGCTCACCGCCCCAATACCTGCCGCTTCAATGATCGCTTGGCAAAGGTCCATCGAAACCCGGGGCTGACCAGCCGCACCCGCGCTTGAACGAAACACGAACGGGCCCTATGCTGTGTCTACATTTTGTGAGGTGAGATGCAACATGACTCCATATCGTGATTGGGACCAGGATTCTGGCATCAAGGCCTACGAGCTCGGCTCGTCATATATGGATGTCGCATTCAAGGACGGCGCGATCTATCGCTACACCTCGGTGTCGGCCGGGCAGGCCAATATCGACCGGATGATCGTGCTGGCACGGGCGGGCGATGGGCTGAACCAGTTTATAAATCGGGCTGTGAAGAAGCGCTATTCCGAGCGGCTTGCCTGAAGTCAGTGTCTCTCCATCCCCCCGCATGAAAAAACGGGGCGACCGAAGCAACCCCGTTCAAAGTCATTCAGCGGCGATCAGGTGCTGGCGCTCCTCTTCGTCGTCGGGCTGGGCCTCGTCGTCATCGGCGAGGAAGGCTGGCAGTTCGATGCTGGCGTCTTCCGCCACGGCTTGCGGGCCAACATCGAGATCATCCAGGCGCAGCGGCTCTGGCAGCCAGCCAGAGCTATTGAGGAGGCGCTCCGCTTCGCGCGCCATGTCGCCCTTCTTCAGGTGGGCGATCAGTTCCACAGCCCGGGCCCCTGCACCTTCGCGTACGGCCTCCAGGATGCGGCTCTTGGTGACGCGGCCGAGGTAGTTGGCAACCGTCGGTTTCCAGCCCGCATCGACCAGATCGAGCCGGGTGGTGCGTGCCAGGCGGTCAGCTTCGCGGAGACGACGGTCGAGGCCGTGCTGGCTGATCCCCATGCCGCTGTAGGGGTTCGGACGCTCATAGAGCGCGTTCACCCCGAAGCTGAGGCAATGGGCGATCCAAGGTGTGGAGCCAGTCCCAGAGCACGTCATCCCCCTGCCCCAGCGGCATGTCAGAACGCCAGCCAGCGTGGCGGGTGTCGATGTTCTGCGCCGGGAAACTGTCGGCGAGATCGGCGGACTGGACCGGCAGATGGATTTCCCGGACGGTCGCCTCGATTGCGGCACCGGATGCACGGGAGACGAAGCAATCGATGACCAGCTTGTGCAGCAGTGCCGTCATCGCAATGCGCGGGTTGTTGGCCACCGCGTCCCGCAGTGCCAGCGTGCGATGTGCCGTCAGTTCGATGACGAGTCGTTCGGGCAGCGGCTTGATTGCGTCGCCTTCGTCTTCTTCGTCCTCGGTCGGTCGTGTCTCACCGCCCATGTTGATCACCCTGGCTTGGCTTGCGCCATGATCCGCATCCATCGGCGTGGTTTCATGGGGACCGCCTTCAGCCGCGTGACCTGCAGGCACTTCACGCTGTTCATCCTCGGGCCGGACAAATCCGCGCTCGATCAACAAGGTGCCGTCGCTGTCGATGCTGACGAAGGCCCCTGCCCTGCCGACCTGTTCGGGCGCCGAGGAGGCGCTCGATCTCGCCAAGCCGCAGATCAACCTCTTCGGGCAGATCATCGGCCTCAGCGTATTCAGCTTCCAGCCGATCATATTCGTCGCGCATTGCTTCGCGAGTGGCCCGCTCCTCATCGGTCAGATCGACCGTGGTGCCCAAAAGCTCGCGCAGGCCCATCGTGTGGCCGTAGGGGAAGCCCACTGTGATCTCGATCCATTTCCAGCCTTCGGCGGCGAGCGTCTCGGCTTCCGACTTCAGCTTTTCGCCCACCAGGCGCTCAAGCAACACGGGGTCTTGCAGCCAACCGCCGTCATCCTGCTGGAAAAGGTCACGCAAGACGAAGCCACCGGCGGCTTCATAGGCGTCCAGACCCAGGAACCGAGCACGCTTGTCAGAGGCACGGATGGCAGTTTCGGTCAGCATCCGCCGGATCTGGTAGGGCTCCTTCGACCAGGAGTTCTTGACGGCCTCCCAGACCTGCGCCTGCCGCGCGTGATCGCCCGAGATCGTGAAGGCCATCAGCTGTTCCAGGGTCATGCCATCTTCAGCGTAGACCTCCAGAAGCTCGGGCGCGACGGTGACGAGGCGCAGGCGCTGCTTGACCACTTTCACATCGACGAAGAAGGCGGCCGCGATGGTCTCTTCGGTCATGCCCTTCTCGCGCATGGCCTGAAAAGCGCGGAACTGGTCCAGTGGGTGCAGCGGCGCGCGCTCGATATTCTCGGCGAGCGAGATCTCGTCGATCAGCACGCCGTCATCAGCCGCGCTGACGATGCAAGGCACCGGTGCGGTCTTGGCAAGGCGCTTTTGCTTCACCAGCAGTTCCAGAGCCCGGAAGCGCCGCCCACCAGCGGGCACTTCGAACTTGCCGGTCTCGGTGCCATCCTCACCCAGCACAGGGCGTACGTGCAGGCTCTGGATCAGGCCACGGCGGGCGATGGATTCGGCGAGTTCATCGACCGAGACACCGGCCTTCACGCGCCGAACGTTGGACTGGCTCAAGACCAGATTTTGGAAGGGGATATCCCGCGAGGATGCGAGGGTGATTTTTTGCATGTTGGTCATCGGACCAATCTCCGCGACAGGCGCCGAGAGCCTCTCTCTCGACTGCCAACCCGTCGAAAACCCCCTGCCCTCCCCTGCCTCTCGACCCCGCGCGGCGCAAGAGGGCTGAACACGGGTCAGAGATCGCCGCGGCCCCGCAGGCTGACCTCCCGGCCCGAGCCGACGATGATGTGGTCGTGCAGCGTCAGTCCCAACACAACACAGGCCTTCTGCACCTCCTTTGTCATGGCGATATCTGCCTCCGACGGATCTGGATCGCCCGATGGGTGATTGTGGACGAGGATCAGAGCCGAGGCGTTCAAGTCCAGGGCGCGCCTGACGACCTCGCGCGGATAGACCGGCACGTGATCGACAGTGCCGACGCCGAGGCGCTCATCGGAGATGAGTCGGTTCTTGCGGTCCAGATACAGAACGTGAAATCGCTCGACATCGCCGCGCACCGACAAGGCGCAATAATCCATCACGGCTTGCCAGGAGCTCAGGACCGGGTTGCGGTTGATGTGACGGGCGAGAATTTCGCGGGCGGCGAAGACGGTCGCTTGCTCATGGGCGGCCAGTTCAGGACTGCCGGAGCGACGCGGGACGAATGTGGTGGGATGTTCAGCAAATCGGGTCATGTGGTACTCATGCATTGACCGCGGCCAATGCCGGCCTGACAGCCTTGCGCTGCCTTGCCGGATTGGCCGGGAGGGGAAAATAAAAATTCAGGCAATAGCGAGAGCAGAAGACCGTCAGGCCCCCTGCCCCACTGCTGTCATCAGGTTACGCGGTCGAGGAGCTTCTTCGCCCGCCCCTCCATGTCGAGGCGGGCATCCTGCTGGGTCTTGTCGCGTGCAAGCCGGGTGATCCCCTGCACGAAGTCAAAGATCGACTCCGGCGGCCGCCCTTCTTCCATCAGCACCTTCTCGATGATCTTGCCGGACTCCGCCTTCGAGAAGCCGCGTTTCCGCAAAAAGTCATCCCGGTCCTCGTCCGTCCGCGCCACGATCTGCTGCCGCGCGGCCTTGATGCCGTTCACGAAGCCCTGCGGAGAGGAATTGGCAAACCGCGTCAGCGCCGGGGCCGCCTCATGGGCAAAGCGGGAGGCTGCGTATTTCGAGTGGCGGATCGTGATCTCCTGAAAATCCTCGACGCCCCAGAGGTTGCGGTTCTGGCACACCGCCCGCAGGTAGAAGCTCGCCATGCCGAGGGTCTTAGCTCCCACTTCGGAATTCCAACAGTAGAAGCCCCGGAAGTAGATGGGATGGTTGCCGCCCTCCCCAGACGGCATCGCAATGTGCCAAGAATGTGGAAGTGAGAGCCACAAAAGCG
>LNFM01007749.1_pt1 | contig 16605 bp, 12 predicted proteins | sample 596031 | NCBI WGS metagenome assembly LNFM01 (sample SAMN04254537, study PRJNA301005) | activated carbon metagenome | isolation source: dual media filters at the Ann Arbor, Michigan drinking water treatment plant | place: USA: Ann Arbor
AGCGTCGGCGGCACCACGCCGAGCCGCATCGGCGACCTCAATCCCGAGGAGATCGAGAACATCGAGATCGTGCGCGGGCCCTCGGCCGCGACGCTCTACGGCACCGACGCGGCGAACGGCGTGATCGTGATCACGACCAAGCGCGGCATCGCCGGCCGTCCGCAGTGGACGTACTACACCGAGCAGACGGCGATCAGCGACAACAACGATTACCCGACCGCCTACACGGGATGGCGCACGGGCGCGACCGCCGGCACGACCACCACGACGACCAACGCGAACGCGGTCTTCTGCACCCTCTCGCAGGTGGCCTCCGGCGCCTGCGTCCAGGACAGCGTGACCTCATACAACCTCACGAAGGACAAGCGCTCGACGCCCTTCGGCACCGGCTACCGGTACCAGCACGGCCTGCAGGTGCGCGGCGGCAACGAGACGGTGCGCTACTTCCTGCACACCGAGTACGAGAACGAGGATGGCGTCACCAAGGTCCCGGGCTTCGAGCGCGACTACATGGGCGCGCGCGGCCTCTCGCTCACCGCTCGGCAGGCCAATCCGGGCAGCGTGGCCAAGGCCACCACGCGCGCGAACCTCAACATCCAGCTCTCGCCCCGCGCCGACCTCGCGGTGAACACCGGCTACATCTCGCAGTCGATCAACCTTCCGCGCTCCGATGACAGCGGCACGCCGGGCATCGCGGCGAACATCTTCGGCGGCCCCGGATTCCGCTACAACACCAGTGCGGCCGGGGACACCCTGTACGGCTGGCGCGAGTTCACGCCGCGCTCGATCTACCAGACCGAGACCACGCAGCTCATCGACCGCTTCCTCACCTCGGCGTCCGCCAACTATCGCCCGGTCCCGTGGATCGCCACCCGAATGAACGCCGGCGTCGACTTCATCCTGCGCACCGACGAGCAGCTCTGCCGCTTCGCACAGTGCGCGGCACCACTCGACCGTCAGGGCTTCAAGGTCGATAATCGCACGACCTTCTTGACGTACACGCTCGACGCCGGCGCCACCGCCACGCGCTCGCTCTCGGAACTGCTCGAGTCCAAGACCTCGGTCGGTGTGCAGTACATCCGCAGCACCTTCGACCGCAACGGTGCGCGCGGCGACGTCCTCCCGCCGGGGGCCGTGCAGATCACCGCGGCCGCCACCCGCTCGGCCGATGAGGCCACCAGCGACACGCGGACCCTTGGCGCGTACATCGAGCAGGGCCTCGCCTTCCGCGACCGTCTCTTCGTCACTGGCGCCATCCGCTCCGACCGCAACAGCGCCTTCGGCGCCGACTTCAAGACGGTCTTCTATCCGAAGCTCTCGGCCTCGTGGGTCATCTCGGACGAGGAGTTCTTCCCGTCGTACGACTGGATCGACCAGCTGCGCCTGCGCACCGCATACGGCGCCTCCGGTGTCCAGCCCGGCAACACCGACGCGTTGCAGTTCTACTCACCCACGCGCTACCTCGGTGAGAGCGGCGAGGTCCCGGCGGTGGTCTACACGACGCTCGGCAACCGCAACCTCAAGCCGGAGCGGTCGACCGAGACCGAGATCGGACTCGACGGCACCTTCTGGGGCAGCCGCCTCGTCACCGAGTTCACCTACTACAGCAAGCTCTCCGACGACGCGCTCGTGAGCCGCATCCTCCCGCCATCGCTCGGCACCGGCGCGACGGCGCGCCTGGAGAACGTCGGACAGGTCAAGAACGCCGGCTTCGAGATGCTCGTGATCTTCCAGGCATACCAGTCCGACAACTTCGGCTGGGACATGAGCCTCAACGGGACCACCACCGCGAACAAGCTCGTCACGCTCAGCGGCCTCCCGAACATCGTCGTCTCCTCCACGCTGCAGCACCGCGAGGGGTACCCGCTCAACGGCTGGTGGTCGCGCGAGCTCACGAGCTACAACGACCGCAACGGCGACGGCATCATCCGCTACAGCGCCGACACCTCGCTCACCGAGATCTCGGTCACCGACACCAACGTGTACCTTGGCAACCCGCTCCCGCGCCGCGAGTTCGTCATGACGCAGGGCTTCGATTTCTGGGGCAAGCGGATCCGCGTGACCGCGCAGCTCGACTACAAGGGTGGCTTCAAGGTCTACAACAACACCGACCGCATCCGCTGCGCGAGCCGTAACAACTGCGAGGCGCTCTTCTCCAGCGACGCCCCGCTCGGCGACCAGGCCCGCACGGTCATGGTGCGCGAGCATCCGAGCCGCTCGGTCGCTGGCTTCATCGAGGACGGCGACTTCCTCCGCTTCCGCGAGCTCGCCGTCACCGGCACGCTCCCCAAGGAGTGGGCCGACATCTTCCGCAGCCGCTCGATCACCGCCACGGCATCGGTGCGCAACCTCGGCATCCTCTGGACGAAGTACCGCGGCATGGATCCGGAGGCCTTCGGGACCACCGGCGACGCCCCGTCGTCCTTCCAGCCGTTCGGTCCGCCGACCTACGTGTCGTTCCGCGTCAACTTTGGCTTCTAACGGAGAGCGCCCAGCATGCATCCCCTTTCGATGATCCGCGCGCTCCGGAACCGGCTGCCGCGTCTTGCGGTCCGGACCTTCGCGCCGACGGCCGTGGCCCTCGTGCTCGCCGCCTGCAATCCCACCGAGATCCTCGAGGTCACCGACCCCGACCTCATCAACCCGAGCGACGTCTCCTCGGCGGCCGGCGCCGATGCCGTCCGACTCGGCGCCCTCGCGCGCTTCAACGCGGCGACGAGCGGCGATGAGAGCTTCCTGCTCCTCGGCGGCCTCTTCTCCGACGAGTACATCAATGGCGATTCGTTCATCGCGCGCCAGGAGATCGACCAGCGCAACACGACGCGCGAGAACTCGTTCCTGACGGCGGCCGATCGCGTCTGGCACCGCGCCCGCATCTCCGCGATGCAGGCCGTGCAGCTGCTCAATCAGTACTCGCCGCTCGCGCCGCGCTGGCAGATCGCCGAGATGTATCTCGTGCAGGCCTATCTCGAGAACATCGCGGCCGATCACTTCTGCAGCGGGATCGTCTTCAGCGAGATCCTGAACGGCGCCGAGGTCTATGGCGCCCCGACGCCGACGGCGGACGTCTACGCCCGCGCCCTGGCCCATGCCGATTCGGGTCTCGCCCTGATCACCGGGACCACCGCCGCCGACCTCCGTGTGCGCTATGCGCTGCAGGTCGTGCGGGGCCGCATCCTCCTCAACCAGAACAACCCGGCTGCGGCGGCTACTGCGGTGAACGGCGTCCCGAACAGCTTCCAGTATCTCCAGTACCACGCGCTCGCGACGAGCAGCAACCAGTTCTGGAACCTGAATAACATCACCGGCCGCTACAGCGTGAGCGTCTCCGAGGGCACCAACGGCCTCAACTTCGCGACCGCGGGCGACCCCCGCTTGCCGACCTGCCAGGGCAACGACACCGTCTGCCGCACCATCGGCGCCACGCGCGCCAATCGCGACGATCTCAGCACGCCGTTCTGGGTGCAGCGCATCTGGCCGGCGCGCGAGTCGTCGGTCCAGGTCATGTTCGGTGGCGAGGCGAGGCTGATCGAAGCCGAGGCGCAACTCGCCGCGGGCGACGCTGCGACCTCACTGGCGACGCTCAACGCCTACCGCGCGACGATCGCCGGGCTCACGCCGCTCGTGGATGCCGGTTCGCCGGCCGCGCGAGTGGACCAGCTCTTCCGCGAGCGCGCCTTCACGCTCTTCGGACGCGGCACCCGTACGGGCGACATGCGTCGGCTCATCCGTCAGTACGGCCGCAACGCGGAGACCGTCTTCCCCACCGGCCCCTGGCACAAGGGCGGCAACTACGGCACGGACGTGAACCTGCCGATCCCGTTCGTCGAGACCAACAATCCGGCCGCCGGCGCCGGGACCTGCATCGACCGCAATCCCTGATCGCTCGGTCTCATCACCTGAACGTCGAACCGCCGTCACCGGGCTCCGGTGACGGCGGTTCCGCGTTGCGCGGGCGCGCGATCGATCGGCCTACGCCGCGTCAGCGTCCGAAGAGTCCCTTCATCTTCGAGAAGAGCCCGCTGCTGTCGGCCGCTGGCTTGGTCGGGAACGGATCCACGAGGACCGCCGCGAGGGCCTCGGCGAAGCTGATCACCGAGTCGTAGCGATCCTTCGGCGCCTTGGCGAGGCCGCGCATGACGACCTCCTCAACGCTGACCGCATAGGCGATCTCGGGCTTGGCCTTGTTGAGCGGCACCGGCGGCTGCGACAGGAGCTGCGTGAACATCTCGCGCGGGCTCTTCGCCGTGTACGGCAGCGTGCCGGTGAGGAACTGGTAGGCCATCGTCGCGAGCGAGTATTGGTCGGCGGCGGGCGAGACGACCTCACCCGAGAGCGCCTCTGGCGCGACGTACATCAGCGTCCCGACGAAGAAGCCGGCGCGCGTCAGCCGCTGGTCGGGCGTGACGTCGGTCGCCGTGGCGATGCCGAAGTCGAGCAGCTTCACGGTCCGCGTATCGTGGTCGTACATCACGTTGTCGGGCTTCAGGTCGCGATGCACGATCCCCGCCGTGTGCGCGGCGAAGACGGCACCGGCGATCTGCGTGATCACCGCCGAGACCTCATCGGGCGGAAAGGGCGCGTTGCGCTTGGCGTAGCTCTCCATCAGCTCACCAGCCGCCCACTCGATCGCCAAGTACGGCAACCCGCCGTCCTCGCCCGTTTCGATGGTCCGGATGACGTTCGGGTGCGTCACGCGCGTGCCGAAGTTCGCCTCGCGGGTGAAGCGCGCGACGGCGGTCCGGTCCTGCCGGAGCTTCTCCTTGAGGACCTTGAGGGCGACCGTCCCATGCTGGGGGTGCTGCGCGCGATAGACGGTGGCCGTACCCCCCTCGCCGACACGGTCGAGGAGCGAGTATCCGGCGATGGTGGTTCCGACGAGCGGGTCTCTGGACACGCGGCGAAGCTACCGAGACGCACGTCCTGCGGCAAGCGCGCCGGTGATGACCGGGCGGCGCTCCGCGGGGTAGATTGGACATCGCGCCGCTCGGGACGGGGCGCACCACCAACGCGCCCATGCCTCCGCTTCGCTCAGTTCCCGCCCTCGCGCTCCTCCTCCTCCTCACCGCGGCCTGCGGCCGGAGCGGCCGCACGCCCCCCGGCGGCGCCCCCGGCGGGGCACCCGACGGCGCACCAGCGCCGGTCCCCGCGCCCGCACGTGGCACCCAAGGCATCAGCTTCGATGCGACGCCGCTCTTCCGGCAGATGGGGATGATCGCGCGCGGCGCGCCGTTCCCCATCATCGGCCGCGCCGCCTTCGCCGCCACCGGCACCCCCGATTCCACGCACGTCATCATCGCCCTCACCTTCGCCAACGCGTCGCTCACCTTCGCGCGAGAGGCCGACAACCGCTTTCGCGCCAACTACTCCGTCGCGGTCACGCTCACGGCTGACGCCGGCATGGTCGCCAGCGCCGAGTCGTCGGAGGAACTCCTCGTCGGGACCTACCGCGAGACCACGCGGATCGACGAGAGCGTGATCCATCAGGAGATCCTCGATGTCGCGCCCGGCCGCTATACCCTGCAGGTCAGCGTGCGCGACGATGCGACCCAGCGAACGGCCCAGGAGCAGATCGCGATCGTCGTGCCGCGCCTGGGCGACAGCGGCTTCTCATCGCCGATGCCGATCGCCGAGGTCACGCCGCGCTCTGCGCGGGACGTGCTCCCGCTCCTGCTCCTCAACCCGGCGGCCACCGCGGTCGTGGGACGCGACAGCGTCCTTCCGGTCTACCTCGAGGGCTACGGTGACACCACGGCCGCCGTCCGCCTGCTCATTCGCAGCGAGCGTGGTCGCGTGATGTGGAACGACACCGTTCCTGTCCTCCCGAAGGGCATGCTGCGCTCGGGGGTCGTCGAGGTGCCCGTCTCGCGCCTCGGCATCGGCGTGGCGCAGCTCACCTTCGTGCGCGACGGCGGGACCGACTCGTCTTCCACCTACGTCTTCGTCGGCTTCGGCGGCGAGCTCCCGGTGGCGACCTATGACGACATGCTCAACTACCTCCGCTGGTTCGCGCAACCGGCGCGCATCCAGAAGCTGCGGGACGCGGCCGAGGAGGATCGTCCGGCTGCCTGGTCGGACTTCGTGCGCGAGACCGACGATCAACCGGAGACCCCGATCCACGAGACGCTGCGCGAGTACTTCGGTCGGCTCGTGCGCGCGAACGGTCGCTTCCGCGAGGAGGCGACACCGGGCTGGTTGTCCGACCGCGGTCGCGTCTTCATCACGCTCGGCGAGCCCGACCAGCTGCTCGAGCCGACGATCAACGACTTCTCGCGCGGACGCCAGCAGCTGTGGGACTACCGGAGCCTCAACCTGCAGCTGGTCTTCTATGACCAGACGGGCACGGGCCGGTGGCGCCTCACGCAGTCGAGCGAGGTGCGGTTCGAGTCCGAGTTCCGGCGGCGCCTGAGGTGAGCGCGTCGCGCGCCTTCTCGTGGCGCGCCGAGCTCTCCCGGAAGGGAGTGCATCTCGCCTCGGCGGTCTTCCCGCTCTCGTGGGCGTTCGGGCTCGTGGATCGCCCGCAACTGCTCGCGGTCCTCGGAGCGGGGCTCGCGATCGCCATCGCGCTCGAGATCCTGCGCCGACGAGACGGGGTCATCGGCCGCTGGTTCAACACCTGGTTCGGTGGGATGCTGCGCGACCATGAGTCCACCGGGCTCACGGGCGCGACGTTCATCCTCGCGGCCATGCTGCTCTGCGTCTGGCTCCTCCCCGAGCGCGCCGCGCTCTCCGCGCTCTGGGCCGGCGTGGTGGGTGATGCCGCGGCGGCACTCGTCGGTCGCGTCGTCGCCTCGCGCGCTGCCGAACAGGGGAAGACGTGGGCCGGCTCGTTCGCCTGTGCGCTCGCGAGCGCCATCGGTCCGATATGGCTCGCCGCCGCGTCGCCGCTCCAGGCGCTGGGCGTCGGACTCGCGGCCGCCATCGCCGAACGGCCAAAGCTCGCACTCGATGACAACGCCCGCGTCGCCATCGCCGCAGGACTCGCGGCATGGGGACTCGGCCTCACGTAGCTTATCCGCATGTCGATCCCCGGCCGCCCGCGCCTCTATCTCATCGACGGCTATGCGCTGATCTTCCGCGCCTTCCACGCCCTCGGTGGCGGGGCGCCGCTGCGCAACGCGCGCGGTGAGAACACCGGCATGGCGAAGGGTGTCAGCGACTTCCTCAAGCGCCTCATCGAGAAGCACAAGCCGGACTACCTCGGCTGGGTCAACGACGCGGGCTCCTCAGGGCGCGAGGAGATGCTCGAGGCCTACAAGGCCAATCGCGTCGCGCTGCCTCCGGAGGAGCAGGAGGACTTCGACACCGGGCTCGAGCGCGTGCAGCAGATCCTCGCGGCCTATCGCATCCCGACGCTCGCGCTCGATGGGTTCGAGGCTGACGACGTCATCGCGACGCTCGCGCGGCAAGGGGCGGCACAGGATCTCGAGGTGTGCGTCGTCTCTGGCGACAAGGACCTGCTGCAACTCGTCGCGCCGAAGGTCTGGGTGCTCAATCCGTGGCACGGGCCGCCGGGGCGCACCACCGAGAAATGGTACGGGATGGAGAATGCCCACGAACGCCTCGGCGTCCCCCCGGAGCGCGTGATCGACTATCTCGCGCTCGTCGGGGACACCGCCGACAACGTGCCTGGCGTGAAGGGCATCGGGGACAAGGGCGCCCTAGCGCTCATCGAGAAGTGGGGCACGGTCGAGGAGATGCTCGCGCACCTCGACGAGATCGAGCCCACACGCACGCGCAACGCCCTCGCGCAGAACGTCGACAACGCCAAGCTCAGCAAGCGGCTCGTGACGCTGCAGTACGACCTCGAGGTCTCGCTCGACCTGAACGCACTCACGCTCAGTGAACCCGACTGGGCGGCCCTGCGCGACATCTTCGTCGAGCTCGAGTTCAACTCGGCGGCCCGCACCGCCGCCGTGATGGCCGAGGGCGGGAAGGCCCTCACCCCGGGGGCGCCTCGGATCGCCAGCGAGCCGGCTGATGCGACGGCCGTCGAGGAGCACATGGTGAGCGCGCGCAACGCGCGCGCGGCCGCGTCGGTGCCGGGTACGCCGGAAGCCGTCGCGAGCGACTACCGCTTGGCTGACACACCCGATCTCGTCGCGCAGGTCATCGCCGAGGCGCGTGCGGCCGGGATGATCGCCGTCGATACCGAGACGATCCTCGATGCCGATGCGCCGCCCATCATCACCCCGATGCGCGCGAATCTCGTCGCCATCTCCATCGGCACGGCCCCCGGCAAGGCCTGGTATCTGCCCTTCGCGCATCGCCTGCCACGCGAGGCACAGGGAGGGCTCGCGCTCGGCGATGCACCGGTGAGACCGACGAAGGCGCCCACCGCCGAGAGTTCCATCGCCGCGCGGATGCTCGCCGAGGGCGAGCACGCGGTGACGAACCTCCCCCCGCTCCTCTCCGAGGCGATGGCCCCGCTGCGTGCGCTCCTCGAGGACCCCGCCGTCCGCAAGACCGCGCACAACGCGAAGTACGACCTGCTCGTGCTGCGCCGTGCCGGCGTCACGCTGCGCGGGCTCGACTTCGACTCCATGCTCGCGAGCTACGTCCTCGATCCCGGACGTCGCTCGCATGCGATCGACTCGCTCGCCGTCGAGTTCCTCGGCATCGCGATGACCGGCTACGACGAGCTCTGCGGCAAGGGGAAGAACGAGATCCCCTACGACCAGGTCCCGGTCGCCGCCGCGCGCGACTACTCCTGCGCCGACAGCGACCTCGCGCTGCGCCTGCGCGCGCTCTTCGAGCCGAAGCTCGCCGAGCACGAGGTGGGGGCGCTGCTGCGCGACGTGGAGCTGCCGCTCGTGGACGTGCTCGCCGAGATGGAGTGGACGGGCGTCACGATCGACCTGCCCTGGTTCCACTCGCTCAAGACACGCTTCGAGGCCGCGCGCCGCGAACTCGAGGGCCAGATCCACGCCGAAGCGGGCGAGACCTTCAACGTCGCGAGCAACCAGCAGCTGCGCGTGATCCTCTTCGAGAAGCTCGGGCTTCCGGTCAAGAAGAAGACGGCGACGGGCGCCAGCACCGACGCGAGCGTGTTGCAGGAGCTCGCCGACGAGGGCCACACGCTCCCCGGACTGCTCATGGAGTACCGCGAGCTCGCGAAGCTGGAGAACACCTATCTCGATACCCTGCCCAAGCTCGTGAACCCTCGCACCGGACGACTGCATACGTCGTACGCGCAGACCGTCGCGAGCACCGGCCGCCTGTCATCACACGACCCGAACCTCCAGAACATCCCCATCCGGCGCGAGCTGGGGAAGGACATCCGCCGCGGCTTCATCCCGCGCGCGGGGTGGATGTTCATGGCGGCGGATTACTCGCAGATCGAGCTGCGCCTCCTGGCGCACCTCTCGCACGACCCGGCCTTCGTGGAGGCGTTCAAGGCCGGCGGCGACATCCATCGCCAGACGGCGAGCGTGATCTTCGACGTGCCGCTCGAGCAGGTCACGAGCGAGATGCGCGCGCGCGCCAAGACGATCAACTTCGCGACGATCTACGGCCAGGGCGCACATGCGCTGTCGCGCCAGCTCAAGGTCGAGCACGCCGAGGCGAAGGCGTTCATCGAGACGTACTTCATCCGCTTCGCCGGCGTGCGCAAATGGCTCGACGGCGCCATCGAGCAGGCGCGCTCACGCGGCTATGTCGAGACGATCTTCCGGCGTCGCCGCTACATCCCCGAGATCCACGACCGCAACTTCAATACACGCGCGTTCGGCGAGCGCCTGTCCCAGAACTCCCCCATCCAGGGCTCGGCGGCGGATCTCATCAAGGTGGCGATGATCCGCATCCACGAGGCCCTGCGGGACAACGGCCTTGAGGCGAGGATGCTGCTCCAGGTACACGACGAACTCGTCTTCGAGTTCCCGCCGGCGGAGGAGGCGCGGCTTCGGGCGCTCGTCGAACGCGAGATGACCACCGCCATCGCGCTCGACGTGCCGCTCGTCGTGGACATCGGCACAGGTCACAACTGGCTCGAGGCCAAGGACTGACGATCGCCGTCTGGTCATGGAAGTGGACGCCATTGCAGGTTGCGACGGTCGCCGTTGCTTGCCGTGGCGCAGCCCCCGGACGCGAGCCCCGACTTGCGGGGCAACGTGCGACAGCGCAATGTCTTAGCTGATTGGTGCGAGCGAGGCCCCGGGTTTGCCCTTACAGAGGTGTGCAAGCTGAACGCAGGAGCGACGGCGTCACGTTCCTCCGTGATGTGCGTCACTGAGTAGAGGTCCCCCCCCTTTTTTTGGGCGGTTCCCGGAGCCTGATGTCGTCACGTCGCGGATTCACCCTCATCGAGTTGCTCATCGTCGTCGTGATCATCGGCATCATCGCCGCGATCGCGGTGCCGAAGTTCAATTCGACCAAGGGGAAGGCGCACGCGGCCGCCCTCAAGGGGGACCTGCACAACATGGCCACGGCGCAGGAGTCCTACTTCTACACGTGGCAGACGTACACGACGGACACTGCCTCGCTCGATTGGCGCGGTTCGACCGGCTCGCAGGTCAACATCGTCGAGGCGACACCCGGTGGTTGGGGTGCGGTCGCGACGCACCCGCTCTCGTATCCGCTCACCTGTGCCCTCTTCCAGGGGAATGCTGCCCCGGTGCCGCCCGCGACCATCGAGGGTCGGATCACCTGTCAGTGAGCGATCGGGGCGGGCCGCCGAGCCCGCCCATCCCGCCCCCGCGGGACCCCGCCGCGCTGCAACTCGATTGGATGGAGTTCCGCGATCGTCGCGAAGGCCTGAGCCATGCGATGAGCGGCGGGCTCTGGCTCCATCGACATCTCTGGTTCGGCCGCCGCCTCGCGCACCTCGTCTCCTCCGACAAGGCGCGGCTCCTCGCGTGGGGACGGCGCGTGGGCCTGCCCGAGGAGCGCCTGCAGTTCCATCCGCTCAAGGACCCCCGCGATGGGGTCCGTCGCGATGCCTGGCACTGGGATCTCGGCGGCCCCTACCTCCCGCTGCCCAGATGAGCACCAGGCCCGGGACCACCAAGCGATCACCGGCGCCTCGCGCAGTGGGGCGAAGCGGGGCTAGGGTCGCCTGTGGCGCATGGGTCGCGCTCGTGCTCGCGTGCGGCGAGGTCGCGCCCGACGCCGAGTCGCCGGCGGTCGTGCTCACACGGAGCGCACCCGCGCTCATGCCGGACAGCAACGGCGTCGCGGCGCCGCGCATGGAGACGCCCGCGGAGATCGCGAGCGCCTGTTTGCGCGGCGATCCCGTCGAGGGCTCGCACTGGTCGCTCGAGGGGGGAACCACGGCCCTGTTCCCGTTCGTGCGCATCGAGAGTCTCGCCTCGCGCGACTCGGCGCGGCTCGCGGCACGCATCTCGGCCGCGGTGGACGTGCTGCCGAGCGACTCGAGCGTGGCCGACTTCCGGGGGCTGCCGGTCGCGGTGCGCGCCGCGTGGATCCTCGTCCCCGCTGTCGGCGACTCCGTTGTCATCGCCCTCGTCGCGCGGCGCGTGCCGATCGAGTCCGCGCCGCTCGAGGAGCTCTTCGCCATCATCGCCGCGCCGGGACAGCGGCAGGGCGTGCGCGACCCGCTGCTCGGGGGCTGGGTCGCGCGCGACGTGGGACGCGAGGAAGAGCTGCCGGCGCGCGAACTCGTCGGCGCCTTCCTCACCGGCGAGGACCTCACGCTGGTGCTTGCGTATGATGCGAGTTCGGGATCCCGCGCCGAGATGGTCGTGCGCCGCGCCGGTCGCTGGCGGACCGTGTGGGCAGGGCCCATCCCCTCCTGCAGCACAGGCGCGCTCCCGGGCTAGGCGCGTCCGAGCTCGGCCGGCGCGACCGCGCGCCCACGCTGCACCGCCAGCAGGACGAGCGTGAGCACGTAGGGGAACGCGTTGAAGAGCTGATACGGCAGCGCCCAGCCGGCGGCCTGGAAGAGATACTGCAAGGCGAACGCGCCACCGAACACGAGTGACGCCGCCGCGGTGCCGAGCACCGACCAGCGCCCGAGCACCACGATCGCGATCGCGATGAAGCCACGACCCGCGCTCATCCCTTCGCTGAACGTGCCGACCTGGGCCAGCACGAGTGTCGCGCCGCAGAGCCCCCCCATCGCGCCGGTGAACGCCAGCGCGGCAAGTCGCACGACCCGCGGCGAAGCACCGGCGGCTGCGGCCGCCTCGGGGTGTTCCCCCGTCGCACGCAGTGCGAGGCCGGCCTGTGTCTGCCGCATCCACCACGTCATCGCTGGCACGAGCAGGTAGAGCGCGTACGTGGGCAGTGGTTGTGTGAAGAGCGCAGGACCGATCACGGGAATGGACGAGAGACCGGGGACCGCCAGTGGCGCGATGGTCGGCGTGCTCAGCGCCGCACCGCTCACACCATAGAGTCCGCGATAGAGCGCGCCAGTGAGCCCGAGCCCGAGCATCGTGACCGCGGTGCCCGCGATGATCTGGTCGGTGCGCAGTCCCACGACGAAGTATGCGAAGATGGCCGTGATGAGCACCCCCGCCACCATGCCGCCCGCGAATCCGAGCGCCGGCCCGCCCACGCCACCCGCCACGAGCGCACCCAAGCAGCCGGCGATGATCGCGCCCTCGAGCCCGAGGTTGATGACGCCCGCCCGCTCCGCCACCTGCTCACCGAGCGCGGCGAACGCGAGCGGGGTCGCCGTGCGCACCGTCGCCGCGAGAAAAGGAACGAGGAGCGCCTCCATCAGGCATCCTCCGTGCGCACGTCGATCGCTCGGGCGCGCGATTCCGCACGGAGGTGCGTGACGGCGAGCACGGCGAGCACCGTGATGGCGACGAAGACCTGCACGATGACCGCCGGCACGCCTGCGTCGCGTTGCATGGCGGCCGCTCCCGCTTCGAGTGCGCCGAACAGGATCGCGCTCGCCACCACCCAGCGTGGATCGAGTCGCGCGAGCAGCGCCACGGCGATCGCCGTGTACCCGTAGCCCGGCGACAGTCCCTCGTAGAGCGCCCAGGTGACGCCCCCCACCTCGGAAGCCCCCGCGAGTCCCGCGAGCGCGCCACTCAGCAGGAACACGCCGAAGGTGGTACGGGCCACATCCACGCTCCCTGCGCTCGCGGCGGCGCGCGCGCCCGCGCCGACGAGCCGCACCCGCAGTCCGGAGGCGGTGCGCGCGAGCCAGCCCCAGCTGCCGAACGCGAGCAACACGCCGAGTGCGAAACCGAGATGCAGTCGCTGGCCCGGGATGAGGAATGGCCAGCGCGCCTGTTCGCCGAAGGTCGGGGATTGTGGATAGATCCCCGTCGGCTCCTGCAGCGGTCCGCGCACCACCCACCCGACCAGCGCGAGCGCCACGAAGTTGAGCATGATCGTACTGATCACCTCGAGCACGCCGAAGCGATGGCGCAGGACCGCGGCGATCCCGGCCCACATGGCGCCGGCCGCCGCTCCCGCGAGGATCATCAGCGGAACGGCCACCGGCCTGGGCAGCGCATCCAGCCAGAGCGCGACGGCAGCCGCGGCGATCGCGCCGACGAGGAGTTGCCCCTCGGCGCCGATGTTGAGGACGCCGGCGCGGAACGCGAGTGCCACCGCGAGCCCTACGAGCAGGAGCGGGGTGGCCCGCACGAGCGTCGCCGACCAGATCGCGTAGGGCGATCCGAAGGCGCCGTCCCAGAGGGCGAGGAGCGCGTCGCTCACGCCGCGCCCGTCATGCCGCGCCGGTCATCGCGCGCGTGAAGGGCGTGCGGTCGGACGGATCATCGGGCCACGCGACCTCGATCACGGAGCCGCCGAAGCAGACGACCACGCGACTCGCCACCGCGAGGACCTCGTCGAGATCGGTCGAATGCAGCACGACCGCGGGCGATCCCTCCCCTGGCGCGGCGATCTCCTCGAGCACGCGGGCGGCGGCGCGGAGATCGAGGCCGCGCGTCGGATTCTCCGCGACGAGCGCCATCGCCGCCTGCTGACGCTCGCGACCGACCACGAACTTCTGCTGGTTGCCGCCCGAGAGACTCGCGGCCGCCGCGTCCGCACCGTCCGCACGTACATCGAAGCGTGCGAGGAGCGCTTGGGCGCGCGCATGCGCGCCGCGCCGATCCACCAGACCGCGCAGTCGTCCCGCCTCGGCGAGCAGGAGATTCTCCGTCAGCGGCAGCGCGGGGATCAGCGCATCGTGGAGGCGATCCTCGGGAATGAACCCCACGAGGAGTGGGCGCACCACGCGGCCGCGCGTCGGCGCGAGGCGCCCGGCGAGCAGCCGCAGCAGTTCACGCTGGCCTGCGCCCTCCACACCGAGCACGCCGAGCACTTCGCCCGCCCGCACCTCGAGTGAGACGTCGCGGAGTCGGGTGACACCGCGCTCGTCAGTGTAGTCCACATGCTCAAGGGCCAGGACCGGCGCACCGGCCCGCGCGATGCCTCGCCGGGGTGACACCGCGGCGGCGATCGGACCATCGCCGATGAGTGCGTGGACCACCTGCGCCTCCGTCACCCTCGCCCGCGCCGCCGCGAGCACCGTGCGGCCGCGGCGCAGCACCGTGATGTCGTCCGCGATCGCGAACGCGTCGCGCAGCTTGTGCGTGATGAGCACGACCGTGCCGCCGCCGTCGGCGAATCGACGGAGCCAGCGCATGAGATCAGCGCCTTCCTCAGGCGAGAGCACGGCGGTCGGTTCGTCGAGGATGAGCGTGCGTGCGTCGTGCGCGAGCGCCTTGACGATCTCGAGCCGCTGCTGCGCGCCGACCGGGAGCTCCGCGACGCGCGCGGCGGGATCGAGGACGAGTCCGGTCGCGTCGCCGATGCGCTTGATCCGGTCCGCTACCGCGGAGCGATCGAGTCGGCCCCGCCCGCCGAGCGCGACGTTCTCCGCCACGGTCATCGCCGGTACGAGCATGAAGTGTTGGTGCACCATGCCCAGTCCGCGCGCGATCGCATCCCGGCTCGAGCGCAACGACACCGGCGCGCCGTCCACCCGCAACTCCCCCGCGTCCGCGCGCAGGAGGCCGAACGCGATGCGCATGAGGGTGGACTTGCCCGCACCGTTCTCGCCCAGCAATGCGTGCACGGTACCCGCGCGGACGACGCACGTCGCATCGTCGAGGGCGACCGTGCGACCGAAGGTCCGGCGCACGCCTCGCAGTGCGAGCGCCTCCACGGCGCTCACAGCCCGGTCGGGGCGTGCACGAAGCTCCACGGCAGGGCGTAGCGCTCGGCGAGGTGCGCGGTCAACGCGCGCACCCCGAGCGTCTCGGTGGCATAGTGACCGGCGTAGACGATGACCAGCCCGCGCTCTGGCGCATCCACGGCGCTCCAGTGGGGGCCTTCTCCGACGATCAGGGTGTCCACACCCGTGGCGTACGCGTCGCGCAGTGTCGACACCTGCGCGCCCGAGCCCGAGCAGATCGCCCAGCGGCGTGTCCGATGCCCGTCCGGGATCGCCGTCGCGACGGTGTGATGACCGAGCGGCGCGGCCCAGGCGCGCACCCGGTCGATGAGTACGGCGGTGTCGAGGTCCGCGTCGCCGCGCACACCGCAGTCGATCGTCTCGTGGCGCGCGAATCCCCCTGTGACCGCGAGCCCGAGCTCGCCCGCTAGCAGTCGCGAGTTCCCGAACGTCTCGTGCGCGTCGAGCGGCAGGTGCGCCGAGTAGAGCCCGAGGTCCGCATCGAGCAGCGCCCGGACGCGCGCGAGATGCGCTCCCGTGAGGGGGCTGAGCCCATTCCAGAAGAGGCCGTGGTGCACGAGCAGCAGGTTCGCCCCTTCGGACGCCGCGGTCGTGATCGTCCGGTAGGAGGCATCCACGGCGGCGGCGAGCCGCGTGACCGGACCTCGATGAGCGACCTGCACGCCATTGAGCGCGGGCGGATAGTCCGGGGTGCGTGCGACGTCGAGCAGCTCGTCGAGATACGCGGCGATGGTCGCGAACGGGACGCCGGTCATGGCGTCGGGGCTCCCAGGAGCGGGAGTTCGTGTCGGACGAAGCGCGCTCGCGTGGAATCGATGCGCGCGTTCATGCTCGCCGGTACGGCGGAGACGGCAGGGTTCGCGACCCAGAGCACGACGTCGCTGGCGGTGTCGTAGCGCACCACGCGCGGCGTGAACGTGCCGCTCTTCACCTCGGTGGCGAGCAGCAAGAAGGCGTGTGCGACGTCGATCACCACCGAACCGAGCGTGACGTCGGGAGCGATGCCGTTCTGGTCCGCGTTGGAGCCGACGACCCAGACCCCGCGGGACTCACGGACCGCCTGGAACACCCCGAGCCCCGCGGCATCGGCGTTCTGGAAGATCACGTCCGCCCGTCGCGAGATCTGTGCGAGGGCCTGCTCCTTGCCAGCGCCCGCATCATCCCAGTTGCCGAGGTACGCGTTGAGGACGGTGATGTCGGGCCTGATCGCGCGCGCGCCGTCTGCGAAGGCACGAAAGCTCGCCTCGACCGGCGGGAGTTCCGTTCCGCCGATGGTCGCGAGCACACCCGACTTGGTCACGGCCGCCGCGGCCATGCCTGCGAGATACGAAGGTTCCTCGAACGCGAAGGAGAGCGCCGCGATATTCGGCCCTGTCCCCGTGCCGCCAGTGCTCACATACACGGTGTTCGGATACTCCGGGCCCACGCGTTGCGCCGCGTCCTGGAACTCGAAGCCGTGTCCGATGACGAGCGCATAT
>LNFM01007750.1_pt1 | contig 16603 bp, 14 predicted proteins | sample 596031 | NCBI WGS metagenome assembly LNFM01 (sample SAMN04254537, study PRJNA301005) | activated carbon metagenome | isolation source: dual media filters at the Ann Arbor, Michigan drinking water treatment plant | place: USA: Ann Arbor
TGATGAAAATCCGAAGAGCCTGAAATGTGCGCGTTGCAGGGTTCTGGCCCGGCTCGCGGGTTTTGACCGTGTCAGCCACGAGCTGGGCCAGTTCAGCGGTGCTTGAAACTGGGCCCCGTTCCTGTCGGCGCGCCACAATCGCCTTTGCAATCGGGCCAGCAAACCGTTCTTCGCCGTAGTCACGTATCACCTCCGCGATTGCTTTTGTTTCGGCCGTCGCCAGCCACTGCGCCACGCTCTGGCCCCGCGTGGTGTCCATGCGCATGTCCAGCGGCCCGTCGAAACGGAAGCTGAAGCCGCGTGTGGGGTCGTCGATCTGGGGCGAGCTCACGCCCAGGTCCATCAGGATGCCGTCCGCGCTGGCCGGCGGCAGCTCGTGCAGGTGCCGGAAGCCCTGGTGCCGGATGGCGAAGCGCGGGTCGGCGATGGTCTGTGCTTCGGCGATGGCAGCGGGGTCCTTGTCGAAGGCGGTCAGCCGCCCGCGTGGCGACAGCCTCGACAGGAGCAGACGCGAGTGGCCACCGCGGCCGAAGGTGGCATCCACATAGGCGCCATCGGCCGGCTCGGACGCAGGCACGTCCGCCAGATCCTGCGGCTTGTTGAGCAAGGCTTCGATCGCTTCGTTCAACAAGACGGTGGTGTGTGTCCATGGGGAGGTTTCCACCGTCTTCTTTCAGAAGGAGAAGTCCTTGAAGACGTCGGGCATCTCGCCCTGCATGGCCTGGGCCTCCTGCGCGTCGTACGTGGCCTGGTCCCAGAGCTCGAAGTGATTGCCCATGCCCAGCAGCATGGTGTCCTTGCTGATGCCGGCCGCGGCACGCAGCTCGGGCGAGACCAGCACGCGGCCCGTGGCGTCCATCTCCACGTCCATGGCATTGCCCAGGAAGATGCGCTTCCACCACTGGGCCGCCATGGGCAGGGCCGCGATGCGCTCGCGGAACTTCTCCCACTCGGGGCGGGGAAAGATCATGAGGCAGCCGTGCGGGTGCTTGGTGATCGTGAGCTGGCCGGCCGCCGTGGCGCTGAGCACGTCACGGTGCCGGGTCGGCACCGACAGCCGCCCCTTGGCATCCAGACTCAGCGACGAAGCCCCTTGAAACACGCAAAAACCCCTTGTTCAGCACCAAAACGGGAGGGCGAAAAGCGCACACGCACTTTTCACCACTTAATTCCACTTTTTTGCACTGTAGCAGCAAAACATTGCCGCACAAGGGGAGAGACGAGAATTTTTCAATGAAATCAAGGACTTAGAAACACTTCCACACAATTTTCAGCACCAAAAATCTCTTCTAAATGAAGGACTTAGCCGTCGTTATGAATGTGAAGCTTGAAGGAGCATGCGGGCTGGCCCGATGCACCGGCTCGGCGCAAAAATGCCACGACGCCCCTGAGCCGGGGCTGATCTGCTTCAAAGTATGTAGCGCGAGAGGTCCTCGTTGCGGCTCAGATCGGCCAGGCGCTGGTCCACGTAGGCGGCGTCGATGCGCACGGTCTGGCCCTGCAGATGCGCAGCACCGAAGCTCACCTCGTCGAGCAGGCGTTCCATCACCGTGGCCAGGCGACGCGCACCGATGTTCTCGGTGCGCTCGTTGACCTCGTAGGCGATGCGCGCCAGCCGCGTGATGCCCTCGGGTGTGAACTCCAGGGTCACGCCCTCGGTGGCCAGCAGGGCCTGGTACTGCTTGACGAGCGAAGCGTGCGTCTGCGTGAGGATGGCCTCGAAGTCCTGCACCGAGAGCGAAGCCAGTTCGACACGGATCGGGAAGCGCCCCTGCAACTCGGGGATCAGGTCGCTGGGCTTGCTCAGGTGGAAGGCGCCCGAGGCGATGAAGAGGATGTGGTCGGTCTTGATGACGCCGTACTTGGTGGACACCGAGGTGCCCTCGACCAGCGGCAGCAGGTCACGCTGCACGCCCTGGCGCGAGACCTCGGCCGTGTTGCCGCCGTCGCTGCGCGAGGTGACCTTGTCGATCTCGTCGATGAAGACGATGCCGTTCTGCTCGGCGTTCTGCAAGGCCTGGGCGCGGATCTCCTCCTCGTTGACGAGCTTGGCGGCCTCCTCGTCCACGAGCAGCTTCATGGCTTCGACTATGCGGATCTTGCGCAGCTTGCGCTTGCCCGCGCCGAGCTGGCCGAACATGCTGCGCAGCTGCTCGGCCATGTCTTCCATGCCGGCCGGCCCCATGATCTCGAGTTGCGGCCGGGGCTCGCTGACCTCGAGTTCGATCTCGCGCTCGTCGAGCTCGCCCTGGCGCAGCTTCTTGCGAAAGACCTGGCGTGCGGTGTTGTCGCCGCTCTCGTTGGCGCCGAACTCGTTGCGCGGCGGCGGCACCAGGGCGTCGAGGACGCGCTCCTCGGCGGCGTCCTCGGCGCGCGTGCGCACCTTCTTCATCTCGGCCTCACGCGTCTGCTTGACGGCGACTTCCATCAGGTCGCGGATGATGCTGTCCACGTCTTTGCCCACATAGCCCACCTCGGTGAACTTCGTCGCTTCCACCTTGATGAAGGGCGCGTCGGCCAGGCGTGCCAGGCGGCGCGCGATCTCGGTCTTGCCCACACCCGTGGGGCCGATCATGAGGATGTTCTTGGGCGTGATCTCGGGCCGCAGCGCAGCCTCGACCTGCTGACGCCGCCAGCGGTTGCGCAGGGCGATGGCCACGGCGCGCTTGGCGCCGGCCTGGCCCACGATGTGGCGGTCGAGTTCGGAGACGATCTCCTGCGGGGTCATGGCAGACATGGTGGGAATCCGGCGTGACGGTCGAGAAGCGGCGCTCAGTCCAGCGTCTCGATCGTGTGGTTCATATTGGTGTAGATGCAGAGCTCGCCCGCGATCTCGAGCGACTGCTTGACGATCTCGGCCGCGCCCAGCTGCGTGTGCTTGAGCAGGGCGATGGCGGCCGACTGCGCATAGGCGCCGCCCGAGCCTATGGCCACGACACCGTTCTCGGGTTCGAGCACATCGCCGTTGCCGCTGATGATCAGCGAGCTTTCGCGGTCGGCCACGGACAGCATGGCCTCGAGCCGGCGCAGCACGCGGTCGGTGCGCCAGTCGCGCGTGAGCTCGATGGCCGCGCGCTGCAGATGGCCCTGGTGCTTCTCGAGCTTGGCCTCGAAGCGCTCGAACAGCGTGAAGGCGTCGGCCGTGGCGCCGGCAAAGCCGGCCAGCACCTTGCCGTGGTAAAGCTTGCGGACCTTGCGCGCCGTGCCCTTGACGACGATGTGGCCCAGCGTGACCTGGCCATCCCCGCCGATGGCCACCTGCAGGCCATCGGCCGTCTGGCGCCGCACGCTGACAATAGTCGTGCCGTGAAATTGTTCCATGGCGGTATTGTCCGGCATCCGCGTGTCGGCCCCAGGCATCGGGTTTTATGTCCAGGCACCCGTGGAACCGGCTTGGCCGGGCCACTGGGTGCGCCCCCTGGAGGGGCTGAGGGCTGAGGGCTGCGGCTCCAAGCCTGCCTGCGCAGGCTTGGACAGCCCTAAGAGCCAGGGGCCGTGGCACCGTGCGAGCTACACGCAGTGAGCGAGAGTCGGGGTGAGCTTTTTTTTACGCGGCCCGAGGCACCACGCGTGCGTGCTCGGAGATGCCGATCACGTTGAAGAAGGCCGCGACCATGCGGTTGACGTCACGGAACTGCACCTGGCAGCCCTGGCCCTGCTGCTCGGCCACCCAGTTGAGGATGCTGCCGGCGGCCGAGAAGTCCACCCGGATCAGACGGGCGCAGGACACCACCATGCGGGTCGAGCCTTCCATGCCTTTTTCGAGCTTGGCCAGCACCTCGGCGGCGTCGCCGATGATCTCGCCGTAGAGCTCGACCACGGCGGGCGGCTGCTCCTCCAGCCCGGCCGGCACCGTGAGATGGCGCAGCGGATCGTCCCACATCAAGTGAGGCTCGTCCCAGCGCGAGCGGATGTCCTCGGCCTCGGCCTCCACCGGGTCGTTCAGACCCTGCAGGTCGCAGCTGCAATGCGGCTCCTGCCAGGATGGGGGCGAGACCTCGTAGGTGACGCAATAGTCCAGCGCCACGAGTTCGAAGGCATCCTGCAGGCGCATGATGCGCAGCGCGTCCATGCGCAGCTGCCAGCACATGGGGTCCACGCTGCGATCGCCCGAGGGCGTGAGCGCCAGCAACGCGCGCTCCAGGTTGGCGTGGCCGCGAAAGACCAGCACGGCCGGCGTCGCGCACCATTGCGCCACCATCTGCGACAGCAGGGGCACGGCATCGGGACTGATCGTGACCAGCGCCTGCCAGTCCAGCACCAGGGGACCGGGCACACGCAGCAAAGCCTCCAGCTCCTCCAGCGCTGCGGCACCGAGCTGGGCCGGGCTGCTCCAGTCGGCCGGGCTGGCCGCCGAGGCGCTGGGGCGCGCCTTGACCGGCGCGGCACTCTTGCTGCGGCCCAGCATGTCGGGCATGGAGAACCAGGCCGGCGCCGAGCGGCCGTAGCGGTCGGCGAACTCCAGCGCCACGCTGTCGAAGCGGGCCTGCTGGCCCGTGGCGCGGTAGAGATCGAACAGAGCCGACATCCAGGTCTCGGCCAGCTCGGGGCGCTGCTCGGCAGAGGCGAGTGCCGCCAACAGGCTTTCCTCGGCACCGGCATCGTCACCATTGGCAAAACGGATGGCCGCGTCTTCCAGATCGGGGTCGGTCAGGTTGTCGACGGGCACCTGGGCGTAGAGACGCTGGGTGGAGAAACCGGCCCCGACGGGCATGCGCGGCCCGCCTGGCGGCAGGGCTTGCGGACGGCTGATGGGACGGCCCGCACTGGCGGCCAGCCCCTGACGCAGCGCCATGGTCGCCGGTAGGGTGGGCGAGGCGTCGGCGAGCTGGGTCGGGATGTATTCGCCGCCGGCCTCGGGTTCGCCCCACTGGGAGCCACCCGGGCGCAGGGCCGAGGCTTCGGTCGGTTCAAAGTGGCTGTCGTCGCCACCCGAGGTGGCAGCCGCATCAGGTTCGGCGGGGGCCGTGGTCGGCGGCTGGGTCGGGCCGGCTTCGGGCTTGAGCCCCGGCCCGGCGGCCATGGGGAAGGCACCGGCACGCGAGGCGGCCTCCTTGCCCTTCCACCACTGGCGCGACATCTGCGCCTCGATCTCGTCGATCTTCTTGAGCGTCTCGGCACGGTCGTCGTGGTTCGACGTCATGCTGCTCTGGAAGAAAGACGGGCGACCGGCCTGGTCCGGCGGCCCCAGGGGATCACGGCGGCGCAGCTTGCGCAGATGGTCGAACTCGCGCTTGCGCACGAAGTCGTTCTGCCGCTTGCGCTCGATCATCTCCTTGAGCGCTTCCTTGCTGTAGCCGCCCTCGGCTTCAGGCTCCTTCTGGTCAAGCTCTGACCAATCCTTGGTCGGATTGCGCACGAACTTGGCCACCTTGGACAACAAGCCAGACCGGTTTTCCTCTTCAGCCATGTCCTGATTATGGGTGCAGCAAGGGGGTGGGCGGCCTGTCGGAGATCAATCTCCGAACATCTTCTGCTTGAGTTCGCGCCGCTGCTGGGCTTCGAGCGACAGCGTGGCCGTGGGGCGGGCCAGCAGGCGGCCCACACCGATCGGTTCACCGGTCTCGTCGCAGTAGCCGTAGTCGCCGGCATCGATGCGGGCGATGGACTGCTCGATCTTCTTGAGCAGCTTGCGTTCGCGGTCGCGTGTGCGCAGCTCCAGCGCGTGCTCTTCCTCGATGGTGGCGCGGTCGGCCGGGTCGGGCACGATCACGGTGTCCTCGCGCAGGTGCTCGGTGGTCTCACCCGCGTTGTTCAGGATGTCCTGCTTGAGCTGCTGCAGGCGCACGCGGAAGGCCGCGAGCTGCTTGTCGTTCATGTACTCGCTGTCGGGCATGGCCATGAGCTCGTCGTCGCTGAGCTGCTCACCGGGCTTGGTCTTCCAGTTGTTGGCGAGCTTGGGGTCCTTCTTGATGGACGAAGGCAGGGGAGGGGCAATCAGGGTCTGGGACATGGTTGGGACGTAACTGGCCTTCACGGCATTGGATGCCGAGGTCTGGGCCATGGATGGAACGGTGAGCTGGGCCAGCCGGGCCGAAGCCTTGGCCGTGCGCACCGGTGCTTCGGGCACCGGCGGCCTGGCCGGCACAGGTGCCGGGGCGGCCACGGTCTTGAGGGGCGCCTTGACGGGCCCCGCCTTGACCGCGGCTTTCACCGGCGCCTTCACGGGCGCTTTCGCAGGGGCCTTGGCGACCGGCTTGCTCTTGGTGGCAGGCGCCTTGACCGGCGCTTTCTTGGCCACGGGTTTGGCGGCGGCCTTCTTGGCCACAGGCTTGGCGGCCGGCTTCTTGGCAGCCGGCTTGGCCACGGCCTTCTTCGCCGCACCAGGTTTGGCGGTCTTCACGGCCGGCTTGGCCTTGGCGGCCGGCTTGGCGGCAGCTTTCTTGGGGGCCGGCTTGGCCTTGCCCGCAGCGGATTTGGCTTTGGAAGACACGGTCACCTTTCCTGGTTTGGCTTTCACTTCTTGTCTCCTGGCAGGCTGGGCCTGCACGCATTTCTTCTGGCCTGCTGTTATACCCTCAATGCAGGGCCACCAAGCACACGAAGCCGAAATTTATGGCGCGCGAGTGTACTGCCGTTCACGCTGCAAGGACAGGGGTTGCAAAACCGAGACACTGGAACGAGGCTCGCGAGACAGCAAGCCTGTGAAGAAATCGTAGCGAGCGGCCCGAGCGCAAGGCCGACGGCGCGCAGCCACCGCAACGTCCTGGAGGACCGTGAGGATGGCGACCACGCAGTGGCGGCGCAGGCTCACTTTCGCTGGGCGAAAGTGAAGCGCAGCGGCTGTAGCCACACCGCCCAACGCGGCGGCGGGCAAGCGCAGTCGATGGCGGCGCAGGTTTTCAGACCAGGCTCTGCTCCAGGCCCTGCACCAGGATGTCCTTGGGCAGGTCGATGCCGATGAAGACCATCTTGCTCAGGCGCTGCTCGCCCTCGGCCCACTCGGGCCCGAGGTCGCTGCCCATGAGCTGGTGCACGCCCTGGAAGATCACCTTGCGGTCCGTGCCCTTCATGTGCAGCACGCCCTTGTAGCGCAGCATGCGCGGGCCGTAGATGTTGATGATGGCGCCGAGGAAGTCCTCGAGCTTGTGCGGATCGAAGGCGCGCTCGGAGCGGAAGACGAAGCTTTTCACATCGTCGTCATGGTGATGGTGGTGACCGTGGCCCGGCTGGTGCGAGGGGTGGCTGCAGTGCTCGCCGTGCACGTGGTCGTGATCATGGTGATCGTGATCATGCCCATGGTCCTCGTCCTTGAGGAAGTCGGGGTCGATCTCGAGCTTGGCGTTGAGGTTGAAGCCGCGCAGGTCGAACACCTCGCGGATCGGCACCTCGCCAAAATGCACGGCCTTCTGCGGTGCACGCGGGTTCATGTGCTTGAGGCGGTGCTGCAGGGCATCGACCTCGGCCGGGGCCACAAGGTCGGTCTTGCTGATGAAGATCTGGTCGGCAAAGCCGACCTGGCGGCGCGCCTCCTGGCGGTCGTTAAGCTGCTGGGCGGCGTGCTTGGCGTCGACCAGGGTCAGGATGGAGTCGAGCAAAAAGCTTTCGGCGATCTCGTCGTCCATGAAGAAGGTCTGGGCCACCGGGCCGGGATCGGCCAGGCCGGTGGTCTCGATCACCACACGCTCGAAGTCCAGTTCGCCCTTGCGCTTCCTGGCTGCCAGGTCCTGCAGGGTGGTGCGCAGGTCTTCGCGGATGGTGCAGCAGATGCAGCCATTGCTCATCTGGATGATCTGCTCCTGCGTGTCCGACACCAGGATGTCGTTGTCGATGTTCTCTTCACCGAACTCGTTCTCGATCACGGCGATCTTCTGGCCGTGCGCTTCCTGCAGCACGCGCTTGAGCAGGGTGGTCTTGCCGGCGCCGAGAAAACCGGTGAGGATGGTGGCGGGGATCAGGGCCATGATGGTTCGCTCGAAATGGTTGCGGGTTTCAGTGGAGGCTCACATCCGCACGGCGGATGTGAAGCCCGGCAGAGCCGGGCGGCCGGAGCTAAAGCCGGTGAGGATGGTGGCGGGGATCAAAGCCATGATGGACTCTCGCAAAGGAGTGGCCGCCAACTTGCGCAAGGCAGGCCGGCGGCCGTCAGGGGATGGGGGATAAATGGGGAGTTTAGCGGCTCTGTCAAGAGCCCGCCGGCATCCGGCCCATGCCCGTCCCGGACTCAGGCTTTGCGCATCACCACCAGACCCTTGAGGTACTCGCCTTCGGGGAAGGTAATGGTCATGGGGTGGTCGGGCGCGCCGCCCATGCGTTCATGGATGTAGCCGTCGACGCCCGCGTCCGTGCCGGCCGAAGCCACGATCTTGTGGAACAGGTCCGCGCTGATGCCGCCGGAACACGAATAGGTGAACAGCACACCGCCGGGCTCGAGGATCTTGCAGGCCAGGCGGTTGATGTCCTTGTAGGCCCGCGCCGCACGCTCGGCGTGCGCCACGGTGGGCGCGAACTTCGGCGGGTCGAGCACGATGGCATCGAAGCTGCGGCCCTCCTGCGCGAAGCGCCGCAGGCTGGCGTTGACGTCCGCGTCGAGAAACTCGCAGCGTGCCGGATCAAAGCCGTTGAGCGCCACATTGGCACGCGCCTGTTCCAGTGCCGGACCCGAGGAATCGATGGACGTGACATGGGCCGCACCACCGGCCAGCGCGGCCACCGTGAAGCCGCCGGTGTAGCAGTAGCAGTTGAGCACGCGCTGGAACTTGAGGCGTGCCGTGTAGTCGGCAAAGCGCTTGCGGCTGTCGCGCTGGTCGAGGTAGAAGCCGGTCTTGTGGCCCTGGGCGATGTCCAGGCCCAGCTGCCAGTCGTGCTCCTGCAGCACGAGCTGCGTCGGGCCCTCGCCGCGCAGCCAGCCCGCGACTTCGGGCAGGCCCTCGAGCCCGCGTGCGCTGGCATCGGAGCGTTCGTACAGGCGCGTGAGACCGGTCTCGGCCAGCAGGGCATCGGCGAGCACGCTTTTCCAGCGCTCGGCACCGGCGCTCAGGAACTGGGCCACCAGGGTGTCGCCATAACGGTCGACGATGAGCCCGGGCAGGCCATCGGCCTCGCCATGCACCAGGCGCAGGCCATTGCTGCGGATGTCGAAACGTGCGCGCGCCTGCACGGCCGCCGCGATGCGTTGCGTGAAGAACGCCGCATCGATGCGCTGCGTTTCATCGAAGCTCCAGACACGTGCCCGGATCTTGGACTGCGGGCTGTAGGCGGCCCAGCCCAGAAAGGCCCCCTGCGCCGATTCGACGCGCACGGTCTCGCCGGCATCGGCCCCGCCCTTGGCGATGGCCGACTCGAACACCCAGGGATGTCGGCGCAGCAGCGCACGGTCCTTGCCTTCCTTGATGCGTATCAACTTCATGGACCGGATTGTCGGGCTTTTCCGGGGTTTCCTTTTGTACCGTTACGGGTAGAGTGAAGTTAAAGGGCTGCAAGGCCGAGGAGACCTTTATGCGATTCAAGGACGTCAAGATCGGGACCAAGCTCATGGGCGGCTTCATCGTCGTGCTGTGCCTGGCGGCGGCCCAGACCTTGTACGCTGTCTATGGCACCAGCACGCTCAACAGCAATGCCAGCCTGATTGCCGACCGCTGGCTGCCAGGCACGCGGCACGCCGGCATTCTGGGCACCCAGGTCAGCCTGCTGCGTGCGGCCCAGTTCCAGCACGTGCTGACCTTCGGCGAGGACGAGCGCCGCGCGCTTGAAAAGCAGATGGACGACATGGGCGGCAGCGTCAACAAGGAGCTGCAGAGCCTGGCCGACATTTTCTCGGCTGGCGCCGAACAGCAGGCCCTGTCGGCATTGCAGGCCGGCTGGAAACAGTACCAGGCGCAGCAGGCCGAGATCGTGGGCCTGGCGCGCCAGCGCCGCGACGAGGAGGCGCTGGACATCCTCAAAGGGCCGGCCCTGCAGACCTTCGACATCCTCACCACGCAGCTGCGCGTCCTGGGCAAGATCGCCCAGGACGGCGGGCTGCAAGCCCGCGAGGAGAGCGCGACCATCCAGACCAGCGTGCTCTATGGCAACCTCGGCGCCCTGCTGCTCACCATCGTGCTGGGCCTGTTCATCGCCCGCACGCTCAACCGTACCATAGCCGGCGGCCTGTCCTACGCGGCCCAGCTCACGCGCAAGGTGGCCCAGGGCGACCTGAGCGCGCGCATCACGCCCAACACGGGCGACGAGATCGGCCAGCTGCTGCACGCCGTGCGCGACATGCAGGACGCGCTGACCCGGCTCGTCACCCGTGTGCGCCAGGGTAGCGATGCCGTCTCCACCGCCAGCGCCGAGATCGCCACCGGCAACAACGACCTCTCGGCCCGCACCGAAAGCCAGGCCAGTGCGCTGCAGCAGACCGCGGCCTCGATGGAGCAGCTTTCCTCCACCGTGCGGCAGAACGCCGACAACGCCCGCCAGGCCAACCAGCTCGCACAGAGCGCTTCGACGGTGGCCGTGCAGGGCGGCGAGGTCGTGGCCCAGGTGGTCGACACCATGCAGGGCATCAACGACAGCGCGCGCAAGATCCACGACATCATCAGCGTGATCGACGGCATCGCCTTCCAGACCAATATCCTGGCGCTCAACGCCGCCGTGGAAGCGGCGCGCGCGGGGGAGCAGGGCCGCGGCTTTGCCGTCGTGGCCAGCGAGGTGCGCAGCCTGGCCGGGCGCAGCGCCGAAGCCGCCAAGGAGATCAAGGCCCTGATCACCGACAGCGTGGAACGCGTGGGCCGGGGCACCGCCCTGGTGGACCAGGCCGGCCAGACCATGAACGAGGTGGTGGCCAGCATCCGGCGCGTGACCGACATCATGGGCGAGATCAGCGCCGCCAGCAGCGAGCAGAGCCAGGGCGTGGCCCAGGTGGGCGAGGCCATCACGAGCATGGACCAGACCACGCAGCAGAACGCCGCGCTGGTGGAAGAGATGGCCGCGGCGGCCAGCAGCCTCAAGACGCAGGCCCAGGAGCTGGTGCAGACCGTGGCCGTGTTCAAGCTGGGCAGCGACCCGGTTCCGACGGCCACCGCCATCGTGGCTGTACGGCCCTCGCGACCAGCAAGCGCCCCCGTGCAGACGCCAGCACCCAGGCCGGCGGCCGTTGCACAGCGACTGTCAGCCCCTGCTGCCGCGGCGACTCCCGCGCAAGCGCCCCCCAAAGCGGCTGCAGCGGACGACGGCGACTGGGAGACGTTCTAGAACGGAAGCGGCCCGCTACTTGCCGCCCTTGGCGCGCGCGCGCGGATGCGCCGCGTCGTAGGCCTGGGCCAGGTGCTGGAAGTCGAGCCGCGTGTAGACCTGGGTCGTGGCAATGTTGGCGTGGCCCAGCAGTTCCTGCACGGCCCGCAGATCGCTGCTGGACTGCAGCACGTGGCTCGCAAAGGAATGGCGCAACATGTGCGGGTGCACGGGCGTGGCCAGACCGGCCTGCAGGCTGCGGCGCTTGAGACGCTGCCAGATGGACTGCGGTGTGAGCCGCGTGCCATGACGGCCGATGAAGAGCGCGGGCTGATCGGCAGGCACCCCGGCCTGCGCGCGCAGCGCCAGCCATTGCTGCAGAGCCGTCATCGCCGCCGCCCCCACGGGCACGCTGCGGCGCTTGCTGCCCTTGCCCAGCACATGGGCCTCGCCGGCCTGCAGGTCGACCCAGCCCCTGGCGCTTGAACTCGCATGCACGTCCAGGCCCGTGAGCTCGCTCACACGCAGGCCGCTGCTGTAGAGCAACTCGGTCATGGCGGCGTCGCGCGCCTGCAGCCAGGGATCGTCGCCCTCGTCGCGATGGGCCGCGAGTTGCACCGCGTCGTCCACGCTCAGCGCCTTGGGCAGGGGCTTGGCCGCCTTGGGGGCGCGCACGTCCTGCACCGGATTGCTGGTCACACGCCCCTCGCGGCCCAGCCAGGCGTAGAAGCCGCGCCAGCCCGAAAGGATGAGTGCGATGCCGCGGCCGCTGCGGCCCGCAGCGTGCATCTGGGCGATCCAGCGCCGCACATGGACGTTTTGCGCGCTCGACAGCGTCACACTGGCCTGCACCGCAAACTCGGCGAGCTTGCGCAGATCCAGCGCGTAGAGCTCCACCGTGCGCTGGGCCAGGCGCTTTTCCACCCGCACATGTTCCAGGTAGCGTTCGATCAGAGACTGATCGGCGCTGCCGGGCTGCGCAGGCGTGGCCATGCTTACCTCAGGCGGGACAAGGCCGCGCTCGCCACCTCGGCGATGCGCGCCAGGAAATCGGTGCCCATGGTGCTGGTGTAGCGCTGCGCATCGGGCGAAGCCAGCACGATCATGCCGAAGGCCGGGCCGCTGTTGCCCGCCTCCAGCGGACGCAGGGGCAGCAGGGCCAGCGAGACGGCCTGCGTGGGATGCGGCAGCCATTGCGTGGCCTCGAAGCCCGCGTTGACGCCGCAGAAGGGCTCGCGCAGGGAGTCGGCGAGCAGGCGTGCGTCTTCGCTCACGCCCTGGGCCCAGGGCTCGGCCGCAAAGGCGTCGTCCACGCCCCAGAGACGGATCGCCGTCTGCGGCACGGCGAACTGCAGCTGGATGGAGTCGGCAATGGCGGCGGGGATCAGGTCCGCGTCTTCCACGAGGAAGAGATCGCGCGCCCAGCGCAGCATCTTGTCCGACAGCGCGAGGTTGTCGCCACCGTGGCGGATCATCTCCATGAGCCGGCCTTCAAGCATGCGGATCTTCTCGCGCAGCAACTCGGCCTGGCGCTCCTGCAGGCTCACGGTGCGCCGGCTGTGCGGGCTGATCAGGCAGATTTCGGCCAGCAGGTCGGCCTGGCGCTCGAAGAAGGCGGGGTTGCCGCGCAGGTAGTTGGCGATGTCTTGTTCGGTCATGGCTGGGGTTTCACTTGAGATCGGGCACGTCGACTTCGCCCTGGAAGACCGTGGTGGCCGGGCCGGTCATGTAGACCGGCTGGCCCTCCCCGGCCCATTCGATGGTCAGCACGCCGCCGCGCGTCTGCACGTCCACGCGGGCATCGAGCCGCCCCAGGCGCATGCCCGCGACCGCAGCCGCACAGGCGCCCGTGCCGCAGGCCAGGGTCTCGCCCGCGCCACGCTCCCAGACGCGCAGCTTGACCTGCGCGCGGTCGACGATCTGCAGATAACCGGCATTCACGCGACGCGGAAAGCGGGCGTGGTGTTCAATGAGCGGACCCTGCGTGCGCACCGGGGCGCTCTCCACGTCGGGCACCAGCTGCACCGCATGCGGATTGCCCATGGACAGCACGGCCAGCGGCACCGTGGCGCCGTCGACCGCCACCGGCCAGGTCTGCCAGGCCCCGTCGGCCACGGCCTGCAGGCCGCTGGCATCGAAGGGCACGCGCTCGAGCGCGAAGATGGGCGCGCCCATGTCGACGGTGACGCGGCCATCGGCATTGAGCCGCGGCTCGATCACGCCGCCCAGGGTCTGCACGCGGATGCGGTCCTTGCCCGTGAGGCCGGCGTCGTGCACATAGCGCGCGAAGCAGCGCGCACCGTTGCCGCACTGCTCGACCTCGCTGCCGTCGGCGTTGTGGATCACATATTCGAAATCGATGCCGGGCGCCGGGGCCGGGCGTACGCTGAGGATCTGGTCGGCGCCGACGCCGAAGTGGCGGTCGGCCAGCCAGCGGTACTGGGCCGGGGTCAGGCCCCCAGGCACACTGGGGCCGCGGGTCTCGTCGAGCACGACGAAGTCATTGCCCGCGCCCTGCATCTTGGTGAAGCGGATACGCATGGCCGCAAATTATCCGCCCAATCCCCGCGTATGCTGGAGCCCACGATCGCCATTTCATCCACCGCCTCACGGGAAAACAACGATGCGACTGCCTGACTGGACCCCCGAACGCAAACCCCAGCCTGCCGAGCTCGTGGACGCCATCAAGGCGCGCCGCGGCGGCACGCTGATCAACCTGGACAAGGCCCTGCTCTGGAGCGAGCCGCTGGCGCGCGGCTGGAACAGCTATCTGCGCGCCGTGCGCACCGAACTGCCCACGAGCCGCAGGCTGCGCGAGCTCGGCATCTGCACCGTGGCCCTGCTGACCGGCGCGCACTACGAGTACCACCACCATGCGCCCGATTTCCTGGCCGCCGGCGGCAGCCAGGCCCAGCTCGATGCCTTGCAGGCCTTCGTGCGCCAGGATCCGCGCGGCGTTCCCGAGGCGGTGGTACTGGACGAACTCGACCGTCTGGTGATCCGCTACGCCGCGCAGATGACGCTGGACGTCAAGGTCAGCGACGAGGTCTTCGATGCCCTGCGCCGGCACTTCGACGAAACCGGCCTGGTCGAGCTCACGAGCGCCATCGCCACCTACAACATGGTGGCGCGCTTTCTCGTGGCCCTGCAGATCAGCCCCGAGAACTGAGGAGCTCAATCCGGCTTGATGTCGTTGTCCTTGACGACCTTGGCCCAGATGTCCATCTGGCGCTCGATGAAGGCCTGGCCGGCCTGCGGCGTGCCGCCGAGCACGTCGATGCCCTGACCCGCGAGGCGCTGGGCCACGTCGGGGTTCTTCATGATCTTGTTGATGGCCTCGTTCATGCGCTGCACGATGGCCGGCGGCGTCTTGGCCGGGGCCAGCACGGCCCACCAGGCCGGGGCCTCGAAACCGGCAAAGCCGCTCTCGGCGATGGTCGGCACCTCGGGCAGCTGGCGCGCGCGCTGGCTGGTCGTGACCGCCAGCGGGCGCAGGCGCTTGCTGTCCACATGCGGCTTGACGACGAAGACCGAACCGATGGCCAGCGGCACATGGCCGGCCACGGCATCGTTCATCAGCGGACCGCCGCCCTTGTAGGGCACGTGCACGAAGTTGAGGTTGTTGTTCTTGCCCAGCAGGGCCATGGCCAGATGGCCGAGGCTGCCCGAGCCGATGGTGCCGTAGCTCGCGCCCTGGCCCGCCTTGGCCGCGGCCAGCACGTCGGCAAAGGTCTTGAATTCCGAACCGGCGGGCGTGGCCAGCACCATGGGCGAGGTGCCCACGACGATGACCGTGCTCAGGTCCTTGCGTGTATCGAAGGGCAGATTGGGCATGAGCGCCGGGTTGACGCCGTGGGTGTCGAAGACCACGGCAAAGGTGTAGCCATCGGGCGCGGCACCCGCGACCTGGGCCGCGCCGATCGAGCCCGAGGCGCCGCCCTTGTTCTCGACGATCACGTTCTGCCCCAGCTCCTGCTGCAGATAGGGCGCGAGCAGGCGCGAGACCTGGTCCACCGAGCCGCCGGGCGGGAACACCGCCACGAGCTTGATCGCCTGCCGGGCAGGCCAGTCCTGCGCCAGCGCCATACCGCTCAGTCCCAGGGTCGACGCGGCGAACAGCGCCAGGACGGCGCGACGGATTCTTTGCTTGTACATGCGGGTATCTCCTTTAGAGTTGGGCTTGTCGCCGCATGGTACGTTTCACACCCCGCATGTCCACCCCGCATCTACCCCTAGCCGGCCTGCAGGCCCAGCCGCCCTGGCAGCACGAGACGCCCGTCGCCCTGCAGCCGCACGTGCTGCGCCTGACCGCGCCCAACCCCGGGCTCATGACCGGCCCCGGCACCAACAGCTACCTCGTGGGCTCGCCGGCCACGGGCTGGCTGGTGATCGACCCCGGGCCGCTGGAGCCGGCCCACATCGAACGGCTGTGGCAGGCCGCGGGCGGTGACATCCGCCTCATCGTCTGCACGCATTCACACGCCGACCATGCACCGGGCGCCCGGCCGCTGCAAACCCTGTGCACCGAACGCGGCGGCCGCCAGCCGCCCGTGCTGGGCCTGCCCTCGGCGCCCACGGCGAACGCCGCCAGCCAGTTCAGCCCGGACCGCGCACTGGCCGACGGCGAGACGCTCGCGCTGCCCGACGCTGCGGGGCAGGTGCGGCACCGCCTGCAGGTCATCCACACCCCGGGCCATGCGGCCAACCACCTCTGCCTGCTGCTGGCCGACGAAGCCGGCGCAGGCCTGCTGTTTTCAGGCGACCACATCCTCAACGGCAGCACCACGGTGATCAACCCGCCCGACGGCAATATGACGGCCTACCTCGACGCACTCGACGCGCTCGACGCCGCCTGCGCTCGTCTGGGCCTGGGCTACATCCTGCCGGCCCATGGCCATGTGATGGACCAGGCGCGCACGGTCATCGCCAAACTCAAGGCCCACCGCCTGGCCCGCGAAGCCAAGGTGCAGGCCGCCATGCAGGCCCGGCCCCAGGGCACGCTGGACGACTGGGTGGCGCTGGCCTACGACGATGTGCCCCCCGGCATCTGGCCCGTCGCCAAGCGCTCGCTGCAAGCCCATGTCGAGCGCCTGGACGCGCTGCAGGGCCGCACGCCATGACCGAAGCCGTCCGCCTGTCCAAACGCCTGGCCGCCCTGCTGCCCTGCTCGCGCAGCGAGGCCGAGCGCTACATCGAAGGCGGCTGGGTCCGGGTCGATGGCCGCGTGGTGGAGGAGCCGCAGTTCCGCGTGCTGCACGAGAAGGTCGAACTCGACCCGCACGCGCAGCTCACCGAGTTGCCCCCCGTGACGCTGCTGCTGCACAAGCCGGCAGACCATCCAGCCCCGCTGACCCTGCTGACTGCGGCCAGCCACTGGAGCGTCGACCCCGACAGCACCCGCGTGCTCAAGCGCCACTTTCACCAGCTCAGGCTCACCGTCCCACTGGAG
>LNFM01007751.1_pt1 | contig 16602 bp, 31 predicted proteins | sample 596031 | NCBI WGS metagenome assembly LNFM01 (sample SAMN04254537, study PRJNA301005) | activated carbon metagenome | isolation source: dual media filters at the Ann Arbor, Michigan drinking water treatment plant | place: USA: Ann Arbor
GGCGGCCTGGCGGCCGTCTAGCTCTCGCTGTCGCTCGCTTGGCGCTGGCCCATCCCTGTCGGTATGGACCGCACCGGGGACGGCGCCCTCCAGGGCGTCGGCCGGCCCCGGCCGTTGGTTGTTCCCCCGAGCGGGCAGAGTGGCATAGGGGGGGGCCACCCGGGTCGCTCACAGACCCGTCATCCACGACCCCGGCGATGCCACGCCGATGGGCCCCGGGCCGCATCGATGCGCCACGGGTTTCAATGACCAGCGACAGGCCCGATTCTAAAGTTGCCGAGTGTACCTCAACTTAGCCGGCCGGAGTGTTATCTCCGAGGAGGTTTGCCCGGTGCAATTCACAGGCAACTGTAGTATTCGGGCGCCCGAGTGAAGTATCGCCACCATGCGATACCGTCAACGGTTCAAGCTGTATTCAGCTCGGGCGCTGGTCGTTCAAGGGAATTCTAAGGTCGGCCATGACCGGCCCGTTTCCGGCGCTCGTGCCCGCCATCCCTGCTTTTGGCCGTCAGGGGATGGGTATGGGTCGTGATGGACTCTCCATTGTGGCCAAGGGTGTGGTTAGTCCGCTAGGCGCCGCCCTGCTGGGCCACACAGGGGGCATTGTTGCCATCCGAGCCGGTGGTCGTGCTTCGGCCGCCCCAGGGCCCCCGCAAGGACCTCGAGGATTGGCCTGGGGCCGTCCTCGAGGTGCGGGTGCTCTGGCAGGGGCGGCCGTTCGGGGAGCTGCTCCGGCCGGCCGCAGATCGGGCACCATTCGGCGCCGTCGCGGTGGTCGTGGCGGAGGCCCTGGGCCTTGAGCTCGTTGAGGTGCTCGCGGATGCCGGCGATGATCTCCCGGGATCTCCGGCGTTCCTCCGGGGTGGGAGGCCACCCGCGTCGACGGTCGTGTTCTTCGCGGTTACGCCGATCGAAAATCATGCTGCTGCGGCCTGTGCTGGTGCTGCGGTGGTGGACGCCTGGATGTTGCTGACGGGTGCGCCGGACCAGTCCCCGCCGTAGTCCTCGGCCGCCTGGTCCTGGAGCGCTTGCACGATCCGCGCGTATTTCCAGGTGCGTAGGTCGGTCATACTGATGACGGTCACGATGCGGATGGGCCCGGATCGGCCCATGATGTCCCCCGCGATCACGACGTCTTCCCCGCCGGCGACGTGGCGGGTACCGGCCCGCATTTTCCCCAGGTCGTAGGGCGAGTCAAGCCGCCAGATCGTGATCCTCGTCCCGACGTTGACCTTCGGGGGAGGTGTTGGCTCCCCGCGGGTGTTCGCGGCGAGTTTCGCACCAGCGCGACGGGCCGCCGTAGGGGACTTGAACCCCTGAGCCTTGGCCGAGGCTTTCTCTGTGGCCCACCGTTTCTTGCCGTAGTCGGGCTGGCGGGCCTTGCGAGCCGCCCACTCCGCCGCGTAATCACGTTGCCTGGCCATCGTGCCGCCTCTTCGCGATCCGTTGCACCGCTTCGCCGGCGCAACGTTCATCCGAGCAGATCAGGAGCCCGTATCGCCCTGGTGGCCCTGGGACCGGTGGTCGCAGATCCTCCACGAACACCTCGCCAGGCGCAGCACAGAACCGGCACGTCGATGGGCGACCCCCGGCTGTCCGGCTCGGCCAGAATCGGATGGTGTGCCCCCCGGGGAACCGGTGAAACTTGATGTCCAGGATCATCGGTCCGCCGCCAGGGCGAGGAGCTGGCCGAGGCTCGTGGGGGTCGGGAGGGGGCCTGGCACCTCGGCCCGGAGCGTGTACCGCCCCGGCCGGCCGTCATCGCCCCACCTCGGCGAGCAGGTGGTCCAGATCGCATCGACGCGCAGGGCCACGATGCTCGAGGGGGGCAGGTACAGGGCCCCTTGCCTGTCCTCGGGTTCATGCGCCGCGCCTGGCGCGTCGAGGAGCCGGCACCGAGCTCGGGCCCATATCGCCGCTGACCACTCCGGATGAGACGCCGCCCGGTCGTGGGCTTCGTCTGCTTGCTCCGTCCACCTAATCACCCCGTCGCGCATATGCAGGTCAGCGGCGCTATCGGGAACGTGGGCCGCGTCCGCGATTGGTACGGACCGCACAATGACCGGCGGCCGGCCGTGAAGCCGGCCGATCGTGTGCAGCATGATCGCCCGGAGGCCGGCGCGCACGAGCCTGGCGACGGGCCCGCTGGAGGTGATCCTGGCCCTGGCCCTCACGATCCGATCGGCGAATTTCTGCAACGGCTTGCCGGAGGTGGGGAACCAAAGCCGCTCGAGTATCTCGACTCGCCATCCCCACTCGCGACACAGCCAGATTTCCGCCCCGTGGAGCCACACCTCGAGCTGCTCGCCGGGCGAGCTCGGCCATCGCCACCCGTCCCCGCCTCGAACGCCGATGAGGCCGACGTGACTCCACCCGTCCGGCACCGTCACCCGGCACATAGCGAACCCCTGCTGGTGTTTCGGCCAGTCCTGCTCGTGGTCGCTGACCGGTGACCCCGAGCTCAACCCCCAGCACACCGCGGCGTACGCGAGACGGGCATCCCACACCTCGAGACGGGGCAGGCCCCCGGGGAACCGGCGGCCGAGCTCGCCCCAGGCCGCGCCGGCCGGTTCGATCCGCCCTTGACCGGCGAATGATCGGATGAGCTCTTGGTGCTCGAGGTTCAAAGTCGGGTATCGCTCCTCGGCGGGCAGGCTCCGACGCAACAGATCGAGGCCGGTAGCGCCGGGAGTGGACAGTAACCGACCGCCTTGCCACACGTCGGCGATGATGCCCTCGAGGGTTTCCCAGGCCGCCGCGGATTGGGCGACGGTCGCCGGTTCGTTCCCCCACCAGGTCGGGCTGGCCATGATGGTGAGGTTCCGGCCGCCGGGCCCCGTGAACCTCCACACCGGGGTGCGTTCATCGAGGTGATGGTCCCGGGCCGTCCACCCGTCCGGTAGCGGCGCCTCCGCCATCGCCCTCGCTCCCGGCACCGGCCCGAACGGCACCAGATACACCCGTTCGACCGTGGTCGTGGCGCCGTCTACGGCCCGAATGATGTCCGGGAGCGGCGCCCAAGCGGCGTGCCAGGTGGGCACGTCCCGCAGTTTGGCGAATCTTCGTCCGATCCCCGTGCTAGCTTTCATGTGTCGGGCCTGCTTTCTCTCTGGGTTGTGGTGATCCTGCTGGGACTGTAGCGCTTCGGTCACACCCGGTCACTCCTCCATCCCCGGAGGTGGCCGGGTGTGGTCCGTTTTGGGGGCATCGCCGGCGCCTATGCTGACGGGCCGTGGATGAGCACGTTGCTACCGAGGCCGGGTGGGCCCGTTGGGCTGAGGCTCACCGCTCCAACGGGGACCCTGCGCACGATCTCCGCATTCTCGCCGGCCGGATCCGCTCGAGGCATGAGGCGTGCTCCGGGCTGGTGGACACCACCGAGGTAGCGAGGTGGTGCGCCGCCCTCGAGGACATCGCCGCCAAGATCCCAAAGCCTCGCCGCCGCCGGTGACGGGGGCCGTGTTGGGGGTCCTGGTCGGGGTCCTCGTGATTGTCTGGCAGGTGCGAGTCCCTCACGAAACATGGAAGTGTCGCCATTGCGGCGCGGTGCAGTCCGATACCTGCCGGCTCTGCGGCCGGAGGAGAAAGTGGTGGCCCTGGTGAACTTCAATCACGATCTAGTCGCCGGCGAGTTTCAACCTCGCCGGCTGGACACTGGTGGCAAGCACACCACCGAGAAAATCGAAACCGGATCCGGCGGGCTCGTGATCCGTTGCGTGTGCGGGTGGACAATCAGCTCCCTCGGCCCGTTCCGGGATATGGCCGAGGAGGCCGCCTGGGTGCATATCTCCCACCCGGAGCTCGCCATCGCCGGGAGCTCCGACATCGAACGATCCGGCCGCCTGGCCCGGGCCGCCTGGGAACGCAACGGGCACAAGTGAGCGAGGAGCAGACCGTGGACGTGAACGAGGTAATCGAGGAGGCCGCCGAGGAGGCCGTGGAGGAGGCCGCCGAGGACGCCGGGCTGGACCCAACCCCCGCCGCCGGCGGCCAGGGCGTCACCCTCGAGCAGATCGAGGTGGTAGAGGCCATGCACGACATGGCCGACGCCGCCGCTGAGGAGGCCGGAGCGGAGGCCGCCGAGACCGCCGTGGCGATTACCCAGGGGATTCTCGCCGAGCAACTCGCCGGGTACGTGACGGTCGAACAGGCCACACAGATCGCCGCGGAGGCCGCTGCTGCGGCTGCTGCGGCCGCGGTGGCATCCAGCGCCGCAGTGGAGGCCCAGCAGGCCGCACCGGGCCCGGTGGAGGCCGAGCCGGACACGTCCCCCGACCCCAGGGCTAATCACTGGTGGTACCGACCCCGAGGTAAGAAAGGCAACTGATGCCCACCCGGAACGACCCACCGATCGAGGAGCTCGACGGTCATCAACCCCCGATGTTCGAGGCCCCCGCCGAGGCCCCGCCGTCATCTGGACCCCCGGAGGGAAAGCCGTTTGGTTGCACCTACTGCGACTACCACGGGCCCACCAAGAAAGCGCTACGCCAGCACACCACCCGCCAGCATTCCGCCGAGCTCGACTCGGCGCCGGCGGGCCCGTCGAAACCATCAACGAAACGGGGCAGCAAGGCCCTTACCGATGAAGTGACCGCGTTCCTGGCCATGACCGGGGTCGCGGTCGCGAAGTTCGTGGATCCGTTCGACGGGACCGTGATCGTGCAGGGCTCGAGCACCCTCGCCACGGCCCTGGTCAACACCAGCGAGAAGTCCCCGCGCTTGCGCAACGCCCTCGAGCGCATGGTCAGTACGTGGACCTACAGCGAGCTGGTGCTGGCCGTCGCCGGCATCGCGGTGCCGATCCTCGCCCACCACGGGGTCCTCCCCCCCCAGGCCGCCGCCCAGTTCTTCGCCGGGTTCAGCCCTGGCGGGGCGGTACCCGATGACGCCAGTTCGCTGGTGGATCCCCCGCAGGGCTGAACGTGGCCGAGCTCGCCCCCCAGGTTCCGTGGCCGGAGCTCCTCGAACGTCTCGACTGGCGTCAAGGGGAGCACGTCAGCCTTGTCGGCCCCACCGGCGCCGGGAAAACCACGCTGACCCTCGAGATCCTCGAGCGGCGCGCGAACGTGGTCGTTTTCGCCAACAAGCCGCGGGACTCGAGCATGGACCGCTTGGTGCGCCGGCCCGGGTGGACGAAAATGGCCCGGTTCGACCCGAAACCAGGCCAGCGCAGGATCGTGCTGTGGCCGAAAGGCAAGGGCCTGGACGATTACCTCGTGGTGCAACAGGCCGCCTACAAGGAGGCCCTTGAGCGGATCTGGAGGGAGGGACACTGGTGCGTTGCGTTCGATGAGGTGCGCTATCTATGCAATGACCTGGGACTAAAGCAGTACGCCGAGCTGTATTGGGCACAGGCCCGTGCGATGCGGATATCCGTGGTCGCCGCCACCCAACGGCCCGTGTCCGTCCCGGTCGTCATGTGGGACCAGGCCACGCATCTTTTCATGTGGCGCGACAACGATGACCGCAATCTCAAAGTGATCGGCGGGCTCGGCGCGATCGACGCGAAAGCGGTGCGAGGGTATGTGTCAGCGCTCGCGCCGAGAGAAATCCTGTATCTCAATACCCGCACCGGGGTCCTGCTACGCTCCACCGTCGAACCGTCGCAGGCGCTTGTAGGAGGCACCCGGTGAAAATCGCTTTTGGGATCCCGGACTTGACCATGTTCTTGTGCATGTTCGTGTTGACCCAGTTCCTGTGGCGGGTCGCCACCATCCAGCTCGGCGAGAACCCCATCGGCCAAGCAATGTCGTTCATCAACTGAGAGGGATCTGACCCACGATGGCAAACGCCGCACTCCTCGCACCCCCGCCCGCGAAGGCCGGTAACGGACAGGCCGCCGCCGCGGTGGCCCAGCCGATCAACTTCCCCCGGGCCGCGACCGAACACATCGAACAGTTTTTCGATACCACCACCGCCGCGATCAACGCCGCGACCCAACCGCTCGGCCCTTACGACGTCCCCGCCTACGGGTACTTGCGCAACATCGTGTTGCTGGTCACCACCGGCACCGCCGGATCCGGTGGCAGCGCCACCGCCGCCGAGGACGCCCCATTCTCCGCCATCCAAGAGGTGACCCTCTCCGACGTCAACGGGGCGTTCATCTTCGGCCCGGTCTCGGGCTATGACCTGTACCTGGCTACCAAGTACGGCGGCTACGAGTTCAGTTGTGACCCCCGCCAGGCCCCCAGTTTCTCCGCCATCAACGCCACCACCGGCGCCCTGGCATTCTCACTGAAACTGCCGGTGGAGATCGTCCAGCGCGACGCCCTCGGCAGTATCTCCAACCAGAACGCGTCGAGCACCTACAAGCTCCGGGTTACCATCAACAACTCGGCCGGCATTTTCGCCACTCCCCCGGTCACCACCCTCCCCACCCTGCGGGTGCGTGGCTATCTGGAGGCATGGACCCAGCCGACGAACACCGATCTACGTGGGCTCCCCCAGATGACCATGCCCATGGCGCATGGCACCACCCAGTACTACAGCAAGTACACCGCCCAGGCGTTGAACGGCACCCAAACCGTCCGCCTGTCCCGGATGGGTAACTACATCCGCAACGTCATGTTCGTGTGCCGGCGCAACGCCTCCACCCGAGTGAACGGCGAGGCCGACTTTCCGGATCCTGTCACCATCTCGTGGGACACCCGGGTGTTGCATTCCTACACGAAAGCAATTTGGCGTGATGTCATCCAGCGGCGCACCGGGTACACCGCCGCGCTCGAGGCCGCCGGAGGCCCCGACAACGGGGTGTTCATCTACGACTTTTGCCACGAGTTCGACGCGAAACTCGGCCGGGAGCTCCGCGAGGGATACCTCCCCACCGTGAGCTCCACCCGCCTCGAGTTCCTGGGTTCGTTCGGGAACACCGACAATCTCGACATCATCACCAACGACGTCGCCGTCGCCGGCGAGATCTGGAGCTGAACCGGTGAAAGAGCTGCTCGACTACGTGGACGTCCTCGCCCGGGCCGTGACCACCAACGACCATTCCGCGGGCATGATGACCGAGCTGGCCGAGGCCCGCGCCGCCGTTGGTGACGTGGTAGACCCCGAAGGCGCCGCCCGCCGCAAGGCCGAAGCCGATGAGGCCGTCGCCCGCCGCCGCGCCGAACTCCAGGCCGAGCTCGCCGCCCTCGAGGCCCCCGAGCCGGCCGCCACCGAGAACCCCGCCGATCTCGTCATCCTCGAGAACCGGGGCCTGTTTCCCGAGGATGACGACCAGTGACGGCCACCCCAGCGCAGGTCGCGGCGCTCATGGCCCTCGCCGCGTTCCTCGGGTTGATCGCCCTGCGTAAGGGCTTCGCGAGCGTGTCACTGTGACCGCCGCCCTTGGTCTCGTGTGGCTCGCCCTCGCCGGTATCGCCGGGCTGGTGACCATCGTCGTGACAGGCCACGACGTCCCCGCCGAGCTGTGGCCGTTGGTCACAGCGACCGTTGCCGGCGCCGCCGGCGCGGCAGTACCCCAACACCCCCGCAAGGAGATAGCACCATGAGTCTCGACTGGATGAGCCTGTTCCTCGGCCTGGCACTTGGCTGGCTGGTCGTGCCCCGCGCCATGGCCGTCATCAAGCGCTAGGGCACACAACCCAGTGGCCGAGAGTCCGGCGGCACCCGCCCCGCCGGCCGACGGCAGTCCGGCGGCACCCGCCCCGCCGGCCGACGGCGGGGGTCCGACGGTCTCGCCGCCGTCAGGCCCCCGCCGGCCGTTTCCCCGCCCCACCGTGACACTCTCCGACGTGGACGCAACGATCCTGTGGGTTATGGGGGCAGTGGTCGGGATCACCCTCGTGGCCCGCCTGGTCGCCGAGGACCGCACCGACCCCGACAAGAAACAAGGCGCCCAGGTGTTCCGGGTGATCGCCGGAGGATTGTTCGGCGCCGCCGGGCTCATGGGTATCGCCCGCCTGAACGCACCACTCGCCCGGGGACTCGCTTACCTCACCCTTGGCGGGTCGATCTACACCTACGGGGAACCGCTCATGACCCTGGTCTCTGACCGGTTCAAAGGGGAATGGACCGTGGTCACCCCCACACAGATCACTAAGGGCCCCTAATGCTCGGCGGGCTCACGTTGATTCTCGCCGGCGCCACCATGATCTACATGGCCATAGCCGACGTCACCACCCGGGAGCTCCTCGGCGGATTCCTCGATGGGCAGCTCCTCGTGCGCGGCGAGCTCGCCGGCATGGACTCCCCCGGGGTCGGGGTCGGCACCAAGGGAACATCGGGGTCCCCCGGGGTCGGGGTCGGCACCAAGGGCCCGAAGTCGAAACCACCGTCCTAGGAGGACCGTTCAATGGTCGAAAAAGTCGCCGCTATCGCCCTGGGTATCGTCACCCTCGCCGCTATCGCCAGCGCCGTCGCGTCGCCGAACACCGCCGCGATTATCAACGCCTTCGGCGCGTCGTTCTCCACCGCGATCAGCGCAGCGAAAGGCACCGGCTGATGGGTGTCCGGCGGGCCCCGACGGTCACGCCCACCGATTACCAGACCGTCACCAGCGCCACCATGCGTTCCAACCAGGTCGCCCAACCGACCCCCGGGCAGATCGGCGCCGGCGCCGATGTCATGGTCGGCGCGATCACCAACGCCTCATCCGATTACGCCTACCCGATGCCGGTCATCTCCGCCCCCGAGCTCATCGGCCGGTTCCGGTTCTCGCGGGGCATGCGCGGCCACCGAGGCCCCACCCCCTTCGAGATCAACCTCGCGCGCACCGAACCCAATCCGGCCGGTGGCACCGCACCCACCTACGGCGGATCAGCGGCGATGGCGCGCACCGCCGGCGCCCCTGACCGCACCCAGTTGGATCCGGAGCTCCACGCCCACGCAACCCCCGCCGAGCTCGAGCGGGTCACCCCGAACGGGCAGCTCCCCGCCGGCGCCGGCGACAGGACCCTGTTCGGCCGTCTGCGGGCTGGTGGCCGCACCGCGAACCGCCGGCCCGCCCTCGGCAGCTCCAACCCCCTGGACCCCGAGAGCTACATCGTGTCCACCGACGTCGCCGGCGCCCAGGGCTACGTGGTGCCGAACCCCCGCCAGACGTTCGACACCCCCGACACCCCCGGGGTCGGCCGCGACCCCGCCGGCCGGCCGTACGTCGCGAAGGCCGGCCGTCCCACCCAAGACGCCCGTTTCGATCCGATGCGCGTGGAGATCTCCAACACCCGCCGAGTGCTCGACTCGGACTCTCTGCCGGCCCTGTCGGACCGGGTACGGGCCGGCGCCGCCGACCCCCGCCAGGCCCGCCCCCAACAGCAGCAACTCGCGTTCACAACGCGGCCGTTTGACCAGGCCATCGGGCAGCACCTCACCGGCATGAAAGGCGTGGTGCGCAACCCCCTCGCCGCCCGGCCGTTGCTCACCGGCCGCGAGTACAGCTCCGACGTCGCCGGCAAACTCGCCGACATCCATACCGGGCAGCATGGGTGGCGGGCGTCGACCCCCGCCCCGGGCATGACCCCCTCCGGGCCCTCGGCGAACACCATCCGCCAGGTGCCATCCGTTTCCGGTCTGGACGCCTACGTCATCAACCAGCCCGGCGCGCACTCCGCCCGGAGGTTCCGTGGCTGAACTATCCCCGTCGGGCGTCGCCAACGAGCTCGAATCCGTCGCCACCCGCAAGGCCGGCCCGCTCCCCGTGTGGGGATGGGCCGCCCTCGGCGTGATCCTCTTCGCCGGGATCACGATCGTGCGGCGCCGCCGTTTCGCCGGCGCCGCCTCCTCCGCAGCGACCCCGACCCCCACCGCCCAGGCCGACACGTGGATGCCGTCCACCGCCGGACTGGCACAGGGCTACGTCCCCTCCACCGACGAAACCACCGCCGCGACCGCAGCGATCTACTCGAACGCGGATTGGCGCCGGGCCGCCGGGAAAGCGTTGGCCCGGACTCACACCGACAACACCACCGTCGCCCGCCGGCTCCTCGATTACCTGAAGGGCGGCACGTTCCCCACCGGTGAGTATCAAGGCATCGTCGCTACCGCCGAGGAAGCCATCCAGGCCGTCGGCCCACCCCCCGAACCCACCGGGTACCTGTTCGAGGCCGACAGCTCCACCCCGGCCCCACAACAGGGCGTGGGCCCCGCCCCCGGGCAAACCCCGACCTCGATCCCCGAACCGACCCCGACGGCGCCTCAACCGGCGATGAACAACGGGCAACCATCGTTTTTCCGGGTCGGGGTGCTCGGCTCGATCTACGACGCCGCCGAGTACTACTACGGGGACCGCAACGCCTGGGACCGGTTCTATCTCGACCCCGGGGAAACCGGAAACCCCCGCGGGTGGATCAACCCTCAATCGGTCAATGAGGTCCAGTCAGATTGGATCCTCGCCGCCGACCCCACCGGCCGGCTCCGAGACTGAATGGCCGTGGCCATCATCACCTCCGAGGAGGCCCTCCTCATATCGCGTGTCGCGATATGGGCTGTGCCGTTCCTGATCCTGTTCTGCGGGTGGCTCATCAAACGCGGGATGACCTCCGTCGATGAATGCGCTGAACGCATCGCGCACTTAGACAAGTCCGTGGCCGTGATCGGCGCGAAGCTCGAGGAGCTCCGCGTCCAGGTCGACCGCCAACACCGTGAGAACCTCCACCAGATCGGCCGTCACCCGTGACCGAGCTCGAGATAGCCCAGGCCACCCTCCGCCAGCTCGGCGATATCCACGACGCCCTCCTCGAGCTCGCCGCCGGGCAACGCCGTGTGATCGAGCTCGCCGAGGCCGCAGATCGGGACCTCCGGGAGCTCGTGGCGAACAGCAGCGTGAACCCCGTCGCCCGCCTGTTCCTCGGCCGGAGGTGAGACCGTGGCCATCGCCGACGTGGTGGCGGCCGCCCGGGGGGTAGGACTCACCGGCACCTCACTGGAAACCGCGGTGGCGATCGCCGGCGCCGAGTCCGGCTACCGGCTCGACGCCCACGGGGACGTCGCCATCGGCGGGTCCTGGGGGCCGTGGCAGGTCTACCTGCCGGCGCACCCGCAGTACGACGCCGCATGGTTGACCGCGTCCTACGCCAACAACGCCGCCGCGATGTTCTCCATCTCCGGGGGCGGGCTCTGGTGGACGCCGTGGACGACGTTCAACACCGGCGCCTACCTCCAGCACCTCGGCGAGGCCCGAGCAGCGATCAACGCCGACAGCACCGGCGCCGGCGCCGCGCCCGCCGCCACCCGCCCCGACCAACTCACCGAACCGTTCGGGTCGAACCTGGACCGCCTCCTCGCCGACTTCGGCGGGTCCGTGTGGGTCAACAGCGGGTTCCGCTCCAGGGCCGAGCAAGAGGCCCTGTGGGCCAACTCGGCGCAAGACGGGGTGATGGTCGCCCGCCCCGGGAACAGCTACCACGAGAAAGGCATGGCCGCGGACCTCGGCTGGTCCACCGATGCCGTAATCGCCGAGGTGCACCGCCGGGCCGGCGAGTATGGCCTGCACTTCCCCCTGAACTACGAGGACTGGCATATCGAGCCGATCGGCTCGAGAGACGGGAGTTACGTGGCCGAAACCGCAGGATCAACCCCCCTCCGAGGTTTCACCGGGAGCGGTGTGGGCGGCAAGATAGCGGACGCCCTCGTGCCCGGGTCCTCCTCCATCGGAGACCTCGCCGAAGCCGCCCGCCGCATGATCGGGTGGTTCAGCTTGCACAACCTGTTCCGGATCATGCAGGCACAGGTCGGGGTCGCCCTGGTCGTGGCCGGGTTCATGTGGGCCAACCGCGCCAAACTGGCCGGGGCCATGAAAGTCGGCGCCAGCGCCGCGACCGGTGGCGTCGCCGGCGCCGTCCTATGACATCACGAACACATCGGGAGTACAGATGAACAACATCATCGAACGCCTCACCGGGGTGCACGTCGCCCCCGCCGGCATCGACTACGCCGCGGAGAACGCCGCCATCGAGGTGCTGGACCTCGCCGACATCGACGCCGCCCCCGCCGAAGCCCACGAGGACCGGGGCAACACCGACCCCGTGACCGTCGTCATGTCCGGCGCGGTGCGGACCATCGAATCGCCCTCGAGCTCGTGGATGGCGCAACGGATCCGCCGCGCCCAAGGCGACCCCGTGCAAGCCGCCGGCGCCAACGCTTTCCGGCTGCGGCTGACCCTGCTCCCCGGCGCGACCGTGACCGGGTTCGCCCCCGCCCGGGAACACCTCTCCGTCGATGCCATAGCGAACGGCACGATCCCCGTCACCGCCGGCACCGCACCAATCCGGATCGACACCACCGCCGAGGTATGGGTGGTCGGGATCGGCGCCGCCCTCGATTGTGTGATCCTCCAAGAATTCGCCGACGGCGCCCAGGTACCGTAACGGTCGTGTCGTTCTTCGATCAGAGCTCGGCGACGTCCTTCGGGGGTCCCGCCCCCGCCGCCGTGGACGCCAACGGGGTCCCCGTACCCGCCGCCGCCGGCCGCTTGGGCTACGACATCGGGTCGGCCCTGCTGGCCGTCGCGCCCGGGGCCCTCGCACAGATCGCCGTGTTCGACACCCCCCGGTGGGTGACCATCAAAAACGTCGGGATCGAGATCGTGTACCTCTCAATGGTCACCGCCGTTGAAGGGATCCCACCCAGCTACCCGAAGATCAACACCGCCCAGTCAGCCCTCACCCAGTACAACCCTTCCGTCGGGATCCCGATCAGCCCGAATGACCCCCCCCTCACCCTGTCCTGTGTGGCCCTCTACGCGTTCTGCCGGCGCACCTCCACAGGCTCGAGGTTGGCCGTGGTCATCGGATGAAATTCTCCGACACGATCCTGCTCGCCGATGACGTTTCCCTCGCCAACGGGGCAAGCAAAACCCTCCTGACCGACGCCTACGTCGGAGCGTGGGACTTTCTGATTCTCGAGGTGTACCAGGCCGCCGGCGACAACAACGCCGTGTTTTTCGTCGATCTGGCATGGCAACTCGACGCCGATCTCGACTGGACATGGAGCAACTCACCGGGCCCCGGGAGCGGCACCCTCGGCACCAACACCGAACGATTCTCGTTCAATACCCGCCTGGTCGCCACCCCCGGGGTAAGCACCAACCAATCAAGTTTGTGCATACCCGTGAAAGGGATGCACGTCTCGGCGACCATCACCTACTTCACACCCGGCGCAACTAACGGGTTCTGCAAGATACAAGCGAGATTAGGTCAAGGGCCCTGGCCGACAAGTCATACCTACAACCTGCCACTAATTTCCAGGATCGCCCCGGCCCTGGGATTGGGTGTAACGGACACCACCTACGCCCAAAGCACGTGGCTAGGACGAGCAAACATGTCCGGGTATGTGTTCCACCCGATCGCCGGGGGCGTGAGCATCGTCCGGGTGTATGAACACACCGGGGCCGCATTCTCCGAAATATTCTATTTCCAGACCCCCGCCGGATCCGTCGCCAACAGTGTCGCCGTATTCAACGTCGACATTCCGATGTTCGGGAAAGCGTTACAGGCCGACATCACCAACGGTAGCGGCGGCGCCGGTGGGAATGGCGCTATCCGGATCCGACCGTACCCCTACCCCGCATCATGAAAGGCGAGTGACATGATCACCTACCAGCCCGGCGACCTCGTGGTGGACTACAGCTTTTCGAGGCCGTCGCCGGCCGTGCTCGCCGGCGCCGAGGTTCGAGGAGTGTTCCGCTACCTGTGGGACGGCAACGTCCCCGACGCCGCACCAGGCGACAAGATCATCACCCGCGGCGAGGTACGCGAGCTCACCGCCGTGGGCCTGGACCTCCTCCTCGTGCACCAGCGCACCACCGACCGCACCACCGGCACCTACGAGCTCGGGCAGGCCGACGCAGACGACGCCGCCAACGCCGCCGGAGTACTCCACTACACCGGGCCCCTGGTCGCCGCCGTCGACTTCGACGCCAGGCCCGAACAGGTATCCGCCTACCTCGGCGGGTGGGCCGCCCAGCTCGAGCGCCGGGGACACTGGCCCGGGGTCTACGGTGGCGTCCGCATCGCTGACCGGTGGGGAGCGGCCGGGTGGTTCGTCTGGCAGACCGAGGCATGGTCCTATGGTGCCGTCAGCGCCCACACCCACGTCCTGCAACGCATCGGACTGCACCGCCTCGCCGGGCTTGGCCTGGAGGAAACGATCGACGAAAACGACGTCCTCCGATCGTTCGCCGCCGGGCTCCCCGGCATCCACACCCCGAACACCCCGCTCCCCCGACCCCCCGGAGATCCCACCGTGACCACATGGCTATACCGCATGCCCGCCGGTAACTACTACCTCACCAAGGGGTTCCGCACCCGCCGCCTGTTCGATGACGGCACCGAGGCCGCTTTCCTCATCGCCCAGGGCCTACCCGTCATGCAAGTAGCCGACGAATGGGTCGAGAAAGCCATCCTCGCTCGAGCCATCCCGGAGTAACCTCCCCACCAGCACCACCACGATCGGCGAGGATCGCAATGGAACACAGCACCGTCACACTCCCAGGCATGGTTTCCCTCCCAGGGCCCGACGGCCCGAGGGAGGGGGCCCTCACCCTGGCGGTAAAGACTTTCCCCGTCGACCTCTCGAGGATCGGTGGGAGGCTCCCCCCGGGCCCGTGGAACGACGGCCCCGGGGCCGCCCTGTTCGTCGTGACCGGCGCCGCCGCCGACGTCGTGTGCATCGCCATACGCACCCACACGGGCGTGTGGAACGGGTACCTCGGCATCCCCGCCGGCATCGACCTCGAGGACCTCGAGCTCGACGTCCACGGGGGCATCACCTACCCACCGTCCCGACTCCCCCCGCTAGCGGATAGCGAGCTCGCCCTAGTCCGCGCCGAGCTCGCAACCTGGGAAGCGCTCGAGTTCCCCGCCCGGTGGGTCGGGTTCGATACCGGACACTTCGGGGACTTCATTCCCGGGCTCGCCGGGTTCGGGCAACCCTTCGAGTGGAAAGACCTCGGCTACGTCTGCGCCGAGCTCTACCGCGCCGCCTGCTTTCTCTGTGGCCTACCGGTTTTTGCCGTAGTCGAAAACCGCACAGAGGAGCACCCGGCATGATCCTCGGGCTGGAGCGTCCTCACCGCCGGCTCGTGGCCCTCGGCTACGTCATGGGCGGATCCAGGTTCGGGGTCGCCATCGGCGAGGCGTTCACCTACCGCCGGCTGTGGCATATCGCCGGCGAGATCTGCGCAGGGATCACCCTCCTCGCGCTCGGATGGGCCCTCCGCTGGACCGTCGAAACCTCCGCCCCCCGGTTCACCGGGCCGGGGGATGACAGGCCACCGCCGGCGGCTCATCCTCGAACCATGAACCTCCCACTCGATCGAGCACTCTTCGACGCCCCGTGCGACCGCCTCTACTGCGGCCGGCCGGCGACCACCACGATCACCTACGGGGTCGGCTGCACAGACCTGTGCGCCGAACATGCCAGCGAGGAGCAAGCCGCGATCGCCAGGCTCCGCGAGGACCTCCGACGTCACGACGGCCGGCGATGACCCCCGACTTCTGTCTACAACGCAACCCCCCGATCTGTCTCGAGACCCCAGCGCCGGCGCCGGAGCTCGAGCAGGCCCCCGAACCGGTCACCGTGTCCGTGGTAACCCCCATCCCCGCCGAGCTCACCACCACCACCAGCGAGGCCGTGGCGGCCCCCGTCGTCCTCGAGCAGCTCCCCGTGACCGGGTTCGACCCCACCGCCCTACTCATGCTCGGCGGCGCCCTCATCGCCGCCGGCGCCGCCACCCTCCGGAAGTTCCGGCAATGAGCGCGGACGCCAAGATTTTCGAGGAGGCCCCCGGGGTTTGGTACGGCGTCCACGACGGGTGTGCCGGCGGGTTCCCCTCCATCGTTCACCGTGCGGCCACCAGGGCCGCCCTCGTGGCCGAGCTGGTGGCCTGCTGCGGCGGACACGAGTACAACGTCGCCGATCCCAGGGTCGATGCCCAGGGCCAAAACTATGAAGCCCTCTACCACATCCGCTGGTGAAGAACTCCCCGTGGGATACAGCGCCGAGGACTACGACCGGCTGGTGGCCGAGGTGGAGGCCCTCCAGGCCGAGAACGCTGAGATCGAGCGGCGGATCCGCACCGGTGAGATCCGCATGCCCCGGCTCACCCGCCCCAGCAGGGAGCATGACGACTACGAGCTCGAGCAGCTCCGCCAGGCTTTCCGACAGCGGTCGGCGCGCCCGGAGCCTCCCCGGGTAGCGCCGGCACCCCCCCGGGAGCCTCCACCGCCCCCCACACCGCCGCCCCGGACCATCACGATGGCCAACGGCCAGTTCACGTGGAAGTGTCCCGACTGCGGGTTTCAGCTCGGCCAACCAGCACTAGAACCACTCGACCAGGCCATCCGCCGCCACGAATGCATACAAGACAGGAGACGACGCCGATGAGGTGTTTTATCTGTGGCCAGATCATGGCCGATAGCCCCCCCTGTTGTCGGCTGATGGTTTACCTCGTCTCGATCACGCTAGCGGTGCCATTCGGGCTGATCATGGGCCTTGGCCTGGAGTGGGCCGGCTGGCTATGAGGTTCGAGCGGGACTACATGCCCGTAGAAATTATGAGGATAATGCTGGCGCAGATAGCGACACTGTAGCAATAGTACCGCCAGGTACGGGGTGACCGTACCGTCAGGTACGTTAGCGAGCGGCAGCGAGCGCACTC
>LNFM01007752.1_pt1 | contig 16602 bp, 15 predicted proteins | sample 596031 | NCBI WGS metagenome assembly LNFM01 (sample SAMN04254537, study PRJNA301005) | activated carbon metagenome | isolation source: dual media filters at the Ann Arbor, Michigan drinking water treatment plant | place: USA: Ann Arbor
CGTGCAGCCGATCGACGCCGATGCCCCATCGATCCAGCGTGCCCGGGCGAAACGCCTCGATGACGATGTCGCTTTGCTCGACCAGCTTGCGCAGGGCCGCATGCGAGGCGTCGTTTCTGAGGTCCAGCGTCACGCTGCGCTTGTTCCAGTTGAGATACTGGAACAGCAGGCTTTGCTCGGGCGCCGGGGCATCCAGCTTCAGGGGCTCTTCGCGCCGCGCGAAATCTCCCCGGTCCGGTTCTTCGATCTTGATCACCTCGGCGCCCAGGTCGCCGAGCAGCCGGGCGGCGAACGGACCCGCCACGCCGTGGCTCAGGTCGAGCACGCGCACGCCATCCAGTGCTGTCGGCCGCGCCGCGGCCGTGTCAGTCGTATCCGTTGTCATCCTTGCATCCTGTTGTAGGCGATCGCGACGTGCGACGCCTGGCCGCACGCGCGCCCGCGTTACGGGCCGGGGGCCTCGAACAATTCGCCGCCGTAGCCGGCTTCCAGCGGGATGCGAATGTAACGCTTGCCCTGCGCGTCGCGCTCAGGCTTCGACATGACGGTCACGACGCCGCTCGCACGCGCGGCCTCCATCGCTGCCGCAGACACGCGCTGGCGCCCGACCTTCTGCAGGTTCATCCGTGTGGGGAACCTCAGTTCGTAGGTGCCCGCGGCGGCGCGGTCGAGCGCCGTACCGGGTGTGATCCAGACCGAATCCACAGCCTCGTAGCCGTCGTGCAGGGCCACTTGATCGGGCGGTGCGGCTGCCAGGAAGAAATGCGTGTCGAAGCGCTTGGTGGAGCGCTCCGGGGTGATCCAGTTGGCGAAATACACCATGCTCTCCGCAGCGAGCACCAGATCTTCCGCCGCGAGGATGGCGCCGAAGCTGCGCTCGCCGCGCATCATCGGTGCGCGATGCGCAGCTTCGATGTCGCGCAGTCGGGCGGCGCTGACGAGTGCCTGCTCGCCGCGTGCACGGGCCAACAGGACACCGCATTCTTCGAAGGTCTCGCGCACGGCGGCCACGCGCAATGCGGCCATGCGCGCATCGAGTTCGCCGCGAGCGGGAAACACCGCCGGATCGACGGCGAGGTCGTGATCCTCGGGATCGACGCGACCGCCCGGAAACACCAGCGCACCCGCATGCACATCGCTCTTCTGATGGCGCACGACCATGAAGACTTCCATGCCCTCGTCGCCGTCGCGCAGCAACATCACAGTGGCCGCCGGCTGCGGCGTCGGTATCGTGTTGGGTTCCATGGTGCGGATGGCGCACTCCCTGAGACAGTGATCGGCTCGGCCAGTATAGCGTGATCGCCCGCACGTTCCAGCAAGCCCCGTCCGAGGGCCGGTCGGCTCGGCCCCGGCCGTCAAGTGATCGGTCGGCGGCCTCGCAGAGCGAGGGCTCGAAGTCGTATCCGTCTTGGGGCGATGCAGACGTTTTGTTGACAGGCCTGGACAAGGGGGGCAAATTGCCTGCGCCGCTCCTGTCGTTCGGCCTGAAAGGGAATGCTCATGCTCGTCGTCGGCCATCGTGGCGCGCCCAGTCGCGCGCCGGAGAACACCTTGGCGAGTTTCGAAGCCGCGCTCGCGATGGGTGTCGATGCGATCGAACTCGACGTGCATTTGAGCCGCGACGGTCATCTGGTGGTGATTCACGACCAGAATCTGGCGCGCACGACCAATGGTCGCGGGCTCGTTCACGAACACAGTCTGGCCGAACTGAAGGCGCTCGATGCCGGCAGCTGGTACGGCCCGCAGTTCGCCGGCGAACGCATTCCGAGCTTCGAGGAAGTGCTCGTCAGGATCGGACCGCGGGTGCCCCTCCAGGTCGAGATCAAGGGGGCGACCGAGGGCGTCACCGAGGCGACCCTCGCAGCCCTGCGCGCCCACGGTCTTCTCGACAGCGTGATGATGACTTCATTTCATCTCGACCGATTGCCGCTCGTGCGCTCGCTCGCGCCGGCGGTGCGCATAGGCGCGCTGGTCTGGGGCCGTAGCCGCACGCCGGAAAAACGACCGATGTCGCCCCAGGCATGCGTCGCCGCGACCCAGGCCGCGTGTGCCGACGTGATGCTGCTCTGGCATGAGTGCATCGACGCATCGATGATCGAGGCCGCGCAGGCAGCCAAGCTGCCGGTGGGCGCCGCCGGCGGTACGGCGACCGAGGCCGACATGCGGCGGCTGCTCGCCTTGGGCGTGGTGCGGATGACGACGAATTTTCCCGACGTGTGCCGGGCGGTCGTGCCCGCAGCCCGATCGGAGGCCAGCCAGGAGCGGCGTTGACGGCGATGCCTGGTGCGGAAAAAGGCACGGATCGCCGATGGGGTCGTGCACGGCATGTCTCGCACGGCAAACGAAGCCGTCGATCGGGTCCGATGCCTGATGACCCCGGGGCGATAGCCCCGCGAGAGCAATCGCGGCCGCGCTCAGAACTCCATGTCGAGTTCGTCGATGTCCTCGACTTCCTTGTGTGCTGCGTCGATCCACTCGATCATTTCGGGCAGGGCCAGGATGCGCTTGCAGTACGCGGAACAGGCGGCATCGAGCTTGACGTCGTAGGTCTTGAAGCGCGTGACCACGGGCGCGTACATGGCATCGGCCATCGTACGCTTCTTGCCGAACAGAAAAGGGCCGCCGTACTGCGCGAAACACTCGTGCCAGATGGTGGTGATCCGCTCGATGTCGTCGAGCGCGCGGGCCCACACCTTGTGGCCCGGGAACGTGCGCTTGAGGTTCATCGGCAAGGCGCCGCGCAGACTGGTGAAGCCGGAGTGCATTTCGCCGCAGATCGCGCGGCAGTGGGCGCGCGCGGCGCGCTGTGCCGGCAGCAAGCCGGCTTTGGGCTTGATCTCGTTGAGGTATTCCGCGATCGCGAGCGTATCCCAGACCTTGACCCCGTCGTGATTGAGGCAGGGTACCAGGATGGACGGCGAGAGCAGCAGCAGCTCCTTGCGCATGTCGGCGCTGTCGGGCGCCACCATGATTTCCTCGAACTCGAGTCCGGCGAACCTGGCGAGCAGCCAGCCGCGCAAAGACCAGGACGAGTAGTTCTTGCTGCTGATCGTGAGCGTCGTTTTACTTGTCATGATGGCTGCAGTATTGCAAGAGATGTGCCAATATCCGGGCGGTGGCTTGAATATTGCATTGCACGATGCCGATGAAATACGCCGCTTACCAGACGCACGCAGATTGGATGCACCCCCTTCATACGGTGGCGGGTGCGGCGGCAGCCATTCTCAATCGTCCGCCACAGCTCGGACAACAGTGGACGCCGTTGCGCAGGATGGCGGCAAGCTGCGCGGTCATCGACCTTGCGCGGCTTTCGCATCAGCGGCCGGATTTCGGCATCGAGCAGGTGGTATCCGGCGGCAGGCAGTTGCGGGTGCGCGAGGAGGTCGTGCAGCGCACTCCGTTCGGCACCCTGCTGCGATTTCGCAAGCTCCGCGCGCCGGCGGGCCAGCCGCGGGTGCTGATGGTCGCTCCCATGTCGGGCCATTTCGCGACCCTTCTGCGCGAGACCGTGCGCACGATGCTGCCCGAGCACGACGTCTACATCACCGACTGGCACAATGCCCGCGAGGTGCCTCTTGCAGCCGGGCGGTTCGGATTCGACGAGTATGTCGAACACCTCATGGTGTTCCTCGAGACCCTCGGCCCCGGGGCCCATCTCATGGCGATCTGTCAGCCCTGCGTGGCGGCGCTCGCCGCCGTCGCCTTGATGGCGGAGGACAAGCATCCAGCGACGCCCCGCAGCCTGACGCTGATGGCCGGGCCGATCGACTGCCGCATCAGTCCCACCAAGGTGAACGATCTGGCCAACGAGCGCTCGATCGAGTGGTTCGAGCACCACCTGATCGACACCGTGCCCATGCGCTATCCGGGCGCGTGGCGCCGGGTCTATCCCGGCTTCGTGCAGTTGGCCGCCTTCATGAACATGAACATGGAGCGGCACATCCGGGCCCTGAGCCAGTATTACCTGCAGGTGGCCGAAGGGGACGACGAAAAAGCGCGAGCCACGCGCAATTTCTACCGGGAATACTTCGCGGTCGCCGATCTGCCGGCGGAGTTCTACCTGGAGACGGTGCAAAAGGTTTTCCAGGATTACGAACTGCCCCTGGGCAAGCTCAAGTATCGCGGGCGCACCGTCGATCCGCGCGCCATCAAGCGCACGGCCTTGATCACGGTCGAGGGCGAAAAGGACGACATCTGTTCGCTGGGGCAGACCTTGGCCGCGCAGGATCTGTGCAGCAATCTTCGCCCCTACCTGCGCACGCACTACGTTCAGCCCGGTGTGGGCCACTACGGCGTTTTCAGCGGCCGGCGCTGGGAGAACAACATCTATCCGATCGTGCGGGACGTCATTCACGCCGCGCAGTAGCGTGGACGCGGCGTTCGCGCCCTACTGGGCCGTCCAGCCGCCGTCGATGGGCAAGAGCGCGCCGGTGATCGAGGCAGCCATATCGCTCGTGAGGTAGCAGGCCAGGGCGGCCACTTCGGCGATCGTCACGAAGCGTCGGGTCGGTTGCGCGGCCAGCAACACGTTCTTGACGACTTCCTCCTCGGTGATGCCGCGGGCCTTGGCGGTGTCCGGGATCTGCCGTTCCACCAGAGGTGTGAGGACGTAGCCCGGACAGATGGCGTTGACCGTGATGCCGTGCTCGGCGGTTTCCAGCGCCACGGTCTTGGTGAGACCGGCGATGCCGTGCTTGGCTGCGACATAGGCCGATTTGTAGGGCGAGGCCACCAAGGCATGTGCCGAAGCGATGTTGACGATGCGGCCCCAGCGCTTGGTCTTCATCCCCGGCAAGGCGGCCCGGATCGTGTGAAACGACGACACCAGATTGATCGCGATGATGGCGTGCCACTTCTCCACCGGAAACGCCTCGATCGGCGCCACGTGCTGGATGCCGGCGTTGTTGACCAGGATGTCGATCGCGCCGAAGGCTTCGAGCGCGGTTCGCATCAGGGCGGCGATCGCCTCCGGATCGCTCATGTCCGCCGGGTGATAGCGCACACTCACGCCATGGTCGCGCGCGAGCCGGGAGCGCAGCGCCTCGATTTCGTCCGGGTCGCCGAAGCCGTTGAGCATCAGATGCGCGCCCTCCTTCGCCAGCGCTTCGGCGATGCCGAGGCCGATGCCGCTGGTCGAACCGGTCACGAGGGCTGTTTTTCCGCGCAGCATGGGCGAGCTCCAAGGGTTCGGGATCGAGGCCGGTATGGTGCCACAGTCGGGTTTCAGGGCGCACGCATGCACCATGCGAGGGAATCGAGGCCGAGCGGCGCACCAGAAGGATGCGCGTCCGGCGGGGTGGCGCGGCCTTCGTCTCGCGGTTCGATGCCGTAACCAGCCGAAGCAGCGCGACCCCGGGCCGAGGATCGGCGCGAACGGGCGTAGCGATCCCGACGCAAGGTCTTGCGGGGGCGCGCTTCAGTCGATCTTGGCGCCCGAATCCTTGACGGCTTTGGCCCAGCGTACGAGTTCGGTTCGCATGTGCGCGGTGGCTTGGGCCGGCGTCCCGCCGGTGATCTCGACGCTTTGGGCCGCAAAGCGCTCGACGACTTCGGGCTGGCGCAGGATCCCGGCGACCGAGGCATGAATGCGCTCGATCACGGGTCTCGGCGTGGCGGCAGGCACGGCGACCCCCCAACCGGGCGCGGCATCGTAGCCGGGGCAGCAGGCTTCGGCCATCGTCGGCAGATCGGGCAGGGCGCGTGCGCGCGTGGCGCTCGATACGGCGAGTGCCCGCAGACGTCCCGCCTTGATGTGTCCGCCCAGCGCGATCGGCGTCGCGAACGTGAGTTGGACTTGGCCGGCGAGCAGGTCCGCGATCGCCGGCCCACCGCCTTTGTACGGCACGTGCACGAGATCGATGCCCGCCATCGACTTGAAGACCTCCGTGGCAAGGTGCGCGCCGCCGCCGATGCCGGAGGATCCATAGCTGATCTGTCCCGGCTTGGCCTTGGCGACGGCGATCAGACCCTTCACCGAATCGACTGCGAGTCCAGGATGGACGGCGAGCAGGAACGGGCCGTAGCCCACGCGCGTCACATAAGCGAAGTCGCGCATGACATCGTAGGGCAACTTCTTGTGCAGAGCGGGCGTGATGGCATGAGCCACGGATGTGAGCAGCATCGTATGGCCATCGGGCGGGCTGCGCGCGACGATTTCAGTGCCGATGATGGTCCCGCCGCCGCCGCGATTGTCGACGATGACCGGATGGGGCCAGGTTTCCGTCAGGCGCTGCGCGAGCATGCGCGCAACGGCATCGTTGATCGCGCCGGGCGCATAGGGCACGACGAAGCGGACCGGCCGCAGCGGAAAATCCTGCGCATGCGCGAAGCCGGCGACCAAGGCCAACAGACCGCAGAGTAGCGCTTTCATCGAATGCCTCCTCCCCCTGATTTGCGGCGCCTTGCAGCGCAAGGCCTGCTCGATGCGAACGGTGCGCTCGGGAGAACGATCGGGCGCGCCGACGATCTTGCGTAGAGTACCGGACTCGCGCTTGCGCCGATACCGCATGGTCATGAACTGGGGGCGGACTCAGCGTCTGGCGAGTACCGTCGAGGGCAGGGCTTCGCCGGCGAAGTGCGCGTTCAAGGTCGCGATGATCATTTCGGTCGCCGCGCTGCGCGATTCGGGCGAGCGGCCGGCGATGTGCGGAGTCACCACGACGCTGTCGATCCGCAGCAGCTCCGGGGGTGGCGGCAGCGCGGGTTCGCCCTCGATGACATCCAGGCCCGCCCCCGCGATCCGCTTGGCTTGCAGTGCCTCGATCAGGGCCGCGGTGTCGACCACCGTGCCGCGCCCCACGTTGACGAGGTAGCCTTTGGGGCCGAGCGCCGTCAACACCTTCGCATCGACGAGGTGCCGGGTGGCCGGTCCCCCGGGCGCGCAGACGATCAGGAAATCGGCCCACGCGGCCAGCGCAACGAGATCGTCGAAGTATCGATGCGGCGAGCCGTCGACGGCCGACCGGTTGTGATAACCCACCTGCATATCGAAGCCGCGCGAGGCGCGATAGGCGATGCGGCTGCCGATCTTGCCGAGCCCGAGGATGCCCAGGCGTTTGCCGAACACGGTCGGGATGTCGAGCCGCCATTGCTCCTGCCATCCGCCCTCGCGCACGAAGCGATCGGCCTGCAGCAGGTGTCGGGTCGCTGCCAGCAGCAGCATCAGGGCGGAATCGGCGACGGCAGCGGCGTTGGTGTCGGGGCAATTGGCGACTGCGATGCCGCGAGCCTTGGCTGCCTGCAGATCGACGGCCTCGTAGCCGGCGCCCGTCGCGCAGACGATCTCGAGCTGCGGGAGCAGGGCCATCTCGGCATCGCTGATGCCGCCCCGGCCGTTGGTCAGGACCGCCTTGATGCGATCCCCCGCGTCACGGCAGGCATCCGTCCGGCTCGGATACCGTTTGGCCTCGATGACGGTATACCCGCCGGCGGCGAGGCGCGCCGCTCGCTCGGGACTGATGCCTGAAAGACACAACACGCCGATGGACATGAGCCCTCCTTGCGAATCGATGCGCCGCCCCGGGCGGCGCTTATCTGACGATGCTTTGCAGCTCCGGAATCACCCATTTGGGTCTGCGTCCATTCGACACGCGCACGATGTTGTCGAAGCCGTTGCGGAAGCGATCGGTCCAGTTCTCCACCGTCGGGCCGGCCGAGTGCGGCGTGAGAATGATGTTGGGGAGGACGAAGAGAGGATTCTCCGGCTTGGGCGGCTCTTCGGTCATGACATCGAGCCCGGCCATGGCGATTCGGCCGGCCTTCAGCGCTTCGTGCAGGGCGGCTTCGTTGACGACCGGACCGCGGCAGGTGTTGATCAGTATCGCGGTCGGCTTCATGAGCGCCAACTCGGCCGTTCCGATCAGATCGCGTGTGGTGTCGTCGAGCGGAACGTGCAAGCTCACGATATCGGAAGTGCGCAGCAACTCGGTGAAGAGCACGAAACGCACCCCCAGCGCGTCTTCCTCGTCCTCGGTCAGGCGGTCGATGTCGTAGTACTGGATATCGACGTCGAAGGCCGCAGCGCGCCGGGCAACCTTCTTGCCGATATTCCCCAGTCCGACGATCCCCACCGTCTTGCCTCGCAGTTCGTGCACGGGGGCCTTGCCGGAAGGCCCCGTGCGCCAGTGTCCCGCGCTGACGTCGGCATGCAGGCCGGTGAGCTTCTTCAGCGTCGCCAGCATCAGCATCAAGGTGTGTTCCGCCACCGCGATGGCATTGGCGCCGCCGTTGTTGGCGATCGGAATTCCGGCGCGCTTCGCGGCGGCGACGTCGGCGCGGTCGTAACCGGCGCTCAACAGCTGCACCAGCCGCATCTTCTTGCCCGCCTCGAAGAACTTCGCGTCGATGCTGCGCGTCATGCCGAGGTAGTAGTCGGCCTCGGCGGCTGCGCGATAGTAGTCCGGCGTGCCGTTGTCATGAATCATGAGATCGAAGCCCGGCGGCTTGAGCGCCAATGCGATGTCGAGGATGGGCTTGGGGTGATTCGGTGCGAACAGAATCTTGCTGGTCATGACCGGTTCCTTGTGTTCGGGTTGTCGTGGGCGCTGTCGTCGTGCGTTCATCGGGATGGCCGGGTTGCCGCCATCGAGCCATGCGCCTCCGGGGTGCCGGCCCCGCGCCTGCTGCGCCCCGCCAGTGAACTTACGCTCAATCGCCGGGGGAGAAAAGCGTCTTGGTGCATCCTGGCGCGAGGCCTTGGATGGCAAGGGGGCGCGCCTGTTGGTGGAAATCGGCCCGCGACCTCGGCAAGGCAAGCCTGCTCGTGCGCGCAAAGGCGTCGTCACCGCCTGCGGGCTAGAATGCCGTCGCCATTCAATGCCGCGTCGAACCCGGCGCGCCGCAGGCGCCCGAGCACTTCCTTGGGCACATCGCGACCGCTGGTGAGCTTGTTCGGTGTGCCGGTGTAATGAAACAGCCGGCCCCTGCGCTTGAGCACGCGCGCCAGTTCTTCGTAGAAGGCCAGAGAGTACAAATCTCCGGCGATGCCAAATCGCGGCGGATCGTGCAGGATGGCGTCGATGGAGCCGGTGCTCAACGTGCCGATGTGCTCCGTGATGTCGCCCTGGGTCAGGGTCAATCCTTCGCCGATTGCGGGGGACCACGGATTGAGGCTGCGCAGCCAGATCACATCGGCGTTCTTCTCGTACGACAGCACTTGCCTGGCCTGCCCCTTCATGCACCACGCGGCGAAGTAGCCGAGCCCGCCGCAGGTGTCCAGGATCACCTTGCCGCGGGGTTCAATCAAGCCCACCTTGCGTTCGGCATCCGCATAGGGCGATACCTGGGCCGTGGGCAGCATCTTGATGCCGTCGATCTCGAAGGTCGGCGGCCCCCACTCGGTGGGCACCAGTTTGATGAGCGATGTCGTGAAGCGCGCCACGGGCGCGAAGACGCCATCAGCCCAGTAGTAGATCGTTCTCTCGGCACAGTCCTGCAGATAGGGAAAGGCCGCAGCCTGCCAGCGCCATTGACTGGCCTCCAGCGCGACGGTCGTCGTCGAGCGATCGAGGTCGAGCGAACATTCGATCGTGGATGCACCCGCACGCGCCGCCGTCCACAGGGTGTCGTGCACCCTGCGCGTCAACAAAGGGCCTGTCATGCCTGCGTCGTCATGAGCGCTCGGCACGTGATCGGCCTTGCCTCGATACGCGTGCCGAAGGCGCAACGCGCGGCTGACCGCATGCCTAGCGACGGTATTCGCGAAACCCGGCGGCACGCGCGAGGTCGGCCTTGACCTCATCGCGGCTGCGCTCGTAGACGATCTCCCGGCCCATTGCCTTGCCCACATAGACCGCGCCGGTGCGGCTGGCAGTCAACTCGCAGCGCACGCTGTGCACACCTTCGCCCAGCACGACTTCGATGCTTTCCAGATGCTTGTTGAGCACGACCACCTCGAGCGTCTGCCCGCTCGTGGTGACGCGCACCTTGATCTTTTCCGGGTTCATGGTGGGGATCCTTTCGATGAACTGCACGGGCCGTGCTGCCCGGGCCCGGTGCCGATGGGCGTTACGAAGCGCACAGTGTAGCGGTCCGTGGCGGTTTCGGGCCTCTTCTGTCCGAGAAGAGCCGCCAATGTCGCGTGCTTGTGAGGCTACGCGTTTGCCGACAAGCCTCCGGGGTCCTCGGCCGATGCCGAGCTCGATGCGCCCGCGGCATGTTTCTTGCCTGATAATGCGCACCTCGTTGACGGAAAGCATCACCCGATGAAGAGCCTGCTGCTGGTCTTGATGGTCGCCGCGCTGAGCGCGTGCGTCGCGACGACTCCTCGAATCGACGCCGAACGTCTGGGCGAGGTGCACCGCGCAAAGACCACCGTGCACGAGGTGGTCAAGCGGTTCGGCACCCCCAGCATCGTGTCTCGCAATCCGGACGGCACCCAGTTCGCAACCTATGTGCATGCCGATCCGGACGCCGATCCCAAGGCGGTGGTGCCGCTGGTGGCCGGCGTGATGCGCGATTCGGTTACCTTTCACTTCGACACCCAGGGCCTGCTGACCGACGTCAAGACCACCTCGCGCACCGGCGTCGAGCCGCCCCCGACGCAGCCGATCGCATCGAAGGCCACACAGCCGAGCGCGACGAGCACGCCGGCGGTGTCGCCCGCAACGCCCGCCGGCCGCGCCCAGCCGAGCAAGCGGACGTGGAAGCTGCCCGAGTGGCTGCCGGCAAAGTCGAGGGAGAACCGCTGAGCGGTTGTTCGTTCGCGTGCCCTGCCAGTGAACAGCGAGCGCGCTGTATGCTTCCGAGCCAGTGCGCACTGTGTAGACATGCACGCCGTGGCCGATTCGCCCTCCCGGACCTTGTGATGCGAGCCTTGCAACCCCACCGTAACGAATTGAGCATGTCGCCGCGATGGCAGCGTGCATTAGCGGGCGATTGAATTGAGTGCCGCGTCGGATCACGAAACACTGAACGTCCCAGGCGGGCGCGACATCAAGCTATGGACGCGCGGCGTGCCCGTGGAGCCCGAAGCGCGTGCGCAGCTGCTCAAGACGGCGTCGCTGCCCTTCATCCATCGGCACATCGCGGTGATGCCGGATGTGCATGTGGGGAAGGGGTCGACGATCGGCAGCGTCATTCCGACGCTGCGGGCCGTGATCCCCGCCGCCGTGGGGGTCGATATCGGCTGCGGCATGATGGCGGCGAAGACTTCGCTCCGTGCCGCGGACCTCCCCGACGCGCTCGGGCCGCTGCGCTCGGCCATCGAACGGGCGATCCCGCATGGCCGTGCGGCGAAAGGCCGCGACCACGGTGCCTGGGGCGAGAGGCTGCCGCCGCTGGCGCAGGCAGGTTGGGCCGAACTCAAGAGCGGGTTCGAGATCTTGACACGCAAGCATCCGCGCCTGGAGAAGACCAACAATCACGTCCATCTGGGAACGCTCGGGACCGGCAACCATTTCATCGAGGTCTGCCTCGACGAGCGCGAGGCAGTTTGGTTCATGCTCCATAGCGGATCGCGCGGGGTGGGCAATGCCATCGGCACCCATTTCATCGAGCTCGCGAAGCAAGACATGCGGCGGTGGATGGTCAACCTGCCCGACGAGGATCTCGCCTACTTCCAGGAGGGGACGCAGCACTTCGACGACTACATCGAAGCCGTGGGCTGGGCGCAGAAGTACGCCCGCATCAACCGCGAGGTGATGATGAAGACTCTCGTCGAGGCCGTGCGTGCCGTGATCGCCAAGCCTTTCGAGGCTCATGTCGAGGCGGTGAATTGCCATCACAACTACGTCAGCCGCGAGCGGCACTTCGGCGAGGATGTGCTGGTGACCCGCAAGGGTGCGGTGCGCGCCCGACGAGGCGAGCTCGGCATCATCCCGGGAAGCATGGGTGCGCGTTCGTTCATCGTGCGGGGCTTGGGCAATGAAGACAGCTTCCATAGCTGCAGCCATGGAGCGGGGAGGGCGATGTCGCGCACGCAGGCGCGCAAGCGCTTCTCGCTGCACGATCACCGCGCAGCGACGGCGGGCGTGGAATGTCGCAAGGACGCGGAGGTGATCGACGAGACGCCGGCCGCGTACAAGGACATCGACGCGGTGATGCTGGCCCAGAAGGATCTGGTGGAGATCGTGCATACCTTGAAGCAGGTCGTGTGCGTGAAGGGATGATCGTCGAGCGAGTCACCACCGGGCACAGTGCGCAAGACGCGGGTGGGTCCGTAACGGGATGTCGCGGGCACGCCGGCGGACGAGCGCTATACTCGGTGCCCGAGGCGCCCCGAGCGCCCCCCACCCGTCCCGGAGGATCGACATGAAGACCTTCTGCGCAGCCCTCGCCCTTGCTCTCGCCGCTTTTCCGGCGGTCGGTCAGAACGTGAAGATCACGCCGGTCGGCTCGCATCCGGGCGAGTTGTGCGCGAACGATCGCGCGATCATCTTCGAGGATCCGACCGGCGTGCGGCTGCTCTACGATCCGGCGCATAACGTGACCGGGGGCGATGATCCCCGACTGGGCACCATCCATGCCGTGCTGCTGAGCCACGTGCACGGTGACCACATCGGCGACCTGAAGCTGAAGGCCCCGGGCGCTGGTACATGCGCGAACTCGGGCAGGGAGCCGGCGCCGAACTCCACGACAGCGGAGGTCGCCGCTGCGAAGAATGCCGCACTGGTGATGACGCGGGCCATCGGCCGGTTCGTCGGCACCAAGGTGCAGGCCATCCGCGGCGGCAAGCCGATCGGGTTCTGTCCGCAAAAGGAAAGCGTCACGACCGTTCCGGTCGAAACGGTTTGTACCTCGCAGACGGATCTCGGCGGCGTCTTCATCGCCAGGAAGTCCGAGGCCGAGCGGGGCGTCGAGATCACGATCGTATACGCCTCGCATGTGAACGACGCGCCGCCCGCCTTGCTCTCTCCGGCGCATCGTGAACTGCTGCAGGCGGACGGCGCCATCCTGGAGTTCGGTCCGGCCACGGGATTCGTGGTCAAGTTCACCAACGGGCTCACCGCTTATCTTTCCGGCGACACCGGGGTGCATACCGAAATGAAGACCGTGGTGAACGAGTACCACAAGGCCAACCTCGCGGTGCTCAATCTGGGTGTCAACGCGGGCGCCTACTTCTCGGGGGCTCACGCCATGAACGAACTCGTCCGGCCGGCCTCGGTGATCATCACGCACGCCAATGAACCGGTGACCGAAGGCGGCAAGCTCAGGCCGCTTTCGCGCACGGCCGCTGTCATCAATCGCCTCAAGGCGACGCCTCACCTCGCCCTCAGCGGGCGTACGATGGAATTCGACGGCAAGGGCAAGTGTGTCGCGGGTTGCTGAGCGCTGGACGCGAGGGAGTCCGCTGCAGGATGTCGTCGTCGAGTAGGGGCACAATGGGTCAGGGGCCGGCGCCGCGCATGGTGGCGCCGTCAGCGGAGCGATGGTAGATGGCTATGCGCAATCATTATGATGTGATCGTCGTCGGCAGCGGCCCCGGCGGTGAAGGGGCGGCGATGACGGCGTCCAAGGGCGGCCGGCGGGTCGCCGTGATCGATCAGGATGCCGAAGTCGGTGGCTCGTGCACGCATCGCGGCACGATCCCCAGCAAGGCCTTGCGCCATGCCATTCAGCAGCTGGCCGATGACGACGGGCGCGCCGAGGCGGACTACACCGACCTCACGCGCCGGTCCGAGCAGGTGGTTCAAAGCCAGGTCCAGCTGCGACGAGGGTTCTACGAGCGCAATCACGTCGATGTGATCGCCGGCCGGGCCTCGTTCGTCGATGCGCACTGCATCGAAGTCGCCGCGATGAATGGCGCGCACCACCGTGTCGGCGCCGAGCGGATCATCCTGGCGACCGGGTCGCGTCCCTATCGGCCGGCCGATGTCGATTTCTCGCATCCGCGCATCGTCGACAGCGATACGGTGCTGCGGCTCAAGGAGACGCCGCGCAGCATCACGGTGTATGGCGCGGGCGTGATCGGCTGCGAATACGCATCGATCTTTCGCGGATTGCGCATCAAGGTCAACCTGATCAACACCCGCGACAAGCTGCTTTCCTTCCTCGATGACGAAATCGTCGACGCCCTCGCCTACCACTTGCGCGAGCGGGGTGTCCTGATCCGCCACAGCGAAGAATACGAGCGGGTCGAGGCCGATGATTCGGGGGTGCGCGTGCACCTGAAATCGAACAAGGTCATCCAGAGCGACGTGCTGCTGTGGGCGCAGGGGCGAACTGGCAATTCCGACGGCATCGGCCTCGAAGCGATCGGCATCGAGACCAACGAGCGCGGATCCATCGTCGTCAATGCGGCTTACCAGACCGCCCAGCCGCACATCTATGCGGTGGGCGACATCGTGGGCGCCCCCAGCCTTGCCAGTGCCTCCTACGACCAGGGACGGTTCGCAGCCACGCATGCGCTCACGGGCGCCTGCGATCAGCGTCTGGTCGAGGACATTCCCACGGGCATCTACACCATCCCGGAGATCAGCTCTCTCGGCGCCACGGAGCGTGAACTCACGGCCCGCAAGGTGCCGTACGAGGTGGGCCATGCATTCTTCCGCCATCTCGCCCGCGCGCAGATCATCGGGCGCACCACCGGGATGCTGAAGATCCTGTTCCACCGCGAGACGCTGCGCATCCTGGGCATTCACTGCTTCGGCAGCCAGGCCTCCGAGATCATCCATATCGGCCAGGCGATCATGACCCAGCCCGGCGAGGCGAACACGCTCATGTATTTCGTCAACACCACCTTCAACTATCCGACCATGGCCGAGGCTTACCGGGTGGCTGCGCTCAACGGTTTGAACCGGGTGATGTAGCGCGTGCAGGCGGGCCTTCCGCCGCGGCGGCTTCGCCGGCTTGGGGGGAATCCGCCGGTGAAGACAGATTGCCCGAGCGCAGCATGAGCGCGCCCCAGGCGAGCAGTCCGCCACCCACGAAGAACACCGAAAGCACGCCGGCCAGCGTGCCGATCGCGCCGAATACCACCGGCGCCAGCACGCGCGTGATCTGGTTGACCGACTCGCGGATGCCGACCACTTCCCCGGTGCGCTCGCTCGACGCGTTGTTGTAGGCGAGGATCAAGGTGAGCGGCTGCCCCACGCATAGTCCGAAGCCGTAGACGAAGGACAGTGCGGCCAGCGCATAGGCGCCCTCGACGAAGGGGATGAGCACGAAGGCGCCGGTGGCGAGGAGGAACGAGCGTCTGAGCACCGTCTCGACCGTGGCGCGCTTGAGGAACCAGTTCAGGCAAATGCGCGAGATGAAGGCGGCGGCCGGGAAGCATGCCATGATCATTCCCACCGTGGCGGCCGACAGGCCCAGACCATGGGCGTAGACGGGGACGTAGTATTGGAATACGTCGATCGCGGCGAACACCACGCTGCCGACGAGCAGGATCTTGAGCATCCTGCGATCGTGCAGAAGTTCCGAGAGGCTGCCTGCCGCCTTTTCGGCCGCGCCCTTGCCCAGGGGCAGCAACCGCGCTCCGAATCGATGCACCAGCATGCTCGCCAGGGCCAGTGCGGCGAAGTACAGGCATGCCTGCGCGTGGCCGGCATGCTCGATCGAGAAGCCCGCGAGCAGCGGGCCGGCGAAGTTGGTGACCGAGAACATCAGCGACAAGTTGGCGAGGTTCCTGGAGCGGTTGGCGGGCGTGCTCATCACGCCGACCACGTTCATCTGCGCGACGTGATAGATCGAGTAGGCCGCGCCGATGACGATGGCGGCGGCGAAGAGGCCTGTCAGGGTGGGGAAGAAGTACGGGATGCAGAACCCGACCATGCTCAGGAGCGAGCCCACGAGCATGGGGCGATGACAGCCGACACGGTCGGTCCACCTGCCCGCAGGCCATCCCAGCGCCGCGGTCATCAAGGAGAACACGGCGAGCAGAACGCCGACGGTAAAGGCGCTTGCCCCGAGTTCGAGCGCGTAGAGCGAGAAGAGCAGTCGACTGCCCCGGAATCCGGACTGGCCGAGCAGCGTCAGCGTATAGAGAAAATGAAGCGGCATCACGGGATGTCCTGAGTACGCTCTCCTCGAGAGCGGGGCGCTCTGCCCATGCGATGCGATTGTCGACGCATTGTGGAGCAGCCCGGGGTATCCATGCTACGGTGCTTGCCGAAGCATGGCCTCTCGCATTGTATGCACTAAGATGCATGCAGTGTACCGAGGCTGGTCTCGCTCGTCGGCCCAGACGCAGCGAGCACGGGGCGATTCGAGCGTGGCGCTGCCGCGCCGATCGCCAGGATGCTTGTCTTCGAGGATGCGCCATGAGGGATATCGCCGCAAGGCACGGTTTTGAAGAAGGCCTGATCGCCGATCTGACAGGCGTATCGGCGCAGGTGATCGTCGGCCTCAACTGGACGCTGGTGGTGGGGCCGAACGGGGCGGGCATGGCGCAGACCCCGGCGCGGGGCACGGCGGGATGCCGCAGCTTGCCGCGTGCGGGTGCGTACTCGGGGCAGGCCCTGGCCGCGCTCGCGACGCTGTGGAACTCCGACAACGTGTTCGAGCGCGCGGTGGCCGTCGCTGCGGTCAATGCGCATTGGAACCGTTTCGACATCGAGGGCGATGGTGCCAATGGCCTGGACCTGATCGAGAACCACGGCGTGCGCACCGTCGTCATCGGCCGCTTTCCCGGTCTCGCCGATCGGCTGCCCGGGATTGCGGTGG
>LNFM01026207.1_pt1 | contig 16602 bp, 13 predicted proteins | sample 596031 | NCBI WGS metagenome assembly LNFM01 (sample SAMN04254537, study PRJNA301005) | activated carbon metagenome | isolation source: dual media filters at the Ann Arbor, Michigan drinking water treatment plant | place: USA: Ann Arbor
ATGCCGCCGTCAGCGTCGTCTTGCCGTGGTCAACGTGGCCAATCGTGCCTACGTTGCAATGCGGCTTGTTACGTTCGAATTTTGCCTTGGCCATCGTCGGCTCTCCTCAGTCTAAACTTTTCATTCGCGGCCGGTTCCAGCGTCGTCCCCGGATCCGGCACATTCTCACGTCAGTCAGTCCTGACCCCGGTTGCCCCCGCGCCAATCGGCGCTTCAGTCAACCAGAACCGTGTTTCCCTGTTCAGGCGTACTTCGCCTTCACTTCTTCAGCCACGTTGCGCGGCACGTCGGCGTAGTGGGCGAACTGCATCGTGTAGGATGCGCGTCCCGTCGACATCGAGCGCAGCTGGCTGACGTAGCCGAACATGTTGGCGAGCGGCACATATGCGCGGATCACCGTGGCGTTGCCACGCATCTGCTGATCGCGAATTTGACCGCGGCGGCCGTTGATGTCGCCGATGATGCCACCGACGAAATCACCTGGTGTCACGACTTCGACGTCCATGATCGGCTCGAGGATCTTGATGCCCCCCTTTTCGCAGCCTTCTTTCATGGCGGCGCGGGAAGCGATTTCGAACGCGATGGCCGACGAATCCACTTCGTGGAAGGCGCCGTCGTAAAGCGTGACCTTCATGTCGACGATCGGGAAGCCGATCAGCACGCCGTTGCCCCAAACCGACGAGATGCCCTTTTCGACGCCCGGAATGTATTCCTTGGGCACGGTGCCACCGACGATCTCGGTCTCGAACTCGTTGCCCTTGCCGGTTTCGTTGGGCTCGAGGCGTAGCTTGACGCGGGCGAACTGACCCGTGCCGCCAGACTGTTTCTTATGCGTGTAGTCGATCTCGGCGGTGCGGGCGAGCGTTTCGCGATACGCCACCTGCGGCTGACCAACATCGGCTTCGACGCCGTAGGTCCGCTTCAGAATGTCGACCTTGATGTCGAGATGCAGTTCGCCCATGCCCTTGAGGATCGTTTCGCCCGACTCCTGATCGACCGAAACGCGGAACGAAGGGTCTTCGATCGCCATGGTGTTGAGCGCGATCGCCATCTTTTCCTGGTCGGCCTTTGTCTTGGGCACGATCGAGAGATTGATGACGGGCTCGGGAAAATCCATCTTCTCGAGAATGACGGCCTTGGCGGGGTCGCACAGCGTCTCGCCCGTGCGCACGTCCTTCATGCCCTGCAAGGCGACGATGTCGCCGGCAAAGGCTTCCTTGATTTCTTCGCGGTCGGCTGCGTGCATGAGATACATGCGGCCGGCGCGCTCTTTCTTGTCGCGCGAGGTGTTTGTCAGCGCCATGCCCTGCTCGAGCTTGCCGGAATAGATGCGGCAGAACGTGATTGAGCCGACGTGCTCGAAGCTCATGATCTTAAAGGCGATCATGGCCAACGGATCTTCGTCCGTCGGATGGCGCGGAGATTCAGTGCCGGTCCGGGGATCGATGCCGCTGTATGCTTCACGATCGGAGGGAGCGGGCAAGAAGTCGACAACAGCGTCGAGCAGAAGCTGCACGCCCTTGTTCTTGAACGCCGAACCGCACATCATTGGGTAGAACGCGCGCGTGATCGTCGCCTTGCGGATGAGACGGCGGATCGTCGCCTCATCGGGCTCGACGCCATCGAGATAGGTTTCCATCACCGCATCGTCCATTTCGACGGCGGCTTCGATCATGGCAGCGCGGAACTCGGTCGCTTTGTCGAGGAGATCGGCAGGGATATCACCCTTGATCATCTTGGCGTCTTTGCCGTCACCGTCCCAAGTGATGGCCTTCATCTCAATGAGATCGACGACGCCTTTGAAATCGGCTTCGGCTCCAATTGGGATTTGCAGGGGAACCGCGCGGGCGCCGAGTTTGTCCTTGATGTCGTCGAGGCACATAAAGAAGTCGGCGCCGGTCTTGTCCATCTTGTTGGAGAAGATGATGCGCGGAACGTTGTATTTGTCGCCCTGACGCCAGACGGTTTCGGTCTGGGGTTCGACGCCCTGGTTCGAATCGAGCACGCAGACGGCGCCGTCGAGGACGCGCAGCGACCGCTCGACTTCGATGGTGAAGTCAACGTGGCCAGGGGTGTCGATGATATTCAGGCGGCGCTTGCGGCCGTCGCGGCCGGGCCAGAAGCAGGTTGTGGCGGCGGACGTGATGGTGATGCCGCGCTCGGCTTCCTGCTCCATAAAGTCCATGGTCGCGGCGCCGTCATGGACTTCGCCGATCTTATAGGACTTGCCGGTGTAATAGAGGATCCGCTCAGTCGTCGTCGTCTTGCCCGCATCAATGTGGGCCATGATGCCGAAGTTGCGGTAGTCCTCGATTGCGTATTGACGGGCCATGATGGTCCTCAAAATCCTAAAAGTCGAACGGCCTTACCAGCGGTAGTGCGAGAAGGCGCGGTTGGCGTCGGCCATCTTGTGGGTGTCTTCGCGCTTCTTAACCGCTGAACCGCGGTTCTGAGAGGCGTCCATCAGCTCACCCGAGAGACGGTCAACCATTGTGTTTTCGTTGCGCGAGCGCGCGGCATTGATGATCCAGCGAATGGCGAGCGCCTGACGGCGTTCGGCGCGGACTTCGACGGGCACCTGATAGGTTGCGCCACCGACGCGGCGCGAACGGACTTCAACGGCCGGCATCACGTTTTCCAGCGCCGCGTGGAACATGGCGAGGGGGTCGGACTTGGCTTTCTTTTCCATCGAGTCGAGCGCGCCATAGACGATGCGCTCAGCTGTGGACTTCTTGCCTTCCTTCATGACCGCATTCATGAACTTCGACAGAATGAGATCAGCGAACTTCGGGTCAGGGTTGACCTCACGCTTCTCTGCTTTATGGCGGCGAGACATGGTTCAAATCCTTCAGGCTTATTTCGGACGCTTGGCGCCGTACTTCGACCGGCGCTGACGACGGGCGGCAACGCCCTGAGTATCGAGAACACCACGAAGGATGTGGTAGCGAACGCCCGGCAAGTCCTTGACGCGGCCGCCGCGGATCAGCACCACGGAGTGCTCCTGCAGGTTGTGGCCTTCGCCCGGGATATAACCAATGACTTCGAAGCCGTTGGTCAGGCGGATCTTGGCGACCTTACGGAGAGCCGAGTTGGGCTTCTTCGGGGTCGTCGTGTAGACGCGGGTGCAAACGCCACGCTTCTGCGGGCACTGCTCCATGTGCCGCGACTTCTCGCGGTACGTCTTCGGGTGCCGGGGTTTCCGGATAAGCTGTTGTATCGTCGGCATTCGCCTCGTCCGTCGTTGGGTGCCGCGTGGGATCGCCCCACGCAAACGCCAAGCCGATCCTGCCGGGCTGCGCTTGCGCGCGGCCTGACACGAAAAAACCAGAGGATCGTCCGGTCCGCCGCACGGCGGTCCAGAGATCTTGGTCCAGAAATGTCCTCTGCTTAGAGACGACAGTGTTTAGGTCCGTTATGGGCGCGGTGAGAGTGAGGTGTCTATATACAGAGGCTTAAGCGTGGTCAACACTTGGCGGCCAAGGTGTTTCACTTTTTTGACCGGCTCCCGAAACCAAACCGCGTTTTCATTCAATGGGTGGGCTGCGACAAATGAAACGGCCGCCCCGAGGGGCGGCCGTTCCTGATCGGGCGTGAAAAATCTTACTCGGCGACTCGGCGGCGCCGGCGGGCTGCACCACCCCCGTCCGACGGTCCGGAGAGTGCACCAGTTGCATCGCCCTTCGCCTTTTCCTTGGCAATGAGCTCGTCGCGCCGGGTTGCCTCGCGGCGCAGCCGGCGGAGCATGCCACCGGTGCCGGCCGGGATGAGGCGGCCGACGATGACGTTCTCCTTCAAGCCTTCCAAGGTGTCTGACTTGGCGATGACGGCCGCGTCGGTGAGAACGCGGGTCGTCTCTTGGAACGATGCAGCCGAGATGAAGGAGCGCGTCTGGAGCGAGGCCTTGGTGATACCCAGGAGAACGGGCGTGCCGGAGGCCGGACGCTTGCCCTGCTTTTCGAGTTTGACGTTGATCTCGTCCATCTCGATGCGGTCGAGCTGCTCACCCTTGATGAGGCCCGTGTCGCCGGGATCGGTGATCTCGACCTTCTGCAGCATCTGGCGGACGATCACCTCGATGTGCTTGTCGTTGATCATCACGCCCTGCAGACGATAGACGTCCTGGATCTCGTTGATGAGGTAGTTGGCCAGTTCTTCGACGCCCTTGACCGCCAGAATGTCGTGCGGTGCGGGGTGGCCGTCGTAGATGAAGTCGCCGCGTTCGACGTGGTCGCCGTGTTGGACGGAGAGGTTCTTACCGCGCGGAATGAGATATTCCACCGGCTCGGCGCCTTCTTCGTCAGGGGCGATCGTGATGCGCTGCTTGTTCTTGTAATCCTTGCCGAATTCGATCGTGCCGGAGATTTCGGCGATGATCGCGTGATCCTTCGGACGGCGGGCCTCGAAGAGTTCCGCCACGCGCGGCAGACCGCCTGTGATGTCGCTCTGCTTGGCAGATGCCAGCGGGATACGCGCGAGCACGTCACCGGCCTTGACGTCGGTGCCGGGCTCAACGGATAGCACGGCTTCGACGGGCAGCAGGTAGCGGGCATCGCCGCCGCGGGCGACCTTGATCGGCTTGCCTTTCGAATCCTTGACCACGATGGCGGGTTTCAGATCCGCGCCGCGCGGCGTGGCACGCCAGTCGATGATGACGCGGTTTGTGGTGCCCTTCATTTCGTCGGTCTGTTCGCGAACGGACGCACCGTCGATCATGTCCTCAAAAGCCACCGTGCCCGAAGCCTCGGTGAGGATCGGACGGGTGAACGGGTCCCACTGGGCCAGACGCGTACCGCGCTTGACCTCGTCACCCTCATCGACGTGCAGACGCGCGCCGTAGGGCAACTTGTGGGTCGCCAGTTCCTTGCCAGACTGGTCGGAGATGATGATCGACATCGTGCGGGCCATGGCCACGAGGCGACCCTGGCTGTCCTTCATGACGGCGCGGTTCTTGATCTTGACCGACCCGTTGAAGTTTGAGTCCACGAACGATTGGTCGACAACGTTGGCAGCGCCACCGATGTGGAACGTGCGCATGGTGAGCTGCGTGCCCGGCTCGCCGATCGACTGGGCGGCGATGACGCCCACCGCTTCGCCGATGTTGACGGGTGTGCCACGTGCGAGGTCGCGCCCGTAACACTTTGCGCAGACGCCGGAGACCGTTTCGCAGGTGAGCACAGAGCGGATGCGGATTTCCTGGACTTCGTGCTTGCTGATGAGGTCGCCGTGCCGCTCCTCGATCAGTTCGCCGACAGGAACCAGGACTTCGCCGGTGCCGGGCACGACAATGTCTTCGGCGGCGGTGCGGCCGAGGACGCGCTGAGCAAGCGAAACGATGACCTGACCGGCGTCGACGACGGCCTGAACATTGATGCCGCCGTCCGTGCCGCAATCGTTTTCAAGGATGATGGCATCCTGGGCGACGTCGACGAGACGGCGCGTCAGGTAGCCGGAGTTCGCGGGCACCGTGGGTGGAGTTGAAGTATTCGAGAACCGAGAGGCCTTCCTTGAAGTTCGAGATGATGGGCGTTTCGATGATCTCGCCTGACGGCTTGGTCATGAGGCCGCGCATGGCTGCCAGCTGGCGCATCTGGGTCGGCGAACCGCGGGCACCGGAGTGGCTCATCATGTAGATCGAGTTGATGGGGCGTTCGCGGCCATCCTTGTCTTTGCCGGCATTCGAAATGCGGTCGATCATTTCCTTGGCGATCTGATCGGTGCACTTCGACCAAGCGTCCACCACCTTGTTGTACTTCTCGAGTTGGGTGATGAGGCCGTCCTGGTACTGCTGCTCGAACTCGAGGACGAGGTCGTTCGTCTTTTCGACGATCTTGGCCTTCGTCTCGGGGATCTGCATGTCGTCCTTGCCGAACGAAATGCCTGCCTTGAAGGCGTGATGGAAGCCGAGCGCCATGATGCGGTCGCAGAAAATCACCGTCTCCTTCTGACCGCAGTTGCGGTAGACGGCATCGATCATGCCGGAGATGGCTTTCTTGGTCAGCAACTGGTTGATCAGCGAGAACTTGACGTTCGGCCGGCGCGGCAAAACTTCACCGAGCAACATGCGGCCGGGCGTCGTTTCGTGCAGCTCGATCACTTCCTCGCCTTCGGGGCCAACGGCGCGGAAACGGGCCCTGACCTTGGCGTGCAGCGTGACGGCCTTGGCTTCGAGCGCGTGGCGGATTTCACCGACCGAGCCGAAGATCATGCCTTCGCCCGGCTCCTTGTCGCGTTGGATCGAGAGATAGTAGAGGCCGAGCACGATGTCCTGCGACGGCACGATGATGGGCTGGCCGTTCGCGGGATGGAGAATGTTGTTGGTCGACATCATCAAAACGCGCGCTTCCAACTGCGCTTCGAGCGACAGGGGCACGTGCACGGCCATCTGGTCGCCGTCGAAGTCGGCGTTGAACGCGGCGCAGACGAGCGGATGCAGCTGGATCGCCTTGCCTTCGATCAGTTGCGGTTCGAATGCCTGGATGCCGAGACGGTGGAGCGTCGGCGCGCGGTTCAAGAGCACGGGGTGCTCGCGGATGACCTCGTCGAGGACGTCCCAGACTTCCGGCTTTTCTTTCTCAACAAGCTTCTTGGCCTGCTTGACCGTTGCGGCCTGACCGAGCGTCTGGAGGCGCGCATAGATGAAGGGCTTGAAGAGTTCGAGCGCCATCTTCTTGGGCAGACCGCACTGATGCAGTTTGAGTTCGGGGCCGACGACGATGACCGAGCGGCCTGAATAGTCGACGCGCTTGCCGAGCAGGTTTTGACGGAAGCGGCCCTGCTTGCCCTTCAGCATGTCAGCGAGCGACTTTAATGGCCTCTTGTTGGCACCCGTGATGACGCGGCCGCGGCGGCCGTTGTCGAAGAGCGCATCAACCGCTTCTTGCAGCATGCGCTTTTCGTTGCGGATGATGATGTCGGGCGCGCGCAGTTCCATCAGCCGCTTGAGGCGGTTGTTGCGGTTTATGACGCGGCGGTAGAGATCGTTCAGGTCGGAGGTGGCGAAGCGGCCGCCATCGAGGGGGACGAGCGGGCGCAGTTCCGGCGGGATGACCGGAACGTGGGTCAGGATCATCCACTCGGGGCGGTTGCCCGACTCCATGAACGCTTCAATGACCTTGAGGCGCTTGCCGAGCTTCTTGGGCTTGAGCTCGGTCGTGGCTTCCTTGATTTCCTGGCGCAAATTCTCTGCGATCTTCGGCAGGTCCATCGCCGACAGGATCTCGCGGATGGCTTCAGCGCCGATGCCAGCGGTGAAGCTGTCCTGGCCGTGCTCTTCGATGGCCGTGTTGTATTGCTCTTCGGACAGGAGCTGCAGCTCCTTGAACGGCGACACGCCAGGCTCGATGACGATGTAGTTCTCGAAGTAGAGAACGCGCTCAAGATCCTTCAGCGACATGTCGAGCAAGAGGCCAATGCGCGAGGGCAACGACTTCAGGAACCAGATGTGGGCAACCGGGGCTGCCAGTTCGATGTGGCCCATGCGCTCGCGGCGCACTTTGGCAAGCGTGACTTCGACGCCGCACTTTTCACAGATCAGGCCCTTGTACTTCATCCGCTTGTACTTGCCGCACAAGCATTCGTAGTCCTTGATCGGCCCGAGCTCGGGTTTGAACGTGCGGTAGTTGATCGTTTCGGGCTTCTTGATCTCGCCGAACGACCAGGAAAGGATGTCGTCGGGGGACGCGATCGAGATCTTGATCTGATCGAACGTCGGCGCCGGGGCCTGCGTCTTGAAGAGGTTTGTGATCTCGTTCATCGGGCTCTTCTCTCCTCGGGGAGCGCTTTAGGGACAGCGCGCCCTCAAAAATTCGGGCAGTGGTGGACCTCTCCCCACCGATCGTGGCGGGGAGAGGCATCTGTTCTCTTCTACTCAGCGGCCTGCGGCGGCAGCTGTGGCTGCGGCTCGGGCGCATCGGTCGTACCTTCGGGCGGCACGACTTCGGTATTGAGGAGTTCGACGTTGAGACCCAACGCGCGCATTTCCTTCACGAGCACGTTGAAGCTTTCCGGCACGCCGGCTTCGAAGGCATCGTCGCCGCGGACGATCGCTTCGTACACCTTGGTGCGGCCCGCCACGTCGTCCGACTTGACGGTGAGCATCTCCTGCAGCGTGTAGGCAGCACCGTACGCTTCGAGCGCCCAGACCTCCATTTCGCCGAAGCGCTGGCCACCGAACTGCGCCTTACCGCCCAGCGGCTGCTGGGTGACGAGCGAGTAGGGACCGATCGAACGGGCATGGATCTTGTCGTCGACAAGGTGGTGCAGCTTCAGGATGTACTTGTAACCGACCGTGACCTTCCGATCGAAGGGTTCGCCGGTGCGTCCGTCGAAGAGCGTGACCTGTCCTGACTCGTCGAAGCCTGCCTGCTTGAGCATCACGACGATGTCGGGTTCACGGGCGCCATCGAAAACGGGCGTCGCGATCGGCACACCGCGCTTCAAGAGATTTGCGGCGGCGACGAGTTCATCGTCTTTGATGTTCGCCTTGATCTCGTTGTTGCCGTAGATCCGCTTCATCTCTTCGCGCAATGCATCGGTCTTGCCGGATGCATGGAACTCCTGCAGCGCCTCATCGATGAGGCGGCCGAGGCCACGGCATGCCCAACCCATGTGCGTTTCGAGAATCTGACCGACGTTCATGCGCGAGGGCACGCCGAGCGGGTTCAGCACCACGTCGACATGCGTGCCGTCTTCGAGGAACGGCATGTCTTCGCAGGGCACGATCCGCGAGACGACGCCCTTGTTGCCGTGGCGGCCGGCCATCTTGTCGCCCGGCTGGATCTTGCGCTTCACGGCGACGAAGACCTTGACCATCTTCATAACGCCGGGAGGCATTTCGTCGCCGCGCTGGAGCTTGTCGACCTTATCAACGAAGCGGCGCTCGAGGCTCTTCTTGGCCTCTTCATACTGCTTATTGATGGCTTCGAGTTCGGCCTGCGCCTTTTCGTTGGCCAGACCGATTTTGGCGTCGTCGAGCTTGGTGCCCTTGCGAGCGCCGCGCGGGCCCTTCGAAACTTCCTTGCCCATGAGGGCGTCCTTGAGACGCGCGTAGACGTTGCGGTCGAGGATCTGCATTTCGTCGTCGCGGTCTTTGGCGAGGCGTTCGATCTCCTCGCGTTCGATCGCCATCGCGCGCTCGTCCTTCTCCACGCCGTGGCGGTTGAAGACGCGAACTTCGACGATGGTGCCCGAAACGCCCGGCGGCAGGCGCAGAGACGTGTCGCGCACGTCAGAGGCCTTTTCACCGAAGATGGCGCGCAGCAGCTTTTCTTCCGGCGTCATCGGGCTTTCGCCCTTTGGCGTGATCTTGCCGACGAGGATGTCGCCCGGATGCACTTCGGCGCCGATGTAGACGATGCCGGCTTCGTCGAGGTTCTTGAGCGCCTCTTCTGAAACGTTTGGAATATCGCGCGTGATTTCTTCAGGACCCAGTTTGGTATCGCGGGCCATGACTTCGAATTCGTCGATATGAATCGACGTGAAGATATCGTCGGACACGATCCGTTCGGAGAGCAGGATGCTGTCTTCAAAGTTGTAGCCCATCCACGGCATGAACGCGACGAGCACGTTCTTGCCCAGCGCCAGGTCACCCAGGTCGGTCGAAGGACCGTCGGCGAGAATTTCGCCGGCGTCGACGCGATCACCCACATTCACCAACGGACGCTGGTTGATGCAGGTGTTCTGGTTGGAGCGCTGGAATTTGCGCAGACGGTAGATGTCAACGCCGGGCTTGGACGCATCGGTTTCTTCGGTCGCACGGATAACGATACGTGTTGCATCGACCTGATCGACGACGCCGGAACGGCGCGCGGCGATGGCCGCACCAGAGTCACGGGCCACGATCTCTTCCATGCCGGTCCCCACGAACGGGGCTTCGGCACGGATGAGTGGCACCGCCTGACGCTGCATGTTCGAGCCCATGAGGGCGCGGTTGGCGTCGTCGTTCTCGAGGAACGGGATCAAGGCGGCGGCAACCGACACGAGCTGCTTGGGTGACACGTCGATGTAGTCGACCTTTTCGCGCGGCACGAGCAGCACGTCGCCCGAGTAGCGGCAGGTGATCAGTTCGTCGACGAGCTTGCCCTTGGCGTCGAGTTTGGCGTTGGCCTGGGCAACGTGATGGCGCATTTCCTCCATGGCGGACAGGTACACGACCTCGTCCGTCACGCGGTTGTCCTTCACGCGGCGATAGGGGCTTTCGATGAAGCCGTACTTGTTGACGCGGGCGAAGGTCGCCAGCGAGTTGATCAGGCCGATGTTGGGGCCTTCGGGCGTTTCAATCGGGCAGATGCGGCCATAGTGCGTCGGATGCACGTCGCGGACTTCGAAGCCCGCGCGCTCACGCGTCAGACCACCTGGGCCAAGTGCTGAGAGACGGCGCTTGTGGGTGATCTCGGAGAGCGGGTTGGTCTGGTCCATAAACTGCGAGAGCTGCGACGACCCGAAGAACTCGCGCACGGCGGCTGCCGCCGGCTTGGCGTTGATCAGGTCTTGCGGCATCACCGTGTCGATATCGACCGATGACATGCGTTCCTTGATGGCGCGCTCCATGCGCAGGAGGCCCAAGCGGTACTGGTTCTCCATGAGTTCGCCGACGGACCGCACGCGGCGGTTGCCGAGATGGTCGATATCGTCGATTTCGCCACGGCCGTCGCGCAGATCGACGAGCGTCTTGACGACGGCGACGATATCTTCGCGGCGGAGCACGCGCATGGTGTCGGGCGCATCGAGTTCGAGGCGCATGTTCATCTTCACGCGGCCAACGGCCGAGAGATCGTAGCGTTCGCTATCGAAGAACAGGCTGTGGAACAGCGCAGTGGCCGCTTCAATGGTCGGGGGTTCGCCCGGACGCATGACTCGGTAGATGTCCATCAGGGCTTCCTGATAGTTCGAGTTCTTGTCGATGTGCAGCGTGTTGCGAATGAACGGCCCGATATTGATGTGGTCGATATCGAGGATCTGGAATTCCTTGATCTTCTGGTCTTTGATCTCAGCCAGGAGCTTGGGATCGAGTTCATCGCCGGCTTCGGCATAAATCTGACCCGTCTGCAGGTCGACGACGTCTTCGCCGATGTAGCGGCCCGAGAGATCTTCAGGCGAAACGAGCACTTCCTTGAGACCGGCATCGGCCAGTTCACGCGCCTTGCGGGCGGTGATCTTTTCGCCAGCCTTGGCCACAACATCGCCGGACTTCGCGTCGATGAGGTCTCCGAGCGGGGTCATGCCACGGATCTTGGCGGCGTCGAACGGCATCTTCCAGCCGCGCTTGGATTCCTTGACCAAGATCTGGCGATAGAACGTCGACAGGATCTGTTCGTCGTCGAGGCCCAGCGCATAGAGAAGCGTCGTCACCGGCAACTTGCGGCGGCGGTCGATGCGCACATAGACGACATCCTTGGCGTCGAATTCGAAATCAAGCCAGGAGCCACGGTAGGGGATGATGCGGGCGGCGAACAGGAGCTTGCCCGAGGCGTGCGTGCGGCCGCGGTCGTGATCAAAGAAGACGCCCGGCGAGCGGTGCATCTGCGAGACGATCACGCGCTCAGTGCCGTTGATCACGAACGTGCCGTTCATGGTCATCAGGGGCATTTCACCCATGTAAACGTCCTGCTCCTTGACGTCCTTGATGGACTTGGAGCCGGTTTCTTCGTTCACATCGAACACGATCAGGCGCAGCTTGACCTTCAGCGGCGCGGAAAACGTCATGTCGCGCTGCATGCATTCATCGACGTCATACTTGGGCGCGTCGAATTCATAGCGCACGAACTCGAGCGTCGACTTGCCGGCGAAGTCGGAAATCGGGAACACGGATTTGAAGACCGCCTGCAAACCATGGTCATCCTTGCGGCCGCCCGGAGGCTCCTTGACCATTAGGAAGTCATCGTACGAGCTCTTTTGAACCTCGATGAGGTTCGGCATTTCCGCGACTTCGCGGATCGAGCCGAACTTCTTCCGGATGCGCTTGCGGCCGTTGAACGTCTCAGCCATGTCCGCTCCTCGTTTGTCATGACGCGCGGGTCGCGATCCCCACGCTTCGTTGCTTCATGTGCACCGCGACCGCCGCCGCTAGTGCCGATAACCGTCTAAAGAAACGGCTCACCGGAGGACCCTTTTTGCGGATATTTCCGCAGGATCCTCCGGAGAAACGTTTTTGATTGTGCCCGGCGACTCCGCTCCTCGGAGCCGGCCGCCGGGCACGGAGGTGCTTACTTCAGCTCGACCTTGGCACCCTGGTCTTCGAGCTGCTTCTTCATCTTGGCAGCGTCATCCTTGGAGACGCCATCCTTGACGACCTTGTTGCCGGCCTCGACGAGGTCCTTGGCTTCCTTGAGGCCAAGACCCGTGATTGCGCGGACTTCCTTAATGACGTTGATCTTCTTGTCGCCACCCGAGACGAGCACGACCGAGAACTCGGTCTGCTCTTCGACTGCGGCTGCTGCTGCTGCGGGGGCAGCGGCAACGGCGACGGCAGCGGCGGCGGAAACGCCCCACTTTTCTTCGAGAAGCTTTGCGAGCTCAGCTGCTTCGAGAACGGTGAGCGACGACAGATCATCGACGATCTTTTCAAGCTTAGACATTCGATTACTTCCTTCCGGTTTGAACTATTTGAGCGCGGGCCATCACTCAGAAAAACCCGCGTGGATTGCTCATTCGATCCCTTAGGCAGCGTCGCTCTGAGACGCCTTCGCCTGGATGACACGTGCGAGCTGGCCGCCCGGCTCCTTGATCGTGCGGGCGATTTTGGTCGCCGGCGCGTTCAGGATGCCGATCAGCGTGGCACGCAGTTCATCGAGCGACGGCAGCTCAGCGAGCGCTTTCACGCCCTTCGCATCAAGAACGGTCTTGCCCATCGCGCCGCCGAGGATGACGAGTTTGTCATTGCCCTTGGCGTATGCGACCGCCGCTTTCGCGGCGGCAATCGGATCCTTGGAATAGGCCAGAACAGTCGGGCCCTTCAGCAGATCAGATATGTCGGCAGTCGCGGTGTCCTTGATGGCGAGCTGCACCAGCTTGTTCTTGGCTACCTTCACGGAGCCGCCAGCGTCTTTTACAACGCGACGGAATTCCGCAGATTGGGCAGCCACCATGCCGGTGTTGTGGGCAACCACCACCACGCCCGCGTCGTCAAACACGGTATGGAGGCGATCGATGAGCTCACGTTTCGCGGCTCTATCCACTGCTCACTCCTTGTTGCGAGCGACCAAAATGGCCGTCTCGCGGGTTGCACCAGCTGCGCTTGGCTCCGGTTTCCCTTCACCTCAACACAGCGCTTTGTCTGTCCTTCCGCGAAGCCTTCGGGTGAAGGACGACACGGTGCTGACCCAGAAGTTTCAAACCGGAATGGACGACGCATCAGCGCGTTTTCATCCCGGGTCGCTTCTGTCTCTTGCGGGCCCGCTTCCTCGTTTGGCGGTTCAAGCCGGTTTTCCGGCACCCACAGTCTCGGACAGTCGAACCGGAGCGAATGACCTTGCGGCTTCAACGCTCCGGGCCACCCGGGTTGCCCCGGATGAGGAAAGGATCAGGCCGCCTTAGTTGTTGGCAGCCGGACCCGATGACACAGATGAGGTCTCGATCTTGACGCCCGGACCCATGGTCGAGGACAGCGAGACCTTCTTCAAATAGGTACCTTTGGAGCCCGAGGGCTTGGCTTTCACCACGGCGTCAACGAACGCCTTGATGTTTTCAACCAGCGCTTTTTCACCGAAGCTGGCCTTGCCGACGCCGGCATGGACAATTCCCGACTTTTCGACGCGGAATTCAACCGAGCCGCCCTTGGCGCCATTGACGGCACCGACGACGTCCATCGTCACTGTGCCGACGCGCGGGTTGGGCATCAGGCCGCGCGGGCCCAGCACCTTACCGAGACGGCCGACGAGGCCCATCATGTCGGGCGTGGCGATGCAGCGATCGAAGTTGATCTGCCCCTTCGACACTGTTTCAACGAGGTCTTCGGCGCCCACGATATCGGCACCGGCGGCCTTGGCTTCTTCCGCCTTGGCGCCGCGAGCGAACACAGCGACGCGCGCGGTGCGGCCCGAGCCGTTGGGCAGATTGCAGACACCGCGGACCATCTGGTCGGCGTGCTTAGGGTCAACGCCGAGGTTCATCGAGATTTCGATGGTCTCGTCGAATTTCGCCTTGGCGCGCTCTTTGATGAGCTTGACGGCTTCGTCGACGCCGTAGGCTTTGGTGCGGCTGACACCCTTTGCGATGGCGAAGGCGCGCTTGCCGCCCGCTTCGCGGGTGGCCTTAACGTCGGCTGCGGACACGTTGCTCTTTGTCATCGGATCACTCCACCACCTTGAGGCCCATCGAACGGGCAGAGCCGGCGATCGTCTTGGCGGCCTGATCGAGATCGTTCGTGTTCATGTCCTTCATCTTCATGATCTCACCGGCCACATCGCGGCCTGGGTTCTTGGAACCAGAACCGGGCTTGCCGGTCGGCTTCATGCCGGCGGCCTTTTTGATAAGGAACGTCGCGGGCGGCGTGCGCATTTCGAATGTGAACGAGCGGTCGGAGTAGACCGTGATCTTCACCGGAATCGGCGTGCCCTGCTCGAGATCCTTCGTCTTGGCGTTGAAGGATTTGCAGAACTCCATGATGTTGACGCCGCGCTGTCCGAGCGCAGGGCCGATGGGAGGTGCCGGGTTGGCGGCGCCTGCAGGAACCTGCAGGTTGATGTAGCCGTCTATTTTCTTAGCCATGTGTTCCCCTGGAACTTGCCGGATGAAACGCCTTGCAGCGGACCATCCGAGGGTTAGCGGTTGAGCGAGCCTTCCGGCGCCGTTTGGAGCTTTCCGGCTCTCCCGCGGTTTTTTCGCCTTGCCGGAACATCCAGCGCGGCGAGGTTCATCCGGCGAAAACGCACCGGAAGCCGTGACGCCGCCCCATTTGGAGCGGCAGTGATCTATGTCTAGGTGGGGACTTTCTCCACCTGCTGGAACTCGAGTTCGACGGGTGTCTTGCGTCCGAAGATCGATACGCCGACCTTGAGGCGCGACCGCTCGCCGTCGACTTCCTCCACTTCGCCTTGGAAGGAGGCAAAGGGACCGTCGATCACCTTCACCTGCTCGCCGACCTCGTACATGATCGACGGGGCCGGGCGTTCGACACCATCCTTGACTTGGTTGAGGATGCGCATGGCCTCCTCTTCCGGGATCGGCATCGGCTTGTTATCGGCGCCGAGAAAGCCCGTGACCTTCGGCGTGTTCTTGATGAGCACGAGGCCAGCGTCGGTCATTTCCATCTTGACCAGCACGTAGCCAGGAAGAAACTTGCGCTCGGCGTGAATCTTACGGCCACGCTTGACTTCGATGACGTCTTCCGTCGGAACCATCACCTCGTCGATCAGGTGCTCTAACCCGCCGGCTTTCGCGCGCTCCTTGATGGCCTCAGCCACCTTGCGCTCGAAGTTCGTGTAGGCGTGGACAATGTACCAGCGCTTGGACATGTGTCGCGTGTTCTCTCGTCTCGTTGTGCGGAATCGAGCTAGCTTTAGCGAAAGGGTCAGCGTCCGAGACCGAGGATCGTATTAATAAACCAACCCAAGAGCTGATCGGCGGCGAGGAAAAATAGGGCCGCCAACGTCACCATGATGATCACCATCACGGTCGTGACCCACACTTCCTTCCAGGTCGGCCAAGTGACCTTGGCGACTTCCTGCCGAACCTCTTGGATGAACTGCAACGGGTTATACATCGCCATCGACGCTGTCTCAGCACAGCGCCGCCGGAGGGTTCCCTCCAGAAGCGCCATCCCAACAGAACCGGCCCGGCGCCCTCGCCGCGAGCCCGCTCGTAATTCAAATGGCAGGGGCGGCAGGTCTCGAACCTGCGACCTTCGGTTTTGGAGACCGACGCTCTACCAATTGAGCTACACCCCTACAGGCCCGCCGCTTAAGCTTTTGCAAGCCAGAGCAGACCAGGGCCGCAACCTCTAGCGGATGTTTTCGGCTTTGTCACCGCCGAGTTGGTGAATTTTTTGCAGTTGCTCAGGAAATCGGCTCGACGACAACGGCTGTCCCGTAGGCCAGGACCTCGGTCACGGCGGACGCGATCTCATTGGCATCGTAGCGAAAAGCCAGGATCGCGTTGGCGCCCATCTGTTCCGCGTTCTGGATCAGGAGGTCGAAGGCCTCTTGCCGGGTCTGCTCGGCCAGCTTGGTGTAAACCGTGATGTTGCCGCCGAAAAGGATCTGGATGGAGGCGCCGATGTTGCCGACGACGCTGCGCGAGCGGACGGTGAGCCCCTTGGCGACGCCGAGCGTGCGGACGACGCGGTAGCCGACGAGGTCGTTGGTGGTCGTGACGATCATGGGTCTCGCTCCGCTCTCGGCATCCGGCATCCGGCATCCGGCATCCGGCATCCGGCATCCGATCGATAGCCTATTCGCTGGGGGATGGCACTGGGTACAAAAAAGCAGCCGCCGCTGTCGCGACGGCTGCCTGTTGCCGGATGCCGGTTGTCAACTTACTCAACGATTTTGGTGACCACTCCAGCACCCACCGTGCGGCCGCCTTCGCGGATGGCGAAGCGAACTTTTTCTTCCATTGCGATCGGCGAGACGAGCTCAACGTCGATCGAGATGTTGTCGCCCGGCA
>LNFM01009729.1_pt1 | contig 16601 bp, 20 predicted proteins | sample 596031 | NCBI WGS metagenome assembly LNFM01 (sample SAMN04254537, study PRJNA301005) | activated carbon metagenome | isolation source: dual media filters at the Ann Arbor, Michigan drinking water treatment plant | place: USA: Ann Arbor
AGCACGAACTGCAAATCCGGCATTCCAGGATGTTGGACATCAAGAGACTGCATATTCCCGCCATTATCGATAGAGATGTGGACTGAGTCAATCCTCGATGCAGGGTATCGAGGGAGTTCCCTCTATCCACAGGGAGTCTCGATGGTATGGTAACGATTGTCTTGACCGGCCAGCTCCAGACGGTTGATGGCGAACGCGATCTTGCCTGTGAGATTGCTGCACCGATATCCGTTCGGCAACTGATTCAGAAGCAAGGTGTGCAACTTCGTCATCTGTTGCAGTTGCTACGGGAAAAGAAGGTTCTGGTGACCATCAATAAGCGGATCGCCAGCGATGATTCTCTGGTTCAGGATGGCGATGCGGTTCGTCTGGTCGGGCACGATGGCATGGGTGGGAGTGGGCTGGGGCCGTCACACTTCTAATCGCCCACGCAGAGAGAAAATGGCTGTAGCCACTGAATATGGCTACAGCCCTTTTCTGTTCGATCGTCACACACAGCGGATGAGACCTTAGCACGGCCACGCGCTGCGCTGCCATGAAGACGGAAACTCCTCGTTGTTACTTCTTTCCGAGGATTGCGTCCTTGGCTGCCTTGGCAACTCGGAACTTGACCACTCGCTTGGCTGGAATCTTAATCTCTTCCCCGGTTTGAGGATTGCGTCCGATGCGGGCCTTCCGATTGGCCAGCTTGAGTTTGCCGATACCGGGCACCGTAAAGACATTCTTGGCTTCACGATAAGCCAGCGCCGCGAAATCATCGAGAATCTGGACGGCGCCCTTCTTGGTGATCCCGGCTTTCCCAGCCAGGTAATCGGCGATTTGCGACTTGGTCATTGACTTTGCCATTCGTGGACCTCCTTGAAGGTGAGAGAAGTAATGGGAACTCGATATTTCCGCCAACTCGCCTGCGTCGAAAACGTTCGAACTCGCAAGTTCAGTGTCGTGAAACGCTCGTAAATACGCATAAGGCGAAAACCCGCGAGAGTGTAGCCAAGACGCTTTAACCTGTCAATGAGAAAAACACACGTCTGGCGCGATGAAATGCGCTTATGGCTATTGCGGTGCGGATCATCAAGCCAGTACAGTACGGGGCTAAGGCCATTTGGCTCGATATGAGCTGTCTATGTCAATAGACAGTAGTTGGGAGTTTCTATGGGCAAGGAATTACCTATTGTTTCCACGACCACGCCGTCAGCTGCATCCGAACAAGCTGAAAAGGTTATCTATTCTCGCGTATTTTGCCAAAGAGACAACTCGCCGCCGCTTCGGCTGCTGGTGGAGTTTTTGAAAATGCGCGGCCAAGCTCCGATCATTCCTTCCGGGATCGACGAGGCAGCACTGGATGAATGGGCATGGGTCCAAATGGCATTGGGTTATCAGCGGGACCGCAAGCCGATACAACTATTTTGCCTGCGCGATCGAGGCACCTACAAGGATGTCTACGATCAAGAGAAAGCGCAATTCTCCGAACTGCTCTCCGTTCATGACGGGATTGAGTCGCAGCTTGTGCGGAGCTATCTCACTGATTGCCGGTTTATTCTGACCACCCGGATGATCGAGCAGGACATCACTGAGGAGGGGTACGATTTCAACGGATGGATCTTGGAGTTCTACCAGGAGCAATGCAATGGGATCGTCCAGATCGACAATCGCCGAAGGGTGAGCTAATCGTCGATATGTCCATCGCTGTCGAAGATAGCCCGCATGGTCCATGACCTTCTACCGCAATCGCCGATCCGCTGTTCCCGTTTTTCGTCGCTCGTATCTTGTCCTTTGAATCTGCTCATGACCGTCAGTCTGTCGAATGGTGAAACGTGAAGCCCGCTTCGCCGACGATGCGAGCGAGCGCCGGACGGAACGAAGGCGTGCCTCGGCTTTATCTGCGAGATTGGCTCCACGAGGGACGGGCTTCTGGGCGATTTCGTCCCTCGGCTGTGCTCGGGACCCTGAGCTTGTCGAAGGGGTCAAGAACTGTCATGAATCATGCCTCGTCACTGTTCAGTAAGACGGCCGGCTGGTTTGAACGAGCCAAGGCGGCATTGGGTGATAACCTACCCTGCAGCCGGGGTTGTTCCCACTGTTGCGTGGGCCTGTTTCCCGTGACCATTCTCGATCGGCAGGAAATTCAGCGAGGCCTGCACTCAATTCCTTCTGAGCAACGCCGGGCGATTGAAGAGAGGGCTGCCCGGCAAGCCCGCATAATAGAGGCGTCAGCGCCGCAATTGGCCCGTTACCCGTTCATCGATGACTGGCCAGATCGTGACACAGACGCGCTTGTCGAGCGATTTCGCGAGTTGCCCTGCCCTGCCTTGGAAACGGACGGGAGTTGCAGTCTCTATGAGTTTCGCCCACTGGTCTGTCGATCAATGGGTATTCCCGTAGAGAGTGAGGGTATCGTGCAGGGGGCCTGCGCTGTTCAAACATCGGTTCCCCTCATTCGACTCTCCCCATCGCTTCGCCACGAGGAAGATCGGCTTGCCGGCGAAGAGGCAGAAGAACTGGCGCAGTTGCGTGTTCGACAGAGGATGCCGGGCGAAGAACTGCTACTTCCCTATGCCTTCTTGCCGGATCTCAAGTAAGGGTTCGCGCTCACACGAGTTCCCGCAGGATGGTCAAAAAGGTCGTTCAGCAAGGCCGCAACGAACGAGGAGGCGAGGCATACTCTGGGCCGTATGTTGAGCCTCTGAGCGACGCGAGTACGCTGCTGGCGGACTTTTTCAGCATCCTGCGCTGGACAGCGACTTTCTCACCATGCTAAGGTGCGCTCTATTGCTTGCGGGAGCGCCTGTAGCTCAGCTGGATAGAGCATCAGCCTCCGGAGCTGAGGGCCACAGGTTCAAATCCTGTCAGGCGCACCATCCGCATCCGCCAGTACATAGCCTCGACGTTCACACCCGGTGGGCCGTTAGCTCAGTTGGTAGAGCAGCTGACTCTTAATCAGCGGGCCGTAGGTTCGACCCCTACACGGCCCACCAAAATCAACAACTTGCCGCTTCCACTTCCCTACCAACCAAGCCGACTGTGATATTTTGTGATGTCGGCTTGATCCGGTCCAGGATCTCGACCCCATCCCGAAGGCTTTCGGGATAGTGGTGGGCATAGCGTTGCGTCATGATCGGCGACTTATGCCCCAAGAGCCGTTGCACCTTATACAGCTCGACTCCAGCCTGAACTAACCTTGTTGCGAAGGTATGCCGCAGATCGTGGAAATGAAAATCCTCGATTCCGGCTTTTTTCATTGCCAGCCGAAACGAGCGGCGAAGATGTCCGCCCTCGATTGGTGTCCCGGCCTTACTCCTGAAAACTAGCTCGCAGGGGTTCTCTTCCCGCAACTTAATTAAGTTGCCGGTCGGTTGCTTAATTAAGTGTGCCTCTTCCTTCTTGGCCTTAATTAAGCTGAGCATGGTCTGATTCAAGGGAATTGTGCGCCGTTCACCATTTTTTGAATGGAATAGCATCACGGTTCGGCGGGTGAGATCCACACCCCGCCAGGAGAGAGACAGTATCTCTCCCATCCTCATCCCGGTTCCCAAGGCAAACTGCACGATATCACGGAGCCACGGCCCACAGGCTGCCAGTAATCGGTTCTCTTCCTCAACCGTCAACCACCGATCCCGCCCGTTATTCTCCCGCTCCATCGAAACGGAAAGGACAGGATTTCGCTGGCACCATTCCCATTCACGAAGAGCCAGATTGAAGGCCTTCTTGAGTGTGGCCAGGTGCCGGTTCACTGAGGCTGGCGCCAGGTGATCCGCGAAGAGCTGATTCTTGTACTCAACAATCAACCGTGGCGTGATGTCGGCCAACAGCGTCCCATCGCCAAAGAACCCGCGCAAGCGCTTGGCATAGCCCACGTAGGACCGTTGGCTTGCCCGTTTGGTCACATGCTCGCTCAAGAACCGCTCCATAAGCTCCCCAAACGTCCTATTACGCTCTTCCAGCGTAATCCGGTAGGCCCCGTCTCGTAATTGCCGCCTCGTATCGCCTAGGATCAATTCAGCGGCCCGTTTATCGGTCTGTCCAGTCGTTGCCCGGACTTGCTGCCCCCGATAGCTAAAATTCATCCACCAGACTTTTCCTCGTCTATACAGCCCCATCCGCTGCCTCCTTTCCGATAGGGCTTGATCTTGGTCTGGTTTCCCCGTGGCGGGAATTATAAGCGGCCCGCTTGGCACGGGCAATCACTCGGTTGATGTCAAAAGCACTGGGGCGCACTCGCGGAAACTCCGTAGCTTTGGGGTGTTTGCGAAAGCCCTCTACCCACTGGTCAATTTCGTCCTTCCGAAAACGCACAAGGCCATGAATTTTTAGGCAGGGAATGCGCCCCTGTGCGGCCCAGGCATAGAGCGTACATGGCTTGATATTGAGATAGCGTGAGAGGGCCTTCGCGTCCCAATATGGCGACTCGGTTACTGCCTGGAACAATGATCCTAGCCCGTTCTCCATCAACAACCCTATCTCTGTTGAACTCGCTTGATACGGATGCGAAACAGCGGATTCAGTTCGTATCGACGCAGATTTCTTTCTCTGGGTTTCCGAGCTAGCCATCTCTTGCCGACGCGATCCAACGTCCTGAATGTTTCGGCGCGAGAACAGGACAATAGCGCCATCAACGTCCGTATGCGTGGATGAAACTCATTCCCAAGCCTGTAGGATTCAGCCGCAAGACCCAATAGGAGCTTGTCAATCGGACGAAGGCTCTTGATGCGGCAGATGTAAAAGAGCGGCGAGTTTATTGTGCTGTCCACAGGTTCCTGTGAATCCTTGGAGTTGCCAGGTCTCACTGTGGGACCATTACTGAGTCGGCTGCGCGTCATAGATTTCTGAATTCTTATTAAGAGTAGTAAGAACTAGTAAGAGAGCTTGTGGACGCTGGGGACAAGTCAGAACATTGCCCGCCAGCGCCCACAGGCCCGGCTACAATTTGGCTACGCCATGAAGGGAAGCAGAAAGAGAGAAGAAAATTATTCCTCATCCTGCCCCTCTTCCTCTGGCCATTCCGTGCAATCCTCGATGACTTTGTCCAAGTCCACCTGATCGAAGAGTACGCGGCGTCCAAGGCGCACGACGGGAATCTGCCCGTGTTGCGCCCAGGCCCACAAAGTCCGGTGAGAAAGCCCCAGGTATGCCGCTGCTTCTCTTGCAGATAGCAATCGCTTCTCTGTGCCCATGTTCTCTTCCTCTCTGGCTTGCTGCGCTGTAGGACTATGGCATATGGTGCAGGCAAACAGAGCGCGTTTGAAGGCGTATTTAAGAGGGGAGGGTCCTTAAATACGTACAATTCAAGATGAACAAATCCAAGAAAGAGCAGAAGCTGAAAGAATGGAGAGATTATCTACTGCACTATGAGTGCGTTCGTAGGAATGAAGAATTTAAGAAGAGATATGTTGAGTGGAAACGTGAATCCGAAAAAGAGAATATCGGAGAGCTCACCATCGACATGTTGAGAAGCCTCCTGGCTTCGCAATGGGGCCTTCAATGGGACGAACCACTACCAGATCCGACGCAACGCCCATCGCTTAGCTACATATGTAAGAGCACCCCACATAACTCGTTCCAGTTGCCTCAAGAAAGCAAGGTTGATCCGGCAGCCCAAAAAGGTATGCAGGCACTGAGATCTCTACCTTTTCCGGACGCGACTCATTCTTCGCTGCTAGATGGCCTTCTCGTACTGAATTACTATCAAGAGCGCCTACCTGGATTTGTTAGTCGTGGGGTCATCAATCTTCGGCTTTCCAAGAAGTCTATTATGAAAGCGCTTGAGCATTACATCGATGCCTGGCTGAAGGATCTACAGGATGCCGGATTGGAACAGAGAAAACCATCTCGCCGGATTCGGCTTGAGGAGGGAATTACGCAGCTTCAGGTGTACGACTTACGAGCGCTGGGAGTGCCGTTTCCTTGTATTGGAGCAACCATGTTTAAGGGGGATAAAGGCGACGCAGAAAAGAAGTCAAAGGATCATTTCAGAATGGCAAAACGACTCATAGAAAACCCGCCCTTGCTCCCCTCCTGACGGCGTCCACAATACCTGCAAGAATCCGGGTCAGCAACCCCTCGACATTTCAGCGTGTCAAACTAGTTGCCCACTGTCCCCAAATCAGATAGTTCAAGGACACGAGCTTCTACGCAGGTAGCTTCAGAGCTTGTCCGCGCTACCGTGAGAGAAATATGGCTTCAAACTCTTCAAGTAAGCGCAGATGGGCGTCGGTCTGAAGGGGAGCTATGGAGTAGTAACGATTCTCAGAAAAAGGGAATCCTGCAGCTGGTTCTAGCCGAAATGCGAGATTTGTACCTCCGATGGCAGGGTCCGAAGAAAAGCTTATGCCCATTCGGAAAGGCAAAGGTAGGGGATCACTTTTCACAGACGAGGAGATACGATCCATAAATTGCGCCATGTCATGATGAACATCGGACAGTGTTTGTTGCATTCTGATGTGGAGCTCGCTTGAGTACAGCTTTTTGCGAAGAACGGTTTGATACTCGGGATAATTGAAACTAGTACTTAGCAGACTAAGGGCTTGATTGAGAAACTCGTCAGAATCTTGGGTTGAAGAGCGTGTGTCGGCTATTACACCATCGGGATAGACAGTTAAAGTAACTGTAAGCTCCTCGCCTGCTTCAGTTTTAAAGGTCCCGTCCTCGAATTTTATCCCTTTCTGCCAGTCAATCTCGTCTAACTTAGGCACCTTTAAAAACTTATATTGTTCTATGAGCGAAAAAAAGAGTGGGTGCATTGCCCGACCGCGAGAATTCCAATCCGCGATCTGAAAGAGCCAAATCGAGCGAGCGAGACCAACAGCCAATAGATTCATTTTACGGCCACCTGTTTGAGTTCTTGATGTAATGGCATATGCATTTTAGTCTGGGAATATTCGGGCTGCTTTTGTTTCCTCAGAAGGGCCTCAAGAAAAAGATCACCGTCTTTTTGAGTCATCTTTTCTGAAAGTCTAAAGCCTTCCTTGGCCGCAGCGCTCTGAAGTAGTTGTGCCACCGGCTCATGATGAACTGCCGGGTCTTCATCGAAGGAAAATCGTTCAAGAGATTCGCGACTAAATCTGTCAATGTCTATCAGACACCTCCCGAAGCTTTCAAAAGAGACTCGGAGTGTGAGATCGAATGCCTCCGCCAAGCGCTTTAGTGTTGAAATGCTCCAAGAGGAATATCCAACATTCTCAAGAAGCGAGATGCGAGATTGCTTCATTCCGGATTCTTGAGCAAGCCGTTCTTGACTCCAACCGCGCTGTTCGCGCAGCACTTGAATCTGGGTCGCTACGTAGGAATTTAAGAATTCGTCTACGTAAGCGTGTCTGTATTCTTTGTCAGAAAATTCAGAACGAAGTCTTTCAGCTAACTCGCTCATGGGGACACCTTTGTAAGGGGTTAGCAATCAGCTCTTTCCTTTTGGCAGCAGCCTTCTTGGCTGCATCCGCAGGAAGTGTTTTCCGGTCTTTCTCTATTGCACCAAGCAGCAATGTAAACTCTTCCTTGTGTGAAGGGGGCCCCTGGCAGAGCATAGGCCGTAGAGTTAAAACCTTTCTCCCTGTGATTCGAAGTTTCTTAATTTCAGGTTCACCAGCATCTGAAAGCAATGTGTGGGACAGATTTGTGCCGTTCTTCTCAAGCATGTCGAGTTTGTTGTTGAGTCTAGCGCGATCCCTTTTCTGCAAACCTTCTGTCCATTCTTTGATGACATTGACGAACTTGTCCCCCCGCTTTTCAAGGAAGTCGTATAAGCTGTAGTTCATAATATAACTATATTATTATATTAAGCAAGTTCTGAGTAATATGCGCAGTATAATAATTTCATTATATTATAATGTCAATGAATTCCAATGGCTTATATACAAATTCCCATCGTTCATAGAATGCGTATGTATTGAGTATGTTTAATAATAATTTGAATTTATCCTCCATGATTAATTGTACGAGGCTTAACCTATACACATGGATGAGTTAGGTCGAGTACTGGTGGCAGCAATACGTGGTAACGATGCCAGTCATCTAGGGGGAGCTTTTCAGCAAACCCGCATGTATGACTGCTATCGCTTCCTGTACTTGTACAAGTAGGTCATCTATCTCAGGGGCGGTCAAACGTACTTCCCGTCCCTCTCGTCCGGCTTCTTGCTCCTTTCCTAAATACTTACGGTCAATGACGCCCAAGTTGTGCGTAACCGGATGCCGCTTCTTAAAAGAAGAAGAAAGGTACTCCCACCTTGCGTCTGTACCTAGATCCAATCCGAATAGTCCTATCAATTGCGCCTTTGTCCGCTCAATGCTTTGGAACGAATTTCCGATCTTCTTGAATTGACCTTCAATCTGTTCCGATGTTTCCCCGCGTTCTGTGAAGACACGACGAACAATCGCCTTTATTGATGCTTCGAAAATAGAAACGGCATCTTCCAGACAATTCTCCAGATCCTTAGCGGCAACTCGCTTCCCCAGAGATGCATTGCGTCTGGTGACGTCCTCCACCATCAGCCGAGCAACCTTGAGTTCCGCTGACACGTGAACCATAAAAATGTCTCTTCCGCAGTCCGCACACCAGGTAGCCAATCCAAATACGGTTTGGTCGAGTGTGCAGTGAGGGCAAATGACATCTCTTCTGACCTCATCTTCAAATGGTTGTCTCACATGGGGGAGCGTGCCAGGCGTATAGCTCAACTCCATTGAGATGAATCCGCCACCTATTTTGCGTTTTCCAGATGTTCCAATTCCCAAGGCGTCTCTAACCATGTCATTTATCCCTTTATGAGTTTCCCGAATGACGAGGTCTTTTGCATATCGGATTTGTTCTTGCGTCGTAAACTCAGAGGGTTCAGCGGAGTGTTTGCAGTATGGGCAATAAGCGGATACCTGTCCTCCAGTGATTCCAGTTCCCGACTTAACTTTGAAATAGCCAGGTGAACAGCTTTCCATAGGACACTGTCTAGCTATGCGTCCATCTTCATCTGTCGGAATCGTGAAAGACATATGGTATTGGTCATTTCCTAGGCTTCTGATCTGGTGTGGGCCACCTTCCGAGAAAAGATTTTCAGACATAGCAATTGATCCTTGCAATAGCAGAAGAATACGTCAACGCACAGGGAAAAGCGACACACCCTATTTCACCTTGAGACATCATTGAATACTCTACGTTGCGCGATCCAACAGACTAGAGAGGTTGGTGGCCTTAAAGGTTCTACTTACTTGGCAGGACTCGAACGGAAGAACTACGGTCGTAAAACGGTCGTATAGCAGAGCGATTTCCCGACTATTCTGTATCGCTCAAGCTCACTCCTTCTCATGGTTCAAGTTGTGGAATTGCTGATACAAAGTATGTGAAAGTCGCATCAGCATTGAAGGTGCTGAATGAGGCCCAAATCAAATCCCGGCTTCGGCACCATTAGTCATCGAAAGATCTTCCAAGCGGTGGCTTCTCAAATCATTCTACTTTTCCCTTGAGAAGCAACTTAGCAACCACAACCGAAACTTGGTTTTCGTACCCCAGTTGCGCCATGCGCTGTAGGCGCTCTTGTAACCATCGCTCGTCCCAAAGATCCCACCCCTGGTGAGCAAAGCGAGTACGGATAGCTTCCCGATCAGCGTCATTTCTTATTTTCCCGGCAGCAAGGGATAGGCGAACGTGCGGTTTACTGCGACAGGCACCTATATCCTCAAGTTGTTTACACAATCGGTTGAAAACAACTTGGCGAAGCTCTGGCTCGTTGAAAAGTTTGTAGCGCTTCGCATGATCTTGGTTTGTGCCATCGAAGCAAGAGGCTCGCACTCCGGTTGAATCAAGAAAGCTTTTGCATTCAACGACACGCAGAACATTGTCTCGTCCGTTATAAGCAACAATGTCCAGTTCCCAACGTGGTGACGAATGCCGACCGATGCATCGCTTTTCCTCCTTGGTGAGATTGACCTTGACGGAAGTTCTTACCCAATATCCCTCCATCCAAAGAATCTCGCTGACGAGTTGCTCAAAGGCATCCATTGGATCGTTCCACTCTTGATGGTTTAGGTGCCCGCCTTGTGGTTGGCTCTTTCCCTAACCACTTTAGCCTAGGACGGGGTTGTCCCGCTTTCGCGGACACATAGGAAGGCTCATTGGTGTCAGGCCCATATCTTGATGGGCTTTAGCCAAGCAAATCGACCCTTTGGGACAAAGCGTGCTGTAGTGAGCCCTTTGTCTTCCATTCCTTCCCACTCAAATCGAACTTCATGTTTGGGCATCTGTAACTCCCTTTCAATCCCGTTTGGCCTTGTACCAGGTGGAATTGTAGCTCCTGCCTTATAAATGTGGCCATGATAGGTCTTGTACTGCGGGTTCTCAGTCTTGCGCCCTTCGGACAGGTAAGGTCCTTCATTCGTCGCGCAGATAAAATAGCCCAGCCTCACAGAATTGATGTCTCGTTGAACCAGATAGCTGAGGCGGGAGATATCACGAATGATCTTCGCCCGAATTTGGGTCTGCCCAGTCTTGCTCGCGCCAGAGGATTTGGGAAGCTTAAACTCTATCGCTACTTTGAAATGAGGATCGGTGTATACCAGCAGATCCAGAAAGGTGTCTTCCGAATCAAGTCCTGCATATGCATTCCACTCGAAATCAAACCGATACTCGGGTGAGTATGCGAGCAACCTTCCAAGTTCCCAGGCAAAAAGAAATCTTAACGCGCTCTCGCTCGATAGTGGTAAGCGCCCGCCTTCTACCCCTGCGCGAATAGTTTCGAAGGTCCTTAGTACTAATTCATCCGCTGAATCCGAATCGATATGAGGCATGGTGAGAGTAAGACCTTGTTTTCGAAAGTCTCCTAGCCGTTGCCTTTCACTGTTCTGATCGAAAAGGAGCAGGCCTCAAGCGGGAATTTTGTGTATCTTGGATCGTCTCGCTCGGACTGTTCCCCGTCTGCGTCCCCGAGAAGCTTTGCGAACCGTGACTTCGACATCTTGCCCAAGCAACGAGAGAAAATGGACGAGGCGTTCGATGGAGAAGCCCGCCATCTGACCGGCTAAAAGCTTCGATACCTTGGCTTGGTCAATCCCTAGCTGAGCCGCCGCTTCGACCTGCTTCCAGCCTCGCCCCTTAATGGTCTCTTGGAGTGCCTGAAGCAGGTTGCTTTTCAACATCAATTCAGCGGACTTCTCTTCGGAAAATCCCAAATCCCGAAATACATTCCCGCTGCCTTTGGTCACCGTTGCGCGTGTCATAGCTGCTCCTTCCGCAATTTCAATAGGTCGGCATATCGCCCCTTGGCTAGCTGTATATCGCCTTTAGAAGTCTTCTGAGACCGTTTCTCGAACACATGCAGCACGTAGACAGCCTCTTCAAACTTCGCCACGTAGAGAACCCGATAGGTTCCGCTGTCTTCCCAGACCCGTATTTCTTGAACCCCGGCCCCTACTGAAGACATCGGCTTCCAATCGTCCGGCTCTTTTCCCTGCTGCACCTTAAAGAGCTGATGCCCCGCCGTTTCCCTCGCATCTTCGGGAAGCTCCCGCATATCTTCCCTCGAAGATCCCACAAAATAGACTGGCTTCATTCAGCTCCTACCGTAGCCTACTGTAGCCCAATAGTATGCCACAAGTGGCATATTAGCAAGAGGCCCGCTGATTTCCCGCGATTCGTATTGAAAAGCAGCGGGCCTTTGAGTTCGAGTTATCACAGTCCTGACAATCTCCTCCGAGGGGACATCACAATTATGGCAGCCAGAACGGAGGATTATTCGAGCACTTGCAGGCCATTGGTAAGGAGGCCATCACACTGTGATTACCCGCAAAAGAACCACCAAATGGCCTGGTGGCCGTCATGGACTGTGATAAAGTAGGGTGAACTACATATGTCATGAGCCGTTGATGAGAAAACTGGCTTTCGCTGTGATAATTTGTGATGGAGGGGGTCAAAATCCTAGACTCTATCGACTCCATCGAATCTATAGAGCCGTCGCAACTACCAGAAAAACCGAAAGAACGGGGAAACCGTTGACCGATCAAACCCTTAGAAAAATGCCCTGAACGAGCTCTTAATCAGCGGGCCGTAGGTTCGACCCCTACACGGCCCACCAAAAAACAATCACTTACATACTCCGCGTCATCAACTACCCTGCCGACTGTGCTAAAACTGTGCTACTTTCGCGCAGCCGGTCCAGAATCTCTACTCCATCCCGCAAACTTTCCGGATAGTGGTGCGCATAGCGTTGCGTCATGATGGGCGACTTATGTCCGAGCAACTGCTGCACCTTGTAGAGATCAATACCCGCCTGCACCAGCCGCGTCGCGAAGGTATGCCGGAAATCGTGAAAATGAAATTCCTCGATCTTCGCCTTGCTCAGCGCGAGTCGAAAGGACCGTCGGAGATGACCTGACTCCATAGGCGTGAAGGCTTTACTACAGAAGACCAGGTCTGAGGCTAAGGACCGGACCTTGGCTTATGTAACTCGGGGGTTTCCGAGCTCCCGACCGCGCTGAATCCTTATATGCTGGTAATCTTATGGATCTTTTGTCCCATCTCGCTGCAATCGTCGCTTCATCCGATGACGCCATTGTCAGTAAGACTCTCGACGGAATCATCACCAGTTGGAATCCCAGTGCCGAGCGCATGTTTGGGTATACCGCGGAGGAGATGATCGGTCAGCCGATTACCCGCTTAATTCCGTCCGACCGGCAGTCTGAGGAAACCGACATCATCAAGCAACTCCGAGCAGGCAAGCGCATCGAACATTATGAAACAGCGCGGGCCGCGAAGGACGGCCATCTTCTTCAAGTCGCCCTAACCATTTCACCCGTGAAGGATCACGAGGGCCATATCATCGGGGCTTCGAAAATCATTCGTGATATCACTCAGCGCAAAGAGGACGAGCGGAATTCAAAGTATAAACGACGTCAGCAGCACCTTCTCTATGAACTTGCCGACACGGTTAATTGTGCTGAGACGCTATCGGTCCTATACGAAAAGGGTCTTGAGACGATTCAATCGTTACTGAATGTGGACCGCTCCGCAATCTTATTGATCGATGAGCAGGGCATCATGCGGTTTAAGGGGTGGCGAGGCGTATCCGCTCACTACTGTCGGTTGGCTGAATCCCATTCTCCCTGGAAAACGGATCTGTCTGGTCTTGTCTCCATTTCGGGAGCAACCATCGACGAATCGAATATGAATCCACAACTGCAGGCAGCCAATCACGTGGAAGGGATTCGCGCGCTCGCGTGCATTCCATTAACAATCGGCGGTCGGCGGATTGGAGATCTCATGGTGTATTTCGATCAACCGCGTGTTTTAAACGAGGACGAGATCGGTCTGAGCCTGGCCATCGCAAGGACCCTTGCATTGGGTATTGATCGCAAGCTCACGGAGGTCCACCTCCGGGAAAGTGAGGGACGCTTGCGAGAATTTACCGAAGAATTGGAGAGTCTGGTCGAGAAGCGGACAACAGAAATCTCACAGTCGCATGACAGGCTGCGAGCTTTGGCCTCGGAATTGAATTTGACCGAACAGCGGGAACGTCAGCGTCTGGCCACAGACCTCCACGACTACCTGGGACAGTTACTGGCATTGAGTCGGATGAAGTTAGACCTGCTAAGACAGCACCCTATGAAAGCAGGCATGGCAAAACATTTCGCCGAGCTTCAAGCGGTGACAGACAAGGCCATAACCTATACCCGTACTCTCGTCACGGAACTCAGTCCCCCCGTTCTTCACGAATTCGGCTTAACCATGGCACTACAGTCGTTGGCAGACCAAATGCAGGAGCGGAATCTGAACGTAGTCTTTCAGTCGACGGAGATTCCACCGCTGCCTAAGGATGAAGCACTACTCTTGTTTCAATCCGTGCGTGAATTGCTTTTAAATTGTGTAAAGCATGCCAACGTACGACAGGCCACGCTTAGCCTCAAGCATATCAATGGATCGCTGCACATTACGATCTCCGATCAAGGCAGGGGGTTTGATCCCGACTCCGTGAAGCTGGTCGTTAAACCAGGCGGTGCCTCACCTCGCGGGTTTGGCCTCTTCAGTATCCGCGAGCGCATGCTCTCATTAGGCGGGCGTTTTGATCTCAATGCATCGCTCGGCAAAGGTACAAAGGCGACCCTTGTGCTGCCGATCACGACCGTGTCCCCAGAAAAGTCAGAAGGTGACAAATCAGCCGTAGTCGTACCAACAAATGAGACCGCGAAAAGCAAGCCGATGAAAGGTTCAAGGATTCGCGTCGTCGTGGCGGACGATCATGCCGTCGTACGCCAGGGGTTGTGCAGCCTCTTGGCAATGTATGATGACATCGAAGTCGTCGGAGAAGCAGCGAATGGGTACGAGGCGGTGGAAATGGACGAACGCTTACATCCTGAGGTCTTTGTTATGGACGTGTCAATGCCCAATCTGGACGGCGTCGAGGCTACGCGAAGGATCAAACGTCAACATCCGGGCACGGTTGTGATCGGACTCTCTGTGCACAATTCGCCACTCGTGGAGAAGGAAATGAGACACGCGGGTGCTGCGGCTTTCCTCAACAAGGAGACCGCCGTTGAGCAGCTGTATGAAACCATCAACGCAGTCAGGACTACAGGTTAAAGCCACTGGCATTCAGTGACCAGGAGCCATCAATCGATCCGATCTGACTCCCAGAAGTGCATTCCAAAAGTATGTGTTTGTAAACCATATCATTCCTTTCCATCACACCGGCGGTATGCCACGCGGGAGCGGGCAGGGGAAGGGATAACCCGCACCACTATCTGTGCTTAGGAAAATAGGCAGAGGGAATTGCGACGCTGGCGTGATCAGGCCATGATGGCGAGATAGACTGAAGCTAAGGATTTATTTCGATGCGTTGCATTCCCTTGATTGGCAGATGCTCCGCTTGTGCCCTCGTTGGTGTTCCTTTTACAATGGGGGCTCTGCGAGGGATGCTCATGTACTTGACTATGTTTTGGTCGATTCTCGTCGTCATCTTCTTGAATAGTGTTTCAGCTCGTGCAGAGTGGCGTCCGATTAGCTCCGCCGCCGTGTAGGTTTTACAATCTATGTCGATCCCGCCACGGTGCTCCGTCAAGGCGACCTTGTGAAGATGTGGGTCTTGTACGACTTCAGGTTTGTACAAGCCATTAAAGGTACATCGTATTTGTCTGCCACCTGGCAGCAGCAGTTCGACTGCGCAGAACATCGCTCCCGTCACCTTTCGTATAAGTATCACTCAGACAACATGGGAAACGGTAAGGTGATGCTTGCAGGTGATGACAAAGGCAACAAGTGGAATGCGGTTACACCAAACAGCACCGGTGCCATTCTGTGGGACATTGGATGCGACAAAGAGAGACAGCCAACCTGACTCTTAAGCTATCGCTCCCTGAGAGCCAGTCAGCCTTATCCCAGTCAACCTACGCCCGCTGATTAAGCGTGAGGCCGGTCCCCTGTCTTTTAGCGATAGATATCTTCCATTGATTTGATTATTCTGTCTCTTCACGGCCGTTCGACGATCACGGCTAGCGCTTCTCCACCGCCGATACAAAGACTGACGAGGCCGCGTCTGGCGCCGCGGGCTTCCATGGCATGGAGCAATGTGGTGACCAGCCTGGCGCCGGTGGCGCCGATGGGATGGCCGAGGGCTACGGCCCCGCCGTTGACGTTGACCTTCTTTGGATCGAGTCCCAATTCCCGGTTGATTGCGAGAGAGACGGCGGAGAAGGCTTCATTGATCTCGAACAGGTCGATGTCGGCGAGCGTGAGGCCGGTTTTCTTGAGCACCAGTCTGATCGCGTCGATCGGGGCCAACGTAAACCATTCGGGCGCCAGCGCGGTCCCGGCATAGCCGACGATGCGGGCCATGGGGGTGAGTCCAAGACTCCGCGCTTCCTCTTCAGCCATTACGACCAACGCGGCGGCTCCATCGTTACAGGATGGAGAATTGCCGACGGTCAGGACGCCGTTGTCACGAAACACCGGCTTGAGTTCACGCAGCTTGCTCAGAGAGACGCGGTTCGGCTCTTCATCGTCTGTGACGATGACAGGCGGACCTTTCCGCTGCGGCACCTCGAGAGGAACGATTTCTTTCTTGAACTGTCCGGTCGCCATAGCCTCTTGGGCGCGACGATAACTTTCCAGGGCGAAGTCGTCCACCTCTTGGCGCGTCAGCCGGTATTTGGCCGCGCAGAGTTCGCCGCCCTCGCCCATATGGAAATTGTTGTAGACGTCCCACAGCCCGTCTTTGATGACGCTGTCCACCAACTCCGCATGTCCCAGGCGATAGCCCTGCCGCGCTCTGTCCAGCAAATATGGGGCGCGGGTCATGTTTTCCATGCCGCCTGCAACCACGATCCTCGCGTCGCCCAACGCGATGGCCTGGGAAGCCATGATCAGAGTCTTGAGGCTGGACCCGCAGACCTTATTGACGGTCGTGGCGCCGATGGTCTGAGGGATACCGGCGCCGATGGAGGCTTGCCTGGCAGGTGCCTGGCCGAGTCCGGCACTCAGTACACAACCCATATAGACGTCATCGACGTGAGCCGGCGTCAGATTGATGCGCTTGAGAGACTGAGCAATCGCGGCGCTTCCCAGTTTGGTCGCCGGCAGGGGGCTGAATACTCCGTTGAAGCTGCCCATCGGTGTCCGTACGGCGCTGACGATGACT
>LNFM01007755.1_pt1 | contig 16597 bp, 17 predicted proteins | sample 596031 | NCBI WGS metagenome assembly LNFM01 (sample SAMN04254537, study PRJNA301005) | activated carbon metagenome | isolation source: dual media filters at the Ann Arbor, Michigan drinking water treatment plant | place: USA: Ann Arbor
TAGTTACCAGCGATAGTGAGCGAACGCGCGGTTGGCTTCGGCCATCCGGTGCGTATCTTCGCGCTTCTTTACCGCGTTACCGCGATTTGCCGATGCATCCATCAGCTCGCCCGACAAACGGGCAGCCATGGTGGTTTCGCTGCGGTTACGCGCTGCACCGATCAACCAGCGAATGGCGAGCGCCTGAGCGCGCTCGGGACGCACTTCGCAAGGCACCTGATAGGTCGCACCACCGACGCGGCGGCTGCGGACTTCGATACCGGGCTTTACGTTATCCAGCGCTTCGTGGAAGGTCTGGATTGGATCTTTCTTGGCGCGGCTTTCAACGGTTTCGAGGGCTCCATAAACGATGCGCTCTGCTGCCGATTTCTTACCATCGAGCATCAGGTTGTTCATGAACTTCGACAACACCAGATCGCCATAGCGGGGATCGGGAAGGATGATGCGTTTTTCGGGACGACGACGACGTGACATATTATATTCCTTTATCTCTTGCGGGACCGGCGCTGCTAAAAGCGCGCCTGCGAACCGGCCAATGGAGTGCGGACCGAATTACTTCGGACGCTTTGCACCATATTTGGAACGCGATTGTTTGCGGTCCTTGACACCCTGCGTATCGAGTACGCCGCGAAGCACGTGGTAACGCACACCGGGAAGGTCGCGTACGCGGCCGCCGCGGATCAGCACAACGCTATGCTCTTGCAGGTTGTGGCCTTCGCCAGGGATATAGGAAATGACCTCGCGCTGGTTGGTCAGACGAATCTTTGCAACTTTACGCAAAGCCGAGTTCGGCTTTTTCGGGGTCGTCGTGTAAACACGGGTGCAAACGCCGCGCTTTTGCGGGTTTTGCTCCATCGCAGGGACCTTTGACTTGGTCTTCTGCGGGGTCCGGCCCTTGCGGACCAGCTGGTTAATCGTTGGCATATCTTCACCTTTGTTAAGCGGTTACTTTAGGTGGCAAGGCGTGTTTGCGGTGGAGGCTCAGCCTTTTGTCCACCCGACCTGACACATAATGTGCTGCTATTTTGAGTCTTTCCGTGAACAGCGGAGAATCGGACTCCACGCTCGGGAAGGCGCGCCATTAGCGGGGGATGGGGCGGGGGTCAAGGGGTGGCTATCGCAAACCATCGACCGCATCTTTTGCCTCTTTCAAGTCGCAACCTGTTCTTTCGCGCACCAACTTGACTGCCTCGATGAATTCGCCCCCGGCCTTCAATCTCAATGCCTTTGCCCGAATGTCTGCCGGAATACCGGCTGCGAGTTGCGCCTTGACCGCAGCTTGGGTCGGCGCAGTTAGATTTTGACGGCGGCCTCTACGCCAACGAAGCAACAGCGCAAGCAACAACGCCACCCCGAAGCCGCTGACAAAGGCCACCCAGTCATATCCGCTGCCATTCACCAATCATCGCCTTTCCGTCAGCACCGAATTCTCGACCCTGATCCTCATCCACAGCAGCGCGGCGTTCAATATCGAAAAGGTCAGCGCCATCGCAGGTGCGCCGAGGATGAGCGGGAGCAGAGCAATTTCAACCACCACCAGCGCGTAATTAGGATGCTTGATAAAGCGATACGGCCCACGTTTGACTTTTGGAAAATGCGGGGCGCTGATGATGCGGGTGGTCCACCAGCGGCCAATGCTGGCGAGGGTCCAGAAACGGAAGGTCTGGCTTGCGATGAACAGGTTGAGCAGCAGCATGTCTGGCCGTTCCGACGGATCACCGAACAAGGCAATCGCCATCAACCATCCGGTATGAAGAACAATAAAAAGCGGATAGTGATCCGCGCCATATTCCCGGCCGCCTTCGGCAATCAAGCGCCGAGTGTTGGCGTTGGCATAAGCCAGTTCGGCCAGCCGCTGGATTACCACATAGGCAAATAGGACCTGCGCCCAGAGTGGCCAGTCGAGCAGCGTCATGGCCTAAGCAACCCCATCGCACCGACAAAGCCAGGCCCAAGCGCGGTCATGAGCGTCGGCTTGGTTATTGAACCTTTGGCAAGCAAAGCATCCAAAACGAACAACGCCGTTGGCGAGCTCATATTTCCGTGTTGGCGAAGGACGTCTCGTGTCATGTCCAGATTATCGCCAAAATATTCGGCCAATGCATCGACCACCCGTCCGCCGCCGGGGTGGCAAGCGGGTTCTGCCATCGAGGACTTAACCAGCCCCTGCGCCGCGATGAATGCGTCGCAGACGGGAGCAAAATGGCTGTTCACAAAAACCGGAATATCGCGTGCCAGCACGAGGTCGAAGCCGGTATCGCCAATTTCCCAGCCCATCATTTCCAGCGTGTCGGGCCAGATGTGGCTGGTGAAGGCCGATAACTCAGGCCCTTCGCCGTTTCCGATTACCGCTGCCGCGCATCCATCGGCGAACAATGCAAGCGCGACCATGTCCTTCTTGTCCATCCGCGCGTGGTCGTAAGCGATGCTGCACAATTCCAGACTGACCAAAAGTACCGGCTTGTCGGGCGACGCGCGAAACAGGTCGGCGGCAACCCCGAGACCTATCACCCCGCCTGCGCACCCATAGCCGAACAACGGCACGCATCGTGTGTCGGGCGCAAAGCCCATCGCGGCCATCATCCGGCTCGGTAGGCTGGGCGTCATCGTACCTGTGGTGGAAACGAAAACGATCTGGCCAATATCAGCGGCAGAGAGACCAGAACGCCCCAACGCCTGACCAGCCGCCGCCTGAAACATCTGCGACGCAGCATCTTCGTAGACCTTTGCACGATCAGCCCATGACCGCTCACCGAAATAATATTCCGGGGTCATCGCGATATGGCGCTGTTCGATTCCGGTATTGCCCAATATCTCCGCCATGCGTGGAGGCAGTGCCTTGCCTTTCGCCTGCGCTAATATGTCAAGCACTTGGGCCTGCGTGATACGGTGCGGCGGCAAGGCAGTGCCAAGTGATAAGAGACGTGGGAGATGTTGCGACATGAGCCGCCGTTGCTACGCCTGTTCGCAGCGTTTCGCTAGGCAGACTTTACCCTACCCCATGGACCCTTGATCGCCAGTGTCATAGTCGGCTCCATCATATTGACGAACAAGGTCGAGCCGTCGGGAGAGAAGCACCCGCCAGCAAACTCCGTCTGCACGCGGCTTTTGGCGATCATATATGTCCGGCCCGCACCATCCACACCGCGCAGATGATTGTCCGATATATCAGTATATTGGTCCTCACACACCAGTAAATGGCTATTGGGCATCACGGCGATATTATCGCCATAATTATAAAATGCCGCATTGGTCGATTCCATAAACAGGTCGATCATACCGGGCGCGTCGTTTTCTCTAGTGTGACCTTCGTTGACGGCGGGAACATAGCGGAAAATCTGGCCAAATTTTGCCGCGCCACCGTTGGTGCAGGCGAAGAACAATTCTCCCTTGCCCCAGAATATGCCCTCACCGCGTGCGAACAGCGCCGCGCCCTTGGCCGCACCCTGCTTGCGCAAATCGTCATTCGGGCTTTCGGGATCCGACAGCGGCACCCATTTGGCGCGATATTGTTTGCCCTTTGCGACCTGCACCCCGGTCCAGTTGCGCGTGTCCTTTATGTCCGCTTCAACGAAAGCCAACGCTTCCAATCGTCCGCCCTTGGCCAGCTGTCCCTTTTCGTTCGGAATGAACCGATAGAGCAGGCCATCACCGCGATCTTCGGTCAAATAGGCAATGCCCGTGCGCGGATCGACGCAGGCAGCTTCGTGGTTGAAACGGCCCATCGCCTTTAGCGGGACCGGCGTCACCAGACCTCTGTGCGTCGCTGGCACCTCGAAGATATAGCCGTGATCCTTGCCGACGCCGTTTCCGGCTTTGGTCATATTCTCTTCACATGTCAGCCAGCTGCCCCACGGCGTAATCCCGCCCGAACAATTGCGGATCGTGCCAGACAGGCTGAGCCACTCGGCCTCGCGTTGGCCGGTTTTCATGTCGTAGATCAACGTCGTCGTGCCGCCCGGCAGCGGCATCGACTTGTCGTCGGCCATGCGGTCATAGGTGATGAAGTCTTTCGAAACCGGGCTGGTGAAAGGTCCAAAGCCGGAGTCGCCGACGCTCAATTCATGGTTGCGAACGAGCGCGACCTTGCCTTTACCCAGATCAAACGCGCCCATTCCGTCGGCGGAATTGGGGACAAGAAACCCATCATCCATGATGTTGCCTAGGCGCGATATCACCCGATAGTCGAAACCCTTGGGCAGATCGATGAGGTTGTTGGGATCGCGGACCAGCGGGCCGTAGCCGCGCACCTCGTTCATACCTGCCACCGGCGCCTGCGCAATGCTGCGGGCGGCAAGGCCTGCAAAGGCGATGCTGCCAAGTCCAAATCCGAATTGGCGGCGTGAAATATGCATGGCTGGCTCCTTCAATATGCTGATGCCCGACTGCACCGGAAAGATGACAATGCCGTTGCAGCTTGATAGAGCGCGCTCAAATCAAACCAAAGGCATTTGTTTCCCATGACAGTTCGTACCCGAGTCGCCCCTTCCCCAACTGGCGACCCCCATGTCGGCACCGCATATATTGCGCTTATCAATTACTGTTTTGCCAAAAAGCATGGTGGCGAGTTTCTGCTGCGGATCGAGGATACCGATCAGGCGCGTTCGACACCGCAGTCCGAAAAAATGATCCTCGAATCGCTGAAATGGCTCGGGCTGAGCTGGGACGAAGGCCCCGATGTCGGCGGGCCGCATGGCCCATATCGCCAGTCAGAACGCAGCGCGATTTACACCGAGCATTGTGATCGACTGCTTAGCAATGGCCATGCGTTCAAATGCTATTGTACGTCGGAAAAACTCACCGATATGCGTCGGCACCAAATCGCCGCAAAGCAGCCGCCCAAATATGATGGCACCTGCCTCGCGCTAACCGATGCGGAACGCGCCAAGCTCGATGCAGATGGCGTTTCCCACGTGGTCCGCATGAAAATCCCGACCGAGGGCAAATGCGTCGTTCAAGACACGCTGCGCGGTGAAATCGAGTTCGAATATGCCGTCGTTGATATGCAGGTTTTGATGAAATCGGACGGTTTGCCCACCTATCATCTCGCCAATGTCGTCGACGATCATCTCATGGGCATTACCCATGTGATGCGCGGCGAGGAGTGGATTTCTTCTGCGCCAAAGCATTTGTTGCTCTATCAGTATTTCGGTTGGGAGCCGCCGGTACTGACCCACCTGCCACTGCTGCGCAACGCCGACAAGTCGAAGCTTTCGAAGCGCAAGAACCCGACGTCGATCCTTTTCTACCAGCGTGCAGGGTACCTGCCGCAAGCGATGCAGAATTTCTTGGGCCTGTTTATCAAATCCGCCAGCGAGGAAGACGAGAAAACATCGCTACAGGATTTGATCGACGGCTTCGATGTCCACAATATCTCGCTTGGCGGGCCAGTGTTCGATACCTCGAAACTCGACTGGCTCAACGGCCGTTATTTGCGCGAGGAACTCGACACAGCGCAGTTTCTCAATGCCATCAAAGCTTGGGCGCTAAATGACGAATATCTGACCCCGATTGCCGAAATGGCGCAGAGCCGGATCACGAAATTATCCGACCTCGGGAACCTTGTGGGCATGTTCTTCATGAACCGCCTCGACGGGATGACCGCAGAAGCTTTGCGCGACGGCGTGAAGCTGGACCAAGATCAACAACGCGCCGCTTACACGCTGGCGTTGCAACAATTCGATGCCCTCATCGAATGGAACAAGGAAGGCGTCGAAGCCACGCTGCGCCGCACCGCCGAAGTGCTTGAGGCGAAGCTGAAAGACGTCATCCGCCCAATGTACATCGCTATCACCGGCCAGCCGCAAGGCGTGCCCTTGTTCGACGCCATCGTCCATCTCGGCCGCGATATCATCCGCGACCGCCTCCGCCACGCGATGGAATTACTTGGCCCGGCTACCAAGAAGGAAGCAGAAGCTTGGGGTGCATTACTGACCGCCCCGCCAACGGCCGAATGAGCGACATCGCGTTACACGAGAGCTGGAAGGCACCGTTGTTACCCGAGTTCAATTCGGAATATATGGCGGCGCTCAAAGCTTTTCTGAATGCGGAGAAAGCGGCCGGAAAGACGATTTACCCAAAAGGCAGCGAGTGGTTTCGCGCGCTCGACCTCACGCCACTCGACAAAGTGCGCGTCGTCATATTGGGGCAGGATCCCTATCATGGTCCGGGGCAAGCTCATGGTCTGTGCTTCAGCGTCAAACCAGGTGTGCGCCCGCCGCCGAGCCTCCTTAACATCTACAAGGAACTGGAGAGCGACCTTGGCCTCACCCGCTCGCGCCACGGCTTCCTCGAACATTGGGCACAGCAGGGCGTCCTACTGCTTAACAGTGTGCTTACCGTCGAGATGGCGAAGGCTGCTTCGCATCAAGGCAAGGGATGGGAGCGCTTCACCGACGCTGTTGTCCGGTTAGTAAACGACAAGCCTGATCCCGTGGTGTTCATGCTTTGGGGCGCCTATGCGCAGAAAAAAGCCGCCTTTGTCGATACATCGCGCCATTTGGTGCTGAAGGCCGCACACCCCTCGCCTTTGTCCGCGCATAACGGATTTCTAGGCTGTCGCCACTTTTCCAAGTGCGGCGCATTTTTGCAAGAAACTGGTCAGCAGCCGATCGACTGGACGCTGCCGGACTATTCAACGGCATGAAAATGGTGCCGCCTATAGGATTCGAACCTACGACCCCCGCATTACGAATGCGATGCTCTCTGTTTGCGTTGATTTGTCGTGATGCTATAAACCACTCGTTTACAATGCTATTATGAAATATCTGGTTTGTTTATCGCTGCGTAATTTGCTGTAGCTTGCGTTGAGGTGCTTGCCTGGGTATTGCCCAGAGATGGTAGTTGCCCGAATAAACAAAACCGCAGTTGATGCTTTTCAAGCTCCGCCTTTTGGAAAGCGCGTGATATTTTTTGACGACAAGCTGAAGGGCTTCGGTGTTCGGGTAACAAGTAGCGGTGGCAGGACTTATATCGTGCAGTACCGTATTGGCGGCAAAGGGAGCCCCACTAAAACCCACACCATAGGAAAGCACGGTGTTCCCTGGACTGCCGACACCGCGCGAGAGCAAGCGAAAAACATATTGGAGTCCATCAGGAAGGGAATTGATCCCACAGAAGCGAAAAGAAGCGCGATCCAAGAAAAAGCAGCGACGCTGGAGATAAATCGGACGCTTGCGTTCAATTCATATGCACATCAATTCTTGGACCAACGAGTTACAGACCGAGCATTACGGCGCGAAACAGAAATTCGCAGTATTTTTGCTCGGGACCTCATTCCATTCTTCAAAAGCCAGCCAATTACGACAATAGCCAAAAAGGACATCGATGCTTGCTTAAACAAGATTGGGAAGCGCAGCCGATCATCGGCGAACAAGGCTTATCGTTGGCTTAAAAACATGTTCAACCGCGCAGTACTTGATGATGACGTTTCCAAATCGCCTGTTGATAAAATAAAAATGCCTTTTCCCGAACCACCCCGGGACAGGGTTCTCAACGATAATGAACTCAGAGCGGTATGGGAGGGGACGACAACCATGGGTTACCCTTTCGGCCCGCTGATTCAGTTACTCATTACCACCGGACAAAGACTGCGAGAAGTTGCCAAGGCAGAATGGTCAGAGATAGACATACATTCTTGTGAATGGACTATCCCGGGATCAAGAATCAAGAATGGCAAAAAGCATGTCGTTCCGTTGGGAAAAAGTACCGTGGCCATACTTCAGACGTTATGGGATGATCGGTCAGATAGAAGTAACTTCGTTTTTACCACGAACGATCGTACGCCCGTGAGTGGCTTCTCAAAGGCGAAAAATAGGTTGGACGAGAAGGTGCACAATGAGCTGGGATCTTGTCCACCGTGGACATTTCATGACCTAAGAAGAAGCTTTGCCACCGGCTGTCAAAAGCTGGGCATCCCTGTCGAACACACCGAAGCATTACTGAATCACAAAATTTCGACTGCTGGTCTTGTGGGTATTTATCAAAGACACGATTACGGGCCAGAAAAGAAGCGAGCTGTAGAGCTATGGGATGAGCGTCTCGCTGAAATTGTATGCTCGAATTCTTAAAAAAAACATTCGCAGTTGTTGATTTGCCATAAGCCCAATTCACAAGTACCGAATTGGCATGTCCATGGCGCAAACGAAAAAAGTTCTCAATCAGCGGTTTGAAAAGCTCAACAAGAACTGGGATTTTTGGACATGTTTCGCGTGGATTGAAACCCGATCCATCGATCTATTGGAAGAAGTTCACGCATATCGAACTCCGACTGCGATGGTTCATAATGCAAGCCACAAAGTACCAGTCATAATCGATACGGTCTGCAATTTTGAGCATAATTGCGGTAAAAAAAGCAATTGCGCATTGTGGCAAGACACTCAGCGAAAACTCTCTGCCCGATGTTCTAGCGAGCAATTGATTGGCTATGGCGTCCATTCCGGCACCGGTCGGCTGAACAAAATACCAGCTGAAGATTGGTTGTTTGGAGAAAGCGTTGATGACCCAACATCGCTGGACATAGATAATGGATATTGGTCTCGTATATTATTCCCCGCCGCGAAAATCACCGATCAATACCCTCCGCTCGGAAAACCAATGAGCGCCGTCAGACCTTCAAACGCCGACCTCGCGCGGTACGTTATGAGCAAAGTCTCAATGGGCTGGACAATGCGGCAAACCTGGACGGGCGCGCAGACGCATTTTTTGCCAAACTCACCAACCCGGCGCAGCGTTGAAGATCAATACAAATTGCATGTTCCCGCACCTCGGAAAGGTCGCCCGCCTAACGCCTAACAGGTCAAGCGCCCACGGAAATGCTCCAGAAAATTTGGGGCATTATTGGTTCATTTCGATGGGGGTTTTTTGAAAGTCTAAATCGATCACTCCGCGCGTTGGCGCACATATGGAGATGATCGTAATGAGTAGTAAACAAACCACATATGCTGGCTCGCCAGCCACAGAGAACACTTCGAAACTGCCCGATGGCTTTCTACCAGCTCTCAACACCCACCAAGCCGCAGAATACACGGGCTTGGCGTCAGCAACACTGGAAACTCTCAGGTGTCGAGGAAATGGACCGCTCTTTGTCCGTTATTCGCGTAGGGCCATTCGCTATAAAATAGTGGACCTTGATCGCTGGATGACTGAGAGAACCGTAGCAAACACCTCCATGCGGGAGGCTGCGTGATATGCTTCCTCAATCACAAGATACAAGCCCAGTCATTTCATACGCTCCACGTCGACTACGCTCTGCTTTTGTCGATTGGCAGTCAGCAGGCGGCTGGTCTCATGCAATCACCTTAAATATCAATCGGCAAGTGTCGGTTCGAAGGGCAACATCCATGATAAGTCTCTTTTGTCAGCGAATGGATCAATACCGCTTCGAAAGGAGGGACGTTACAAAGCTGCCTTCAGAAGATCGGTTCAGCGCAGTGGCCATAATTGAGCACCCAGAGTCAAATATCCACGTACACATGGCCGCAAAACTTGATAGCTGGCTGCGAGCACCTTTATGCGATTCAGATAAGCGGCAATTCGAAAAGATGTGGAAACAATGCACGAGGGGATCCGGGACTCTATATTTTGACGAGACCTATGACCCTAAAGGCTGGCTCTTTTATATTACCAAGGGATTTCACAACCAACCCATGAACTGGATGCTGGCATCGGACTTTCATCCCAGTTGAATACATGGTATCATCGGCGCTCGTCACGGCTCTTACATGTGACAACCCACCCTCCCTGTGTCACTCGGAGGGTGGTTCCGCTAAGATTAGCGAATGCTTTGGCTGCTGTCCTTTCGTCAGGACAGCATTGAGGGAGGTATATCTCGAGGACGAGGAAACTACGTCTCACTACCAAAGGTATAACGCATAGATTTCCTACTCCTCATGCACTGGTAACCATGGAAGCCAAAGGCATCAACCCATGGAAATATGACACCTGAACAATACTTCCCATGGAAGGCCATCATGGGACAACAACCAGTCCTCTACTACACGGTAGTCATGGGTCTCGGTGTCACGATTATACAGGAACTCATTAGCAGCGCTTATTGGAAGCTCATGGCCTCCCTTGAAGTTCATTGCTCCTTGGTACAGCCATATCATCACAGTATTTCTCTACCTTCAGTTTACGCCGGACCTTGTGGATCACCATGTTCAGATACCAACCACCATCGCCATGGAAGCAGGGTCACTCTATCTCTCATGGTTATCGAAAGCTGTGTAGCTTGTGAAGGGTGTCTGGATTGCACCTGCTAGCCCTTGCCAGTCCTACCGTATATTCACATCCATTGTTCGGTGAGCTTATCGGATGACGCCGACCGAATTACCAGCCGTCTCATACACATGGCTACCACGAAGTTTACTGTTCGTTGACATTATCAGGCCTTTTGGTCTGAGCCCTACACCTAAAAAATTAATTACCGTCGGATTTCCATTACTTAGCGTTTTTGCTCATAATCTTGTAGGTTTCCACCGGCAATCAAACACCGTTATGACAACCAGATCGCAACCAAATGACAACCAAGTTGGTTGTCAAACGTGTCTCGCCGCCACCCACGTTGATTAAAATTGCAGTTTTCCCCGTCATGTAGCAACCTTCACCAATGAATACCCTCGACCTTGATCCCGAGTGGGGCGCAGTTGATCTCCTGGAGGAAGTGGAGGCTTCCTTCGGCATAACGATCAAAGGCGCGGTTGCCGAGCAGATTGAAACCGTGGGCGACCTGTATGATGCTATTTGTGACCTCACGCCAGAGTGGGATAGCAATCAGGGGTCCTGTGCATCGTCTGTAGCTTTCTATCGCCTACGGCGTGCTCTTGTGCATATCGATAGAAAATCACTTTCGCCGCGAATGGGTCTACCCCTTCATGGCACCACACCCAGCAAGCTCTTCAGTCTGTTGGAACGTGAAACCGGATTACGATTACCAAGTGCTCCCCTCACTACACCAGGCGTCATTGGTGGCATGTTATTCTTAATCGGGATTATCGGAGGGGTTATCGCTCTGTTCGACGCAGCTTGGGAAGTCGCTGCTGGCGGCGTAGTATTGGTAGCGGCTGGTGCAGCGCTCTTGAAAGCGGACCCGGGTAGCTTGCCTGTTGGAGTTGAAACGCTCGGTGATCTTGTTACCCGCGCCGTGCCCCTGAACGCTCAAAAGCTCGCACAGATGGGTGCGCGACTACCTGATCGCTGGACAATACTCACGGGGTTGGCGGCAGAGCATGGTATTCTATCACCAGCCGAGATTTTCCCAGACACATTCCTACATTTGAAAAGTTTGAAGATCGCCAGCAAGTCAGCGTGAAAATTCCGACATCCGGGGTGGCCAATTATTGACCTTTCCAAAGTCATCATGACCGTGGACTGTCATTGTTTCTGCCACCCTTTCGCCAGGGGTCGCTGGGGCTCTCCAGAAACACGATATGGGTCAGTTGGCCGTGCCCATCATTCAATAAACGACGGTGCTGTAGCGAGCTTACAAAGCGTTTGCTGACGTAGCAGCTCGTTCCTGATTAAGCCTAAATAACCGCGCCAGAATTTCATCGTCAGTCAGCACTCCCGCACGCCAGTCATCTCCCCAGCCGTATGCCTCAGCTACGGCTTCATCCAATGCTTTGTGTGCATTGTCCAGCCATGCGGGGCGGGCATTGTACAAGTTTGTGAGAGTGCGCTTGGACAGCTCTTTGGCTGCTGCTTCATCGCGGGGTAAGTTACGGTCAGGATATCCCGGCACGACCTCTGGTTCTCGCACCACAAGATCAGCTGGGTTCAGCCAGTTCTCACGCAATTCATTCAGTCGCGCAGCTGCTAAGGCGATAGCTCTTGCGCAGGGATTCTCTGAATATTCGACGGCTGGGATGTTAGGGGTCAGACCCTCAGGAAAGGGGAAGGTTTCGAATGTGGTCGACGGCGTATAGCGCGGGCGATCCTCAAGCGAGGTGCCCATGCGCAGAGACCAAAGTTCGTGGAAGGTCGAATGAAGTACGCCAAAGCTGGTATTGTCGTCTCTGGCAATTGCATCGATAAGATTTGATGGCCGTGCGGCTAACGGCAGCCAAACGAATATCCGGTGTTTTGACACTATCGGCGTGGCGATATAGCGTTCCAGACAGGTCATCTGTTCGCGCAGATTTGGACGTGGCCGTTGATAGCGCCACCATAGTTCACGGGTTTTTGCATCACGGTCTAACTGACGCTTCGGAAAAACGTGTCTCAAAATATGTTCATATGGAGCCTCATACTCCATTGCGTCTTGTTCAACCGCGGCCATTCCAAAATCGATCGCCCATCGGTCCATTGGACGGCGGACCAAATCAATAGCGATTATCCAAGGGAACAAAACGTCCGAGTTCGGACGGAGATTGACGTTTAAAGGTCGCTGCAAAAATTCCCGAGCTTTTTCTCCGGGAATATCGAAATCCCCATATTTCTTCATGCCCTCAAAACAGACACTGGCGTTTTCAGGCAATCGTTCGGCCAGCGTAAGGTTGGTCCCAAGTCCACCGCCTGTCAGATCTGAATGCACTGCAACAACGGACTGCCCGTTCAGCAATGCAGGCTTTTGGTCAGTTTTATCAAAGCAAATCATCGACACGCGCACGGCGGCGCCATCGACGGTCCAAGCCTCGTCGCTCCATGCCTCGAAAATTCGGCCGTGGTCTGCAATAGGTTTCAAAACTTCCCGATTTGCACCGCCTCTGATTGAGTTGGTTGCGACCAAGCCCGCTGTTTCGAGCTTGCCTGCCGCCATCATATCCCATGCCTTGGCAAACCAATAACAGACCAGATCAACGCCGCCGGGGACATTTGGCCATGCCTTCCGCAAGGTGACGGAGTAATCTTCACCAAGCTCGCTTAGCATTTTGGTATTACCCAAAAACGGCGGGTTGCCTACCACCGCATCTGCCTCAGGCCATTCGGCTTTGGTGCCATCTTCATTCAAAACAGCATCCCGACACTCGATCGTTTCAAGGGTCCGCAAGATCGGATTCTTTGCCGCGTCAAAGCCGTTACGCCGCATCCATTGGATCTCTCCGATCCACACCGATACCCGCGCAAGCTCGGCGGCATAGGGGTTCAGTTCTATGCCAAGAACACATTCTGGGCCTACGCGGGGGAAACCACGGGGAAGGCCGAGCGCTTCAGCATCGAGATTTGCGCGGTGTTCCAAGTCCTTTAGCGAACGCAAAGCGACATAAAGGAAATTACCCGAGCCACAGGCAGGATCAAGCACTCGGAAATTGACCAGCCGCTCGATGAAAGCACTATGGATTTTCACTGCTTCATCAGTCAGCTTTTCGGCCTTGCGCTTTTCCGCCGGACTGAGCAGCTTTTCCTTCGTTCGTTTCGGAGCGCTGTCGATCAGCGCCGTCATCTTGCCCAGCGCTTCCGTCCATTCGGCTTCCAGCGGGTCGATGACCACCGGCTTGACGATCATCATGATCTTTTCGCGGTCGGTATAATGCGCACCAAGCTGGCTGCGTTTGGCTGGGTCAAGCCCGCGTTCGAACAGGGTGCCCAAGATCGACGGGTCAATCTGTGACCAGTCGCGTTGCGCCGCGTTGAACAGATCGTTCACATCGTCGCGGGTGACGGGCAGCGCATGGTCATCCTGAAAAAGCCCGCCGTTGAACCAGTCGATGCGGGTGAAGCCGACCTTACCATTCTGCTTCGCCATCGCGCCGAAAAGCGTTCCGGCATGTTCGGCAAAGCTGGCGGCATCGCTACGGCAGAGATCGAGCATTTTGGTGAATAGATTATCGGGCAGCAGGCCAACATCCTCGGCAAACATGCAGAACACCAGTTGGTTGACGAAATGCGCGACCTGATGCGCCTCATGCCCCCGATCACGTAGCCGCTGTGCAAGCCCGGCAAATTCGCGCGCTGTTTCTTCGGTCAGCGCTTGGCGCGTTTTGGTCGGCTTGAAGTGTTCGGGGTCGATGAAGGCGCGTCTCAATTTCTCGCGCTTGTCGCCGTCAATCAGGTCTTCGAGGACAAAATCATGCACCTCTTGAACGGTGTTGGTCCAGTTGGTGTGAATTCGGATACGATCCATGTCCGATACGATGAGGAGCGGTGGGTTCTCCAGCGCAACGCTATATTGCAACAGCTGGCTGAAAGCTTTGTCGAGGTCTTTGCGTGGACCCTTATATTCCCAGGCAAAGCTGCCTTTCCGCCAGACATCTGCCCAGCCCTCACCGCCGCTAGTTTTCGACGCGCCTTTTTCAAAGGCGAACCATTCGCCCACTGGGTCAGCAGCGATCGGATCAAGAACGCCGAGGAGTGCGCATAGGTCATTAAAGTGGCTTTGACTTGCGCTGCGTTCTTTCAATTCAGCGGCGCGCCATTTGGCGATGAAATCCTGCGGGGTCATTTCACGCGTATGCCATATCATTCGCACGCGAACAGTATCTTATTGCTCTTCAAACGCGCCCTTCATTCGCGACGATTGTGTCGGCATATTTTGGACGGTGAGTCTTTTGAATGCCCGCTCGGCTGGTACTGAAGCACAGCACCGGCATTTTGTTTACCGCAACTTGAACAACGACTGGCGTTGCTGCATCGTCACTCACAAAGAATCGTCAAATCGGGTATCATGATCCCCACTATATCGATGCACGCTCACGGGGATTCTGTCTCCCCGACCATTTTCTAAAAGCGACGGTTTTCTGCGGATTTTGCGAGGCGCATCGTAGCACTATTCGTAACAAATTTCGTGAGGAATTTTGGCTCACTTTGATTCCGAAATGAATCGCTTAGCAGTTTTGGACTACAACGCGTGCAGCATCCCATTCGTCTGCATATGCAGCGATCTTGAGTGCGCCGGTTTCATCGTCTACCTTCAATACGGCCGCATGTGAACGTTTCGCGAAGTCCTTGAGCGACTGCGTCAAACTCCAAACTTGTTCATTATCGATAACAATCAACCGGTCATGCAATCGACGTTTCGAAGTGAAGCGAACTTCCAATGGACGGGACTTTCCATGTTGTTCTATCCAGCGCTGGGCGACCGGTACCAAGGTATCTTTGACTGATGCCTCATCGGCAAGTAACCGCATTGCGACGCCCTCGGGCGTAGCTGCAAGAAAATCGGTAACCAACGTGGCATCCATATACGGATCCACGATTAGCAGTTGGCCGTTCGCAGACTCCAGAATTTTAGCAATTGCGCCGTACGCATCGACTTGATCTCCCGCAGCAACGAATGCACCTTGGGCTGCTGCAGGTGCTTTCAGTTCCGCTTGGGCAAGGACTTTGTATAGAACCGAACGAATTGTCATGCCTCCACTGCGTCCTTGGGTTTGGAGCAGCGCTCGCTCGGCAGTACTTAAATTCAAGCTTTCCCTGTTGAGCTTCATTGCATCCACCAGCGCTCCAAGTTGACCGATCCATTTTAGGGTTTCAGGTAATATTTGTTCATCATTGCCAATTATTCTGTATTCAGGCTCGGTTTGAACCAATGCCCGCACGCGGTTCAACGCCTCGGTCGCATCCAGAGGTTGCAGGTCAGCTATCATTTTTGCAATGGGGCTACTTGTTGGATTTGCCATATTCTCAAAACTCCAATTAACTGGACGCCTGACCAGACCGTTACCAACCAGTTGCGGCAGGATGATCTGGGTAAGGTCAAAAAGGTAAGCTAAAAACGTACAAGGCGAATTTGGTAAGCCAAAAACCACATGTCGGTTTGCAACAATTATCGTTTCACGGCACAGGTTTGCGAACGTCCATGGGGGGCCGAGTAAGTGTTTCCACACCCGGCCCCTTTTTATCCGACTATGGACACTCTGGCAGGCTGAGGAGATTGTTCGGCGGATAACCGTCGTTCTCCGTTGCCAGATAGTCACGGCCCGAAGTGGGGTGAACTCGAACTTCCACCCAAACGCTATTGCCGTTTACTGACGTCCAAAACCTGTGTTGCTGATTTCGAATGTAATAGATGACATTATCTATCGTATCACTCCAAGTGGAACCATCGGGTGCAACACCGCCCAACCGGTCAATGCGTCTATCGATATCGCTTCCGTCCCTACGGATGCACTTCACTCTATAATCAGCCATTGGGTTACTCCTTTAATGGCTCGAAGTAGGGACTTGACGGGACTCACCCTGAAGAGCAGATAAAGCCCATCGGGTTACTCCTGCTTCGCGTCCCCACTACAACGGTGTGCGAAGCTCTCCTGATCGGAAGGTCCAGCGTTGGCGCGCTGGGCCTTCATTATTTCAGGTCAGACAACTGGTATAACTCAATTATATCTCCTGTTTGTAGAAAAACCGACTTGTCCCCAGCTTATCGACGGGAAAAATCTCCCCGCCGGCAGAATCACGTTCTGCAGCTTTAAGCACAATCTATGGTGATGCCCCCTACGGCCAACCGCTATCTATAGTGCCTCAACCATTTTCAGACGCAAGAGGGTAAATGGTAAATTTACTACTCATTTCGTCGCTTATGTGATTCCATTTGTCGCATCGATTTGACCGCTGCAATGCACCGAATCCAGTTGAATCCTCAGATAATTTCGGGCGCAAGAGTAAAAACGAGCGAAGCAAGTTATTTTTGAATTTCGTTCTGAGCATGCTCGTTGGTCGG
>LNFM01000490.1_pt1 | contig 16596 bp, 19 predicted proteins | sample 596031 | NCBI WGS metagenome assembly LNFM01 (sample SAMN04254537, study PRJNA301005) | activated carbon metagenome | isolation source: dual media filters at the Ann Arbor, Michigan drinking water treatment plant | place: USA: Ann Arbor
AAGGACCAGACCCGGAATCTCGAGATTCCGGGTTCGATGCTTTGCATCGCCCCGGAATGACTGCGCTAGATACGTGGATGCCCGGGACAAGCCCGGGCATGACGCCTTTTCCATTGACCCGATGATCAAGCGTGCTTGACGTGCTTCTCGAGGCCGGGATCGATCAGTTCGCCCTTCATCAAAGCCAGCGGCGCCTTGTAGTACAGCTTAAGATCGCTGAAGGGGTCGGTGAGGATCTTCGTCATCCAGACCAGGCCGGTCTCGACGTCGCGGATGAAGAACAGGTGAACGGTTCGGAACAGGAGACCGCCGATGCCGACCGCGAGCCAGATCTTGGCAACCTGGCGCATGAAGTCCGCAGTCGAAGTCCAGGGATCGAACAGGCCGAACAGCGTCGGATCGAGATAGAGCACCAGCGGCGACAGCGCCCAGATCGTCATCAGTACGACCTTGCGCTGCAGGTTGTAGCCGACCTTGATCTCTTCCTTGTGCTCGTGGGTCGCCTGGTTGACGTGGTCATACCCCTTCGGCTCGAAGAAGAAGTGACCGGCCTGCCGCGTCGTCATCGACACCAGCCAGCCGACCAGCGCCGACACGACGGGATCGAAGAACAGCATCGCGTAGGCGAACAGGAAGCTCGCCGCGCTGACGAAGTGCAGCGACTGGTTGATGCGGCTGTGGTGATAGTAGCGATGGTCGTCCCAGCGCTGGGTCTTTAGTTCCTGCATGAAGTTCTTGATCATTATCTCCCCCAAATTCTGATGGGCTCGGGTCTACAGGGATTCGATGTCCGGCGAATGACATCATGATGTTGACATGTGACAGATCGCAGCAGTGCGTGACACCTGCTCGGCGATCACGCACTACGCTGCCGCGGCGATACCGACCTTGCGAAAGCGCACCAGCGAGAAGTGACCGAGCGGCGGCACCAGCCGGCGCTCCGCCAGCTCCATGCCGCGCGCATTGGCCAGCCACTGCGCGTAGCGCGACCAGGCGAACTCGGCGGTGCGGAAGCCGAGCGGGCGAACCACCGGCTGCAGCCGCCGTTCGATGAAGCGGCGCATGCCGGCGTCGGCACTGACCCGGGTCAGGATGATGAGTTCGCCACCCGGCCGCAACACGCGGGCGAATTCATCGAGCGCCTGCTCGGGATTTGGCACCGCTGTGACGACATATTGCGCCATCACGACGTCGAACGAGTTGTCCGGGAATTCGAGTTTCTCGGCGTCCATGACCGCGAGGCCCTCGACGTTCTTCAGTCCGAGTTCGTCGACGCGCTTCTTCGCCTTCTGCAGCATGGCCTCCGAAATGTCGGTGCCGAAGATACGCAGATGCGACGCATATTGCGGCAACGAGATGCCGGTGCCGACGCCGACCTCGAGAACGCGGCCGCCGATCTTGTTGGTGGCCTGGATCGCCGCCTTGCGGCCCTTGCTGAACACACCGCCGAATACGAGATCGTAGACCGGCGCCCAGCGGTCATAGGCCTGCTCGACCATCTCGCGGTCGAAATCCAGCGGCCGGTTGCCGTCAAGCTTGATGATGTCTGCCATGGTTGTTCTGCCTCTCGTCTTACTCAAATGACTGGTTTGATCTTCAACCCTGAACGGCGCTTCTGGCGGGCGCGCGCCGCACCGGCCGCAGCGACCGGCTCGGTTGCAGCGCCGTCACGTTGCGGACGAACTGCCGCGCGCTGTTTTCCCAGGAACGCTCCAGCGCAAAATTCCGGCAGGCCTCGCGCGACATCGTCAGCGCGCGCAGGCAGGCGCTGCGCAAATCATTATCGAGCGCGCCGATCGGATGGTCGGCGATGACGTCCTTCGGCCCGGTGACCGGAAACGCGGCGACCGGCGTACCGCAGGCGAGCGCCTCGAGCTGTACCACGCCGAACGTATCGGTGAGGCTCGGGAACACGAAGACATCGGCCGCGGCGAGATGCGCGGTCAGGTCCGCGCCCTTCTTTTCGCCGAGGAAAACCGCGTTCGGATATTTCCGCGCGAGCTCCGCCTTTTGCGGTCCGTCGCCGACGACCACCTTCGTTCCCGGCAGATCGAGCGACAGGAACGCCTCGAGATTTTTCTCCACCGCGACGCGGCCCATCGTCATGAAGATCGGCCGCGGGAGATCGAGCGTCGCGGGGTTGTTCGGGTTGAACAGCTCGGTGTCGACGCCGCGCGTCCAGAAGCCGAGTTTCCGGAAGCCTCGCGCGCCGAGTTCCTGCCGCAGCGAATCCGTTGCGACCATGACCATCGACGAAGCGGCATGAAAGTGCCGCAGCACGGCATAGCCGACGCTGGCCGGAAGCCTGGTGCGGACTTCGACATATTCAGGAAAGCGCGTGGTGTAGGACGTGGTAAACGCAAGCTTGCGGCGGCGGCAATAGGCCCGCACCGCCCACCCGACCGGGCCTTCGGTCGCGATATGGATGGCGTCCGGCGAAGCCGCCTCGATCCGCCGCGCAATCTCGCGTCGGTTCGGCAGCGCGATGCGCAGGCCCGGATAGGTCGGCAGCGCCATCGACGGAAAACCGTCAGGCGTCAGAAAGCCGATGTCGGCATCCAGCACCGAGGCACTGCGGGCAAGCGAGGTCAGCGTGCGGACAACACCGTTAACCTGCGGATGCCATGCATCGGTCGCTATCAATATCTTCATGTTTTGGCCCAACCGAGACTCGATAATGATTCTCGAATTGGACGTTGGGACATGGATATTTCAGGCGTATGACGTCATCGTTCTGTAAGGTTGTTTTTAAGCCCATCTCCACGCTTTTTCGGCTAACGTGACAGAACGATGTCAGACACAAACGATAATCCGGCGCCGTCCCGCCCGCGAAAGAAGCGAAAGAGCTACGCGCTTCTGATCCTCGCCGCGGGCATGCTGGCGTTCGGTGTCGCCGCGGGCACGCTCTATTACGTGTTGCGGCCGACGACGCTGCGGATTGCCGTCGGGCCCGCCGGCAGCGAGGACCAGAAACTCATCCAGCTGATGGCGCAAACCTTTGCGCGCGAGGGCAGTGCGGTTCGGCTGTTGCCGATCACGACCGAGGGAGCACAACAGAGCATCGCGTTGTTTGCCGCCGGCAAGACCGATCTTGCGGTAGCGCGCGGCGACCTGAACTTGCCTGCCGATGCCGAGTCGGTTGCCATCCTGCGCAAGAACGTCATCGTGCTGTGGTCGGCGCCCGGGCTTCCGACCAAGGGCAGGAAACAGTCGACGCCGAGAGTGAAGACGCTGGATGCCCTGCCCGGCCATCGCGTCGGCGTGATCGGACGGACAGAGGCCAACGTCAAGCTGCTGCGCGTCATCCTGAAGGAGTCCGGCATCGATCCGGAAAAGGTCACCGTCAGCCAGTTCGCCACCAATCAGACGGCCGAGATGGCGCGCGATCCCTCGCTCGACGCGTTCATGGCGGTCGGCCCGCTCAAGAGCAAGATCACGGTGGACGCCATCGCTGCAACGGCGGCTGCCCGCGGCGAACCCAAATTCCTGCCGATCGACGTCGCCGACGCAATCGCCAAGAAAAATCCGATCTACGAATCCGAGGAAATCCCCGGCAGCATTTTCAACTCTTCCCCGCCACGCCCGGAGGACAAGGTCGATACGCTGAGTGTCAACCATCTGATCATCGCGCCGAAGTCGCTGTCGGACACGGCGGTGGCGGCCTTCGCCCGGCAGCTCTTCACCAATCGCCAGCAATTGGCGAGGGAAATGCCGAGCGCCTCGCAGATCGAAAAGCCCGATACGGACAAGGACGCCGCGTTGCCTGCCCACGCGGGCGCCGCGGCCTATATCGACGGCAACGAGCGGACGTTTCTGGAAAAGTATACCGACTACATCTGGTTCTTGATCCTGATCATCTCCGGCCTCGGCTCGGTCGGCGCCTGGTTCAGGCACTACTGGAATCGGGACGAGCGCGAGCTCTACGTCAGCCATCGCGACAACCTGCTCGATCTGGTTTCAAAGGTGCGCCAGGCCGAGACGCCGGAAGAACTCGCGATGATGCAGGGCACCGCCGACCGCCTGTTGCGCGAGGCTCTCGATTGCTATGACGATGGCGCCATCGAGGAGAGCGACCTTTCGGTGATCCGGCTCGCACTCGAACAATTCCACCACGCCATCGCCGATCGCCGCGTGGTGCTCGCCGCGGGCGGCACTGTCGACGCACCGCGAATGCGCGCGCTGCAGACGTGATTGGTCTGTCTGTTTCCCTCGATTGATTCGATTTGTCGAGCGAAGTGCACTGGCCTTCCCTTCTCCCCTTGTGGGAGAAGGTGGCGCGGAGCGCCGGATGAGGGGTCTCTATCCGCGGAGACAAACCCCTCATCCGTCTCGCCGTCGCTTCGCGCCGTCGATCCACCTTCTCCCACAAGGGGAGAAGGGGGACACGCGCTCAATCCGGCCGCGCTCCACGAAATATTAACGAAACAATTCCCTAACGCGACGAAACCATTTTGGCGATTTTGTGCAAATGTCCTGAAACGGTTCATCTGTACATGTTGTCCCAACGACGCGCCAGCAAGGCGCGACAAACAGGGGGACGGCATGTCCAGTTTCAAATCGAACGGCCGCATTACGGCTGCCATCTTTGGCGCGCTGGCGATCGGCGTGACCGCATTTTCCACGCCCGCCTCGGCCGCACCGCTGCCGATATTCCCGTTCTTCCTGCCTCCGATGGAAGCTGCACCGCCGCCGGTCGCGGTTGCGCCCCAGGACGATGACCAGGCATTCGAGCTGCCGGCCCGTCTGCGCCGCCAGGTCGTGAACTATCCCAGCCGCGAAGCGCCAGGCACCATCATCATCGACACTCCCAACACCTATCTGTATCTGGTGCTCGGCAACGGCCAGGCGATGCGCTACGGCATCGGCATCGGCCGCGACGGCTTCACCTGGTCGGGCACCCAGACTATCACCCGCAAGGCGGAATGGCCGGCCTGGACCCCGCCCCCACAAATGATCGCCCGCCAGCCCTATCTGCCGCGCCACATGGCCGGCGGCCCCGGCAACCCGCTCGGTGCCCGCGCGATGTATCTCGGCGGCACCATCTACCGCATCCACGGCACCAACGCGCCGGAAACCATCGGCACCCGCGTCTCCTCGGGCTGCCTCCGCCTCACCAACGAGGACGTCAAGGATCTCTATTCGCGGGTCGGCGTCGGCACCAAGGTGATCGTGCTGCCGATGACGGACCGCCGCGCCGATCTCGGCACGACCATCCGCTAACGCAATCGGTTCTCACCGTCGTCAAACGGCCTCGGCATTGCCGAGGCCGTGTTTCGTTCAGCCCGATCTCACTTCGTAGACCCGGATGCTCGAAATGAAGGGGTTGCCTTGCGCCAGCTTCTCCGCCTCCTCAAGGCTGCCGGCGTTGACGATCGTGAAGCCGGTGATGGAGTCGGGGCCGAGCGGCAGGTCTTTGGTTCCTCCCCTCGAGATTTCCCGGCCAAGGCCGAAGCCGCCCATGTCAACGGTATGGGGCTTGGCTGCCTCAAACCATTTGCCGCAGGCTGCCATGATTTCCGGCGTAGGCTTTTCAAATCCGTAATGCAGCAGCACATATTTCTTCATGCACGACTCCTGTTCAACCTGGTCCAAGCCACGGGTCACTCCCTCAATTCGCACCCGGCGGTACACGCCGACGCTCTGCTAGATCGAACAGAACAGGAAGCTTGCGAACCAGCGCCATCGAGCCGCTGACTCTGGCGCGCTTCGCCTCTACCGCATCCTGAAGCGATACGCTCTTCCCGATAATCTGCAGCACCGCGTCGAACGGGGCCTCCAATGTCCCCTTGCAATCGGCGATGCCTCTGTGGATCGACGTGCCCGAGCCGCTGCCCGTGACGGTAAAGCCCGCCGATTTCCTGCCATGGGTAACCACGAGACCGATGTTGATGTCCGGCACGGGGGAACGCTTCGCAATCGCGTCAAGGCCAAGCATTACCCAGTCGGGCTCGAACGTGTCGCCCGCCGCCGGCGGAAACAGAAATCGGCCGCCCCATCGGATCAACTCCCGGATCGCGGGCTGGATTTCCCGGCCGATCTCCGTCAGCTCGTACACCTGTGCATTGGCCGGACGCGGCAATACGGCGCGCCGGACGACGTTGCACTCGATCAGGGTAGTGAGGCGCGCTGTCAGCAAGGTAGGACTCATGCCATCGAGATGATCGAGCAGATCGCCAAATCGCTTCGGCCCAAGAAGCAGCTCCCGGATGATCAGGAGGGTCCAACGCTCGCCGATGATCTCCGCCGCGCGGGCAAGTGCGCAGAATTGCGGGTAGTGGAGATTGCTCATGCCGTTGCGATCAGTTCCTCCGGTAAGCAAGGGCGATCAGCGGGCCCACGATCACAAACTGCAGGATCGTGAACGCAATTGCCAGACGAACGCGATCGGAAAGTCGGAACCAGGTAGGCGGCCAAGCCGAGCCAGAAGCCGCGGACGCTGGCCGGGCGGGCAACGCAGGATACGGACGGCATCGGCGACCCCGATTTACTACATTTTTTGTAGTACCTAGTATCAATTATGGAGTCAATCACTGGATGACGCGGGGCCATCGGCCTGCCCGCGACGGCCGGCCCATGCTTCCAGCGCTGCTCGTTCTATCGGGACGTCCGATGGCCCTCGCCGTGGAACGCATGGCCGGCAAGGAAACCCCTTCACCGCCGCTTTCGGAACAATAGCCCGCAAAGGACAGGACGAAGACGCCGCATGCGTCGTTGCCCGCGTTCATCCGCTGATCGTGGCATCGAAGCGGCGCGACAAATTAATGTGATCGCTCGTGAACGCCTGTCGGCGAACGCATCGGCACGCGCAGGCTTGATCGGCCTCGCACTGGCGCGCCTGCCCCCTTCCCTGTAAAACGCCCTGGAGCATTCTATTATCGGGGAGCCGATGCGTCTGCCGATGCATCCCAAGACAATTGCGATCGCGGTAGCGGTCATCGTGGTTTCATTCGTGGTCAGCCTGAAGGTCTTTGACTTCGTGGCGCCGCGCGGCGACCTGCGCGCGCCCACGCTGGTCGAATTGCCGCCGCTTCCGGCGGCGCCGCGCGCATCCACGGTGATGGCGCCGGTTGCGATTGCGCTGTCGGCGATCCGCGAGGCGGCCGATCGCAGCGCGCCGCGCAGTTTCAGCGGCAAGGCCGACAACCCGATCTCGCAGATCCTGGAGAATGCCGACATCGGCTGGACCGCCTCGCGCGGGCCGATCACTGCCACCGGCGCCCAGGACGTGTTGTCGCTGGCGACGCCGCTGACGGGAACGCTCAACGTCACCGGCTCGCTGTCGGCGAAGGCGACCGGCGCGGTCGGCGATGCGCTGAGCGGGCTGCTGGGCGGCAACGTCGCCAAGCAAATCGGCGGCATCAACATCAAGAACCTCAACGCCAACGCCGAGATCAAGGGCAACGTCGTCATCACCGCGCGGCCGAAGATCGCCGCCGCCTGGCGCATCGAGCCCAACCTCGCGGCGCAGGTCAATCTCGGCGACACCAGCCTCACCGCCGCCGGCGCGCGCATCAGCGTGCCGGCGCAGGTCAAGCCGCTGATCGACAAGAACGTCGCCGAACAGATCGCCCTGGTGCAGGCGCGCCTGCGCAACGACCCGACGCTCGAGCAGAACGCGCGCGTGCAATGGGCCAAGGCCTGCCGTTCGATCTCGCTGCAGGGCACCAGTGCCAGTTCGACGATGCCGCCGCTGTGGCTGGAGGTGCGGCCGACGCGCGCGATTGCCGCGCAGCCGCGCATCGATGCTACCGCGATGATACTCACGCTCGGCATCGAAGCCGAAACCCGTATCACGCCGGCCGAGACCAGGCCGGTCTGCCCGTTCCCCGCCACCATCACCATCGTGCCGCCGACGCCGGGACATGTCGCGATCGGCGTTCCCGTCGACATGCCGTTCACCGAGATCAACAAGATCCTCGAGTCGCAGTTCGCTGGAAAGACCTTTCCGGAGGACGGCTCGGGCGCCGCCGACGTCACCGTCAAGCGCGCCAGCGTGGCGGCTTCCGGCGATCGCCTGCTGATATCGCTGCTGGTGAATGCAAAGGAGAAGGCGAGCTTCTTCGGTCTCGGTGGCGAAGCCAACGTTCATATCTGGGGCCGCCCCGTGCTCGATCAGGCGCAGCAGACGTTGCGGCTGACCGACATCCAGCTTGCCGTCGAGTCGGAAGCCGCCTTCGGCCTCCTGGGCGCGGCGGCGCGCGCGGCAATGCCGCAGTTGCAGAAGGCGCTGGCGGAGAAAGCAACCATTGACCTAAAGCCCTTCGCCAGCAACGCGCAGAAGAAGATCGCCGCCGTGATCGCCGACTTCCAGAAGAATGAGAACGGCGTCCGCGTCGCGGCCGAGATCGACAAGCTGAGGCTGGCCGATGTCGCCTTCGATTCCAAAACACTGCGCGTGATCGCGGAAGCCGAAGGCATGATCAACGTCTTTATCAATTCGCTGCCGGGGCTGTGAGGAGCGACGGAACCTGGTCGCGTCATTGCGAGGAGCGCAGCGACGAAGCAATCCATGATGCCGCGAGAAAGGTATGGATTGCTTCGCTGCGCTCGCAATGACGATTCGAGCGATGACGTATCAAGATCGTATCAGTCCTCGAACTTGAACGAGACGTTCACCTTGGCGCGATAGGCCTCGATCTCGCCCTTGGCGTCCAGTTGCAGATCGAGCTTGACGATCTCGGCGACACGGAGATCGCGCAACGACTTGCCCGCGCGGCCGACCGCCGCAGCGGCGGCCTTTTCCCAGGATTCCTTGCTGGTGCCGATCAACTCGATGACCTTGTAGACGCTCTCAGCCATTTCGGTCCTCCTGTCTCAGGCAGGACGCAGGATGCACCTGCCACGACATAACGTAACATCGGAACGCGCGCGCGAATAGGATGCGCTGCACCATGGCTTGATTGTGCCTGGAATCAAGATGGCGGGCGGCCATCACGCCGTGCGACCATCGAAACGCCTCCGCGGAAGCGATGCGCGATTGGTCGGTCAACTATCACGCCTGCCATACACGCGCGAACTCGACGCGCCGGCGATCAGAAGCCACCCCAGTAAGGCGGCATGCCGTAATAGCGATGCAGCTCGGCTTCCTTGTCGCGATCGCCCCAGTCGAAATCCTTGTCGGCACGGAACGACGGCGCGCGCTTCAGATCTTCATTGCTGATGTCGAGTTCGTAGGCCTCGAACTTCGTGTTGTAGCGCAGCCGTCCCCATGGCAGCGGCAGCAGATTGGCGCCGATGCCGAGGAATCCGCCGAAGCTCAATATCGCGTAGGATACCTTACCGGTGACCTTGTCGATCATCAGCCGTTCGATGTGGCCGATCATGTCTCCGTTCGGCCGGCGTACCGCGGTGCCTTCCACGCGATCGCTTGCGATCAGCTGATGCGGCGCGGACATGACGTCGATTGCCATTGCACCCTCCACACGTCGGATGAAACGAAAGCAACGTCGAAATGCCCGTCCAGTTCCCGCATTGCAAAAAGGGGCAACCACCCTTCCGTTTTCGAAAGGGTGGTTGGGATGCGCGCCGAAGGTCTTAGCTTTGGTAGTCGATCAACAGCGCCGAAAACGACACGCTGTTGCTGCTCGAAGCCGTTCCCGTCCCGCTATAGGAACTCGATGACGAGGCCGACATCTGCTCCTGCAACGATTCCAGGAACTGCTTCAGGATGTCTTCCAATGATGTCGACGACGTATCGTCGCTCGAGGAAGCCTCATCCGACGGCGGCGGACCACCAGGTCCACCACCAGGAGGCGGGCCGCCGGCGCCGCCCGGGCCACGCGAGCCACCGGGGCCGTTGGCGAAGGCAGCCTTGAAGATGCCCTGCAGTTCGGTTGCCTGATCGCTGGTCAGCTTGCCCGAGGAAACCTGGCTTTCGATCAGATCGTCGATCTTCGATTTGAGGTCGCCAGGCGACGGCCGCGTGCCGCTGTCGTGGTCTGAGGCCCGGCTCGCCTGCATGGCGGAATCGATATCGGTCAGCGCCGCTGACAGCGCGTCCTGGTCGGACGAACTGATCGCGCCGTTGTTTACTTCGGACTGCAACTCGTCCTGCAACTTCTGCAAAGGCGACTGGTATGTGTTGATCGATGCCGCCGAGATCGAGGTCATGATGGCTCCAGGGATTGAGGATTCGGGAGTTTCAGGGGACTCGCACTGAACGGTCCGAACGTAGAGCGTACGATCTTAACGAGATCTTTGTGCCCTCTTCCGCGCCTGTTGCCCTGTATTGCCCGCTCCCATCCGGAAACATCCGGAAACAAAAATCTTTCGCGCATGCGCCCGAATCATGGACAAGAGGCAGGCATGGCCCAGCCGACGCCCAATATCCTTGTCGTCGAGGACGACCGCGAGACGCGGACACTGATCGCGAAATATCTGCGCGCCAACGCTTGCAACGTCGTAACGGCGAACGATGGCCGCGAGATGTTTCGCGCGATGGCGGACCGTCGCGTCGACCTCCTGATCCTCGATGTCATGCTGCCCGGCGAGGACGGCCTGAGCCTGTGCCGCAAGGTGCAGGCACAGTCGCAGACTCCGACCATCATGCTGACCGCGCGCGGCGAGGACGTCGACCGCATCCTCGGCCTCGAAATGGGCGCCGACGACTATCTGGCCAAGCCGTTCAACCCGCGCGAATTGCTGGCGCGCATCAACGCGGTGCTGCGCCGGCAGGCGGCCGGGCGTACCGCCAGCACCACCGAGGGCGCCACCGCGCTGTCGTTTGCCGGCTGGCGGATCGACTTGCGCCTGCGGGAGTTGCGCAATCCCGAGGGCGCGCGCGTTGCGATGACCAGCGCCGAGTTCGACCTGCTGCGGACATTCTGCGAGCGCCACGGCCGCGTGCTGTCGCGCGACAGCCTGCTCGACCTCACGCAAGGCCGCAACGCGGGCTCGTTCGAGCGCTCGATCGACGTGCTGGTCAGCCGCATCCGACGCAAGATCGAGCCCGATCCGCAGAATGCCACCATGATCAAGACCGTGCGCTCCGGCGGCTACATGTTTACGCCAAGGGTGAAAGATGCCGGAGCGGAATCCGTATCCGCCGCCGGCAACTGACCATGAAGCTGCTCGGCTTCCTGAACCTCAGGCGGATCAGCGGGCAGATCGCAGCGCTGGTGGTGGTCTCGATCGTCGCACTGCATCTGGTCATCACCGCGAGCTTTATGATCAACCGGCCGGACCAGCCGGATCATGCAGCCGACCGCGGTCACGCCCAGCTCACCAGCGCGATCCAGTTGCTCGGCGCGGCGCCAACTTCCGAACGGCCGCGCCTGATGGCCGATATCGCGCGTGCTTTTCCGCAGCTCGGCATCGCGCCGCTTGCCTCGGCGCCGGCTGCGGCGGCGCGTGAAGCCGGGGACAGGCATCTGCATTTCCTGCAGCGCCGCCTTGGCGACGGCTACCGCGTCTTCGCGGCGCCAGGCGATGGCGACACGCGAAAGCTCGGCATCGTGCTGCCCGACGGCGCGATGCTGTCCGCAAGCCTGCTGACGGATCAACGACCGCGCCCGCCCTTCATGGGCAGTCCCTGGATGATGACGCTGCTGTTCGCGGTCATCAGCGTCACCCTGCTCGGACTGTGGGCAGCGCGCGCCCTCGCCGCGCCGCTGTCCTCGTTTGCGAAGGCGGCGGAAAGTTTTAGCCTGAACGGCGGCACGGCGCTGCTTCCGGAACACGGACCGGAGGAAATCCGCTCGGTGGCGAAGGCGCTGAATCGAATGCGTGAGCGGATCACCGGACTGATCGATGACCGAACAAAAATGCTCGCCGCCATCAGCCACGATCTGCGCACACCGATCACGCGGATGCGGCTGCGCTCGGAATTCATCGAGGACGAGGCCCATCGCGGTCGCATGCTCGCCGATCTCGACCAGATGCGCTCGATGCTGGAGTCCGTGCTGTCGTTTCTGCGCAACGACCGCAAGCTCGAGGCGATGACGCTGGTCGACATCGCCAGCACGCTGCAGCTCGTGACCGATCAGTTCGGCGACATGGGACACAAGGTCGTCTACGACGGCCCGGCTCATGCGCTGGCGACCGTGCGGCCCGACGACCTTTACCGCACGATCACGAATCTTGTGGAAAACGCCGTCCGCTTCGGCGGGCAGGCCACCGTCCGCCTCCGCATGTCGGCGGAACAGATGACGATCGACGTCGAGGACGACGGGCCCGGCATTTCGGACGCGCTGAAGAACGACGTGCTGGAACCGTTCGTGCGCGGCGACGATGCCCGCAACATGGATGAAGCGGCAGGCTTCGGTCTCGGGCTGTCGATCGCCCGCGCCATCGTGCTTGCGCACGCCGGCGCGCTGTCGCTGCACGACCGGCAACCGCACGGTTTGATTGTTCGTGTTGAATTGCCGGTTCGTCAGAGCCGGCAGTCCGCCGCCTGAAATGGTTCAGGCCGCGAGTGCATCCGGATGGGCTTCCTCGTAAATCGCGATCGCTTCGAAGCGATAGTCGCAGGCGCGGCAGAACCAGAGGAACGACGTGCGGCCCGGGCTGCTTTCGACCCAGTCGGGTCGCGGGATCAGCTTGCCGCACTGCGCGCAGGGATTTCCACGGGGCAAATAGCCGGAATCGAGTCGAGCCATAGGCGCATCTCCCTTCGGACTTTTGTTCTGATTTTGTCGTTTGATTGATGAGACAGCTTAGCTGTCGGAACACACACTTTTACGCCGGGAAAACTCTTTACACCTTGACTGTGTCCTTTGCACGCGATTCCTGCGCGGCGGCGAGACGCCGACAAATTTTCTCGGGCGCAATGCACTGCTCACGCAACGTAGCATTGCTACACCATTCTGAGCGATGTCAGTCGCGCGCATCTGGCCGCAATGCTGCCGTCTTTTCGCCGCACCGCCGCCCGCTGGCCTCAATAGTCCGAAGATGCAATTCCCGACCAGCCAGAGATTGTTTTATGAAAATTTTGCCCAACCTTGCGCTCACAGCCTTCGCCGCGATGGCGCTCTCGCCCGAAGCAAACGCGCAGAGCCGCGCGCAGTATGAAAGCATGGTCGCGACCCATGCCAGCGCCAACAACGTGCCGGAAGCGCTGGTGCACCGCGTGATCGTGCGCGAGAGCAAGTATCATCCGCACCTGGTCGGGCGCGGCGGCACCATCGGGCTGATGCAGATCAAGCTCCCGACCGCGCGCGGCCTTGGCTACACCGGCGACGCCGCGGGCCTGCGCGATCCCAACACCAATCTCGCCTGGGGTACCAAATATCTCGCCGGCGCCTATCGCGCCGCCAACGGCGATCACAGCCGCGCCGTGCGCTATTATGCGAGCGGCTATTACTACGCCGCCAAGCGCCAGCGGCAGGATCGCCCGCTGCAGATCGCACCGGTGCTGGCGAGTGCCAAGTCGAAAAGCGTCCCGGCGCCGGCTCCCACTGACGCCAACGCGATGCAGACCGCGAAGTAGCCGCTGATCTCGTGTCCCGGGGGCGATGCAGCGCGCAAGCGCTGCTCCGCAGAACCGGGACCCAACTTGCCGCACCCGCCAGGCCCCGGCTCAGCAGCGCATGTCTTTCGCGCTGCGCTGCGTCCGGGGCGCGAATGCAGGGCAGTTCCGCGCGCGGCCGCGTTGACACCCCGTCCCAACAGCCTACATTAGATATGTTCCGAGGGGTGCTCCGTGAGGAGCTGAGATACCGCACGCTTGGGCCGGCTACTTCGAGGTAGTGGGTCCTGGACCGCGGTGACCCTTTGAACCTGATCCGGGTCATGCCGGCGAAGGGACAGGGATGTACCAGAAGGCAGATTTGCGGGGGGATTCCCCCGTTTCCATCATCGGCGCGGGCATCGCCGGCGCATGGCAGGCGTTGCTGTTCGCACAGGCCGGCCATCCCGTCACCCTGTACGAGCGCAGTGACGCCGATATGACGCTTTCCACCAGCCACTGGGCCGGCGGCATGCTGGCGCCGTGGTGCGAGGCCGAGACTTCGGAACCGGTGATCGGCCGGCTCGGCGTCCGCTCGCTCGATCTGTGGCGCGAGCATTTTCCCGACACCCCGTTCAACGGTTCGCTGGTCGTGGCGCATGCGCGCGACCGCGCCGATTTCGAACGCTTTGCCCGGCTCACCACCGGCCACCAGCGTCTCGACGCGCGGGCCTTGAGCGAACTCGAACCGTCGCTCGATGGCCGTTTCCGCGACGGGCTGTTCTATCCCGATGAAGGCCATGTCGAGCCGCGCCGCGTGCTGCCGGAACTGCACGCCCGCATCGAGGCCGCCGGCGGCACGATCAAATTCGACAGCGAGATGGATGCCGAAGACCTCGACGGCATCGTGATCGACTGCCGCGGGCTCTCCGCGCGCGACGCGCAGCCGGAACTTCGCGGCGTCAAGGGCGAGATGATCATCGTCGAGACCAGCGAGGTCGAACTGTCGCGCCCGGTGCGGCTGATCCATCCGCGCTGGCCGCTTTATGTCATCCCGCGCGGCGACAGTAAATTCATGCTGGGCGCGACCTCGATCGAGGCCGAGGACACCGGCGTCAGCGTGCGCTCGGCGCTGGAGCTTCTGGGCGCGGCCTATGCCGTGCACCCGGCCTTTGCCGAAGCGCGCATCGTCGAATTCGGCTCGGGCTTGCGCCCGGCCTACCCGGATAATCTGCCGCGGATCACGATCGACAAGAAAATTTCCGTGAACGGGCTCTATCGCCACGGCTTCCTGCTGGCGCCGGCGCTGGCGGAACTGACGCTTGGCTTTGTGCAGCGCGGCGCGATCGACAACGAGGTGATGCGATGCGTGTGATCGTCAACGGCGAGCCGAGGGAGATCGCCTCGCAGCGTGTCGACGCGCTGCTTTCCGAGCTCGAATACGAAGGTTCGCATTTCGCGATCGCGGTGAATTTCGACGTGCTGCCGAAAAGCCGCTGGGCCGAGACGGCGCTGAAGGCCGGCGACGAGATCGAGATCATCACGCCGCGGCAGGGAGGGTGAGGATGGGACCGCACTCTCTCTCCACGTCGTCCCCGCGAACGCGGGGACCCATAGCCACCGGCCTTCGTTTTGAAGAAAGGCGTCTCCCACCGTGCCCAAAAGATAAATCACGCGGTATGGGTCCCGGCGTTCGCCGGGACGACGAGGATCAAGACTGATGGTCAACTTCTACGGCAAGACCTTTTCCTCCCGCCTGCTGATCGGCAGCGCGCTGTATCCCTCGCCGGCGATCATGCAGGACGCGATCCGCGCGTCGGGGGCCAACATCGTCACCGTGTCGCTGCGGCGCGAGGCCGCCGGCGGCAAGACCGGCGATGCATTCTGGTCGCTGATCCGCGAGCTCGGCGTCACCGTGCTGCCGAACACCGCCGGCTGCCGCAGCGTGCGCGAGGCGGTGACCACGGCAAAGCTGGCGCGCGAGTTGTTCGGCACGCCCTGGATCAAGCTGGAAGTGATCGCCGACAATGACACGCTGCAGCCTGACGTGGTCGGCCTGGTCGAGGCCGCGGACATCCTGATCAAGGACGGCTTCGAGGTATTCCCCTATTGCACCGAAGACCTTTCGGTCGCGATGCGGCTGGTCGACGCCGGCTGCAAGGTGGTGATGCCGTGGGCCGCGCCGATCGGCAGCGCCAAGGGCATCACCAACCGCGACGCACTGAAGCTTTTGCGCGAGCGCCTGCCTGACATCACGCTGGTGGTCGATGCGGGCCTCGGCGCGCCGTCGCATGCCGCCCACGCCCTCGAACTCGGCTACGATGCGGTGCTGCTCAACACCGCCATCGCAAAAGCCGCCGATCCCGTCGCGATGGCCAATGCCTTCCGCCTTGGCGTCGAAGCCGGACGCACCGCCTACGAGGCCGGGCTGATGGAAGCCCGCGACTTCGCCTCCCCCTCAACCCCTGTCATCGGGACCCCGTTCTGGCATGCCGTATCCTGATAGATTCTACCCCGTGGTCGATTCCGTCGCGTGGGTAGCGCGGCTGGCGCTGCTCGGCGTCGGCACCATTCAACTGCGCGCCAAGGAGCTCAACGAGTCCGAGGCGCTGCAGATGGTGACCGACGCCCTCGAAGTCATCAAGGGCACCGACGCCAAGCTCGTGGTCAACGACTACTGGCGCGCCGCGATCGTCGCGGGCGCCGAGCATCTGCATCTCGGCCAGGAAGATCTCGTCGACGCCGACCTCAGCGAAATCCGCAAGGCCGGGCTGACGCTCGGCATCTCCACCCATGACGACGAGGAACTCGCGACCGCGCTTACCGCAAAGCCCGACTACATCGCGCTCGGCCCGATCTTCCCGACCACGCTGAAATCCATGCGCTTCGCGCCGCAGGGCATTCTCAAGATCACCGAGTGGAAGAAACGTATCGGCAACATCCCGCTGGTCGCGATCGGCGGCATCAAGTTCGAACAGTCCGCGGATATCTTTGCCGCCGGCGCCGACTCGATCGCCGTCGTCAGCGATGTCACCCAGAACGCCGACCCGGATGCACGGGTGCGGCAGTGGCTGGGCCAGAAATCGAAGGCGGCCTGAGGCATGATCGCTCGCGGAGAGACCCCCACCCCAGCCCTCCCCCGCAAGAGCGGGAGAGGGAGCGCAGCGAGCCCTTGTTTCCCTCTCCCGCTTGCGGGGGAGGGTGGCGCGCGC
>LNFM01007758.1_pt1 | contig 16594 bp, 9 predicted proteins | sample 596031 | NCBI WGS metagenome assembly LNFM01 (sample SAMN04254537, study PRJNA301005) | activated carbon metagenome | isolation source: dual media filters at the Ann Arbor, Michigan drinking water treatment plant | place: USA: Ann Arbor
AGGTACATCGATGGTGGGTGTCTCCCCTTCCCTGCACGCTGCAGAAAACTCTGGGGGTCCCTGTATCGATAACATGTGTTTTCGATACGTCAAGGCCCGAGCCGACGCTTCGCTGCAGTTCTCGACTTCACACTCTACGGCAGTTGTGCAGCGAATGTAGTCACCCGGGAGCTGACTTAGAGTAGCGGTTCATGTTCATCTCGCCGTCATTCGTGTTTAATGAGCAACGCCAGTCCGAACGACTGCTGTCGAACAGGATACTGACTCGCGACCGCGAGCGTTTTTATGCCTTGATCTCGCGCGACGCTTTGCTTCGATTTGATCGCGGCCATCACTGTCGTGGCGAGCGCCACCGCGTTGTGGCTGGCGCACATACGCTAAGTCGTCTAGGCGTTGCTCGACCCAAAGTCTGGTGTCTCCAGGTTCCGCAGAGCGCGGCTTGCACCCTCCCTAATGTCCATAGCCACATCAGCGAGCAGACGGGTAGCTTCAGTGCGCACTAGTTCCGGGGGAAGAGACTTCACGTCGAGAATCGGCAATGCCGCGTAGCGCACGCGAGCAGCATCGCTGTGGAGCAAACATGCGACCAGCAATGCCTCGTCTCCAGAGTACAAGCCCTTAGACACCGCAGTACGAAGGAGCACTGGTTCCAGTATGCCGTTCTGGACATCCTCCAGCACCCGCCCACGAAGGGAGGCGGAGTCGGCGGCTGCCGCCAGAGCATGCTCCAGTGCTGCAGTTCGCACATTCGGCCGATCGTCAGCCAAGAGTTCCAGGAGGAAATCATGGTCCTGCGCGAAAGCCGGGGCTAGGATCTTGGACAGTTCGTCGCGAGGACTATCCGGGACGCTGCCGCTTTCTTTCGGGTACGGCTTTTCTTTGGTCCTCCATTGGTCAAAGTAAATCCGCCACTCGCTGGCCAACGAGCTGTCCAAAGGGAGCTTCGCGGCTAGCTCGGCAGCGGCCTTGGCGGCTCGGTCCGAAGTTCCCTCCAAACCCTTGCGAACAGCCTCGATATGGCGGGCATCAAAAGGATGCATCACGCACTGATACAGATACTGACAGCCTGAGCTGATACCGTCGCGGCAGAGGCGATCAAGAATGAGTTGCTGGCCTACCCCATCGGGCAGCTCCTTGGCCAGCGCGGCAGAAATCCGAAGCGACTCCCCCTGGCCGAGGGTAAGCAGACGCTTGATCGTGTTGATGTACTCCGGCTGTTCGCGTAAACCATAAAGCAGTTGTGCTGCGTTGATCGCAAAAAGTTCGCTCTTTCCGAGGATCAGCTCTTCGAGTCCGGGAGTAAATTCTTGGCCGACGATGGTCGTTTCGAATTCGGCCCTCGCATCGACGATGGGCAGGTCAAACAGTGCGATTCTCTCGTGCTCTCCATTGAGAATTGTTTTCTTAATCGATCGAGCCTGCCGTACGAGCCTAGCGTGATTCAGGCCCGCGGCACGGGCGACTGCATGAATGACCATGCGCCTGGCGGCGGTCGCCGACGCGGGCGCAGACATATGCAGGGCGGAACCCAGCGGCATTTGCCAAAAGGAAATTGCGCTCAACAGAGCTCCAATTTCCAAGCAGCGACTCAGATTGCTGCACTCGTCATCATCGATCGCGACAGAGGGGTCGTCGACCAGTTCAAGCAAGTAGACGACTTCACGGTTCCAGTCCTCGTGCGCTGGCACAAACCGGGCCATGCTCCGTGACCACTCCTCATCCAGCGGCGTGGTCAGCTCCAGCCCCGCCCGCTTGAACAAGGCGCTCAGCTCGCCGATGGTTCCCATACTCAGGCCTTGAGCATCACCAATAAGATCTTTGAGCGCCTGCACCGCGTCTCGTTCGGGGCTGCCGGTAAGGATGCGGCGTGCCGAGCCAAGTACTAAGTGCTGCCGCACTGCACTTCCCGTGGGCCGCAAATCAAACCCGCCAAGGTATGAATCGGTGGGCTGCGCATGGTGCAAGCTGCGTAGCGCCTCAGCGAGCGCGGGAACCGTGAGTCCTTGATCGGGGCTTAAGCACAAGCAGGTCCATGCAACCTGCCGAATCCACCGGTCGGAAGATTCCAGTCGCGCGAGCGCCGCCTCCCTAACCACGCTCCAATGATCCCGAGACACCAAGCAAAGCGCTTCTCCAGCGGCATAGCGGACCCGCGACGCTGTGTTTTCTACTGCATGCCAGCAGCATTGCGCAAAGCTGGCCAGCGCGTCGCTTGCCAGCGGAACTCCGGCCTGGACCACCAATTCGACCGCATCATCGAGTCCGTATCCAGCCTTGGTGTCGCCACGCTCCGCGAGCTCGGCCCATACTTCCAGGATCAGCGATGCTAGGCCCAGATGACTGGCAAAGGACAAGGCTTCCTTCCACTCTGACGTGCGTATCGCACGCGCGACAATGTCGTGTTGCGCCTCGGGGGCGCACTTGGACATGTACCGTCCGGCCGCAAACTCTCCAAAGGTTTTGTGAACGAACGTAACCGCCTCCTGGGTGAGGGTACGCACCCGTTCGATAACGCCCAGACACTCCCAGTATTCCAAGCATGCGCGGACGTTCGCCTCGCTAACGAGGGAAGTCTGTCCTGTCTCCTCGCTCCACCATCGGGCGCAGCGCGATAGGGCTTGTTCGGCAGCCTCGTTGCCATGGGACAAAAGGCACCATCCCAGCATTTCCAAGAACCGTGCTCTTTCCGGCTCGCTCGGTGGTCTCTCAGTAAGCCGAGGGGGTGGATGGTCCTCCAGCAGCTGGAACAACTGACGATACAAGGACGCCTTGCCGAGGCCTGGATCAACTCCCTTAGCCGACAAGGCGGCGATCAGCGTGATCATGAGAGGGCTCCTTGAAGCGGCACCCTTCATGCTCTGCGAGCGGAGTTGGACCTTAGCCAACTCGACCGCACGTGACCGCATCGTTTCATCAGCAAATGGAATCGCCTGGAGAACCTGCAGAACTGCTTGCTCGGCCGCAGTGTCGCTCAACGGTTGCAGCTCATAGTGTCGCCATTCAGCCAGCTCCCCGGGACGATAGCCGATCGGGCGGCTGGTGACCACTACCCGCGCACGCGGGTGCGCCACGGAGAAGGCGTGTAGGGCAGACGTCACGAGCGGCTGCTGGCTCCCGCACTCGTCCAGCGCATCGCACAAAATCACGGCGCCTTCTAGCGACGCGAGTGACGTCCGAATGCCGGAGGCACTGAGCGCTACTTCCAGCAAGCTGTCTTCGAAACGGCAGCCCTCGCGAGTGATGAGGGCAACCACTTGAGGCAGTCGGACCAGCAATGTTAGGAAGCCATCCGCCGAATACTCCAGGGCCAACTTTTTTAGTAGCGTGGACTTGCCCATGCCTGGACCGCCCACCACCACACATTTCTTCACGAAGCGGGCAGTGGTCTGAGAATGGAAGGACTGTCCGGCGTGCCTTCGGCCATGTCCGTGGTCATGGTACCGGCGAAGCGCTTTGTCCAGCTCTTCCTGCACGGCCCACCCCTCGTCCATTACCTGTGCGTCGAGTCCCAGCCAGCACGCATCAAACGGGACTGCGCTACGCACGCCCACCACGGTCATGTTGGCATGCGTGCGATGCAACCACTCGCGGGTGGCTGCGAGCAACTGCACACGGGTGCAGATATCGTTCATCTTTAGTGCAACGCGGGCGAGCGACAAGTCCCGGCAGATGTCTTCCGGCGTCGCCCGTCCGCGCCAGCGAATCAAGCGCCGCCCGCACTCAACAAGGGCCGGCCAGGCGGATTGGGGATCCTGGACAACGCGACTAAGCCGTTCAGCAGCCGTGGCCTCGGCTTCTCGGTTCCCGTCCACTGCACTGACAACGACTATGCGTAGGCGCCGACACACCAGGGTTGCGTCCAAGGACGCCGCCGACAGCTGATCCATCCACACTTGGCCAATCTCGCGCAGCCCGTCGGATCGTCCGGTGCCCAGCCGCACGATGTCCTCAGCCAAGGTTTCCCGGATCGTTCCGCTGCTGTTTGGGCACACGGCGAGAACGCCTGCGTCGATCCTATCGGCGGAGATTCCCCTTGACAGTTCCAGCAGGGCATCCCAGAGGTTGTCTCCCCTCTGTAGCCCGCGCTTGGCCTGCAGTTCCACCTGCTTGCCGTCCCTGAGCAAGAAACGGACATCGTCGCCAGGACCACCTGTTTCAGCGTCCAGCTCCAACGGCGTGTCGTCAAGCACGCCTTCCAGCCACCCGACGGGCCGCTCGGCTAGTAGGTGAGCAAGCACGATTGCACTCACTCGCGCCTGGAAGTCCAATCCCCGTTCCGCGGCGCTGCCGCCTGTCATCCGTTTGGCGGTCTTTTCACTGCCCATCGTTTCCTCTCCGCTGAGCGGCTAAGCCGCTGAATGTCAAGAACTCCATCATGACGCTTTTCATGGCTACTCGTCGGTTGGCGGCTGGTGGAGCTATTCCAAAGCTGTGATCGCTCAATACGCAAGACTGCCCGGATAGAGCGAGCTTGAAGCAAATTTCTCATTGGCGATGTCGGCCCCGCAAGGATTGCAGCCGGTGGGTATGGCCTGGGGTGCTTGCGCTGATTTAACCGAAGCGACCTATGGAGACTGCGACCGGCGCTGGTGCGTGTGGCGCCATGCGAGGTATGGCGGTCGGTCAAGACTGCAACTCACGAACGTCAAGTAACCGAACGTGCAGATATTCAGGCTGGTGGAGTCTCCGGCCGCACCCAGTCTGAGGCCTCCGGCTAAAGAACATGTTCTTTAGAATCTGCGATTTGAAACTGGAGAAACGCTCAGGCAGAGCCTTTGAGCTTGTTTCCAGCTTTCGCTCGTCACTTCGCTGCTCTTGCCGAAGACCTGCCGCAACTAATTCCCTGGGGAAACGCCAACCGCTCCCTCGAAGCGGCGAGGTGGATGACTTTGGTCGGCAAAGCCACATGCACCTGCAACTTTGCCAAGCGGCGTAAGCGCGCCTGTGCTATGCCGCCCAGCCGACTTCTCGCAGCAAGATGCCGATGCCGGCCAAGGCGTACTCCGCATCAGACTCCATGATCGGACGAGAACCGTGCCTGACTTGCTCGTTCGGCTTGTTTCGGGCGTGCAACCTCGCGATCGAATGCGCCACGCCGCGGAGGACGGGATAGATCGTCTCATCTATCTTGGAGATAAGTGCCTTAATGTCCTGTTCGCGAAGCTGAGGGTCTGACCGCTGATGCGCGAGCCAAGAGCCTAAGCACCACTGGGCTACGTCTCGGGCCCGGTCTATCACCGATTCAGGCCCTGATCGGTGCGCAGCATCCTGGAGAGTCTGCATGGTCTGGCGCAGCTTGTCTCGGTCTCCAACCGGGACTGCGTTCTCGTTGACATCGGGCAAGACGCCGAGCGAACCACGGGCTTTCAGGGTAATGACATCTTCACCGGAGTAGATGCGCTCCACGCTGACTATTTGCCAAAGCGAAAACGCCGAAGCAGACCCCAGTGCAACCAATCCCTTGCCCACAAATCGGCTCAGATCGCCCACCGTGTTGCTGTCAAAGCCATACAACCGCCGTTGTGCCTGGTCCGTGAATGGCTGCACGGAGGGTGGGCTGACATGCCACTGCGTCGGCCGTGTGGGCATCACGCAGTACAACCTGCCACGCTTGATGCGAGCAATGGCATCGAACGAGTCTTCTCTGAAGATCATTTGGGCAGAGGTCAGGGTTCTGCCTGCCGGGAGCTCGCTGAGATCGGGAACTCCTTCCAGCAAGGTCGCCGCAGACACCATCGGAAGAGGCCACAGACCATATGCGTATCCCGGCGTGTGACCTTGGTAGATCAGAAAATCGTTGTCGTCGATGGCGATAAACATTTGGTGTCATTCCTTCATGGATGGGACTTAGTCAGGAGCGGGCGCTGGGTGGGCTTATCGCTTAAGCATCGCAAAAACCACTAGCAAGCCGACGATCCACACCCATCCCGGAATACGCCAGCCCTCAGTTTTTTTCTTGCTGCTTTGCACATGCTGCGGGTTCCACGAAGGTGACCTGCCCTGAGACACGCTGCCTGAGCTCGATCCGACGCCACTGCCAGCCGTTTGCTTTCGCATGTTGGCGAGCACCTGCTGATTTGGCGTGAGTTTTGGGGTAGGGGCAGGCGCTGGAGCTGCTCGGACATGCCCCCGACCTGATGGGTTTCGCCCCTTCATTTGACCCAGAAGATCCGCGTTTGAAGCCGCCGCGCCGACGTGGCCTGCACGCGAACCTTTGAGGCGATATCGGGCTTCCGCCTCCGTCAGTTGGACGACCTGAGATGCCGAGGCCGCAGAGATCGAGATGTGCTGGTACTTGTATTTCGCACTTCGATAGACCGGCTCCACCAGTCCCTTGATCGTGACCCACCTTCCCGCCCAGGCCGCCGTAGGCACGATGCCCCCCTTGGCCAAGGCTTCACTCCACAGGTTGATCTTCACGCAGGGGCCGTTCCACGGCGCAAAATTGATGAACACGTACGCTTTACCCCTGCCCCGCCCGCGCGTCCCCACCGCGTGTTTGACTTCGACAATGCGCCCGACCAACTCGACCATTTGCCCGATCTGCCTGGCGAATGCGTTGTAGTCGGCCGCGTCCAGCACGGGGTACTGGCTGATGTAACCAACAGGGGCCGGTGGAGAGGCGTCCTTGGCCCGAGGAACGAAGATTTCTTGGGGGATGTTTCTACCACTCAGGAAATCGGTGAGCGTGGGCACCTGCTTGTAAGTCGCCCTGCAGATAGTGGCGAAGTTCCTTGCATCACCCGCGAGCGACGAAACCCTTTCCAAGGCGGCAAACACCGTCGACGTCCCGGGATCTGCGTAGTCGTTGGCACGGAACACAAGGACGCCGGCACCGCTGCTGGAACTACCCCAAAGAGTCGGCATTTCGCAAAGCCCACGCAGTGCCAGGCTCAAGGCGATAAACGAGAACCGGTCCAGCGTGTTGTCAAACTGGCTGGCGTCGCGACACGGATGCTGGTAGTCCCGATGCCCCATCTCCGAGCTGCCCAATGAGGCGATCTCCGGCACGAACATGCCGTCGTAGTCGATGAGCTGGATACGACGGCCTGCGTCGGCCACCATTAGGTTGCCTTCCTGGATATCGCCGTGCGCTATGCCCTGCTGTTCGAGATAGGACGACAGCTGCGCCAAAGAACTCAACAGGTTCGTGAGCTTGGACTTATCACCGTGGTTCGCTTCGACGAATTCACCCAAGGTTACCCCTGAGGCCCAAGCCATCTTGACCAACGGATAGATCGCCCCGTTAATTCTCACCCCTTGTGGCTGAAACTCGAAGTCGACAAAGTACGGCGACGCTAGGCTCTCGAGCTTCTTCGAGATCGCGGCATATCGGTTCTCTAGCTCTTTGGCCTCGCGATGGAAGCAGCGGACCGCGTTCTTGGTAGAGCCCACTTCCACCGCATAGGTCAACGCGAAGCCACCAGAGACTACGACGGGCAACCCAAGACCCGATGAGTGAATCCTGCCGCCCTTGAGCTGTGGGTCGAGAAATACCGTCTCGGGGTGTTGCAGCGCTTCTTGGTACTGTTCAAGTGAGGGATAGCTCATGCAGGCTCCGCCGATCCTTCAGCCACGATAGCAATCCGCATGATTGTCGAATCGTCCAGGCGCATGCGCCGATCCTGCCGCCGTTCGATCACGAACTGCTCAAATGCCTCGGCCGAAGACAACGTGAGCAGAACAGGAAGTTCCTCAGGATGGGTAAGAAGCCAGTGGCCCACGGCATCTGTCATCAAGAGAATGCAATCACCGAGCTGTACCTTCCATGCCTCGCTATTGTTCTTGAAAAATTCGTGTTCGTTGATGAAGGCGTTCGCGATGGTCAAGGTGGACAGAAGCTGCGGACGTGCATCGAAATCCTCTGGTTTGGCAAAAGGAAAGCTGGACCGCACCGCACCATCACGAACATGGACCGCTAGGCTGTCGCCCACGGCAAGCACATCGACTTCCTGTTCGTCGGGCACGAGTACCAAGCCCAGTAATGTGGCAAAGCTGCCGCGGTCAAACGCGGCTTGCCTGGACCATGAGAGCGACTCGACATCGGTGGATTCAAGGTAGGCCTGGATTCTCTCCGCCACCCACTCCACGCTAACGCTTTGCTCGTTGGCGTAGGCGGTGGCCAGCAACTGCGCCCATGCCCGGGAGTCGTAGGACTCCGAGGCCCCATCGGTCACGGCCACACAGGACACGCCCACGGCGTAGGCGTCTTCGTTCAAATCCTGACGCTGAGGGTCTTTGGGTACCGACGCAGCCAGTTCAATGCAGAGCCGCACGCCGGCTCACCGTAACTGAGCAGGACGGGTGCCGATGTCGAAGAAGTCCACGATCTCTGCCGCATCGGCATTGAACACGTAGCCCCGCGATTCGTTGGACACGATGCGGCCTTTCTCCTGGGCGACTTTGACCAGGTGGGGCGGCAAGGAACTGGACATGCGAAAAAGCAGTTTGGCGTACTGGTCCGGCAGGCCCGCATCGCTGGCAGGAAAGGAAATGGGGGTGGCCGCCAACGCGCTGACGTGCAGGTTGAGCAGCAGGATGTTGCCGTCGTTGGTTTGGAACTGGCGCAAAGTGTCAGCCAGTTGCTCGGGGCTGCCATCGGTGGATTCACCATCTGTGATGTGGAGCACCGTGGGCGGATAGCTATTGGGGTGGGCATCGCACCACATCGCCAATTCCTCTGCTGCCTTGGTGATGGCTGCGCACATGGGTGTGCCGCCGTTGGCTTGAGGCTCGAACCAGACGGGAAATTTCACGGTTTTTTCAACGATACCGCCAGCGCCATCGTCGATCTTGCGCTTGCGCTCTTCTACTCGCACGGGGTTGGCTTCGATGGAGGAAATCGGATTGAGGACACGTTGGGCAAGACCACCTTGCAAGGCATTCTTGGCACCGCCATCGCCGTACCCGATCACGCCAATATCGAAGTAGTCGCGGATGCCATCTGATTTGGCGCAGCGCGTCACCAGTTGCATAAGCGTCTTGTTCAACACGTCCGCGACGATCTGCGCTTTGGTTCGCTCAGAATCAGCCATGCGGTCGGCCATCGAGCCGGATTGGTCCACGATGAACAAAAGTGCCGTGGGATCGGTGCGTTGAATCGGTGCTTGGTATGGCATATCACTCCCTCTTGAAACTGTTGATACAAAATCATCTTACAGCCAGAAACGAGCCTCGCGACGTGCAATGCCTCCGCTAGTTCAGGGCATCCCACACTGCTGCGACACCCCGTGCCGGATGCACTTCCCTTCCCGGTGGAAACGGTGCTCGAATTGCCTGCGACCGCGTATGAAGTGGAACAGCGCGATGACTGGTGGATAGTAAGAGTAGTGGCCACCGGCGAAGCGGTTTACCAAGGCCCTAGTCCGGTCGAAGTGTTCGTATCCGAAGCGCCATTTTGATGACTGAGCACCCGACGTTGCTTTGGCATCCCACTCCTGACGGTGAGGGCCGCTACTGAGAAACACGCCTGCCACTTGAGCCGCAGGAGTACCACGTCATCGAAGTGCCCAGCTTGGAAAGCGTGTTCGTGATCGAGGTTGCAAACGGGGAATTTTTGTACAAAGGCGCAGGTCCGGTGAATGTCTATCGCTCGCCAATGCCGCTTTGATGCTTCGCACATACCGGGCATGTTGAATGGCTGGGTGGCTGTTCCAGACTGAGTGCAGTCGCTCAATCCATTTGGCCGAATGACAGCTTCGATACCAACCGGTTGTGGGCGAAGCCAGGCTCACTCCGTACGACACGCCGGCATCTTCACCGCCTATCCTGGAATCACACCAAGGTGTGCCGACCACTTGAGGGATATCTCGACTTGTTCCGTCCCCACTTCACGCCAGGACACGACAAACGCGTTTGCCGCACTTGACCCTCTCACGTGAAGCGCCTGTATCAAACGCTCCGGCAGAACATACCCCTCCAGCCGCGGGATCTCGTATCGCACGACAGGTGCGCCATTGATGAGCGAGACTGTCGACGCTGAATGTTCGGCCGGCGGAGCTTCGAGGGCAACACCCTCAGGCAATGGGGATGCCCACATGCCAGTTCCCCACGCGTAGGGCTCCAACCGGGATGCGATGGCGTCACCCACGAGTATTACTGGCGCCTCTCCTCGTTCTCGGAGCGCCACACACGCAGCAGCAAATCGCAGTATCAAATTCTGCTGGTCCTCAACTGTTGGATCTTCGTCCGAGTCCTCAGGACACTGGATCACCATCGTGTCAGCCTCACCTGGTAAGCGTTCTGCCGATAACTGACGCACGAGCTCGCGAAGCTGCTCGGCATGAACCGTCACCTCCTCCTCCCCTGGCGCAATCTCGCGGTTAGCCAAAAGCACTCGCTTGGGCATTGTCAGCAGCGCCGTGGACTCCGTTCCCGGGAGGTTGGGCGAATAGCAAATTTCGATCACGGGGTGAGTGACCAAGCTAGGCCCAAATACCTGTTGTGCCACTGCATTGGCAAAGGCATGAACTTTGGCTCCGTCGACGCCACACGCGCGCATGGTCAAGTCTCGTTCGCGCTCCGCCAAGGAGACAAGAGAATTCAAAGCAGCGACAAGCGAAGCCTGGCGCCGCTCAAGCTCCTCCGTCGAGATGGGCGCTGTCGCAGCCGCATCACCCGCCGCCCTTTCAATAGCCTGCGTCAGTGCTGCGACGCTCGCATGACGCTTCGCAAAGCGCTCATTCTGCAGTTCCTTCACAAGCAGCTGCAGATGGCGCTTGACCGAACTCAACTTGTCAACATCCCTCCACAAAGACTGGATGAGCTTCTGGCTTGCAGAAACTGCTTGGACGGAATGAGGGGACAAAGCAAGAAGCAGGGTCATCAGCGGTCCAGTCAAAGCTTCCAACTCCGCGGGCGCATATGACCAGCTGTAAACCCACCCCGGAACTACTGGGTCGTTATCGTGCAGGCTCAGCTTCTCCGCAAATGCATCAAGCCGACCCACAGCGGTTCTTATTCCAAAGAGTTCTGAGAGGAGCTTATGTAGCACGTCATCAACAGAGCTCATTGCAGAGGCTTTAATCGTCCCACCGCGCCGAAGTCCGCGAGCGGTGACAAGGGCGGCAGCCATTCTCAGCTCCCGGCTATCGACCTCAGGCTCAGCACCCGCCTCCTCAATCAGCATGACCATGAGGTAGAGCCGCATGCTTTCCCAGTAGCGTCGAACAGCCAACCCGAGAGCCCTCTCGCCTATGTCGATGGAGATTTCCTCACCTCCCTCCCAAAGGGCCTCCTGCAGTTCCGACCAGCTCAGCTCCGTGAGGCTCATGGTGGCGTGTCTGAGCATTCGCTCGTCGCGACGGTGAGTCAGACCCGCACCACGTATCCCGCTGCTCAACCACTTGAGATATCCGTCCGCAAACCAGACGGAGCCAACCTCATCGCCCCGTGACACAGCCTGAAGAAACATGTTGGCAGACCGTTCCAGGTGATTCGCATAGATATTGGCTCTCCCACAAAGGCCTCTCCACACAATTGAATCGTCATCCGAGAATCTCCGCGGGTCGCTGACACGATGATTCCCCCAACCACCCAGGAATTGCACGATCGCCTGCTCGTACACCTTGTTTGCTGGGTTGGGAAGCGTTCCACTAAAGCTTCGCTCGCCAGGGAGCATGCTTGCGTCGGCCTTTCGCGTCCACCACCGGCCAAGCTCGTAGACCAAGTTGGAACCAAGTTGCTGGACTTCCATGAGAGGTTCAACGGGCGATGCGATCATCTCGCTTGAAAGCCAAGTGGGCACGTAGGAAAGCGCCTTGAAAAATCGGTCGTCTTCCTCCAGGCGCCGCACAGCCAGTTGATTCAACGCTCTATACGGCTCGATCCAAGAAGCGGAGAAGGTTGGCGAATTACCCCTACTCCGCTCTGTCTCAAGCATCGCAAGACTGAACGAACGAGCGCCAGACTCGTCTGTGCTGGCCCGAAGCACGGAACGATGCAAGGCAACCATGTCCTTCAGACGTTCGACGCCCTCAGCCTGCCGAGATTGCTCCGCTGCTTGGGCCGCCTCATTCCCCATTTCACCAAGCATCTTGTCAATGGACAGATGCATGGCCGAGCTTCGGGAAGAGCGATATACAAAAGACGCCTTCGTCAAGATTCTTTGCCACCAACTCAGTTTGGGTTCACCTTTGACTTCACAAAGCGTAAGGACTCCCGAGTGCTTGGCTCCAACATTTGCAAGGAACACCAATGACGGAGCCTGAGTAGCCTTTGTCGCTACAGCATGCATCTTGGCTGCGCGCCGGCTCCAGCTTCTGGCGACAAATCTAAGAACACCGAGGTGGACATCGTGCAAGACCTGCCCACTGGCGACTCGAAGCTGGACCTCTCGCCTCCCTCCTTCGGGCAGCATCGTCCTGACTTGAGGGGCGCTGCCGCTTAAGAAGTCTGGCGCTGGGAATCCCCATGCCCGCTGAGGGGCGCCATGCACGACGTTTCTCTTGATAGCCTCAGTGAACTGAGCCCTGAGCACGATGTCCACCGCAACGCGGGTGAACGCCAACTCTTCCTCCTCTTTCTGAAGGAATCGAATCGTCCGGAAAAGGAACACGCCAGCCAGCAGGATGTTCACAAACATCCAAGCACCCGACATCACAATCAGCGGCGTGGCAAGAACCGACAACACTCTCGTCGATACATAGGGCGACACAAAATACTGCAGCCCCAATACCATCAGCAAGCCGATCGAACTTGCTCCCGCCGGCACTACCGCCGAGTCAAGAATGTAGACACGCAATGCGGCTGTGGAATGGGCCCTCCTTTGCAGCATCAAGGCAACAAAGGACAACACGATGGGGTAGACCAGAGCCATCATGGTTGCTTGGACGGCCCATGGCCCACCCACGAATCCACCCAGGCTGAAGGCTGGCTCTAAAGTCGGCAGACGCTCTTGCCACGCCCGTGGCAACGGTAAAAGGGGGATTGCACCGAGTGCAACGCAAAATGCCGCGACCAAGAGAAAGAACGCCACGGGCCTGTTTGAGAACTCAATCAGGTGTCTTCGCGCAGCGCTGTATTGATGAGAGCCGCGGACAGAGTTTCCGCGCGACCAACTACGCAACTCGCGTTGCGCACGCTTGTCAGTTCGACCTGTCCAGCTCTCAGGCAAGCAACACAACAATCGCCTAAGCACCCCATACCCCCTCTATCGTTTTACTCAGTCGAGGATAACCGGACTAAGCATGCATCATGCTCAGGTCCCTAGATTTGTGGCACATCGGCCCTCAGTGCATCACTTGGCTGAATGGGGGCAATCCATCTGTCAGCGGTAGTTGGCTCAGCTTGAGCCAACTGCCCAACAATCGCTGCACAGCCGACTTCGTTCGATCGGACGCCGGCTGAAGATTGATTGCTGACTTTGGGGAATGTGCTAAATCGTGCCCGCTCTCGGCAAAAGTTGAGGTCGCCGAGCGAGCTGTGCGGCACACTTCAGGGATCGCGCAGGACGTGGCCCATTAGTTGCCGAGTAACTGAGAATGGGGCGCCGGCAAATTCGCCGAGGCCAGGCATTTTTAAGAGTACGAAGATGACCGAGACAACCACTAAGCGGCACAACTATTTTGCAGATGACCGCGCCATTTCGGCCTTCAGTCATACCTTCGCCACACACGTTGACCGCGTGCTGAAAGACTTCGTTTCACAGTTCGTGCCGCCAGAGAACACTCATCACCTGCGTCACGGCGAAGACTGGGGGCATCCCGGACTTTCAGACGCAACCAGTGGTGGAGTGCAGCAGCACACATCAGAGGCGGTCTTCAAGTTTCAGGATGTGGTGGATCATGACCTCAGTGCAATCGATCACCATGTTCAGAAGATTACCGAGGACATGGGGCGGCAGTTCCAGCAGATGATGTACGCGACCATTTCCGCCGCATGCGACCAGTCAGGTAACGTAGTTGACGCGAAAGCGGAGGGTGGGCCGTTAGAGGGCTTCGCGGCCATGTTTGAAAAGATCCAGTTCAGCGCCGACAAGCATGGCAAGGTTACTGAGCCACAGATTCACATGAGCCCTGAGATGTTCGAGAAACTGCGAGAGGCTGAGAAATCGGCCTCACCCGAACTTCTACAACGTATCAAGTTAGCGAGAGAGCGAAAGACCGCTGACGCCATTGACCGGGAAGCGCATCGCAAAGCACGATTTTTGCGCTACGGAGATGTGGCGTGAGGGTGCTCCTAGCGATTGGGTGCAACGAGTATCAAGAGTGCACAGAACTTGACGGTGCCGAAGGCGACGCAAAGCGCATGTTCGACGCCCTTGTTGGAGCGGACTACGGGTGGTACGACACCATGCGATCTCGTCTGCTCTTGTCTCCGACGCTTGACGAGGTTCGCACTGCCCTCCGAGACATGCTGTTTAGGTCGACACCCATCGAGACCTTCACCTTTTACTTCGCGGGGCACGGTGGAGTTACCGCAGGGAGCTTCTACATGTGGGTACGCGACACGATGGCCGCTGGGCAGTCGGTTTCGGCCTTGTCTCTTGCTGACCTCTTCCGCAGCATTAACGAGGCTGCACCAAGGCAGACCAACATCATCATTGATGCGTGCGAAAGCGGGGGCTTGATAGAAGACCTCGGTGTCCTCCTCAAGCCAGAGTTGCTCGGAGACTCCGGAACTCCAGCGCTCACTCTAATTGCTACCGCCGGTCGAAATCAATCGGCGGGAGAGTTGCCCACAGGGGGATTCGGCACTAATGCGATCTTGGAATGCATAGAGGGCCGAGAGTTCGTCAGCGACACCTTCAACGCACTTGACCTCGTTGAAATTGGACGCAACGTCTCGGTCCGTCTCCAGCGGTCGGGTCAGAACCCAGTTGTTTGGGGACTCAACCTATATGGGCCACCCAGCTTTTGCAAGAACCTCCGATACAACCGTGACGGGATGGGACCCCTTCGCGATTTGGTCAATGCTTGGCCAGCGGCGGCGGATGCGGTTATCAGGGAGAACCAGGATCAGCTTTGGGCGATATACACGTCGATCACGGGCGAATGGAATCCGGAGAGATTTCAAGCTGTCGTGCGGACAGTCGTTCAGGCTCCAGATCTTTCGCCTGAACTAGCCACCGGAGTCTGCGAGCGAATTGCCGCCACCTTTGTTCAACGCTGCACCCTTTGCGACGATCCGTTCCGGGCAGCCTTGATCGTCTCCACCCTTGCCTCGACCCTGCTCCCGATCATCGAAACACCCGTGGCAGAAGCAGGCGCCAAAAGGTTGCTTGGCGTGGCCAGCGACGAGCTACGACTGGCGAACGCCACGCTAATCTCGGATTTGTCAGCAAACCGCTTCGCTCTCTTAACACCGAAGGGCGGTGGGTTCGCTGATCTCTATTTTCTTCCGCTACGCATTTCCAACGTACTAGGGTGGGCTGCAGCAGCCTCCCTATTGGCTCAGACACAAGCTGACCGGGAGCAGGCCAACGCTCAGTTCAAGTCGCTGCTGAACCTCATCCTGGAACACCTCCCGAACTCCGTCGTTGCGCTTACCGATGCACAAGCGCCAGCTTTGTGCGTCGCATTGACGCAGGCGGCAAAATTGGGTTTGATTGATGAAGGGGAGCAACTCGCTGGACTGGTTTTCCACTCCCTCATCATGTGTGCAGGGCGTCTTGCTCGCTGGGACCTCCCGCCCGAAAAGGCGCTCGACTACCTACTTGCAAAGTCAGCCGGTGACTACTCCACCTGCGCGGCTCTGATTGAGCGCCCTATTGAGACTCTGACGGTCTTGCTGAGGGCAGCGGATCTCTACGGGCTTCAGGAGGTATTTGACGAGTGCCTGTGGCGTCTTGATGGCACAAGCTTCTCTGCCTACATCCCGACAACACTACTTCAGTTCAACGCAGTCAAGATGCGAGGTGGCAGAAACCTCGTTTGGTCAATAGGGCATGACGTTTGCCGCGTCAGCGAGTTCACCGCGACATGGCCAGCGGACATCCCGATGCCAGCCAACTCGGTCGTACAGGCTCTCTCGGTCATCTCAGCTTTGATCCAGCCCAATCGCCAACCATGGTTCTTGCTTGAGCAGCCCACTGGTCTAGGGTGATTCATTTTGGCTAAATTGCAATGCTGAGAGGCTTAGAAGACCGAGTCGGCAAGAGTACAAATGTCATTGTTGAGCCTTGCGAGACCACCGTATACGAGAGATGGCAAGCCTTCACATACCTGCCGTCCGAGGCGCGAATGCGAAGGACTGCAATCGCCTGCACACCGGCCCTACAGCGAAGCCGTGAACGACAGCAGAGTGTTGGAGCCTGCCAATCGTGGCAGTCCTCGGCCACACCAACTAGGTCTCGATAATCGGTGTTTTCAACACCATCGACCGCGCCACCTGCGATGGTTCGCCCCGTCTGCTCACGGCCACGGCAGTGATCGGTACAGCCCCTGAACCCGGGCCATGGCCTCGTCAAAGTCCGGGAGGTCGCCCGTGACATCGTCCTTGAGCCCCTCATACCCCTGGCGCGCCATGCGCACGACCGCCTCGTCGTCCATCGACAGCGGCCCCGGCTCGATCCCCTTTGAGCGACAGGAGTCCACCAGCATGTGGTGGATGCTCGCCAGCTCCTGCTCTCCCAACGCTTGGGCCAAGGCGGACG
>LNFM01009497.1_pt1 | contig 16594 bp, 17 predicted proteins | sample 596031 | NCBI WGS metagenome assembly LNFM01 (sample SAMN04254537, study PRJNA301005) | activated carbon metagenome | isolation source: dual media filters at the Ann Arbor, Michigan drinking water treatment plant | place: USA: Ann Arbor
ACCCATCACCGCGGTCGGGATGCCGGCCACGTCGCGCGTGATGGCGAAGCCCTCCGCCTCCAGCATCGCAATGTGTTCGGCGACGCTGCGATGCTCGTTGTAGCAAAGCTCCGGCATTCCCCAGACGCGATCGCTGAGTGCGGCATAGGCGTCCTTGCGCTCATCGACGCTGCGCCAGACCTGTTCGTCGTTCTGCATGTGCTTGTCCTTGTTCAGCGCCGCGCCGGAGTCTGGCCTTCGCCGATATCCCACCAGATGCCGGCCATCAGGCCCAGCCCCTCACGCAGCAGCGGCGCCAGCGCGTGCTCATCCGGCCCATGCTGGTTGCAGCCGGCATAGCTGTTCGGAATCCAGATCACCGGCGTGCCGAGCTCCTCCAGGAACATGTCGGAAGGGTTGGAGCCGGAAGAATTCGGGATGATGTTCGGCGCCCGGTTGGTGGTGCGCCGCATCGATCCCGCGACCATTGCGACCCAGGGATCATCCGGATCGGTACGGGAGGCGCCAAATATGTCGCGCTCCATCATCGGGACGATCTCGACCTCCGGAAATCCCTTCGCATCGAGGTGCCGGCGCAGCGCCGGGATGAAGGCGGCGCCGGGGATATCCGCGGTGTGTCGCACCTGCAGCCGCGCGCGGGCCTCGCCCTGCACCGCATTGGTGGGCGCATCCGGGTGGCCGGTGACCTGCGCCAGCACGATCACGCTGGTCCAGCCAAAGATTTTTTCGGCTTTGGTCAGGCCGGGCTCACCCCAGTTGGGATCGCCCTCGGGCAGGCCGGGGATATCCTCGAACACCAGCTCGCCGATGGCGCGCTTGACGGAGGCTGGCATGGCGGCCGGCGTCCAGCCTTCCACCAGGATTCGCCCGTTGCGATCCACGATGCAGGCCAGCGCATGCGCGAGGACAAAAGCCGGGTCGGTCAGCACGCCGCCCCAATGGCCGGAATGATGCGCATGGTCGCGCAGCCGCACCGCCAGGTCGAAGGCCACGCCGCCGCGTGCGCCGAGCTTCATCTCCGGCATGAAGGTGGTCTGTCGCGGCCCGTCCAGGCCGATGAAGACATCCGCCGCCAGCCGATCCTTCTCCGCCCGCAGCAGGTCGCGCAGTCCGGGCGAGCCCTGTTCCTCGCCCGTCTCCACGAGCACCTTGGCGTTGAAGCCGAGCCGGCCGCCGCGTTCCGCTAGTACGGCGCGCAGGGCCTCGATGGCGATCAGATGCTGGCCCTTATTGTCCACCGTGCCGCGCCCGTACCATTTCTCGCCGCGCGGCGTGACCTGCCAGGGGTCCAGCCCCTCGCTCCATTTCGGCGCCAGGCCGCGCACCACATCGCCATGGCCGTAGACCAGCACGGTCGGCAGCGCCGGATCCTCGATATGCGTCGCCAGGAAAACCGGGCCGCGGCCGGGGCGGGGATTGTCCAGCACCGCCTGCTCGAAGGGCATGTCGCGCATCAGCGCGGGCAGTGTCTCCGTGCAGTAGCGGGTCAGCGCCGGCAGGCTGTCCGACAACTGGCTTTCCGTCGGCACCGCCACCAGCTTCCGCAGCGCGGTGAGGTATGCGCCTTCGTCAAAGCAGCGTTCCGCGCGCGCGATCGCCCCGGCCCGTGAGCCCGCCATGCCGTATTCCTCCGCCTTCGCTGCGAAGCTTGGCACGAAGTCCCACGCGGCAGGAAGATGTGGGGCTAGACGGTCAGCAGCTTGCGCACCGCCACCTCATCCAGCGTGCCGGCGGCGCCGGCCAGCGCGACTTCGCCGCGGACCATGACGGCGATGGAATCCGCCAGTTCGCGCGCGAAATCATAGTACTGCTCCACCAGGATCACGGCCATGCCGCGATCCTTGGCCAGATGGCGGATGACGCGCGCGATGTCCTTGATGACGGAGGGTTGGATGCCTTCCGTCGGCTCATCCAGGATCAGTAGCCGTGGCCGGGCGCATAATGCGCGCCCGATGGCCAATTGCTGCTGCTGCCCACCCGAGAGGTCGCCGCCACGCCGCCGCAGGAATTGCCGCAGGATCGGGAACAGGTCGAACACCTCGGAATCCACGCCCGAACCACGCGGTGCGGCCGCCAGCGCGGTTTCCAGATTTTCCTGCACCGTCAGGAAGGGGAAAATCTCCCGCCCCTGCGGCACATAGCCGATGCCGGCACGGGCGCGTTCGGCGGGCGGCAGGCGCGTCACGTCGCGCCCTTCCCAGGTGATGGTTCCGGCGCGCACCTTCTCCAGCCCCATGATGGCCCGGAGCAGGGAGGATTTGCCGACGCCGTTGCGGCCCAGCACAGCCGTCACCTTGCCCGGTTCCGCCTGCAGCGAGACGCCGCGCAGGCACAGGCTGGCGCCGTAGGACAGGTCGATGGCGGCCACGTTCAGCATGTCAGCGCCCCAGATACACTTCGATCACGCGCTGGTCGTTCTGCACATGATCGATCGAGCCTTCCGAGAGCACGCTGCCATCGCACAGCACGGTGACGCGCCGGCCCAGCGCGCGGACGAATTCCAGATCATGCTCCACCACCACCACGCTGCGGCGGCCGGCGATGCGGACCAGAAGGGCGGCGGTGTGTTCCGTCTCGGAATCGGTCATGCCGGCCACGGGTTCATCCACCAGCAGCAGTTCCGGATCCTGCATCAGCAGCATGCCGATCTCCAGCCATTGCCGCTGGCCGTGGCTCAGAATGCCGGCCAGGTCCTGCGCACGCTCCGTCAGCCCGATCTCGGCCATGGTGGCTTCGATCTGCGTCCGCGCTTCCCCGCTCAGCTTCCAGCGCAGGCAGGCGATGGGGCCGCGCGGGGCCTTCAGGGCGAGCTCCAGATTCTCGAACACCGTCAGCGCATCGAACATGGTGGGCTTCTGGAATTTCCGGCCGATGCCGAGATTGGCGATGCCGGCCTCATCCATCCGCGTCAGGTCGGTGTCGCCGAACAGCACGGTGCCCGCGGTCGGGCGGGTCTTGCCCGTGATGACATCCATCATCGTCGTCTTGCCCGCGCCGTTCGGGCCGATGACGGAGCGCAGCTCGCCGGGTTCGACGATGAGGGACAGGTTGTTCAAGGCCCGGAAGCCATCGAAGACGACGGAAACGCCATCGAGGTACAGGCGACGTCCCTTGCTCATCGGCCGCGCCCCTTCATCAGGCCGACCAGCCCCTTGGGCAGGAACAGCGTGACCGCGACGAACAACCCGCCCAGCACGAACAGCCACAGCTCAGGTGCCGCGCTGGTCAACCAGGTCTTCAGCCCATTCACGGTAAAGGCGCCGAGCACCGCGCCCACCAGCGTGCCCCGCCCGCCAACCGCCACCCAGATCACCGCCTCGATCGAATTGGCGGGGCTGAATTCGCCGGGGTTGATGATGCCGACCTGCGGCACATACAGCGCGCCCGCCACGCCCGCGAGCATGGCGGACAGCACGAAGGCGAACAGCTTGTGGTTCGTGGTGTTGTAGCCAAGAAAGCGCACGCGGCTTTCGGCATCGCGGATCGCGGTCAGCACGCGGCCGTATTTGCTGCGGGTCAGCCGCAGGCAGATCAGGAAGGACAGCACCAGCGCGATGAGCGAGGCATAGAACAGCGAAGCCCGCGCGCCGGAGGTGTTGAGCGGGAACCCGAGCAGTTCCTTGAAATCGGTGAAGCCATTATTGCCGCCCAGGCCCATGTCGTTGCGGAAGAAGGCCAGCATCAGGGCGAAGGTCATCGCCTGCGTCAGGATGGACAGGTATACGCCGGTGATGCGGCTGCGGAACGACAGGAAGCCCACCACCAGCGCCAGCAGGCCCGGCACCAGCACGACCATCAGCATGGCGAAGGGGAAGCTGTCGAAGCCCAGCCAGTACCAGGGCAGTTCCTGGTAGCCGAGGAACACCATGAAATCCGGCAGTACCGGGTGGCCATAGACTCCACGCGGCCCGATCAGACGCATCAGATGCATGCCCATCGCATAGCCACCCAGCGCGAAGAATGCGCCGTGGCCGAGTGAGAGGATGCCGGCATAACCCCAGGCCAGGTCCAGCGCCAGCGCCAGGATCGCGTAGCAGATCCATTTGCCCGTGATGGAAACAAGGAAGTCCGAGACATGCAGCGGGTGGCTCGCCGGCAGCAGGTTCAGCAGCGGCATGGTGCCGAGCAGCAGCACGAAGATGATCAGCCCGGCCCGCAGGCCAAGCCGCAGCCGCGAGGGCGGGGAGGGGGGTGACATCAGGCTCATGCCTCCGCCGCCCTTCCCTTCTGCGCGAACAGGCCGCGCGGCTTGCGCTGGATGAACAGCATCACGGCCACCAGGACGAAGACCTTGGCCAGCACGGCACCGGCCCAGGGCTCCAGCATCTTGTTGATGATGCCCAGTCCGAAGGCGCCCACCAGCGTACCCGCCAGCGAACCCACGCCACCGAAGACCACGACGAGAAAACTGTCGATGATGTAGCTGGTGCCGAGATTGGGAGAGACGTTGTCGATCTGGCTCAGCGCCACGCCGGCGATGCCGGCAATACCGGAGCCGAAGGCAAAGGTCAGCGCATCCACCCGCCCGGTGCGGATACCCATGGAGGCCGCAATGGCGCGCTTCTGCGTCACCGCCCGCATCTCCAATCCAAAGCGGGTGAAGCGGATGGCGGCAACCGTCAGGCCCAGCACGATCAGCGAGAAGACCAGGATCCACAGCCGGTTCTGCGTCACCGCGATGTCGCCGGGCAGCATCAGCGTGCCCTGCATCCAGGACGGGCTGATGATCTCCCGGTTCTGCGCACCGAAGGCGAGCCGCACCGCCTGCTGGATCATCATGCCGACGCCGAATGTCATCAGCAGCGTCTCCAACGGCCTGCCATACAGGTGCCGGATCAGGCCGCGTTCCATCGCGGCGCCGCAGGCGGCCGTCACCAGGAAGGCAGCCGGCACCGCCAGCGGCAGCGACCAGGGCTGCAGCGCCGGGATATCCCGCAGCGCTTCCTGCACGATAAAGGTGGTGTAGGCGCCGAGCATGACGAATTCGCCATGCGCCATGTTGATCACGCCCATCACGCCAAAGGTCACGGCCAGGCCCAGCGCCGCCAGCAGCAGCACGGAGCCCAGCGACAGGCCCTGGAACACCGTCTCCGCCGCGCGGCGTAGCGCCAGGCGCTGGTCGATCGCGGCCACGGCGTCGTTGATCTGGGCTGCGATGTCCGGGTTGGCGCCGCGGAATTCCAGCAGCACCGCGCGTGCCTCCGGCGAGGCGGTGGCGCCAAGTGCGGCCACCCCCAGCAGCTTGTCCGCCGGATCGTTCGCCATCAGGCGGGAGGCGGCGAGTGCCAAGGCCATGCGCGCGCGGATTGCCGGCACCGTCTCGCGTGCCAACGCGGTCTCCAGCAGGGACACATTCTCGGCCGATCGGCTGCGGAACACTGCCTCCGCCGCCGCCTGGCGCTCAGCCTGGTCCGGTGAGAGCAATTGCAGCCGGCCCAGCGCACCACGCAGCGCGACGCGCACGCGGTTGTTCAGGCGCACCGGCTCCGCGCCGACGGCATCTGCCGCAATGCCTGTGGTGGCATCGGTGGAGCTGCCATCGCCGCGGATCAGCAGCGTGCCATCCGCCCGGCGCAGCAGCCGGCCATCGGCCAGCGCGCGCAGCAGGGGCAGTGCCCGCGGGTCGCCACCGGCCCCAAGCCGGTCCACCGCCTCCGCCGTCTGGTTGAAGTTGATGCCGAGCCCGGCGAGGCTCGCGGTGAAGGCGTCCTGCGCGCGCGCCGGCAAGGCCAGGGCGCAGAGGAGCAGGAGGATGAGGACGGGGTGCTTCATGCGCAATGTGGATGGGGGCCGCGCGGCCCCCATCCCGTTCCTTCAGCCGCGGCGCCGGTTGGCATTCTCCGGGATGAAGGGCGACCAGTTTTCGGCCGGGATCGCGTTCGGCGTCTTCCAGACGGTGTTGAACTGGCCATCCGCCTGGATCTCACCGATCATCACCGGCTTCGACAGGTGATGGTTGGCGTGCATCTCCAGCGTGTAGCCGCTGGGTGCGTCCACCTTCTGGCCGATGATCGCGGTACGCACCGGATCTACGGCCGTGGTGCCGGCCTTGGCGACGGCCTGTGCCCACATCTTGAAGCCGACGAAGGTCGCCTCCATCGGGTCATTCGTCACGCGGCGCGGGTTCTTGATATAGGCCTGCCACATCGTCTTGAACTGCGTATTGGCCGGGCTGTCGACGGACATGAAGTAGTTCCATGCCGCCAGGTGGCCGACCAGCGGCCGCGCATCGATGCCGGCCAGTTCTTCCTCACCCACGCTGAAGGCGACGCAGGGGATGTCCTCCGCCCTGATGCCCTGGTTGCCCAGCTCGCGGTAGAACGGCACGTTGGCATCGCCATTGATGGTGGAGACGATGGCGGTCTTCTTGCCCTCACCGGCGAAGCGCTTCACGCGGCTGACGATGCCCTGCCAGTCGCTGTGACCGAAGGGGGTGTATTCCTCCATGATGTCGCTCTCGGGGATGCCCTTCGAGATCAGGAAGTTGCGCAGGATGCGGTTGGTGGTGCGCGGATAGACATAGTCCGTGCCCAGCAGCGCAATGCGCTTGGCCTCGCCGCCATCGGCGCCCAGCAGGTATTCGACGGCCGGGATGGCCTGCTGGTTCGGGGCGGCGCCGGTGTAGAAGATGTTCTTGCTCTCTTCCTCGCCCTCATACTGCACGGGGTAGAACAGCAGGCCGTTCAGCTCCTCGAACACCGGCAGCACGGATTTGCGGGACACGCTGGTCCAGCAGCCGAAAGTGACATCGACGCGGGAGACGGCGAGCAGCTCGCGCGCCTTCTCGGCGAAAAGCGGCCAATTGGAGGCCGGGTCCACGACCACGGCCTCCAGCCGTCGGCCGAGAATCCCGCCGGCGGCGTTCTGCGCCTCCACCATCATCAGCACGGTGTCGCGCAGCGCGGTCTCGCTGATCGCCATGGTGCCGGAAAGCGAGTGCAGCACGCCAACGCGGATCGGCGCGGCTTGCGCGAAGGACGGGCGGATGGCGGGTGCGGCAAGCACACTGCCAAGGCCGGCGAGCGCGGCGCGGCGCGTGATGGGCATGCGATGGATCATTTTTTAAAGCCTCCTCGGGGATTCGTGTCGCGGCGACAGCGTCACCGTCGCCTCCCGAGGTGCCGGCATAGCGAGATACGTGCCAGAGACATCGCATACGATTCGGCGGCATCCGACCGTCACCCCTGGGCAACGAATCGATCAGCTCTGCCGTTGAAATGGGCGGCTACTGCATAGTCGGTGCCACTGTCGCTTCCGGATTGTGCAGATGCCCCGCATCTGGCCGAGCGGCCTGGAGCGTGCCATGATTTGTGCCGATGTGTAGCGAAGCGGCCTCCGCGCCCCAACACCAGCGCGCCCGCGGGCGTGCCGAACTCGGCCTGGTTGCCGCGCCCGGTGGGGCGCGCATCGCGCATCTTTTCCAGTCGGCGCCGCTCCGTGTGCTGTTCCCGGATGCGGATCCGGATGAGCCGAAACAGGCAGCGCTGGTGAATGTCGCGGGCGGGCTTGCCGGTGGCGATGCGCTGCACGCCACCCTCACGCTGGGCGATGCCGCCCGTTTCACCGCGACCACGCCGGCGGCGGAGAAAATCTATCGCAGCCTGGGTCCGGAGACGGAGATCGCAGCGCACCTCACGATCGGTGCGAAGGCCACCTGTGAATGGCTGCCGCAGGAGACAATCCTGTTCGATGGCGCCCGGCTGCGACGGCGCCTGGAGATTTCGCTGGAGCCGGATTCGCGATTGCTGGCGGCCGAGATGCTCGTCTTCGGCCGTGCGGCCCGTGGTGAGGTCTTCGCCCATGGCGCCCTGCGGGATCGCTGGCGCATCACCCGCGGGGGTCGCCTGCTCTGGGTGGACTCGCTGCGGCTGGATCCGTCGGTGATCGACCAGCGTTTCACGCTGCACGGCGCCGGTGCGATGGCGACCCTTGTCCTGGCGATGCCGGACGCGCTCGCCCATCGTGACCTGGCGCGGGACCTCTCCCAGGGCGGGGCTGGCCTGGTGGCGCCAGGGCTTCTGGTGGCACGCTGGCTCGGCGAGGCGGGGGCGGTGCGCGCCGGCCTCGGCGCGGCCATCATGGCGCTGCGCGAGGCCGCGCTGGGCCTGCCGCCGAGACTGCCGCGGCTCTGGCGCGCATGAGGTGGCATGCGCCATGCTTGTCTGGAATGAGAGGTGACGCATGAACCTGACGCCGCGTGAGAAGGACAAGCTGCTGGTCGCCATGGCGGCCATCGTCGCCCGCCGGCGGCTGGAACGCGGCGTGAAGCTGAACCACCCGGAGGCGGTGGCCCTGATCACCGATTATGTGGTGGAAGGCGCCCGCGACGGCCGCAGCGTGGCGGAGCTGATGCGCGATGGCGCCACGGTGATCACCCGCGACCAGGTGATGGAAGGCATTGCCGAGATGATCCACGAGATCCAGGTGGAAGCGACCTTCCCGGACGGCACCAAGCTCGTCACCGTGCATGAGCCCATCCGATGATCCCCGGCGAACTGTTCCCCGCTTCGGGCGAGATCGAACTCAACGCCGGCCGCCCCTCGACGGAGATCGAAGTGGCCAATACTGGCGATCGGCCGATCCAGGTCGGCAGCCACTATCATTTCGCGGAGACCAACCCGGCGCTGCGCTTCGATCGCGCGGCGGCACGCGGCCAGCGCCTCGACATTCCCGCTGGCACCGCCGTGCGGTTTGAGCCGGGGCAGGCCCGCCGCGTGCGGCTGGTGCCCTATGACGGCGCGCGGATCGTGCATGGATTCCGCGGCGAGACGGAGGGGAAGCTCTGATGCCCGCGAAACTCTCCCGCCGCGCCTATGCCGGCATGTATGGCCCCACCACCGGCGACCGCCTGCGCCTGGCGGATACCGACCTGATCATCGAGGTCGAGCGTGACCTGACCACCTATGGTGAGGAAGTGAAGTTTGGCGGCGGCAAGGTGATCCGCGACGGCATGGGCCAGTCGCAGGTCACGCGCGCCGGCGGCGCGGTGGATACCGTCATCACCAATGCGCTGATCATCGACCATGACGGCATCTACAAGGCGGATGTCGGCCTGAAGGACGGGCTGATCCATTCCATCGGCAAGGCGGGCAATCCGGACACGCAGCCGGGGGTGACCATCATCATCGGCCCCGGCACGGAAGTGCTGGCGGGTGAGGGGCGCATCCTGACCGCGGGCGGGATCGATCCGCATATCCATTTCATCTGCCCGCAGCAGATCGAGGAAGCGCTGGTCTCCGGCATCACCACCATGTTCGGCGGCGGGACCGGGCCTGCGCATGGCACGCTGGCCACCACCTCCACGCCAGGCCCCTGGCATCTGGCGCGGATGCTGCAGGCCTCGGAAGCCTTTCCGATGAATCTCGGCTTTCTCGGCAAGGGCAATGCGGCGCTGCCGGCAGCCCTGGAAGAACAGATCCGCGCCGGTGCCTGCGGCCTCAAGCTGCATGAGGATTGGGGCACCACGCCGAAGGCGATCGACACCTGTCTGAAGGTGGCGGATGAATTCGACATCCAGGTGGCCATCCACTCCGATACGTTGAACGAAAGCGGCTTCGTCGAGGACACCATCCGCGCCATTGGCGGCCGCGCCATCCAGGCGTTTCACACGGAAGGCGCCGGCGGTGGCCATGCGCCGGATATTCTACGCGTCATCGGCGAGCCGAATTTCCTTCCATCCTCGACCAACCCGACCATGCCCTACACGCGCAACACCGTGGATGAGCATCTGGATATGCTCATGGTCTGCCATCACCTCGACCCGCGCATCCCGGAGGACGTCGCCTTCGCCGAAAGCCGCATCCGCAAGGAGACGATTGCGGCGGAAGATATCCTGCACGACCTTGGCGCCATCTCCATGATGTCCTCCGACAGCCAGGCGATGGGACGGGTGGGGGAGGTCATCATCCGCACCTGGCAGGCGGCGCACAAGATGAAGCAACAGCGTGGCAGGCTGCCGGGCGAGACGGGCGACAACGACAATCTGCGCGTCCGCCGCTACATCGCGAAATACACCATCAACCCCGCTATCGCGCAGGGCGTTGCGGCGCATGTCGGCAGCATCACCGTGGGCAAGCTGGCGGATCTGGTGCTGTGGTCGCCAGCCTTCTTCGGCGTGAAGCCGGATTACGTGCTGAAATGCGGCAGCATCGCCATGGCGCCGATGGGTGATCCCAACGCCTCCATCCCCACGCCGCAGCCTGTCCATTACCGCCCGATGTTCGCCGCCTATGGCCGCGCCAACACGCTGTCCTCCGTCACCTTCACCAGCCAGGCGGCGCTGGATGCCGGCATTGCCGAACGCCTCGGCCTGCAGCGCCCGATGCTGGCCGTGACGAATACGCGCAACATCGGCAAGCGCGACATGGTGCTGAACGATGCGCTGCCGCGGATCGAGGTGAATGCCGAAACCTATGAAGTCCGCGCCGATGGCGAGCTTCTGATCTGCGAACCCGCCACCGTGCTGCCGATGGCGCAGCGCTATTTCCTGTTCTGAGAGAGACGATGCCACAAGCCCGCGCCATTGCCGTCCACCCCGCCGGAAGCTGGCCGGAGGATGCGGCCAAGGACACCGTGACCGTCGATTTCGACGACCGCTTCCGCCGCCGGAAGGTCTATCTGACCGATGGCGGCGGCAGCTTCCTGCTGGATCTGGCGGAAGCCACCGTGATGCGGGATGGCGATGGGCTGGAGCTGGAATCCGGCGGCTTCATCCGCCTGCGCGCGGCGGCGGAGGACCTGGTTTCCGTCACCGCCGACAGCCCCGCGCAATTGCTGCGTCTCGCCTGGCATCTCGGCAACCGCCACCTGCCGACGGAGCTGGATGGCGACCGGATCCTGATCCGGCATGACCACGTCATCATCCGCATGCTGGAAGGCCTGGGCGCGACGCTGGCCAAGGTGCGCGCGCCCTTCAACCCGGAAGGCGGCGCCTATGGCGAGCACAACCGCCTGCCCGGGCATCCGCATGGCCATCACGACCATGACCACGGCCATGACCATCACCACTGACCTGCCCGCGCTGGCGCGGCTGCTGGCGTGGCTTTCGCCTGCCTATCCGACTGGCGCCTTCAGCTACAGCCATGGGCTGGAGATGGCGGTGGAGGAGGGCGCGGTGACGGACCGGGCTGGCCTGGTCGCCTATGCCGAAGCCGCGCTGGCGCATGGGGCGGGCGCGATGGATGGCGGGCTTCTGGCGCTGTCCTGGCGGGCCGCCGCGGCGGGCCAGGCGGCGGCGCTGGATGACGTGGCGGAACTCGCCGCCGCCATGCGCGGCACGGCGGAACTGGCGCTGGAGGCCATGCAGCCCGGCGGCGCCTTCGCGCTGGCGACCAACGCCGCCTGGCCGCAGCCGGATTTCGCCGCCTTCACGGCGCGCCATTCCGGGCGGCTGACCCATGCCGTGGCCTTCGGCGCTGCCGCCGGCTTCCACGGCATGCCGCTGCGCTGTTCCTGCTTCGCCTGGCTTGCCGCCTTCGCGGCCAATCTGGTTTCCGCCGGTGTGCGCGTGGTCCCGCTCGGTCAGACCGATGGCCAGATCGCCACCGCCGACCTGCTGCCGGCCATTGAGGCCGCGACGGATGCCGCGCTGGCCATCACCGATGCGGATGAAATTGGCGGCGCCGCCCCGGTCATCGACCTGTTCTCCCTGCGCCACGAGACGCAATACACGAGGCTTTTTCGCTCATGAGCGCATTGATTGAAGGCCAGCCGATTCAGCCCTCCGCGCGCGATACGCGCTCCGGCCGGACGGCCAATGGTCCTTTTCGCGTCGGCATCGGCGGTCCCGTCGGGTCCGGCAAGACCGCGCTGGTCGATCGGCTGTGCAAGGCGATGCGCGATACGCATGACATCGCCGCCATCACCAACGACATCTACACGCGCGAGGATGCCGAATTCCTGACCCGCAGCGGCGCCCTGGCGGCGGAGCGGATCATGGGTGTGGAGACCGGCGGCTGCCCGCACACCGCGATCCGGGAGGATGCCTCGATCAACCTCGCCGCCGTGGCGGAAATGTCCGCGCGCTTTCCTTCACTCGAAATCCTGTTCATCGAATCCGGCGGCGACAACCTGGCCGCGACCTTCAGCCCGGAATTGGCCGATCTGACGATCTACGTCATCGATGTCTCGGCCGGGGACAAGATCCCGCGCAAGGGCGGGCCGGGCATCACGCGATCCGACCTGCTGGTCATCAACAAGACCGATCTTGCGCCGCTGGTGGGCGCCGATCTGTCGGTGATGGATCGTGACGCGAAGAAGATGCGCGGCGCGCGGCCTTTCATCTTTACCAATCTCAAGGAAAACCAGGGCGTGTCCGAGATTGCGTCCTTCATTCTGAAATCCGGAGGTATTGCCTGATGCGCCGTCTTCTCACCCTGGCTGCCCTGATGGCGCCACTGCCTGCCCTCGCGCATGAGGGCGGCGCCCATGCGCATGGTGTCCTCGCCGGCTTCCTCCATCCGGTCGGCGGGCTTGACCATGTGCTGGCGATGGTCGCCGTTGGCCTCTGGGCCGGGCTGCTGGCGGGGCGCGCGAGCTGGGCGCTGCCGGCGGGCTTCCTCGGCGCCATGGTGCTGGGCTTCGGGCTGGGCGCGGGCGGAGTCGGCCTGCCGATGGTGGAGGCGGGCATCCTCGCCTCCGTCATCATCCTGGGCGCCCTGGTCGCGGCCTCCGCGCGGCTTTCGCTTGCGGTGGCCGTGCCGCTGGTGGCGGTGTTCGGGCTGCTGCATGGGCACGCCCATGGCACCGAACTGGGCGGGGAAGGCGCGCTCGGCTACGCGGCGGGCTTCATCCTCGCCACTGCGGCGCTGCATGCGGCAGGCGTGTTAGGCGTGCGCGCCGTCACCAACCTGCTGGTCGTGCGGGTTGCTGGGGGTGCGATGGCGGCGCTGATGCTGGTGGTCGCGGCGATCGCGTGATGCAGCGGGCCGTCCTGGTCCCGGAATTGCTGGTCGCCGATCTGGCGGCCAGCCTGCGCTTCTGGTGCGGTCTCTGCGGCTTCGCCGTGGCCTATGACCGGCCGGAGGATCGCTTCGCCTATCTGGACCGCGACGGCGCCCAGGTCATGCTGGAGGAAGCGGCCGGCCCCGGTCGCCGCTGGATCACCGGCAAGCTGGAACAGCCCTTTGGCCGCGGCGTGAATCTGCAGATCGCGGTGGCCGATTGCGCGCCAATCCTCGCCAGGCTGGAGGCGGCGGGCTGGCCGCTGTATCTGGCGGTCGAGGAGAAATGGTACCGCATGGGTGATGGCGAGGTCGGCGTGCGGCAGTTTCTGGTGCAGGATCCGGATGGCTACCTGCTGCGCTTCTCGCAGTCGCTTCAGGCGGAATCGCCCGCGACCCAGCCGCTCGACCAGGCCCATTGAAAGTTGTAGCCGCCGAGCCAGCCGGTCACGTCCACCGCTTCCCCCACCACGAACAGGCCGGGCACGTCCTTCGCCATCATGGTCTGGGATGACAGGCCGGCGGTGTCGATGCCGCCCAGCGTCACTTCCGCCTTGGCGTAGCCCTCATCGCCCGATGGCTCCAGCCGCCAGGCCTTGAGCAGCGCGCCGAGCGCCTTCAGCGGACCATCGCCGACTTCGCCGATAACCCGAGGCGGCAGATGCAGCGCGGCCATGGCCTGTGCCAGCCGCGAGGGTAGGATTTCGCCCAGGATCGTCTTGGGCTCAGCCTTCGGCCGCGCCCGCTTGCCTGCGAGCAGCAGGGCGGTGGCGTCGCGTTCTGGCAGCAGGTCCAGCGTGATCGCCTGGCCGGGCTGCCAGTAGGAGGAGGCCTGCAGGATGGCGGGGCCGGACAGGCCGCGATGGGTGAAGAGCAACGCCTCCCGGAACGCCGCCTTGCCGGCCTTGGCGACGGACTCCAGCGCCACACCCGACAGTGGCTGCATCAGCGCCAGCAGGTCGCCGCCGAAGGTCAGGGGCACCAGGCCGGGGCGGGGCGCCACCAGCTTCAGCCCGAAGCGGCGCGCCACATCATGCGCGAAGCCGGTTGCGCCCATCTTGGGGATGGAGAGCCCACCAGTGGCCAGCACCAGGCTCTCGGCCGTGAAGCCGCCGCGGTCGGTGGTGATGCGGAAGCGATCGTCGCGGGTGAGGTCGGTGATGCGGTGCGACAGGCGGATATCCACGATGGCGCGCGCCGAGCCGTTGCAGAACAACTGACCCAGCGTCTTCTCGTGAAACGGGATCCCGTGCTTGCGCACCAGCGCGATGAAATCCTGCTGCGTGTAGCGCGCCAATGCGGATCGGGCGAAATGCGGATTGGCCGAGAGAAAGCGCTCCGGCACGCAGCCCGTATTCGTGAAATTGCAGCGCCCGCCGCCGGAGATGAGAATCTTCTTACCCGCCGCTTCCGCATGATCCAGCAGCAGCACGCGCCGCCCGCGCTGCCCCGCGCGCATCGCCGCGAACAGGCCGGCCGCGCCGGCGCCGAGCACCACCACATCGAAATGCGTCATCAGGCGGCCGCCGCGAGCCCGGCCATGTCCCGCCCCACCGCCTCCGCCACGCGGATGCCGTCGACGCCGGCGGAGAAGATGCCGCCCGCATAGCCGGCACCTTCGCCGGCCGGGTACAGGCCGAGCGTGTTGACGCTGCGGAAGCTGGCATCGCGGCGGATGCGGATGGGGGAGGAGGTGCGCGTCTCAACGCCCGTCATCACCGCCTCGGCCATGTCGAAGCCGCGGATCTGCTTGCCGAATTCCGGCAGTGCCTCCCGCATCGCCGCCACCGCGAAATCCGGCAGGCAGGTGGCGAGGTCGGTCGGCGTCACGCCCGGCTTATAGCTCGGCACCACCGCACCGAGGCTTTGCGAGGCACGGCCCGCCAGAAAATCGCCGACAAGCTGCGCCGGCGCACAGTAGTTGCTGCCGCCGGCCACAAAAGCCTTTTCCTCCCAGTGCCGCTGCAGCGCGATGCCGGCCAGTGGGTCACCCGGAAAATCCACCTCCGGCGTGATGCCGACGACGATGCCGGCATTGGCGTTGCGCTCGGCGCGCGAATACTGGCTCATGCCATTGGTCACCAGCCGCCCCGGCTCGCTCGCCGCGGCCACCACGGTGCCGCCCGGGCACATGCAGAAGGAATAGACGCCACGGCCGTTGCTGCTGTGATGCACCAGCTTGTAGTCCGCCGCGCCGAGGATCGGGTTGCCCGCGAAGGCACCGAAGCGGGCGCGATCGATGATCGATTGCGGATGCTCGATCCGCACGCCGATGGAAAACGGCTTCGCTTCGACGAAGACGCCGGCCGCCTGCAACTGGAAAAACGTGTCGCGCGCCGAATGGCCGATGGCGAGCACCACATGCTGCGTCTCGATCGTCTCGCCCGCTTCCGTCACCACGCCGCGCATGCGGCGCTGCCCGTCGCGGCCGGTCTCCACCAGGAAATCCACCACCTTGGTGCCGAAGCGGTATTCGCCGCCGAGCGCCTCGATCTTGGCGCGCAGGCTTTCCACCATCGTCACCAGGCGGAAGGTGCCGATATGCGGTTTCGCCACATACAGGATCTCTTCGGGTGCGCCGGCCGCGACGAACTCGGTCAGGACCTTGCGGCCGAGATGCTGCGGGTCCTTGATGCCGGACCACAGCTTGCCGTCCGAAAAAGTGCCGGCGCCGCCCTCGCCGAATTGCACGTTGCTTTCCGGCACCAGCTGGTTGCGGCGCCAGAGGCCCCAGGTGTCCTTGGTCCGCTCCCGCACCACCTTGCCGCGGTCGAGGATGATCGGCCGGAAACCCATCTCCGCCAGGATCAGGGCTGCGAAGATGCCGCAGGGGCCGGTGCCGATCACCACGGGCCGCTGCGGCAGAAGGGCAGGGGCCTGCGCTACCGGGCGGTAGCTGGTATCCGGCGTGCGGATCAGCGTGCGGGCCAGCACCTTGTCCGCTGCAGCGCGCCGCAGCAGCGCCGCCTCATCATCGACGGAAAAATCCACGGAATAGACCAGCAGGATGGCCGACCGCTTGCGCGCATCCCAGGCCCGGCGGGCGATGGTGATGTCCCGCACCGCCTCCGCCCGCAGCCCGAGCGCCGCGCAAACTGCCTGCTGCACCGCCCCTTCCGGGTGGTCCAGCGGCAGCTTCAGTTCGGTCAGCCTCAGCATCGGTCCCTCAGTAGACGACGACGGAGCGGATGGACTCGCCGCGTTCCATCAGCTCGAAGCCGTGGTTGATCTCGTCCAGTGGCATCACATGGGTGATCAGGCTGTCGATGTCGATCTTTCCCTGCATGTACCAATCGACGATCTTCGGCACATCGGTCCGCCCGCGCGCCCCGCCGAAGGCCGTGCCGCGCCAGGACCGGCCGGTGACCAGCTGGAAGGGCCGCGTGGAAATCTCCTGCCCCGCCGCCGCCACCCCGATGATGATGGACTCGCCCCAGCCGCGATGCGTGCATTCCAGCGCCTGGCGCATCACCTTCACATTGCCGATGCACTCGAATGAAAAATCGGCGCCGCCGCCGGTGAGGTCGACGATGGCCTGCACCACCTTGTCGTGGCCGATCTTGTTCGGGTTGATGAAGTCGGTCATGCCGAACTTCCGGGCCATTTCCTCCCGCCCGTCATTCAGGTCGATGCCGATGATCTTGTCGGCGCCC
>LNFM01007759.1_pt1 | contig 16593 bp, 22 predicted proteins | sample 596031 | NCBI WGS metagenome assembly LNFM01 (sample SAMN04254537, study PRJNA301005) | activated carbon metagenome | isolation source: dual media filters at the Ann Arbor, Michigan drinking water treatment plant | place: USA: Ann Arbor
GAAGAGTAAATTTATGGATCTTAAAGCGAAAGTTATTTTGACTGGGATGGTTGGGTCACACAGCTATGGTTTAAATACGGCTGATAGTGATGAAGACTATATGTCTGTGGTCATACCAGACCTTGATTTTTATTGTGGTCTGCGTAATTGGGGTGACTCAGGAAATATGAGAATTGCTTCCGAGTCACCCAAAGTAGAGCATAACTATTATGAATTGCGGAAATTTCTGGGTCAATGCCACAGCATGAATCCGAATTTCATACCTTTGTTGTGGTTAGAGCCACAATTCTATAAGGTGATCACTCCCGAAGGTCAAATGCTTCTTGATAATAGACATATTTTCAATTCCAAAAGGATCTATCACACCTTTGTAGGATTCGCTCATAAACAGTTGCACAAAATGGGTGGAGTCTTTAATGACAAGGAAGAAGAAGAACAAGCTTTACGCGACGGCTTTTCGAAATTTAATGAACGAGCGACTTCAGAAATCAGAGATATTCGTAAAGACAGAGAATCTGGTCAGGAACATGATTCTGGTTATTTGAATGCTTTGATTTCTCTCAGAAAGCATTCCCAAGAAGAAATGAAACGGATCAAAATTGGCCCAATAACTGGCAGACTTGGGGCAGCTAGGAAGAAAATCCGAGAACAGTATGGATTCGATACCAAATTTGCTTATCATATCATTCGATCGATGAATATGTGTATTGAGTTCCTTCATGACCCTTCTTGTGGTCTGAAAGTCTATCGAAAAGGTATTGATGCGGAATTTTTGTATTCCATACGAGAAGGTAAATTGACGCAAGAGGAAGTGAAGTCACTGGCTGATGAATTGTTTATTAAGGCCAAGGATGTATTGAGCAAGTCTTCATTACCTGATCAGGCAGACGAAAATAAGGTACATGACTTAGCCATGACTATAATGAGAATGAACCATGGAATCAGTTGAAGTCAACAAATTTTTAGAGAGAACTTCATTCTGTAATAAACTCATTGTTGTGATGACGCAATATGGAAGAAAATTTTTCATCTCTAAAAACAGGTATTGGCCACAAGAAACACATATCGGTCATTTCGTTTCCACTTACATAGCCAGTCATTCCAAAGTTCCTGATTCTGATGGTTTTATTCTCCATTATGTAGATCATTATACGCAATTAATTGTTTTTCCCTTAACAGAAGATGGTAAATGGGAGAATTTTACAAATGGTAGTACTTTGAGATGTTTAATTTATGACATGTCTCGGTACATCAAGGGTGAAGTTGAGATACAAAGGGTGCTTGGACATTGCAAATCAAACCATTGTGGTTATGATCGTGAATTAAGCAATGTCCAAGATGAATGGTATGAATTAGCTTACGTACATCTTGAGCGTATTAATAGCCTGTCTGGGGTCTGAGAAGTCGGTGAAGAACATGTCTTCACCATTAACATCACTCACTCGTCTGGGTCTGGTAACGTTGGAAGATGAGGGGAAAGAGACTCGATGCATTGTCCCATTGTCATCAACCATCATAACCCGATACACTCTTGGATTTCCTTCGATCTTCATTCTGACTGAATCGATATAGAATCTTCCAAATAAGACTACTTCTGATGGCTTGCTGATGGAATATTTGGTGTTCAAATCATAGTCTTGCGCTTTTAATTTGATATCATCCATGCTGGTGAAAGGTCCCGGAATTTGGACATCCATCGATTTGAAACCAGAATTAAAGAACACTCTTACAGTCTTACCTTCAGCTTCATTAATCATTTCTGACAAATTCTCAATATTTTTGGCGGTGAGCTTAAACAGTTTACCACCGAACATTAATGCGTTACCAGAACCACCCAACTTGCTTTTAATTTCGCTCTCTTTGAGATATTTGATGTTGAAAATGTGATAAAGATTCTTGCTGGTGGTGAGTGATGCACTCTTGTCCGTATTCTGTGCGGCCTCTGATAACACAGCCTTTAAATCATTAGAAGTTGATTGTGAATAGTCGCTTTTATAGACGTATTTCTGTTGATTTTCTTCAATTTTCTCTTTTTGAACGAAATATTCCAACTTACCAGTGAATTCATAATCGTTTTTGATTATGAGTGAGACGAATTTCCAGTTTGGAACTTTTGTCGACTTTTTCGCGGTCAATTTGAAAGTGGGGTCACCGATCTTTCTAAGCGTCAAATAATGCATCGGCACAATGACTACGGAGTTACCGCGATTGAATTCTTCTTGAGCACCGCTAACCGTGATCTTCTTCATATTACGGAATGCCGCCATTTCCGCATCGGTTATTTTAAGTACTTTTCCTTCAGGATTAATTACACTGAAATCTTCATAGTTCTCACCATCCACAGATTTCTTGATTATAGCCCATCTGTTATTGTCGATATGGGTCTTGGCATACAAGACAGCCTCTTCAGCGTCGTTAAATGGACCTTTTTTGGTACCGGAACTAAAAAGAATTTTGAATTTCACAAAAATTATTTATTAGCGAATTAAACAAGCTGTTAAATAACTGTAAGAACATGCCGCTATATGATTTCCATTGCCCCAACTGTGATAATGATTTTGAAATTAAATTATCCATATCAGAAGTAGACAACAAACAGACTTGCATCAATTGCGCCGATACCGATCTTGTACGATCAATCTCGTCTCCTCACATTTCTACTGCCATTATTGGCAGAAGGAGAGTACCAGCTGAATTTAACAACTTAGTTAAGAAAATTCATAAAGATGCTGGTACTAAACATGAATCCAAATTTTCCGCTACTTCCATGCGGTAACCGATTTAATGGCACGTAAAACTATTAACAAAGCTAACGCTTTACCAACCCCAAGATTTCAGTGTTCCACTGAAGGTCAAAAAGAAACGGAGGATGCTTACAAAGAAGGCTTGAATCTCTGCTTGATAGGTTGCGCTGGAACTGGCAAAACCTTTCTCTCTATTGGTTTGGCTTTACAAGATGTAATGAGAGGTCTCTACAAGAAATTGATCATCGTGCGATCAGTTGTACCGAGTAGAGAAATCGGCTATTTGCCCGGTTCATTGAAAGAGAAAACCCAAATATACGAGTTACCTTATCAGAGCATTGTCAATGAAATCACTCATAGGGGTGATGCTTGGCAAATTTTGACAGAGAAAGGTTATATTGAATTCGTAACCACATCATTCCTTAGAGGTACTACTTTGAGAGATTGTGTTATTGTCTTCGATGAAATCCAAAATTGTACCGGACAAGAAATCGAGACTGTGGTTACTAGATTGGGTGAGAATACCAGAATCTTGCTCTGTGGAGATACTAATCAATGCGATTTAAAAAAGGAGGTCTCAGGTCTAAATGATCAACTGGGAATTATTGACACTATGGAGAGTTTCGGAATTATTGATTTCACAAGGGATGATATTGTCAGGAGCGGTTTTGTACGCGAGTATATTATTGCTAAAGAGGATTACTATGCCAAAAAATAAAAAGACTTACGAATTAATTAGTTTCAAGGAATTTTTTGAAGCTACGACTACTGGCAAGAAAACATATGAATTCCGAAAAAACATTCCTGAATTGGATGAGATCGAGATTGGTGATACAATTGTATTAATCGAGACTGATCCTGATACCAACACACCAACTGGCCGAAGAATAAATGTCCAAGTGACTTTTATCAGTAAAGGCAAGCCTTGGCTGAATGATACAGTTATTTTCAGTTTCAAATTGAAGAAGAGGTTCTGGTTCTTTTAGATGGTTTTTAAATTTCATCAAATAAATGTAGATTTTAAGGGTGAAACTGTTGAAAGTGAAGAAGGCCGATGGTACGAAACACCCATCGGCCTTCTTGCGTCTATTACTACTGTCTTGGGTACCAAGAAATCACCCGGCCTCCAAGATTGGATAGACAGAGTAGGCGAAGAAGAGGCGAATAAATCCAAAAATCGTGGGGCTGCTCGTGGGAATATCCTCCATGATCAAATAGAGGAATATCTCCGTACAGGCAGATATCCCAGTGACAGTTTAGCTGCTCAGTTGGTCCCGAAGCTCGACAAAAATCTAGAATTGATTCACGCCCTCGAAATACCTCTTTGGTCCAAAAGATTAAGGATAGCTGGTCGGTGTGATTGCGTTGGTATATGGAAGGGCAAACTTTCTATTATAGATTTCAAGACTACAACCAGAGCCAAAAATAAGGAATGGATACAGAGTTACTTCGAGCAAGCAACTGCTTATGCATTGATGTTATATGAATTAACTGGAATTAAGATAGAACAAATAGTCATATTATTAAGTGGGGAAGATGCTAGTGCTGTGGTGTATGAAGAATTACCCAAGAATTATATCAAAAGTTTGATGGAAACCGTCTCCGAATATCACTCTAAATTAAATACCTCATAGAATGCTAGACAAACTGATCGATTTCATACTATCCGGAATAAAGATGTTTTACTTCTTGGATGTGGTGATGGATTGGGAATTGGCTATTGTGATGAGAATGGGGAAATTCAATCGCATTCTGACACCCGGATTACATCTTAAAATACCATTTGGATTTGAAGAAGTAGTTTCAGTAACGGTAGTTTTAGAGACTCAAAATGTTGGCCCACAGAGTCTTATGACCAAAGACTTGAGAAATTTGGTGGTCTCAAGCGTGATTACATACACCATCAAAGATGCCAAGACATTCCTGTTGAGGGTGATGGATGCCAAAAATGTTATTGAGGACACTGTATATGGTATTGTAGCTGAAGAAATAATGAATGTTAACTCGAAGAAAATGGATATTAAAGTGATCAGACTACAAATACTCGAAAAAATCAAAAACAAGATCGAGAAATGGGGAGTCGAAATAATCGATTATAATTTTTCTGATTTCAGCTTGAATAGATCTTTGAGACTGATGGGCAAAATAGATGGCCATGTACCGGAAGTGAAATAATGAGAAAGGTGATGCCCGGTTAACAAGATAATATGTACGATGAATACGAATCAAAACATTCTTGGCTGCAAACACCACCAAATTTATCGTCTTCTGGATAGTAATACCATCCACAATTAGGACATTTACCAATGGGTATTAAGCTCGTTTGGGTGCTATCTAAAGCTTGGTATTCGACTGGTTTTGAATTGAAACGAAGTTCATATTGTTTTGCCGTTGGATCGATTACAACACCATTATTATCAACACACCATGCATGTTCTTCTCGCCCACCATTCTCTAATTTGACTACACCCAAAACCAGTTTCAATTCTGGGAATGTTTGGACCATGGATCTAGATTGAGACCCACAACCGTTTATTATTGAATTATCAGAGAGTGCATCGATCCAAATGCGATACTTCTCTTCTATTTGTGTCGGTGGATAGTTGATTTCATCCACTAAGGGTATGGTGTATTCTGGAGTAAAAAACAGTTCACCCATATTATCGATTCCCAAACATCCCTCTGTGATTAGGAAATTCACTTTCTAACCGTCTCAAGAATGATGGCGCGGAACAATTTCTGCTACAAGCTCCTTTGTTCATGGGTGAATTACAGAGAAAACATCTTTTGCCCTTAGGTTGTACTCTCTTGTTGGGTCTGTTAGACTGAGCCTGTCTCTTTTTAAGGCGCTGGGCGACGGTCTTCATGATAGGCTTCCTTGGTTGATAATGGTGATTCCGGTGATTATACCATTCCGTTTTGTTAAACTAACAGTGTCTGAAACCTTCTCAGTTTCTTCGACTGCAACTGGTTCGATATACTCATCACAGCGGACATTTGGTACTCCGACATTACCCAACCCGCTGGTATCGGTCGAGAGTCCTTTAAGTATGATATCCATCAACCATTTATGGACCTCTGTAGGAGGAACATCCGGTTTGGTGCTGACAGTGAATGTTACAGAATGTGCCATTTTATTTCCTTAATTGTTGTACCAATATGGCATTTCCCAAGCATCAGAACTAACTGCACAGAAATATGCTTCTGTTCTGTCTGAAGCCCTCGGTTCAGTACCGAATTTCTTTTTGAAATCATCAAGATATTGACGGAAAAGACTGGCTTGATCACCTTTTAATTGAATAAACATGGTTTCCTTATTTGATCTTCGAAATATTCTTCATTACAATGGTGAATGCGCTGGTCAACTGATTAGCGTAATCTTCGTCATGGTCACTGAATCCAATACCATGTACCATTTCATGCACTGCAGAACTGAGGATATCCAATTTATCCTTGTGGACATTGTAGCGATTCTTGAGTGATCGTGAATTCGACTTCTCTTGTTTCACGATTGTGGCCGGATTAATCAAGAAAATATGAACCCCGTTAGTCCTCTCGTATTCTGCTACAGCATCTTCATCGATAATGAAACCCACCTGCATATACCCCTCAAGCTTCAAGAGGTTGGCTAGGATTGAAATCTGCTTCTTCCAAGTGGCGGCGAGATCCTGTGCATATTTGCCGAATTTCTCTGAATCGGGACGGTAATAATCGGGAAGCGTCAAGCCAGTTGAATTCTTGATTAGAAATTCATGATTCAGCCGATTGACTGGTGGGTTGTATGTAATTTTGCTTACTGCTCCATGGCTATTGAGTGTTCTCTCGACTGGTAGCGTGCCACGGACGACTCCCGGATTAGAGACTGCCTCTTCTTGAACAGCAGAATTGACTTGTAATTCTTCGATGGCCTTGGTGGTATCGTAGGTTACCTTGGCACCCTGATACCTGAAGTATTCAATGGGTTTGCTACCGAATGCAGCACTCTTGTTCACTGTCAGATTATTGATGAAAGAATCAATTTCATTACGAGTAGCCCAAGTCAAGCCATCACGGTTGCTGGTAAGTTTGGTGGAATTCGGGAGTTCAATAATTACGACACCCTTCTTGTAATTGACTACCGTGGTAAACATCGGAATACCAGCGACCCGGACCACCATCAAGTTCTTATTCGCCAAACCAGAGTGATTCACATAAAATTCGACACCATCGCTCGATTTCTTGTGGGTGTTCTTGCGGAGTCTGCCGTGCAAGGGGATATTGTTCATGTAAAACGACACATTGCGATCCTGCAATAACACGAACTTCCTGACTGCATTTTCGATCTCGCTGCTGTCAAATTTGGTTCTGGCTGAGATCGTGCAACCCTGCACCATTTTCAAATTCTTTTCGAATTGATATGACCCACCGCTACCCTTGACAGAGAGATTTTGTGTTGTGATCGAGTAATCAATCTGACCCAACAACAGCAATTCCTTTGCTTTGCCGAATCCGCCGACTGATCCATTGTTCATATCTTTGGCACTGCCACCCAAACAAAGGAATTTGTTGAACAAGATATCTTCGTTCATACCACGACCGTTATCGTTGACGATGATTTCACAACCAGCATCAGTCTTTTTAACCCAGACGTTGATAATTGTCGATCCAGCATCGATACTGTTTTGGAAAGCTTCACGTACCCACGCCCAAGATGGCTGAGTGTAATCCTTCATTGCTTTCGAGAAAAACTCTGGGCTTATTGTGATTGTTCCTTGTGAATCCATACTTAAATTATAGCAGACAGATACTTCTTATCACAAGGTATTTTTGTAAAATTTACATATTCCAACGAAAATCTAAGAATGTTTTAATTTAAGTTAAATGTCCAAAAACGTACTATTGATCAAAATTATCGACACTTCTAGCTCTATGTCTAGTATGATTGAAGAAGCCAAATCAAGCCTTAAGGCTGATCTCAAAGTTGCTTTGAAAGAGCAAGAGGGTGATTCCGTTAGCTATCAGCTTCGATTGGTTAGTTTCAATTCCGATGTCAGGTTCATTTCTGATGGCCCCTTAGATGAAAAATGCTTGGCTGATATTGATCTAATTCAAACTAGCGGTATGACCGCCTTACGTGATGCTGTTGGTAAATCAATCGAAGAGATTGATGCTGGTTTCGATGGTGTTTATGTTGATATTTTCACCGATGGTAATGAGAATGCTAGCCAGAAATTCACCCCACTTGCCATTCAAGAAATGGTAAAGTATCGAACAACTCAAGGATGGGAGTTCAAATACTTTGGTGCCAATCAAGATGCTGTTTTGGCTGGTTCTGAAATTGGTATAAATGTGAACAATTGTATAAATTACAATGTTCATAATTACAATGAAACAATGCAATCCTCTACTGTGATGCGTGGTATGTACGTTCAATCATTGCATTCTCGGGATAATTCGAATTAAGGAATAACTAATGTCATCAACTGAAAAAGGTATGAGAAAAGCTAGATTTAATAAATCAGCCAGAGTTAAAAAAGAAATGAGTATTAGATTTAACTCGGATGAGGTAGATTTGATAGTCGAAGATGACACTATCACTATCAAATCTCTTGTTCAAGCCAAGGATATTGTAAAAGTGATAGAAGTACCCACAGGCAAGGATATTGTAAAAGTGATAGAAGTGCAAAAACCTAATAATATTCCAAATTTCCACCCACTTATACCATCAAAGAAACCGATCGATTGGCCAACTTGGCCAACAGCGCCGTATATATCATGATTAATAAATATATTCATGAGTAATCAAGAACTCGACAACAGTATTGAAGAGCTATCAAATGCAATTTATAATTCTATACTTGAAAATGAGTCTATTAAAGACATCATAAACAAAATCAAGAATGAAAGTGGTTTGAACACTATTTTTGATGTCGAGTTTATGTTACTAGATGATGACCAGTTTGAAGAATTGGAAGATGATGAAGAAAATGTCGTTGCTACAGAACTTAAAACTGAGAAAATAAGCAGCGAGATAACTGCCACGGACATCGAATTTCTTTCCAAATTAAAGATCAGATTCAATTAATGGTCATCGGTCTTGATTACTCAATGTCGTGTCCTGCTGCTTGTTTTGGTGGACACACCTTTAGATACTTGTTGGATAAAAAGACTAAGAAGAAATTCACCAAGGTTCCCACAAACACACTTTATGATTGGGGTAATCCATCGATCGATGGATATGAATGGAGTTCTAAAGGTATATCCGACCAAGAACGATGGTTTATTATAGGATCTTGGTTTGTCAACTTCGTTACTAAAGATGATTTGGTGGTTATAGAAGATTACAGTTATGGTTCTAAAGGCAAAAGTTTCCATATAGCCGAAAATTGTGGTCTTATGAAATATTTGCTTTGGGCCAGAGGAATCGCTTTTAAGCTTATTTCTCCTTCTGTCGTCAAAAAAGTGGCTACCGATAATGGTTCAGCTACAAAAGAACAAATGTTGGAATCTTTCAACAAAGAAAATAACAATATGTTTCTAAATAGTGATGTAGATTCACCTATCAATGATATGGTGGATTCTTATTATCTCTACAAAATCGGTGTAAATAATTAATATGGATGAAATCATGACTGAAAATCATGTACCTTTGGGTATCATAGAGCCAATAAAATTCAATGTTCTGTTAGAATTTGTTTATTCCATCGGTGGTGTTGTTAATTCACAAATCAAAGATTATAATACGGTTGGTATTAATGATCTTTACAAAATGTTGAGTGCCGATATCCAGAAGTTGAAATCTCGATTTACGAAATCGGATTATATCATTCAATTCAGACCTAAGAGATGTATTATACAAGGTTTCTCTGATGTAAGTGCTTCGTATCAGAATGAAAGAGCCATGGAAATGTTGGCGGGTATTATTTACTTGTTATGTAAGGAAAAAGGAATATGAACATAATTTATAGAGACGAAAATAACAAGTTGAGTGTATCTCAACCCGGCAGATTCAAGGGTGATCCTTCTTTAGTCGAGGCTTTCCAAATTGGTTCAAAAATTATGAAAAGATCTGATCCGCATTTTCAGAACTTATGTGAAGCGTTAGGAATTCCGAAAGACGGCATCGAGATTAACAATGCTGCTGTATCATCGGTCACCAAACCAACTACCGATACAGAACCAATCGATAAAGAACCTGCCGCAGATGATGTCTTAGATGATGTCCCTGAAGGTGATTTATCCAATACGGAAGTAGTAAATCAAAATTTTAAACTAAAACTAGGATTTTTGGAATCGACTAATAGCAAAAATCTTGTAGCATATAAAGATATTACCATTTTGAATTGGGAAGAAATTCCCGGCATTATTTCTCGTCTGAAGGATGCGGCCAAAGAACAATTTAATTTAGAAAAAGTCGATGTCGTAGTTTTAGAAGCACATATGCCTACTATGAGTGCTACATCTACGTCAGATGATAAAATCGTAGATTTTCTGACATTAATGCTCGATTTTCTGATTAAATCACCTGAGGAAGAGGAAACTACAGATATCAACAATCCACTAGCTCCTCCTGCTGAGGTCCCGATTGCTGAAGAATTAGAATTGCCACGAGATTTTTATAGCTTAGCCATTGAATTTGGTTTTACTCCAGTGATTAGTGAAAGAGCCGATGCTACTAAAATGCAAAGAGATAATCTCTTTTTGTATTTGATTTACTCTGACCCTTTCGATATCATTTATAAGAGTTATGAGATCAGAGAGAATGGCATGGGTATTCATTCAGGTAATTCTTACACTGAATTAGAACAGTTTCTAACTAAGTTAAATAATGACTCCACAGATTTGGTCTGAAAAACCTCTAATTAAAATAAAAATTCCCAGAAGGAATGTTGTTTCTTGGTATAAGATTGGGATTTCTGATTTAAGCAAATTCTTAACAAACCAAAAAAGGGAATTTATTGATTTTAGAAGAGATCCATTCTCTTCTAGTGATATCGATTCTCAAAAGGGTTTTATAGTGAAAGTCAATCTTTTGCTCGATCCTAATGATATATGGCATGAACTCCCCAATAATTCATCACAAAAACGACAATTAGATTTCATTCGCCAACAAATGTTGTCTAAAATGGTGTTACCAAACGACCAGATGAATATTCTGCCTCTAGTCAAAAATCTAAATTTGAATATTGATCAGATATCTGCTATTATTGTTAATTTCAAAAAGAACACTGAAGTCAACAAGAATTGGGCGATTGTGTCCGACATTTTTGCGAATGCCCACTCTCAAAATATGCTCGATAGTCAATATATCAAGAATTTAGAAGATTATTGGAATAAAAATACAGCCAGTATCAGGACCCGGTGGGAAGATATTGATATCAAACAAAAAGGTAAATACGAAATCAGAGAAATTTTGATTCTGGGACAGAAGAATTTAATTCAATTTTCGTTGAAAAGATTTAATACAAAGAGCTTCAAAGTTAGCTATCTATTAAAAAAAGATAACTCCACCGAAAAGACTATTTCTGATTTCAAGAATAAATAGGTAAGGAATGCCAGCAATATTAACCATCAATCAGAGAATTTCTTCTGCTACGAAATTTCTAAACAGTTTTTCAGATTCTGGTGTTAACACCTACGTCTTTATAGGAAACATCTCACCGTGGAGTAATGATACTTTACCTCCACTTCCTGTGGATTCGACTAATTTGACTTCTGATACTTTCAGGAAGATGCTTGCTGGTAAGAAATTGGTAGGGTCCAATGTCTCTTTGGTGATACCACGAAAGAATTGGACTGTCAATACCATATATTCAGAATATAGTGATATATTGGATGTCACTCGGCCTAACGTAGGAACACCACCTTTCTATGTGATGACCGATGAATTGAATGTATACAAATGTATCTTTAATAATGGTGGTGGCCTTTCTACTATTAAGCCTACTGGTACTTCTACCAGCATATTTCAGACGGCTGACAGTTACAAATGGAAGTTCATGTATACTGTTCCATCAGCGGATACCGAGAAGTTCGTGTCAAAATTATGGATTCCTGTAAAGACACTCTTGTCTGATGATTCTAGTACACAATGGGATATTCAACAAGCTGCTATACCCGGTGCGATTGATCAAATCAAATTAGTGACTGGTGGATCGAATTACTCGGTCATTCCTACAGTGACTATTACTGGTGATGGGACTGGAGCTACAGCTACAGCTACTATATCTGGTGGTGCTGTCACTGGCATTATCGTCACGGCTACTGGAACTAATTATTCCTATGCTAATGTGGCTATTTCTGGTGGTGGAGTTGGAGCATCTGGTGCCACCGCCGCTGCAGTAGTTTCTCCATACAGAGGTCATGGTGCTGATCCAGTCTCTGAATTGGGTGGTAGGTTCGTGATGATTAGTGCAACATTTGATCAAAACGAATCTGGCTATTTCCCCATCGGAAACGATTTTAGAAGAATAGGTATCATCACCAATCCTGTGGTGAATGGAACACTCAATACGGCATTCACTGGATCTTTATTCTCTCAAACGGTCGATTTGTACTTGAATGCTATTACTGGTCCTAATTATGTCGCTGACCAGACTATCACTGGTCTCACGAGTGGGGCATCCGGTATTGTGGTCTCATATAACTCTGTTGATAAAATTTTGAGTCTGGCTGAAGTTACAGGTAATTTTCTGGCGGGTGAACAGGTACAAAATTCTGGAGCCACTACTACTGGCGATCTATTGATTATCTCTGGTACATTACAGAATGCCTCTGCCAACACAGTAACTCTTCCTAATGCTGCATCCAGCGTGAATAGTTTCTATAACGATCGCTACATTAGAATCACCACAGGACCCGGTGCTGGTCAAACTAGAAAAATTGTGAGTTATGTGGGATTGACAAGGGTGGCTACATTGGATTCTAATTGGAGTGTAAACCCCAACAATACCAGTGGTTTTTCTATCGCTAGGATTGAGTTGCCAGACTTGAAGATTTTCAGCGGTGATTTATTGCTGATTGAGAATAGACGTCCAATCCCAAGATCAGAAGAACAAACTGAAACTATCAAGATGTTATTTGAATATTAAAGTCGAATCGCCTAGGGTATGAGAGTAATCTCAAATAGTAGGGGTCATTAAAGTGGAAATGACAATGAAGACTTTAAAATGCGGACACTCCATTTTCTAGTGTCCGCATTAATCATTTTCCTCTTCTTCACATTCTATACAGATTGGTGCTTCGATGAAACAACCAGAACAATCTGGACAGAAGAAACATAAACATTCGCCACATTGTGCTTTTTCATCCTCTTCGAAATACGAGGAACAAATATCACACTGGTACGATCCTTTTACAAGCATGAATCAATATGTTTGATTGCGAGAGAACATGCTTCACCAAAATCGTCTGAATCACCTAAGGCCGTCGTTCCATCATAAAAACCATAATAGGTCACATTATCCTCGACATATGTGGTAAATTCTAGACCAAAAGACATGATCTTGATGACATTATTTTTCTTGAATGACTCTAACTGTTCGATAATGGTATTGGGAGATTCAGCAACAATAATTGGTTTACTTTGATTTTTGATATAGACTTCAGTAAACCCCGGTTTTCTCTGATTCACAAATTGAAACAGATGAGGTTCCAATAGCATATCATTCCCGGCCACACCAGTCAATTTAATCATGTTATTCTTCCTTTTGAGCTACTAAAGTCGAAGGTCTGCTCCCCCATTTGGTATCCAATGCGTATCTCACCCATCTAGAATCTGGTCCGCAGACATATCGATACTTCTCATCCTGTGACCACAAATTATCTATACAATGCTGTTCTGGTGATGGTGCTGGAACGAAAGTCATAACTCGATTGACATTGTTTAAATTCATTTGTAATGCTTGTTTAACACGCCAATCAATTGATTCATGGATGTTCCGACTTTCCATTTGAGTGTCATACATTAATCTCTGTCTCTGTGAGTTTAATTGCATTTGCATATCTCTGAATTCAGCAGTTGCTTGTGCCAACGTTCTCTCACTAATTGGTTCCGTCCTCTTGACTTCCTGCCATTGATTATGTAAGTTTTGTACTTGCTCTCTCAGTGATGCTAGTTCAGCGATGGGTGGGATTCTTTGATTTAGCATCCATTCTTGGTGTTTCAATTCCGCTACTTTGAGATCGTTAGCTACTTGTTGAGCATTTCTCTGTGCTACCGGATTGTTAACATTATTAGCATTTACTTCGAACAACCAAACACCATCTCTCTCTGTGGCTGTCATGGCGGCATTTGGTCCGATAGTGATTTGTCTTTCTCCTCCTGCAATGTTATTGATTTTGGGAGCAATTATAGAATTTTGAACTAAGACAGTTCCTAATGGGAAAGTGTTGGGTGGAAACATTTTGATAACACTGAAATTTTTGCTAACAATGCAATTAGAGGAACAAGATACCCCATTCGTGTTATTATTGATTGCGATGAAGATCTTGGGTGCTGGATATGTGGTTGACACACTATTAGCATTTACTGTCGTAATAGCCGCTGGCATAGGGACATAAACATAAAAATTGTCATTAACTCCTTCATCAAATGTCACATCAATTGGTTGAGTATACCGTATGACAGTGATAGGATCTGGTCGATTCGCTGGTTGAATGGCAAATTGAATGTGACATGGGTTTTCGTTGGTCCAATTTGCACCAATTCTAAAAGTTTTGTCGCTAATCCTCGACAAAACTGGACCCGGACACCATTCTTCTGGTTTAGGTTTGATAATCTCGATAGCCGAAACAATAGCACTACGACTGATTGGTACAAATTTAAGGTTGATCCCTTCAAGATCAACCGCTTCTACATCAAAGGTCTTGGTCAAGGCATTATTACCAGCTTCAGCGAAAATATTCAATCTGCTGATCGCTTTTTGATCATTGGCTATCACATCGAAAATTCTGCTTGGGAAATTGGTGAAGACTTCAGCGAAATGCAACTTGATCTGATACCGTCCATTTGGTACCGGAATCTGGTATTGGAAAGTCCCATGTCGAACGTCCTTATATTCATCTTGTTGTGTTGTGATACTCGATATGTGTGTACCACCACCGATAAAGTATTTGTCGGTGATCATTGAGTTGACTTTGTTACCACCAGCGTTAATTTTGATGATGGTTTGTGCTTGCATGCTGATCAAGAATGTCAGTAATAAAATTAGTTTTTTCATTTTAGATATCTATCTCTATTTCTATTGTAACACGAATCGGGATGGGGGTTGATATATCCCTTAGAAGAGATCACCACATATTTTGCAGTGGGAGTATTCGAAGCCTCCGAAGATAGCAGATTTATTGTCGGGATACCTATGATCGCAAGTCCTCCTCACATCTCTCATTAACAAAGTATAAACTTCACACTTGTTATCATAAGTCTCTTTAGCTGCCTCTTTCTCTGTATAGGCGAGATTGATTTCACCAATTTGTTTTTGTGTCACTTGTTCGATTATAACATGAATGGGTTCTGATTAAATATTATTCTTGGAAATAATCAATCATCTTTATCAAAATGGTAAGAAATTAAAAGAAATACAAAATGAACTTGGAATATCTTTATCCAAAATTAAACGTTATTTAAGAGAAAATAACCTTAATAATCGTTCCAAAAGTTATTCTGAAGAGTTTAAGAAACAAACAATTGAATTGTGGTTGGAGTGTCGAGACACTACGTTGGTCTCTAAGAATACGGGGATCAGTGTTCATGTTATTAATAGACTCATAAACGATCAAAGACAAATCTATATCAATTGCAAAACTTGTGGGAAAGAATTATCGAATCCTAATACCATCAAAAAGTTTTGTAATAAAATATGTAAATACAAATGTTCTGAATATTCTAATTTCTCATACAAAAATCAAAAAGCCAGAGGGTGGAGTAGGAAAATTGAATGGGTGTTGAAAAAGGGTGGAAAATGTTCTATGTGTGGATATTCCAAGAATATCCATTCTCTTAGTTTTCATCATAGTGACCCCGAGACGAAAGAATATGAACCGGATTTTAGGTTCTTTACGAATCAGAAGATGAGTGTGATAGAGGAGGAAATGAATAAATGCGAATTACTTTGTTTAAATTGTCATTCCGAATTACATAATCCATCGGGAGAAAATTGGTGGGCCTTACTGGACTCGAACCAGTAGCCTTCGACTTATGAGGTCGCCGCTCTAACCTTTGAGCTAAAGGCCCATTGGATCAGAGATTCGGCAAATCGAATTCTTGTCTAGTCAACTCGATTTTGAGGATGTCATATTTCCATCCCGAAATAACGGCGTACAGGATTCGCCAACAACGGCCATCATGCATCTCATAATAATGACAACTAGGAAACCATTTCCAGAAACTAGTGAGATATTGAATCCATTTTCTCATTGATTCGCCTTGATTGATAAATGGACGAGTGGTTCTCATCCTCTAACAGCCTTTGGTTCCTTAATCCAAACGCGGAAAGATAATCGGGATTGACACTTTCCTCCTGCCTACGATATTTCACGTTTCCCGCACCAATAACAATTGTTACAGATGGGCAGATCAAATTCTGGTATCCCCGGTAGGATTCGAACCTACGACCCTCGGTTTAGAAAACCGATGCTCTAATCCGCTGAGCTACGGGGACTTAAAATACCATTATAACACGAGAAATTGAATTCTATAAGGTATTTTTGTGATAACAAATTATTGAATTATTTCGATTGGATAGACTATTTTAGTATATCCCAAAAAATTTCTGACTGGAACTTCGGGATGATTGGGGTAAGTGTACAAATAATCTTTACCATCTTTGAACATGGAGGGACCAATATACATATCGTTTTTTACAGGATC
>LNFM01008314.1_pt1 | contig 16593 bp, 9 predicted proteins | sample 596031 | NCBI WGS metagenome assembly LNFM01 (sample SAMN04254537, study PRJNA301005) | activated carbon metagenome | isolation source: dual media filters at the Ann Arbor, Michigan drinking water treatment plant | place: USA: Ann Arbor
TTCGGGTCGAACAGACGGCCCAGGCTCAGGCGCTGCGAAGTCACCTCCCTGGGGGAGTTCTTCATGAACGCGGCGAACTCGGCCTGGTTGAAGGCGGTGGTGACGATGCGGTTGCGGGTCGGTTTGTTCATTTGAAATCCTGAGTTGTGTGGGACTGCGATTCGGATCTGGAGAAGATGGGTGTGGCGGTGAGGGCTCGGTGCACAGACGCGGCCTGCTGCACCGACGAACAAGCTGGCTAAGACGGTCGAGGCCACTTGCGAAGGCTTCACGCCCGGCCAGAGGGTTCTTGCGGATTGCCCGCAGCGGGCTTCTGTTCGGTGTGGGCGTCCTTGCGGTCGATCAGGACGGTCGAGCGCAAGGTCACGTTGAAGTGGTGCCCCTTGTGGTCCATGACCACCTGAATGCGCTCCTTGCTGAACCAGTCCACCAGGGCGGCGCGCTCTGAGGGTTTGAGGTTTTTCGTGGCGGCCTCGGGCAGCGCTACAAAGGCGAAGGTCGAGACGTGGTGGACACGGCCGGGAATCAAGCGGCGGGTCTTGGGCGTGGGGTGCTTTCGCCAGATCAGACGTGGCTTGCCGTTGACACGGATCAACGGAGGTTTGCTCGAGAAAATTAGGGTGCGAACTTGCATGGTGTGATCCTTGAGGTCGATGCCCGCAGGCATCGCGAATGAAGGCGAAGACGTCGACTTCTGAAATGGTTTGGGCAAAGCTCCGCCCGCCCTGCCCGCTTCCCTTTTTTGGGGAGCGAGACAGGTGTCAATGCATGGGCGACGGTGGGCTGGTCAGTGCCAGTGGCTGAGAGAGGCGCGCATCGGCTGCTTTTTTTCAGCTCGGAGCGCGGTTCTCAGCCAGGGCATCGGCGGAGGTTGCGCATCGGTGCCGTCCGCCGGAATGGACGGTCCAGTGCTCAGGTCGCGGTGAGGATGGGTGGGGCGCAGACGCGCACCCGATACGCCTCGGGGTTTGGGCACCGGCATTGCGCTGGCCGGCGCGTGACCACGGCGTTCGAGACCGTCTGCTTGGCACGCGGTGATGACTGCCGTGTGGGTTCCACGGTGGGCTCATAGCGCACTAGCGGGCCGTTTTCAAACTGGTTCGCGAGGAGACGCTCCATGGCGCTGCCGTCCTGGCGTGTCATGTTGGGCACGTAGCGGCTGTACGTGCGAAACAGCATTTCAGTGCTCGTGTGGCCGAGCTGACGGGCGACGAACTCTGGCGCTTCACCGGAGGCCAGCCACAACGTCGCCGCGGTGTGCCTCATCTGGTACGGGCGACGAGGCTCGTAAGCCAGGTGGCGCAGCAGCGGGTACCAGATGCGGTTGGTGAAGTTGGTGTTGTCCAGCGGTTCACCCAGCAGGTTGCAGAACACGTAGTCCGAGCGGCCGAACGTGATGTCGCGCTGACGTTGCAGCGCGTCGAAAACCGGCTGACTCATCTTGATATCGCGCTGGCTGCCATCGGTTTTGGTGTAATCGTCTTCACCGAGCACATGGGTCTCACGGACCAGAATCAGACGGCTGTCGAAGTCGATGTACTTCCACTTCAAGCCATTGACCTCGCCCGTGCGCATCCCCGTCAGAAAGCGCACCTGCAGGTAGTCGCGGTAGTCCGGGCGGACGGTGGCCAGGATCGTCTGCATTTCCGCCAATGAGAACGGTTGAACGTCGGTCTTGCGCACCCGCAGGCGTTTCACGTTGGTCACTGGCGATGTGAAGTCCAGGCGGTCTGCAGCTTCCTCCAGAATCTGCTTCAACGTCCCCATGATCTCGTTGATGCGTTTTGCTGAGAGCCCAGCCCGAGCGCCGCGACCTGGTTCCTTGGCGAGGGCAGCGCGGAACGCCAGCACATCGGCTTTGGTGATGGTGCTGATGATTTTTTCGCCGAAGTGCGGGTACAGGCGCCCTTCAATCGTCGAGAGCAACGAACGGATGTGGCTGCGGCGCCATTCGATGCTGTGCTCCTGGACCCACTGGTCTGCGAAGGTTCTGAAGGTGGGGCCGATAGCCACTTCGCCCGTTTCGACAACCTGTTCCGGACTCACAATCCGCATCTCACTCAGGCGGGCGGCAATCGAACTGCCAGGAAAAAAGTCACCATAGACAAAGCTGCCCTTCTGGATGGCGACTTTCAGTCGGTCAACTACACCCTGTACAAGCTTGCGATTTCGAGGTGTGTCGTCCAGTGCGGTTTGCTCTCGACAGCGTACGCCCTTGTAGGTGAAGTCGATGACGAGTTTGCCGGTCTCTTTGCGCGCAACTACCTTAGCCATGGACCATTGCTCCGTTGGCCATAGGAACCGCCGACATGCCAACAGGAGTGTGAAGCGACCGATCGCGCATGTCGCGTTCGATCGTCTCCCACAAGAACAGGATCTTTCGACCCCCGAAAGGCCGAAAATAGTGAGTACCTTCAATGAGCACGCTGTCTTTCAGCCGCTCCCGAATTGTTCGGACGTCGTACTTGATGCGCTGGGACAACTCATCGGTTGTGAGGTAAGTGGGCTGCTGATCCAAGACTCTCTCCTGTAAGATAGAACGATCAAGTGATATAAATTTTTATCACTTGATGCCTATCTTAGGCGACTTTGCTTGTTTCGCAAGTCGTTTGATAAAAATTTTTATCACTTGACGCCAAAACACATCATGATCAGGTTCAAGCTCGGAGAGATGATCGAGAAAAAGCGGTTCGCTGACGGTCAACGAGTCAGCATTAGCGAGATCGCGACCGCGACTGGCCTGAACAGGATGACCCTGTCAAAGATCCTCAACCAGAAGGGGTACGGAACAGGGACGGAGACTATCGACAGGCTCTGCAGCTATTTCACATGCCGAGTTGAGGACCTCATGGAGCACCTCCCTGACGAGGGAGAGGCAGTCTCCGAATCAGAAGCGTGACTTCTTGAGACGTGAGCACGAACGCCAACCAGCAGGTTTGGCTCATGCCGAAATAGCGCTTGCAGCATCGAGACTTCACAACCGCAGCAAACTGCGAACTACTTTTTTGCAGTGACAGCAGACGGTGGGAGCTCTATTCGTGGCTGACATTAATTGCCACGAAGCGGTAGTTCAGTTCAGCGGCTTATCCCTGTTCGTTCGCGGGCTATTGAGCCAAAGATTTAGCGTGCTATCACTTGATGCGCTCGGAAAACCATCGGGCAGCTTCGTCCGACGCCGTGAAGATCGCGAAGCGGCCCGTTGCTCGCGTGCATGCGACGTAGAGGTCTTCTGCGGCAAATGCATCGGTGCGATTCGGCATGTCAGCGTGCACGAGCACCACATTTCGAGCTTCTAGTCCTTTGAACGACTTGACAGTCGAGAACACGACGAGACCAGGCTTCCCTAGCTCCGCCAAGTCTTCTGTAAGCTCGAGTCCGTAGCCTTTTCTGGATAGGCTCATGCAGCTTTTTTCGAGTCGATAAGGAGATAGGACAACAGCCCCTCCCTCGGGCGACAGATTATGCACAGCGTCCCAAGCTGCCGCAGCCATGAGCGCTGAAGTTGTCTTCTGGACTTTCGGAATTGCACCCACCGGTGCGCCAGGCATGGAGTCGACCTTCAGGCTACAAAATCCGTTAGTAGCGGAGTTGACGAGCTGCGTGTTGCGGCAGTTGTGATACAGCCGGAAAGTGACTTCCGCGCCGAGGAGCTCTTGCTTCGATGCTTGGTAGACGTTCTGGCCCCAGTCGGTGAACAGCAACCACTGCCCCCCATCAGCCAAAAGCTCTAGCAGCGCAAGAAGGCGGAGTTCCCCGAAGTCCTGTCCCTCGTCCACGATGATGGCTTCGTACTTCTCTGCTTGAGGAAGTTCCGAAGCGACGTCCTGCACGAGCGACGGTAGCTGTTCCTTAAAGAAGTGGTCGTCGAACGTGCCGTTAGGGTGGTCGGCAACCTTGGTGAAAAGGCGATCGACGGACGTGATGGAGTCTGCTAGGCCTGGGTTCGTTCGCTGTAGGAACTCGGCGAGCGCTTTGTTGAAACATACGTACAGCGAACGGCGACCTTCCTCGACCAAGGCTTCGAGCTTCCACATCGCCAGCAACGTCTTACCTGAGCCAGCAGGTCCGACAATCGCTACTCGCGGCAGATCGAAAGCACCTCGCAATGCGGCGAATTGCTGGCGAGTCAACTCGTCGATCATCACGCCGTCCTCGCGGGCGTCTAGCGGCGTATCGCGCCCTTCGACACGGAATGTGCTGTTCGTAAATATCTGGGCGACTCTGCTTGCAACCTCAGCGGTGAAGTCTTGTCGCGACGAACCATGCATTCGACCTTCGAGCGCTTCCCTAATGCGGCGCGCGAGCTTGGGAATGTCTGGTTTCGCAATGATCGTGCTCGGGTCGTAGAGCGTCGATGGCCCCTCCACTACACCATTCGGATACGCCACGAGAAACGCGTATGCTCCGGGAAAGGCCTGCCGGGGAAGCTGAGCACACGCAAGGCGTGCGAGTGAATGCATATTTCGGCACGCCTGCTCCGGTGGTGGCTCCTCGATGGGAACCTCGCGGAAGATCTCGCGCGTGCGAACGTGTTCCTCGCGTCGAAACCACGTACCGTCCTCCCCGACGCGAACCGCACGCGATCCCTTCACTTCGAGGATTGCCATGCCGAGGCCTGGCACGAGGACAACGAAGTCGCATTGGCCATCCTTGACCACGCCGCCATCACTCTTCAACGCCCACGCGATGTTGCACACGACGATCCAATCGTGCGGTAGCTGTGTGGCGAGCTGTCGCCGAATCTCCCGCTCCCAACGATCTGCGCTGTTCGTTCCGAGGATTTTTGGCATGTTACGTCTGTGTATCAGTGCGACGGGCAATCAACGTCAAGGTTGGATGGTCTTGCTGCATCAAGTGTCCCGGGGTCCCTACCTTCTTGATGCGATAGCCTGCGCCTGGATGGTTTGTAATATTTACCTTGCAAAGCTCTCCAGAGACAAGGGCTAGCCAGAAGCCCGGCGTGGAAGACCAGCCATCACAGGCTCCCACCCGAATCCAACGCCAGGGATGTTGCGTGATTGAATCACCGACGCTAAGCGCCAAGACGTCCTGCATCCACTGGTCAGGAACGGCGACGGTCGGCGTCGGCGCGGCGCCACCCAAATCGATGATGGGAAAGAGTTGCTGATTTCCGCGTACCCAAGCCATTCGATGCGACAGGTTGAACGAATCGACCAGCCGAATGGATGACGCGTTGTTTGCAATGGCAAGTTGACGAATCGCTGGGCCGATCGTGTTCGCGTCTAGGATGGTTTGAGACCAGAGAGGATGGCTTACGACAAACAGTGTGCGGTTGTCTGGCATGCCGCCGTCAGCACCCATCCAGCCGTGCACTCCCAAGCTACCTTTTAGGTGAGAAGAGCTACTGCCTTCATACGCAATGCAATATGTCTGCGCAAGATGCGACGCATGCGCGTCCCAGCTTACCTGCCCGACGCTCCAGGCCTCGACGAGCGCATCGCGGCCAGGCACGAACGATGGGTCTTGCATCACGTGCAACAGTTCGATTCCCAGGCGCCAGTCGATAAGACCGTGGAGCTGCCTGTTTCGGAATCCGCGCAGCAACACGTCGGGGGAACGCCAAACCTGGCTGGTCGTTGAACTTCGCTTGCACTCCTCCCTGATCATGCGACCCAACGTCGCGAATGGGCCTTTGGCTTCAACGCAGCCTTGGAGGAGGTCTGCCCAATGACGCGACGCCCAGTCCACGAGCCCGGCGCCGTTTGGATGTTCGTCTGCCAGATACAGCTCCGCCCCGCGAGCGTTTACGTCGTCACCCAGCTTGTGTACGGACGCGATTTCAATATCGAGAGAGTCCACATCGAGTTCGAGCGCAATGGCGCGTTGAAGGATTGTCGCGGCCGAGTACCAAGCCGCCTTTCGCGAAGCAAGGAAACGCGTCGAATCGAAGAACTCCAGGCCTGCGCCATCGGTTAGCCGCACGCCCAAGATATCCGTGGTCTTGGGCGATGAAAGGCTCGCCCGGATTTGCGGTGAGTCGTCGTCCAATTTCCACATCTGCCCTTCGAGCACTTGGTACTCCCTTGGAGTCCTTATATAAGCCGTCTTGCTGAAGCCGAATGGCTGACCGCCAGGGGCCTGCGCCACCCGATAGACCTTTCCCTGGCGAGACAGCGCGATAGACGCCCGACCTACGAGGGTCTGATGTGCTGCGCCGAGACTCGGAGAGGCGACGAACGATCGAGGGCCTCCGCCTCGCGATGACTCCGACGGCTTGATGGGCTTCTCGATGTCGAAGTCGGTGATAAATCCAGATGGAGTAACCGCCAAGAACAAATCTGCATTGGCGAGCTTGCAATGCGAGCACTGCCTCTTCTGCGGACTTCGGACCCATGACTCCTCCCATCCTGGGATCTCGTCGATGGGGCGGAAGGTCGTGGGATCGGCGAATTGCACGTCCAGATTACGGCACTCGGGACAGAAGGTTTGCCAGGTGGCGTCGCCGATCGGCCTGCCCTCCGATTTCCACTTGTCTCGATACTCATGGCGGATGGGGCCGGCTAGGCCGATCGGCTCCAGTTGACGTTTGTCCCAGAGGCGCTCCGACCCCGGCGCGAACTCGGTGATGGCTTGGTCGAGCGTCCTATCCAGCGACTTCGGCTCGCGACCGTGAGTGGGCTTCGAAGGCAGCGCGAAGTAGAGATTCCGCACGGCAGTTGGCATGCCGTACATCGGAAGCACTCCAGCTTCAGCAAGGGCTGTCGCCAGGCCACGAGTTGAGTCACGTTCCTTTGACACCACCTGCTCGACGCGAGCCGGAAGATTTAGCGCCTGTTGAGCGAGAGAAGTAGCCGTGATATCTGTGCCGCGGGCCACGACCCCGGCAATTGCATCGATCTGCTTGCCCTCCTGCATGAACCAGCTGGCCACAGCGAGCTTTCGGTCGTAGTAGTCCGCGACGAGGCCCATTTCACCGTGGGTGTCCACCGGCGTACCAGAGTTATGCCAAGAGCAGCCGGCAAACTGGAATGCACGTCGCAAGATTTCCTTGGCTACCAGCCGCTCGGCCAGAATCCGTTGTTCATCGGTGACGGAAACGGTGGGCTGCGGTGGCATGCCCCCGGTCATTTCCTCAGGATGGTCGAAATGGATTCGATCGTGCGTCTGCCCCCGGCAATAGGTCAGCACAACTGAAAATGCCTGTCCCTTACGGCCGGCACGGCCCGCGCGCTGCTGGTAGTTAAACCGTTCGGGCGGCATGTTCGCTTGGAAAACGGATTGCAGCGCTCCGATGTCAACACCGACTTCCATGGTGGTGGTGACAGATAGCAGATCGATCGAGTCGACTTGTGCTACCACAGGGCGGTTCACGACGTAGTCGATGTGCTCGCCATCGAAGAAGATGTCCCTGAAATGCCGTTGGCGCTGGGCCTGATCGTTGGTTTGCCCGGTCAGCTCTTCTGCGTGGATGCGGAAACCTGAATCTTTCCTTGCCGCCAAGCTCGCGTAGTAGTGTGCGGACTCGATCTCGGATGCAGACGTGATTCCGTTTGGTGTGTCGTCAAGTCGGGCGTTGCAGCGTGAACAAATCCCGCCCGAGCGCTGCCAGTGGATTTGGCCGCAGTGAGTGCACTGCCAAGGCCGAGCATCGCGCGAAACTACTTTCGCCCAAAGCTCTGACATCTTGACATAGCCCCAAGCGTCGCGGGTGCCGTGGCCTGCTTCGGCAAGGGTCTCGCGTACTGCACCCTTGAGCTGATCAACGCCGATGGAGTGCTCGCGTGCACACGCGGCGAGGTAGCGAAGCGTTCGCCTCTTGTCCGTTCCTTCCAATGCGTGGCCGGAGGGCTGCTTATCCGTCCACTTCGTGACTGGCGAATCGCCTTGATGGGGGTCGGTACGCCTTTCCTCAGCAAGAATCCGGATCACTCCTTCACAGACACCCCGGAAAGTAGCCGCGTCAAGTCCGCCACGCCCCTCCAAGGACAACGTCGGAGGCAGGCAGAGGTAACCCACGCCCTGCGCCTCAAGGTCGTAGAGTAGCTTGCCGGATAGTGCGCGCCATGCCTCCCTGCGTAGAAGGCGTCCAAAGACTTCAAGACTGTCGGCCTTTTCGCGTGTGAAGTTCGTGGCTGCAAGCAGGGGGAGTTTGCCATCCCCACCAAAATTGAACAGGCAGGTCCAATCGTCGTTGTTGCCTACTCGCCGCGTCTCGATTCCCGGCCCCGCAGGGTTAACTCCGAGGCCCGTGAGGTACTCCCAGATCGGAGGCAACGCAAGCCTTTGCGGGTTTGGGGTGTACAGGAAGTCGTCAAGGCGCACGTAGCCCGGACTGAAGTGATGGACTCGCAAGACATGCGCCTTTGCGTCCTCCGTAGCGAAGTCCGGATCACTATGTACCGAGCTAGCTTCGCTCCAGAACGCCTTGAGCTCTTGCAATTCGGTCGCGCTCAGGACAGTCTGCTGCTCGCGCAACAACTGCTTTCCGGTCTCCGCATCGCCCACCTGAATCGCAGCGAGTAGCTTCTTTTTCAGCGGAGCGGTGCCGCCTGTCGCACGCTGCTTTAATTGCTCTAGCACGGCAACGCGCAGCAAATGCCGCCACTGCTCAGCTTCGACGCCATTGGCCAAAATGGCAGCGGACTGCCGGCTGTCGGAAAACGCGACCAGCTTGCGACCAGGCCCGCTTGGCATTACGCCCATCATGTGCTTCGTCAAAAGCAGCGAGGTCTGGTTTAAGCCGGTGGCGAAGGAGCGAATCGGTGCAGACCGTCCACCCTTGCGCTCAGAGTAGTCGACGTGGCACGACGGACAGCGCTGGGGCATGGCTGGGAGCGTGATTGTCTTCTCTGCAGTGGCATCTAGCTCGAACCACAAGCATCGGATCGAGCCATCTGGATGGCTACCGCCGATCTCCACGATTCCAGTGGCAGGATAGATCGAGGCCTCCACCCAACGCGCTGGCGCGTCATCCTTTGCTCGACGCGTCTTCTCGTCCCGAGCTTCTGTGTGGTGCGTCCATCCATACAAATCTCGGTCGTCGATCCCGTCCCACTCCGGTGGAAGAAGGTGTATCACGCCTAGGCTCGAGTACGGCTGGGCGTCGGTTCGTGTCGAGCCTCCGGATTCGGGAAGGCCGTCAATCGCCGGAGGCATCGGCGCCAGCTCGTAGCGCTGCTGCTGCCCTGGCGCTGGCGCGTGGGTTTTGTATCCCGCCAACAACTGCGTGCCGCAGCATTCACAGTAAAGGACTTCCAGGGCACGCATGCCTCCTACTGCCATGACCGATTCAGCCAGTAGCTGACCTGTTCGCCTACGACTATCGTCGGCAAGAGTTCCAACGGTAGCCCAGAGACCGTCGATGTTCTTGACCATCCAGTGGAACCGAATCCGCGGGAGCGGGAACGATGGCTGGATGACCTTTTGGGCGAGAGCCGATGCTTTTGCAGCAGACGCGAACAAACCGCGAGCGGCGACGATATGCTCCTTCCTTGGGAGTTTCGGGAAGAGGCGCGCAAGCAGTTCGGGGAGCGCGGTAGCTCGGTGTCTTCCCTGCGGCCCAGCCTCCCAGAAGCCCGCTACAAGTCGTTCAGCCGGGGTACTCGATTGCGGAGAAACCGCGAATTCACGAGCCAACGAGTCAAGAAGAGCGGCATTGTCGGGTGCCCGCCCCAGTTCCATACATCGCGATGCGAAGTCCGCCGTCATCTCCGGCGAGACTGCGGGCTGGTTGTGCAGGCTCACTCCCGCTTCGATGTGGAAGAGCCTGCGTGCGTCCGCTTGATCGAAGCCGAAGAGGCCACCCAGGAATTCATAGGTGGAGTCCGCGCCCGCATCCAATGACGCGCTCGACGCGAGAATTTGAAGTTGGCGGCTCTGCGGCTCTAGCCCAAGGCGGTCGATGAGCAACCTAAGGAGATAGCCAACCTCAGTGCCAGCCGCGCCACGATAAAGGTGCAGCTCGTCAATGACGAGTTGGAACACGTGGCTTTCAGTATCCTCTTCGAGCCACTTGCGCGTGGCGGCGAAGATGTCGGAGTCCGAGCGGTCGCCTTGCAACTGAGAATCGCCGTGTCGCATCAGCATTATCGACAGCATGCTGACGTTGGTGATCAGCATATCGGGAGGCGATGCCTGCATCTCCCAGCGATGGAACATCTCCGCTGCGTCCAAGGTCATGCGTGGGACGAAGCGCACCTGCTCCTCGAGATCCGCGACCTTGCTTTGGTGCAGTGGCAGGTCAGGAGAGTTCGTCTTGACCGCCGCGTCGCGCGCAATGCGAGCGGAATCGAGCGCCACGGCGAGTTTTTGGTGTTGCTTGATGGCATCCTTGATGTCGGCGCTCAGCTGCGACCGCTTGCTAGAGTTAGGCTGCCGTAGTCCATTGGCGTCGAACTTGAACGGGTGACCCGAAACAGGAGTAGAGCCGTTGTAGCGACCAAACCGGATGCGGTTTGCGCCCCAGTGGTTGTCCAGGGCATCTAGAGCCTCATCTGAGTCGAGCGCCTTGCGCAGCCGTGACATCTGATCTTCGACCAGAGCATTCATAGGATAGAGGAGCAACGCGCGGACGGCCGGGCGTCGGGCCTCATTGCGCGCAGTGGCTCTGTCAACGTCCCACGTCGGTGGTGTAGATGTCGTCCACGGGATTGCGGACTTTGCGGGTGGCTTGGCAGCCTTCCATCCGGAGGGTTGCCGGTGTGCCTCCTTGGCAATCGACGCTATGACCGGCAGGAGGAATGATTCGGTCTTTCCCGAACCAGTCCCGGTTACCACGACGCAGTGCTTCCGCTCCAGCGCGGCTCGAAGCATCTTCTGCTGGTGCACGTACAAAATCGCGCCGGGCGGCATGAGCCCCGATCCTGCGAGCGCGATAAAGCCTCGTCGTGCCTCTTCTGATAGCCCTGGAAGGTCAGCAGCGTCGAGTGCGTTAAGGTGCTTTGCGGTGCTGTATTGGGGTAGTAGCTCGAGATACGGATCTTGGAAGAACACCCCAGGCGTGTCGAGCAAGTTGGCCCGCTCGTGTTCGAACGACGGAGAGTTCGTGCCGAAGGCTGACTTGACGTATCGCTTCAACTGATTCTGGAGTTCGTCCCAGGCACCGATTGGATCGGTGCCAATCGTTTGGCTCATGTTTATCATCCCTAAGCTGTCGTCATTGGTTGAAGGGTGGACCCCGTCGTGGAGGCTATAGATTCGAGTGCGCCACCCAGGCGGGACGCGACGATGGACGCTACTTCAACTGGAACGTCGCGGAAGCGAAGCCAGTGGGCGGGGAAGAACCCCTCGTAGACCGTGCTCACGAACCCGATGGCGCGGCAGTTCTGGTCAAGCATGGGCAATCTATCGCTGATCGCTTCGTTAGTCGTCAGGAAGTGAACTTCCGGGCTACTGCCAGAACACAAGCAAAGTGCTCGCTCGAGGACCGATGGGGGACGCATGCGAGCTGGAAGCCACAGGTCGCGCGTCTTGCGGTCGTAGGGGAATGGCCATGGCAATGCGTCAGCTCTTTGGTGGAGGTCGCACATATAGCGAGCAAAGGCAAGCACTGAGATCCAAGCCCCCCATCGGGAATCATGGATGTGCGAGTATCGACTGTTGCCAGCTTGATCACGGATTCCGAGCGCGTAGAGCTGGAGTGGCCAGGCCTGAGGGTCGTCAAAGCGGAAGAGTTGAGCCCCGATGTCCCTGTCGATGGTCATTTGCTCGCCTCGTACTGCCGCGAGTTGCGCTGAGTGCCATTTCATGCGGTGTAGGTTGGAAAGCTTCGTGGCAAAGTGCTCCCAGCCATCTCTTACGAAAGTCCGTCGCGCATCTTCAATAGAGCCTGACCAGGTGGCGATCGAAACCGCCGGCGCCGCAGTAAAGTGGAATCCGAGTGCCTTGCCCGCTTGACGGATCTTGTCGAGTGACTCGGCGGCGACGCGCACTGCAGGCAGGAAGTCGCGACCCTGGCCCGCAGCGGAGACCAGCAACTCATTGCATGAGCGTAGGCGGGCCCACTGCGGCAGCGTCAGGGTTCCCGCGACTCCCGCCACGGCGAAGCCAGTCAACGAAATCGGCAGCTCGTACAACGCGGGTGCGACGCTGTGCACGCGGACGACGTGCCCCTTGGCATCTGCTTGGATTTCCAAGCAACCCCTTGCTCGAAGATCCATCAACAGCGGCATGGGATCGGCGTCGACACAGTGGCGTCGCAGTTCGTCCCTAGCCGCCGCGTACGCGATTGTCCCGAGCCGTCCCAAGCTGTTCAGGAACCTCGAAATTCCCATTTCTTCGATCGGCAGATCTAGGCTGTCGTTGAAGTAGCCTGTTTCGGGGTGGCCACTGACTTCGGGGCGATAGTCAACGGCATGCATGCCGATCATGGTACCCCTGAGCCCCTCCTCATCGGGGCGTGATTGTCCAAGGCTTCCCATTGAATAGGGTTTCGTCTGGCCTCGCCCTTCACCATCCCCGTACGCGATGCGTAGGCGTGCTTCGGCGAGCGGAAGGTTGCCTGCCAGTACCTTGATGTCAAACGCGCCTCGGAGGTCGGCAAGGTGCCTGATCACGAACCGCCTGGTTACCGCCTTGGCTTCATTACCTTGCGCAGGCAGGACCTCCTCCAAGGTTAGTCCAGGCGCTTCGATGCGGGAGTCATCAGGCGCTTCGATGTCGACCAGTGGCAAGTCGTATACCGCAAAGATACGTGCGCCACCTCGCAAGAGCGGTCGACCTCCGACCAGCCGGATGCGCGCAGCGGGCACGTTCGCCGGATCGGCCGCATCCGCAAGATATTGCCTGTGAGATGCATTGAGCCGCTCTGCCTGTGGGATGCAAGCTAGCCACCATGAGTCTGGCAGGCCGCAGGAAGGTACACCTTGGAAGGCAATGCGTTCTGCTTGCAGCCATCTTCGGGTCGAGGATTCGACTCCAGGGCTGCAAAGGACATAGAACGGTCCGAAAAGCGGGATGTCGCGCTCGACCAAATAGTCGCCGTACTGGGGGTCGAGAGTGTTCCAGCAAAGAATGCGTCGCCCGGCGCATGGAATGTGGAGCGCCCGACGCACTTCTTCCATCGAGCCACCGTTCTCGTCGTCGAACGCAACGACGACTTCGACTTGATCGGTCACCGCGCGCAAAAGGGCATCCGTACATGACTTCCTGTGTGACTCGTTACTAACGGTCACGAACGTCGCTTCGGCAGCATGAAAGCGGGCCGGTACGGGTTGCTCCAGCAGCCGCAGAAGGCACGACCGGTTGTCGGTCGGGGCCTGAATGCGCCAACGTACATCCCAGCCATTTTCGATGTCATCGGATTCGGACAGAACCAGGGTGACGAGGTCGCCTTCACTGGTGCCGGCGGCCTCGGCGTAAGTAGCCGGGTCGTTCGTGCCCGCAGCATGTGTGTGGCGCGGTTTCAGTCCATCCCAGGAGTCCAGCAGTCGCTGAAGCTGGATGTGCAGTGGGTCCTCGTAGTCCTTGTCCGCCATGGCGGAGCGCAACGCGTTGCTCAGAAATTGGGAATCCCGCCCGTCTGCAAGTAAGCGCGCCAATAACTGCAATGTCACCTTTTCGCCTGGGCGAAGGTGTAGCTCGGCAAAAAGCCGCTTGAGGCTGCGTTCGTCCGTCCTGCTGATGAGGCACTGGGATCGTGGCAGCCCAACATAGCAGTGCGCCCCGAGGACTCGTCGCTTGAACATTCCAAAGCGACCGCCGCATTCCTTCGTCGACCACGCCTCAAGGTCCTGCCAAGCGTGCGACATCGCGTTGGTTACTGCGCTTGTATTTGGGAATTTCGAGCCCTTCCCTAGCAACGATTCCACCGCAGCATAGAAGCCCCTACCCTGCCCATCGGACGAAGCGAGTACCCATAGAGCTAGGATCGGCAGGTAGGTTGGTGCCCTTACACCTGCGTAGTCGACGTTCGACCTACCGGGGTCGATGTATACGCTAGACGCAAGAAGTCGGTCCTTTCGCTGGGACACCAAGACCAATGCCGCTTCGGCGCAAGTCTCGATTCCGGACGGCAGCCATGGTGCGCCGGCCAACACGGCATCGACCAGTCCAGCTGCGCCGCCTAGGTGTATCCCGAACGAGTCAAGCTCGTCTCGAGTCGTGTGAAGCCAAACCTCTTCCTGCGCGGAAGCAGGAGAAAAGAACTCCGAGAGCAGCAGAGCATTCCACGTCAAGAACCTCGACATCGCCGGCTCGCGCTAACGTCAACCAATCCGGATTCCGGACGGCCCAGTTAGCCGCGAAACTTCACCGGGAAGCGCTGCCCGTTCCAAGCGCGTGCTCCCGTTCCTTCTGGATTCGGCTTTGTACATGTCCCTCTCCCTTGAGTGCATTCTTGCTAAGCTCTGGTGCGTTTCGAGTTTACGATACGTTACACATGCGCTGGACCAACGGTTTCCGGAGAGGCGGCGATCTGTCGTCACGCGACCGTTAAGCGTTCATCCGAGCCACTGGTGCCGCGGTCGAGCACATGATCCGGATGAGCAGGCTGTAAGGAAGATGATCCGGCCTGTCAGTCACATCTCTCGGGTACTTGTCAAAGAGGTTGGACAGTCCGACCCCGTCATGCTGGCACATAAGAAAGATGGATAGATTTGTTGGCAGGATAGGTTGAGTGCGAGCAATTGGCTGCCGCACCACTAGGGTTTGAGACAGGTACACATCATTGCTTCTGGCGTCGGTGCTTGTATACGCGTGGCCATCAAGGCAACACCCCGCTTCACACTCCCCGCGTGGTGTCCTGCCCATTCAACAAGGTCTGCAGGGAATAGAGTTTGAGTCATATTGCAGCCCATGCATTTCTCCAACTTAGGCCGCAGTCAAAGCCTTGTCAGGCTCTACGAGAGGGTCGCTGCCCTCAATTGAGGTGTCAGATTCCAAGATGGCCTGAACGACGGCTAAGCCCAGAGCTCGGCCGAGCAATGGCGGCACCGCATTGCCGACTTGCGTGTACCGGGGACACTCTTTGATTCTCTGCGCACCACCTGTGGTGAATTTCCCCTTGAATCTGAACCAGTCTGGGAAGCTTTGGATCCTCGCGCTCTCCCTGACAGTAAGGATACGGGGCTCCTCATAGTGCAGTACATCATCTGGGAGCGTTGTCAAAGTCGGGGCGGGAACATTTGGGGCCATCGGATAGATCCGATGTTTCTTGAGCCCATACTTCTCCCGAAACGCTTCATCCATTCGAACACCTTTCGGGCACTCCGAAAGGATGAGCTGAAATCGATCACGTACTGGTTCACTGTGCTTGGCCAATCTCATGCTGTCCATCTCATCATTTCGACATTCCCCGTGCATGAGCCGCTGATATGGTGAGTCCTTTGATGGGCCTTCATAAATCGCCTCTACAAAACCAGGGGGCGACTCGGGGTCACGGCAATTTTGTTTGGGCTTGATGAGCGCTCGCAGGTCGTGGATGGCTTCCCGGGCTGACACGGTTTCAGGCAAGCCCAGATCCTTCAAGACTCCCAGCCTTGAGCTCTCTAGGATGTCGAAAACCCTCTCGGCGCCACCAACCAAACGCTTGCTGACGTCACGCCGAAGTCCAATCACTATCAGACGCACTCGCTTTTGGGGTACTCCAAACCGCGATGCATCGACGAGCTTGCCAGTCACGTCGTAGCCAATGCCTTCGAGCTGTGCCTTGAGTTTCTCGTAGTAGGACTCGGGCGCATCTCTGCATAACGGTTGGCCTTCTCCTTTGGGCGCGTGCGCAACCTTCATTCCAGGAACGTTCTCAAGAATCAAGGCCTTTGGCTGTACTGCATTGACTACATCCACATATTTCTGAAAAAGCTGATTCCTCGGGTCTGACTCATTCCTCTTGCCAGCAAAACTGAATCCTTGGCAAGGCGGCCCTCCCGCCAAAACCTCTACCTCGCCTGCTAGCGCGCGGAGCTCTCTGAGGTGTTCCTTGAGCAGATCGTCAACGCTCCAGTTTTTCTTCTTGAGCCAATATGGCCAAGTGAACGGCTGGACTGGCAGTCTATGACCATTTAAAAAGTTTTCCTTAAAGGTTTCGAACGCCATGGAGTCTCGCTCAATCGCGAAACGCCCCTCAAGCCCAGCCATCACTAACCCCAAAGAAAGGCCCCCGCAACCCGAGAATAGGTCGATAAAGGTGGCACCCCTCAAAGTAGTCAACGTTGCTTTTTTGATTATTTTTTTTCCAGTCATCTGAGAGAAAAAGTCAAGATGTATCCCTCGCGGCTCATGGTCTATGAAAGTGGATATAAAAATGGGTCATAGACAACTGCGTTTAGAAGTAGCTCAGCTGTGTAGCTGGTTCGCTGCCTCCAGGATACCTCATCCGGGAGTATGAGCTTCATTGGATCTTCCACTGCTGGAACTCGCTCGTCTTGAGCTCTAGGGATGTTGTTCAAAACCGGAGTTGCGAAGCACGCTGAGCGCACAAGTCTCGCGACATGAAACTCCCGCGCCCGTTTTGATAGATTTCAACGCCACGGAGGTCGAGCTCTCGGCCTTTGAAGGCCCATCCTGGCCTTTGGGCGCTCTGCAGGCGCACTCATCCCTGTGCCCTCTGCAAAAGCCGGTGCCGCGCCATCCACAGGTTGGACAGGGCGAACAGCGTGTGCAGTTGCGCCGTGTTCTTGGCCAGCCCGCGGTAGC